>Ga0315273_10007578_pt1 | contig 13605 bp, 3 predicted proteins | sample YL17G02_0_MG_FD_205753 | JGI IMG/M metagenome (GOLD analysis project Ga0315273, IMG submission 205753) | Sediment microbial communities from Yellowstone Lake, YNP, Wyoming, USA - YL17G02_0 | ecosystem: Environmental > Aquatic > Freshwater > Lake > Sediment | place: USA: Wyoming | collected... | reverse complement strand
CGAGAACTCCTTCAGCGTCACCTGCCGGACCAACATGCCCGTGCCGGTCACTCTGACCGTCGAGGCCGACGCGGCCAAGCCCATCCAGCAGACTTCCGAGCCGGGGCTGTTCCATCGCTTCCTCGTGGGCGACCTCGACTCGAAGGCCAAGTGGACCTATCGCCTTTCAGTCGACAGGCCCCCGTTCCGCCTCCAGGGCAAGGCCTGGCCGGTGAAGCTGGCGCCTGCCGCGGGCCAGCCCCTGCGCCTCGTCTTCATGGGCGACTGCCGCAGCCGGACCCGGGACTGGGCCTCGGTCGCCGCTGCCGCGCTCAAGGCTGAGCCCGACCTGGTGGTCTTCAACGGCGACATGACCGCCTGCGGCCGATACGACTGGCTCTGGGACGAGCACTTCCACGCCGCGGCGGAGGCCCTGCTGGCGACGGTCCCCTTCTACCCCGTCATGGGCAACCACGAGGAGAACGCCGCGGTCTACCCGCTGCTCTTCTACACGCCGGGCGGGGACGGGAAGGCGAAGAACTGGGTCCAGCAGATCGGGCCGGTCCTCCTGATCGCCTACGACACCGCGTGGTCGCGGACACGCGACGTGGAGTTCCCGGGGTGGTTCCGGCAGAACATCGACGCCTCCAAGGCCAAGTTCATCTTCTTCTTCACTCACTACCCGGCCTGGTCGAGCGGCAAGAGCACCACCATCGACCCCAAGACGCATCTCCCGGAGCACTCCGGCTCTCGCTTCGCCCGCCAGGTGGTCCTGCCGGCGCTGGCGGAATGCCGCGCCACGGCGCTGTTTGTCTCCCACGAGCACTTCTACGAGCGGTCGGACCTGCCTGGCGGGCTGACGCACATCATCTCCGGGCGAGCCGGGGCGCCGCCAGGGAGACGGAACGAGATGGAGAACAACAATCCGTACTCCAAGGTCTTCGCCACCGACCTGCACTATTGCCTGTTAGAGATCACCGGCGACACCTGCACCTTCAAGGCCATCACGCCGGAGGGTAAGATGATCGACAGCTTGACATGGCGGGCACGCGAAGTCAGATGAGCGCGGCCCCGCGTCCGCCGTACGGCGGACAACCCACAGCGAGGACGGCTATGGGCAGTCCGACGAGCAGAGCAATGGCAGCAGCGTGGGCTGTCGTGGCCGCATGCGTCCCGCCCTGGGCGGGCGGAGGCGAGACAGTCCGCCTTCGGGCCACGGCGGACATCTGGGTCTCCAGCTTTCAGGGCGAGGAAGGCTTCAGCGCGGGCAGGCACCCCTTCTTCAAGCTCAAGACCATCCAGGAACTGGCCCTCATCCGATTCGACGCGGCGCCCGCCCTGGGCCGGGAGGCGCTCCGGGCGCGGCTGTTCCTGCGCCGAGCCGGCCGCGACAAGCTGCGGTACATCCGCGTCTCGACGGTCAACGCCGACTGGGAGGAAGGCACCCGCCGCGACCGGCTCGGCCCGGGCGACGGGGCGACCTATAACCACCCGGACGGCCCGACGCGGCGCGCCTGGGCCTGGCCCGGCTCCCAGCTCTGCGACGTGATCATGGGCTCGGGCAACACGCTGGCCACCTGGGCCGAACGCAGGGAGCTGGCGGACGGCTGGATCTCCGTGGACCTCACTCCCGAGCTGATCTACGCATTGGCCATTGGCGACTCCGATGGCCTCGCCGTGATGGACGGCGGCACCCCGAGCTTCGAGAACAATCTCATCCACAGCGTCCAGTCCAAGGGCAGCGAACCCTACATCGAGGTGGAACTCGGCAAGCCGCTGGATGCGGCTCCGGGCAGGCCGAGCGTTCAGGCTCGGCCAGCCCCCGGGCGAGCCCACATGGCCAGCGGCACGGTCGAGGTCGAGATCGCACCCGACGCGGGGAGGAACGCCTTCTGCTGGCGCGTGAGGCTGAACGGGAAGGCTCTGCCCCGATGGCGCATCAAGCACCCCGCTCCCGACCCAGACCGCCTGAAGGCGGGACTCCAAACGAAATCCGAGAAGCTCGCCGTCCTCTGCCTCGATGACCTGGAGCCCGACGCGCGTTGCGAGCTGGAGGTCGTCGCGGTATCCGCGGGCGGAAAGGTCTCGGAGCCTGCGAAGGCCGTCGTGACCGCCTCGCCGGCCCTGGCCAAGCCGCCCGTGCTGACGGAGCTCGATCCGGAAGCGGAGGACATCGGCCCGATGACGCTCGGGGGCAAAGCGCGGATCTGGGTCTGCCCCGGGCTGGTCAAGGTCAGCCCGGAGACGGGCGATGCGATGTCCGACGACGTGGGCACGAAGGGGGACTACCGGCAATCCAACCCCGTCTGGGACGGCCGGCGCATCCGGCTGTTCGGGGCTCGCGGCGAGACGGTCTCCTTCCAGGTCGTCACCGTGAACCTGACGGATGCGCCCTTGCGCGAGATCAAACTCACGGTGGATCCCCGCATCGGCTCGACCGAGCTTTTCAAGAACTGGCCCGCCCGAAACAAGGGCGGCCGCTGGCAGCCCGCCTACTGCGTCCCGCTCGCCCCCGGAGCCGCCTTCGAGATCCCCGATCCGCTCCGCAAGCTCCCGAACCAGAGAAGCCAATCCATCACCGTGGACGTTCACATCCCCCAGGATGCCAAGGCGGGCACCCACGCCGGCGCGGTGGAGGTCAGAGCCGGCGGGGGAGTGGGCAACATCCCCGTGTCGCTGGAAGTCCTCGACTTCGCTCTTCCCGACAAGCTTTGCTTCTGGCCGCAACTGAACGCCTACGATGCGCCCAAAGCCATCCTCGACTATTATCGCCTGGCCCACGAGCACCGTTGTGTGCTCTTCTATCGCTACTGGCGACCTGCGCTTCAGGGCTCGGGCAAGGACATCCAGGTCGTCTGGGAAGATTACGACCGAAACGTCGGCCCGCTCCTCTCGGGCGAAGCGTTCAAGGGCTGCCGCCGAGCTGGCGTCCCCATCGAGGCCGTGGCCCTGCCCTTCTTCGATTCCTGGCCGACCCCGCTCACTCCCCAGACCTATCGCTACTCGGGCCACTGGCCGCAGCGCGGCGACCCCGTCCAGAGACTCATCGACCACTACCTGACGGCCCCCTACATCGGCGGCGCGCTCAGCCAGGAGTACACGGACGCCTTCGCAGCCGTCCAGCGCCAGTTCATCGAGCACTTCCGCCAGAGGGGCTGGACCGCGACGGAGATGCAGTGCCTCTTCGTCGGCAAGAACACCCACCGCATCCAGTACGGAGTCAACATGTGGTGGACCACCGACGAGCCGTACCACTGGGACGACTGGCTGGCGCTCCAGTACTTCTGCCGCCTCTGGACCCGTGGCCGCCCGCCGGTGGAGGCGAGACCGACCATACCCTCCCGCGGGATTGAAACCCGCGGGAGGGAAGAGCAGTGGGTTGTCCGGGCCGACATCTCGCGCCCCGAGTGGCAGGACGGCGTCCTCGACGGCGCGGTCGATACGGTCTACTTCGGCACAGGAGCGTTCAGCTCCCCGGCGATGATCCGCCGATGCCAAGCGCTCGTCCGCGAGGCGCCGTTCGACCTGCGCGTCTACGGCTCGGCCAACGCGGACAATGCCTCCAACTTCGGCACCGTCGCCTGGGTTCTGCACGCCTTTCTCAACGGCGCGAGCGCGGCCCTGCCGTGGCAGGCCCTGGGCAACGAGAAAGCTCTTGACATCGGCGACCGGGCCGTGGGCGGGAACGCGCTCCTCGCCCCGGGCGACCGCTTTGGCGTCCCCGTCGTCGCGGATCTCCGCCTCAAGGCCTTCCGCGACGCCGAGCAAGTCTGCGAGTACCTGAAGCTCGTCGCCGACCGCTATCACCTCAATGCCGAGCAGTTGCGGGCTATGGTTCTCGCCGCCGTGGACATCCAGGCTCGGACGGCCCCTGGCGCCGGCGCGGACAACGCCGACGCGTTGGCATTCAGCCGGCTCAACGCCTGGCAATTGGCCGGGCTTCGCCGGGCGCTCGCGGCATTGATCGTCGAGCCCCGATAGCGTAGGCTAGGACCGAGAGAACCTAGGTGCCTGGCCCCTTTGGAGGACGCAAACGTATGGAGATGCGTGCTTTATGACTGCTCGTATGTAAACATTCGCTCGATGTCGCAATGCCCAAAATCGAAAATGGATGCGTCCCCGACGCCGGCCACGCCGGAACCGGTGGACGGCCTGTTATGGGAGTTGCGCTATAGCCGCACGTCCACAACCGGAGGGGGGCTGTCGAGGTGCGCTGCCCGCGGCGGCCCTCCAGGTGGTGGCTTTGTGGTCGCGGCGCGGTTCGGGGACGAAATGGAGGGTGCGAGCGTAGACGGCGAAGGCGGCGGACGGCGATTCGCGGTTGTTGCGGCGCAGGGAGACGGAGTGGAAGAGGCGCCGGCGCGGGAGTGGCGAGTGACCCTGGCCATGGCAACAAGATGGCCCGCGCGAGCCGAGCGAGTGCAAAGCGGGCGGAAAGCGATTCTCGAAAACATCTTATGGCCAACAGCAACGCCCTAAGAAGCTGGCAGGTCAAGGGATCCGTCCATGCAATAAGGCGTAGGCCCTCCGCTCCCTTGAGAGTGGCGAAAGCGAGTGCGTTGTACTTATAGAGGGGTAGTGAGACGAAAATGGGCTCGAACGTCCCAAGCGGTACTCTGGGCGTATCAGGCGCCTCGCCGTCCCGGCTCGCGGCAAGTGGAGAAGGCATGGACAAGCCCATCTTGCCTCCGATCTTGACTCCCCCCTGAGGGGGCGCAAGATCGGCAAGATCGACAAGATGGCAGAGATTGGGGGCAGGATGGCAACAATCCACAAGATGTTGCGGCTCGGCCTCGCGCCCATCTCGACCATCTGTAGGGGGGGCGCAAGATGGTTGAGATGGTCGAGATGGGGCAGTGTGCTGCTGCGCGGCGGGAAGCGCCAATGTTGCGCATCTGCACAAGGGGCGCAACATTGAGCAACATTGAGCAACATTGAGCAACTTTGGGATGGGGGGGCGGAGAGGAGGGGACGCGGAGCGTCCAAGACAAGGCATCCCGACGCGGAGCGTCGGGACGTGAGGGGACGCCCGCCTGCGGCGGGCAAAGCGGCGTCGAGCCGCCGCACTCTCCGCCGTACGGCGGACGGGCGGAGACGCCCGCAAGGGACTCGAAGGCTACCAGCCTTCGGCGACGGCTTCGATGCCGCAGAGGACGGGCTGCTGATTGGGGGCGGAACGGGCTGGGGTGAGGGTGATGACGAGGTCGGCGCCGACCTGGATGCCGCGGAACTCGCGGACGAGGGCGCGGCGCGGGCCACCTGCGTCGCGGGCGATGTCGAGGTCCCTGAGCACGCGCTGGCCCTGGATGGCGACGTCGAAGATGCGCTCGCCCGGTGCGGCGTCGCCCGGCTCGACGAAGTGGAGGCGAACGGTGTAGGCACGAACGACCGGGATGTTCGGGATGAGGCCGAGCAGCCACCTGCCGTGCCCGTCAGCCGGTGTGGGCATCCAGCGGCCAGGGCCGGACAACGTGAGGGTCAGGGAGCGCAAGCCCTTGGCGCCTGAGGCGGCGACCCATGGGAGCGTGAGAGCGTGGGAGCGTGCTGCCGCAGCAAGCGTGGAGGGTGGAGCGTGGAGGGTGGAGGGTGCTGCCGCAAGAGCCGTGGAGGGTGGAGCGTGGAGTGTGGAGTGTGCTGTCGGTGACGACTTCGCTTGCTCTTGCTCCAACGCTCTACGCTCTACTCTCTCACCCTCCACAATCCAGGAGGAATGGTGGCAGAACCACTCGGGCTTGTCGGGCGTGACGCGGAGGGGCGGGTCGGGCGAGGGGCCGCCGAGGGACGGGTAGTCGAGCCAGAGGGTGCCGTTGTCGGCCATGCGGTCGCCGGGGGCGCCGAGGTTGATGCCGATGCGGCGGATGGGCTCGGGGCCGGTCTTGATGGCGTTGAAGGTCCACATTTCGACGTCGGGCCGATGGACGAAGGCGAGGGAGGTCTGGTTGGGGTAGGCGCACGTGCAGGTGCGGGTGTATTCGGGGGCGCTGAGGACGCCGTCGGCGGCGATCAGGTTGGAGGTGCAGCCGGAGCGGAAGCCGCCGAGGTTGCCGGTGCCGCCGTCGGTGGTGAGGTCGTAGAAGCCCGCGGCGGCGGAGCGGAAGGTGAGGAGGTACTCGCTGGCGATGGCGGTGCCGCAGCCGTAGTTGCGGGTGAACCGCCAGGGGATCGGGACGCCGGTGAGCGGATGGGGGCGCGTCTGCTCGGCGCCGGTGAGGAGGCTGAAGGCCTTGCCCTGGGCGATGATCGTGTCGCCGTGGAGCATCGGGGGGCCTTCGTACTTGTCGGGGATGTCCCAGAGCACCTTGCCGTCTCGGCCGCGATGGGCGCTCATACGCTTGAGCGGCTCGGGGAGCATATCGCGGGAAGGCCGGGCGGCCTGGAGGAGAATGTCGTGGTCCTCGGAATAGGCGAGCCAGGTGCCGAAGACGTCCTGGCTCGTGCTCCAGAGCGGCTTGCCCCAGCGGGCGTCGATGGCGAGGAGCACGGAGGGCGCGGGAGCGGTCTTGCCCCGGCGCTTGAGGGCCAGGATCTGCCCTTCGGGCGGGCGGTCGGTGCAGTAGATCCTGCCGCCGCCGACGGCGATGGCATTGTGGAGGAAGCCGCTAGCGGCCTCGCGGGTCCAGAGGAGCTTGCCCGTGTAGCGGTCGATGCCGACGAGGTACTGGCTGGAGGTGCCGCTGTAGGCGAAGGGGGCGCCGGGGGCCGAGGGCTTGTGGGGGAGGGTCGGATAGCACTTCTCGATGAGCCGGCGATTGAGCCGCTTCAGATCGATGTCCTGGCTCCTGCTCTCGTCGCGCGTTTGGAGGTGCCACTCGATGAGCTTCTGGATGGCCTCGACCTCGTAGGTCCGCTTCGTTTCCTTGGGCGGGAGCCTGGCGAGCAGGTCCTGGTCGGCGAGGAGCTTGTTGAGGTTGCTGACCACGAAGTCGACGGGCGCGTCGCCGCGGGCGCGGGGGACGGGCTGGAAGTCCTTCCAGCGGCGGATCCAGGCGATCAGGTGATCGACCTTGGCGCGCGGGCCGCCGAACTCCTCGATGGAGAACTCCACGTCGGCTTCGACCTTGGCCGGCGATGCGCCTGCGATCAGCAGGTCGGCCCAGACGGCGAGATAGCCCCAGGCCGGCGCCTTGCCGCCCGCGGCCGGGAACTCGAAGGCGGCGAGCGTCTTGCCCGTCGCGGGGTCGAGGCGGAGGCACTTGCGGCCGTGGGCGACGTAGATGCCGTCGCGAACCGAGACGAAGTTGCTCCCGATCGCGTTGGCGCCGGGCTGGTGGGACGTGTTGTCGTAGGGGCGGCCCAGCTTGGGCAGCATCGCGTCCCAGAGCACGCGGCCGGTGTAGACGTCGAGCGCCCGGAGCCGGTCGGTGCCCTCGATGATCAGGCGTCCGCCGACGACCTGCTCGGAGGGGCCGTGGCCGTGGCGTGGCAGACTGCCGGCATTCGACGACCCGCCGAACCAGAGCAGGCCCAGGGGCGCCTTGACCCGCGTGTCGCGCGACACCAGGGTGTTGGCCGCGTCGGCATATTGATGGGTCCAGTCGGCCGAGCCGGGCAGGGCGCCGACCCGCGTCAGGAGGACGAAATCGCCGTCGCGCTTCACCTGGGCGTACCTCAGCTCCAGCCCGCTCACCTGCTGGGCGAAGCTTTCCTGCCGAGCCGGCGGGATCGCCAGGCAGGCCACGCCGCCGTAGGGGCGGAGCGTTTCGAAGAGCTTCCGGATCGTCTCAGGGGCAGAGAACCTGGGACGCGGCGGCAATTGAGAATTGATAGTTGGCAATTTGCCATTTTCAATTTCCGACCCGCCCCTCGCCCCTCGCCCCTCGTCCCCTCCTGGCCTCTGGAGGATCAGGGACGAGTCCTCCGAGACGATGAGGCTGGCCAGGTAGGGCGGGAAGGGAAAGGTGAGCGGGTCGCCGACGTGAGCGGCGACTCGCGTGCCGTAGATGCCTTCGGCGTCGAGCCGGGCTCGGAGCGCGGCCACCGTGGCTGGGTCGGGGTCGACCGCGATGATCTGGAGCTTCGACTGGCGCGCCAGCTCTTCCGTCAGGCGCCCCGTGCCCAGCCCGAGGACGAGGCAGTAGCCGTCGGTGATCTGGGTTCGCTGGATGACCTCGCGGGCCGTCTTCGCCCACTCATCTCCGGCGGCGGCGGGGGGCAGGGGCTCCCGCGGCGGATGGTGCTGAGGCTCGTGTCCGCCTTGGCCGAAGCAGTAGATTCGGCCCTCCAGGGTGACGACGAAAAGCCTGTTGTCGGCTGCGAGCATGGACCACGGCATGCCGTCGATTTTGGTTTCCCACGCCGGGCTCGGGGCCGAAGGCCGGAGGCCGGAGGGGCGAGGTGCGAGGGGCGATTCGTCCTTTCGCCCTCGTCCCTCTGGCCTCGTCCCTTCGGCCTCCGGCGCCCCGGGGGCCGGGTCGAAGGCACGGACGAGGTCTTGCTCGCCGACGAAGAGGCGGCGGCCGGCCAACAGGTCGGCTTCGCCGCCGCGCGCGAACTCCTTGCCCCTGCGCAGCTCGAGTCGCGTGAGGGCCTTGCCCTGGGCGTCCTTTCGCGGCCTGTCCCAGGTGTCGAGCATGGGGACGAGGTGAGCGCGCCGGAGGTCGTAGGGCTGGATCCCGCTGTTCTTCGTCGCGTACATGGCGTCGGGCGTCAGGACGGGCTCGTGGCCGACCTCGGCCAGGAACTTGCCTGTGGGCAGGTCGAATATCGCTCCGCTGTTGAAGAAAAAGTCGCCCATGGCGGAGACCGACGCGCTGCCGCGCCAGTGGTTGGCCGCCAGGGGGTAGTAGAGGAGCTTGCCGGTGTGGCGGTGGAAGCAGGCGGGGACGGCCCGGCCGTTGGGCACGAGGAGCTTGTTGCCGATGGCCGCGAGGTAGCCCTGGGGCGCCACCCCGGAGAAGGCCGGGCTATCGTGGGGCTGGAGGATATAGGCCGAGCCCGAGCCGTCGTTGGTCCAGACGGTCTTGCCCGTCTCGGCGTCGAGGGCGTGGAGGAAGACGCCCTCGACCGGCCAGATCCCCGCCGTGAAGTAGATCGTCGCCTGCGGGTGGCCGTTCCCGTCGGCCTCTTCGACGAGGACGGGGCCGCCGCGGGCCGGCCAGAGATTGATCAGGCGGCCGTTGCCCAGCACTTTGCGCTCGGACGGCCCGCCGCGGAACCGCCAGAGGAGCTTCCCGTCGGCCGCGGCGAGGCCGTAGAGATAGCCGTCGTCGGAGACGAAGTAGACGCGGCCCTGCCAGGCCACGGGGGCGAAGCGCACGGGGCCGTCGGCATAGAAGCGCCACTTCTCGTCGCCCGTCTCCGTGTCGAGCGCGGTGAGGCTGTCGTTGGCCGAGGAGGCCACGAACATCGACTTGCCCAGGACGATCGGCTCGTAGGCCACGTCGAAGGCCACCTTGGGATCGTCGGGCCAGGCGGGGTCCAGCGGCGGATAGTCGCGGGTCCACTGGAGGCGGAGGTCGCGCGGGAGTTCCGCGGGCGAGGCGCAACTGCGATTCGCGTCGTGGCGCCAGGTCGGCCAGTCCGCGGCCGGAGACAGAGCGCACCACATGCCGAGGACGGCTGCGAGCGCGAGGGCCGGAAGGCGACGATCCGATCGCATCACTACTCCTCAGCCACGACCTCGATGCCGCAGATCACGGGGACGCTCGCCTTGGCCGGGCCTGCCCTGAGCGAGGCCGAAGGGTCGGACGGGCTGAGGCTGACCGCCAGCAGATCCCTGACTTTGACCCCTTTGAGCTCCTTGACGATCGCGACGTTGGGCGCACCGGATTCCTTGACGATGTCGAACTCGTTTAGGACCGTCTGCCCATTGAGGGCGACGTTGAAGACGCGGTCGCCGGCCTTCCGGCTCTCGTCTGGCTCGGCGAAGTGGAGGCGGACCGTGAACGCGCGCTCGCGCAGGTCCGGCGGACGATCCACCACGGACAATGCCCCACCTCCGCGCTGGAAGCCTTGTCGGCCAGGGTCTGCGAGGTAGATGCGGTCGCGACCGACGCCGGAGGCATTCTGCGCGGCTGCGTTGATCTGGAGGCTCGCGATGTCGAGCTTCGCGTCGGCGAGCATCTGGAGCGGGATGGCGATCTCCGCCGTCCAGGCGTCGGCGCCTTTGCGGACGGCGGCAGTCCACTCGCCGTTCCAGGACATGTCGATCCCCTTCTTCTTGTCGGGGATCTTCACGAGCCCCTCGAACCGGCCGCCGCCGCAGCCCAGCCCGAAGTGGAGGCCGATGTCGCCCTTGGCGTCCGTCAGGAGAAGCTCGACGGCGTCCTCGCGCGCGAGCGAGACGTCGCGGCCCGTCTGCTTCCCGGCGAAGGGCACGGGCTTGCCGTCCTTCACGGCGGCCTTGCGGCGGAAAGCGAGGTAGAGGTTCGCCGCGTCGCGGCGGGCCAGGAGCGTCGTCTCGGGAGAGAGGAGGTGTGTGTTGGCCTGGAACGGGACGGGCTTGGTGTCGCGCCAGCAAGGGTCGTCGAGTTGGCCGTCGATCTTCGGCGCCGCGTCCGTCAGCGGGGCGACGACCGGGCGCGGCGGCAGGAGGTCGATGAGAATCGTCGAGGCGCCGCCCAGGCCCGAGGCGTAGAGCCACGGGCGGTCGGTGCCTTTGATCGCCACGCGCTCAGCCAGCCGAGAGTATCCATCGAGGTTGGCGCCGAGCACGGCCACCGGGGCGGGACAGGTGCCGGGCATCACGGGCCTGGGGAAGCCGAGCCAGGCGGCGCCGCTGGCGTCACGCCGGTCGCCCGGTGCGCCGAAGCTCAGGCGGAGCTGTTTCACGGGCAGCGAGCTGGACTGGCCTGGGAAGACGTACCAGAGGTCATTCCGCGGTTCGCCCGGGATGAGGGCGAGCGAGGTCTGGAAGTTGTACGAGCAGGTGCAGCCGCTGCTGCTCTCGGGGAGGAGCATCAGGCCGCCGGCGGCGATCATGTTCACGGAACAGCCCGGTCGGACGGCTCCGAACGTCGTGGTCCCGTTCTCGATGAGATCGAAGAAGCCCATCATGCCCGAGCGGAAGAAGAGCAGGTTCTGGGAGCCGGCGACCGAGCCGCAGCCATAGGCGCGTGCGAACTCCCAGGCATGTTCCTCACCCGTGAGCAGATTGGGCGCCAGGCGAGTGAAGCCCGTGCGCAGGCGGAACGCCTTGGGCTGGCCGATCACCCAGTCGCGCCAGATGAGCGGGGGACGCTCGGCCGCGAAGAGCTGGCCCCAAAGGCGATTGCCCGTGGCGGCGTCGTAGCCGGCGTTCGCCGCGACGACGACGACGCCCTGGGAGTACTCGAGGCAGTCCTCAACGCCTTCGGGCCGGACGTTGTCCTTGTGCCAGAGTTCGGAACCTTTGGCGAGGTCGAGGGCGACGAGGGTCCGCTGCGGCTCGACCTTCTTGCCGCGGCGCTTGGCCTGGCTGACCTCCGCCTGGGAGGTGCCGCGGAGGAGGAAGAGCTTGCCGTCGCCGAAGGCGATGCTGGAGTTGAAGAGGGCCTTGTCGGTGGCGTGGGTCCAGCACTCGCGGCCCTCTTTCTTGCTGAGCGCGAAGAGGCATCGAGCCTCGGTCTCCGATGACTTGGGCGGCACGTAGGAGCCGAGGATGAGGCCGTCGGCGACCGAGAGATAGCCCCAGCGGCCCGTCTGCTGCTCGGGCAGGGCCGTGCGCAACTGCGGCTCGTACTTCGCTCCGCCCGCCGAGGTCAGGCACCAGCCCCGGCTGCCCGCCCTGACGCATGCGGCCAGGACGTGCTCGCCCGCGGCCACCTCGGTCGTGAAAACGTGGTTGGTGACGGCGTAGGGGAAGGCGTTGTTGCCGTCGGCGAACGTGTCGTAGATCGGCTCGCCATCGAGGAACCACTTCATCCACCAGTCGGAGCCTGCGCCGATGATGAGCCGGCCCGGGACCGGACAGGTGATCTTGGCGAAGGCGTAGCAGAGCTTCTGCTCGGACTCGAAGTCGGTCTTCGGGTCGCCGCGCGGATAGACGCCGGGCTTCTCGCGCCGGCCGAGCGGGCGGAAGCCGTAGCCGCCGTAGAGGTTCGTGAAATCGAGCATCCCGTCCACGGAGGTCAGGGGGGCCGCCGCGTAGCGCTTGCCTGCGACGACGAGTTGCTTCGGGACCGACAGCAGGGCTTCGCGGGGCAACGGCGGCGTGCCTTTCGGCAGCGGCCCAACCACCTGCCAGGCCGCTGGCCACTCGACGTCGACCGAGGGTGGCTCGGGCGCGGCGGCGGCGGCGGCGGGCCGGGTCAGCGACTCGGGGATGGTGTAGACGGCCAGCGTCCGCCCCGTGGCCTGGTCGAATCGGTGGCAGACGGCTCCGACGGACACGTAGACGCTGTCGTCGTCGGCGACGAAGTTGGGCGAGGTCTCATCGACGCTGAACCGGCCGGCTCCGCGGAGTTCGCGGCACCACAGCTCGCGGCCGTTGTAGGCGTCGAAGGCGATGACGTGGTTCTGGCCGGTCACGAAGACGCGGCCCGCGACAGAGAGCGGCGGCGACGTGCCCCAGTGGCGGTCCATCATGCGGTCAGGCCCCGGGCCGCCGAACCAGAGGATGTCCAGCGGCAGCTTGACGCGACTCTCTTGTCCGATGCGCGTGCGGCCCCCGTCGGCGCACGGATAGCGCCACTCGCCCGCCCCGGGCAGCGCGCCGCGCACGACCGACAGTGCCACGGCTGGCTTGTCCAGCCGTGCAGGGTTTTCTCCCGTGGCCGGAGCACGGTCGGACGAGCCGACCGTGGCACTTCCGTCAACGGCCGCCCGGACTTCGCTGGCCGGCACCTTCCCATCGCTGACCAGCTTCTTCGCGGCCTCGGCGGGAACGCCGCGGAAGCACAGAACGCCGCCGCAAGGCCGAAGCACGCGGTACAGCTCCTCTCCCGACAGGTCGCCCGCGTCGCCCGAGACCACGATGAGATCGGCGAAGTAGGCGGCGAACGGCAGCTTGGCCAGGCTCGCGAGTCCCTGGACCGCGACCCGTGTGCCGTGGAGGTCGGTGCTGAGCAGCCGCTCGCGCTCGGCGGCCACCTTGTCCATTCTCTGGCTGCTCGCCCCTACGCTCCCGCGTGGGGGTGTTGATCCGGACGCTCCCGCGTCCACCTTTTCATGCAGGACGCAGATCACATGCAGGTCGGACTGCGAGGCGAGGGCCGCCGCCAGGCGGCTGTCCGGCTCGCCGAGGACCAGGGCGTAGCCTTTCGAGATTCCCGCGGTCTTGAGGACGTCGGTCGCGAGGGCGATGGCCTTGTCCGACACGCCGAGCTGCCACGTCAGCGGCTCCCGCCGCTCGACGGCGGGCACGGCCACCTTGGAGCGGCCGAAGGCCATGACGGTGCCGCGATCCGTCGCGGCGACGAGCCGGCCGCCCGCGATGGCCAGCCCGCGAACCTGGCCCTGCACCTCCGACTTCCACAGCTCCTTGCCCGTCGGCGCATCGAACGCGGCGAGGGTCCCGCGCCCGCCGACGAGGATGGCGTTCCCCGCCATGGCCAGGCAATAGGCGTGGCCGTGCGGGGCCTTCCAGAGCAGGCACTTGTCCAGCGGCTTCTTCTGCCGCAGGGCCTTCAGGTCGATGGCCTGGATCTCGCCGCGGCCGACGCCGTAGAGCGTGTCGCCGGCGACGAACGCCGTGGGCTTGCCGGGCAG
>Ga0315273_10007577_pt1 | contig 13605 bp, 11 predicted proteins | sample YL17G02_0_MG_FD_205753 | JGI IMG/M metagenome (GOLD analysis project Ga0315273, IMG submission 205753) | Sediment microbial communities from Yellowstone Lake, YNP, Wyoming, USA - YL17G02_0 | ecosystem: Environmental > Aquatic > Freshwater > Lake > Sediment | place: USA: Wyoming | collected... | reverse complement strand
ATACCGGGATGCGGAATACCCAGTTCAATGAGCTCAATGGGCTGACTGCATTTCCCAAACCGGAGTTTTGCATCATGGCAACGGCCGGTTGTCCGGCCAATGCCGCGCCGCTGGCCGTAGCAACCGCGTCACCCTCATTGGCTGAGGAAATATAGCGCATCCCCGGATCACTGATGACCCCGTTGATCAAGGGTGTCAGAAACGAACAGGGCACGCCCGTCCAGGTGTTGAATCCAAACCCCCTGGCAGCCTGGATGAATGCTTCGGCCTGGATCATGCGTTGCACCCGATGCACATCAGGATTGATGCCCCTGTGCAACCAGTTGGTTGATCAGTTCTGGCAAGCCCATGCTGGGAAAACTGGTGCCTGACTGCAGAATTCGGCGAAGTTGCGTGGTCTTTTTTTCCATCAGCGATCAGAATTCCGCAACGTCCCGTCGAATGGCCGGTAGCACTATGTCGCGGGCCCGCACGACATCCTCTGGAAAATCAATCTCTACCCAGGGCAAGCCCGAAACATCCTCATATGCAAAGGCGCCAGGCTGCTCCAGCAAGAGGTTTCGCAAAACTTCCTCGTGTGGTGCATCAGCCAGTCCCTCAGCATCGAACCGGGCGCATTCCTCCGCGATCCGGGCCGAAACCTCTGCCCCGAAACGGAAAAAGCCCACAGACTCACCGACCTGATCGTACTGCAAGCCATCCGCCAATTTCTTGCGGAAGTCGACCATGATGCCGTTTCTTAGCGCGATCTTGACCGGCTCTTCTCCATCGCGAAAATCACGGGCTAGCAGAAAGCAGTTGCGGTGACGGGTCTGTAGCAGGCGCTGGAGTATGGCTGGATGGTACAAAACGTCTGCATCCATCAGCAAGATGCCGATTCCGGACTCGAGGGTTTCACGCGCTGCCCAAAGACTGATAACGCTACCTTGTTGATAGCGGGGATTAAAGTGAAATGCAACATCCGGGCGCGAGTGCAGCCGCCCTACGTGCTCAATGACCTGGTCTGCCTCGTATCCAACTACAAGATCGGCCTGCCTCACGCCGAACTGGTATAGCAGGTCAAGATGTCGAGCCAGCAGGCTACGCCCGCCAAAGCTCAACAGGCACTTTGGACGCCCCTCGGGGTTGAACTCCGCCAGCCGGCTACCGCGGCCGGCGGCGAGAATGATTGCATGCATCCGGGAGCCCACCCGCTACCGATCTGCGCGGACACGTATCTTCAGGAGGAAGCTGCCAGGGCCTGATCCAGGTCAGCAATGATATCCTCAATGTCTTCGATGCCGACACACAGCCGAATCATGTCCGGGGTGACCCCGGCAGACTCCAGTTCCTGTGTTGAAAGCTGCCGGTGGGTAGTTGAGGCCGGATGTGCCGCCAGCGATTTCACGTCCCCAATGTTTACCAGGCGCAGGAACAGGTTCAGGGCATCGTAAAACTTGACCGCAGCATCGAACCCGCCCTTGATGCCAAATGCCAACAATGCCGAGGGTCTGCCCTTGGTGTACTTTTTCGCGAGCTCGTAATAGGGAGAGTCCGGCAAGCCGGCGAACTTGACCCATGTCACTTTCGGGTGCTGCTTGAGGTGCCTGGCTACCGCCAGAGCATTGTCACAGTGCCGCTCCATGCGCAACGGCAGGGTCTGCATTCCCTGCAGGATCAGGAACGCATTCATCGGGCTGATCGCAGCGCCAGTATTGCGCAAGGGCACGGTGCGAGCGCGGGCAATGTATGCGGCTTCACCCATGGCTTCAGTGTAGATCACACCGTGATAAGCCTCCTCGGGTTCAGTGAGCATATGGAATCGCTTCGGGTGATTTGCCCACGGAAACTTTCCGCTATCCACGATCACCCCGCCCAGTGAATTTCCATGGCCACCCATGTATTTGGTCAAGGAATGCAACACGATGTCGGCGCCATACCGGATCGGTTTCAACAAGGCGGGGGTAGCGACCGTGTTGTCCACGATCAGCGGGACGCCATGCTTGTGGGCCATGGTTGCCAAAGCTTCGATATCGACAATGTTGCCGGCCGGGTTTCCGATTGACTCGCAAAATACCGCGGACGTCTTGTCGTCTATCAGCGCTTCCAGGCTTGCTGTGCTGTCGTCAGCGGCAAACCGGCACTCGATGCCCAGGCGCGGCAACATGTGCTTGAACAAGGTGTACGTTCCGCCATAGAGCAGGGGCACTGTCACAATGTTGTTACCCTGTTCAGCGATATTCAGGATGGAATAAGTGACCGCCGCACTGCCTGAGCTTAATGCCAGGGCAGCAATACCACCCTCCAGCTGCGCACATCGCTGTTCCAGCACATCCGTGGTCGGATTCATGATGCGCGTGTAGATATTCCCCGGCACGGCCAGATTGAACAGGTCGGCACCATGCTGGGCGTTATCAAATTCGTAAGCCACGGTCTGGTAGATGGGTACCGCCACGGCTTTGGTTGTCGGGTCGGACTTGAATCCGGCATGAATTGCCAGCGTTTGGTCTTTCATGATTAAGCTCCTTTATGAACTAATGCTGAAAACGGTTGTGTTTCAAATGCCCAGCGGGTTATCCGGGTTCACCCCCGGCATGTATTGTTTATTGCGATCCAGATTGGTCAGGCGGTAGATCAGGCCCAGCCAGTTATTGAAAATGGCCTTTGCCGTGTCGCCCCAGGTGTTATCGAGCAGGGGTTCAACCTCATGCTCAAGAAAATCCGGAGCAGGCATTCCGCCTGCAGTTGCGGCCACGGCCTCCTCGACAAATCGCTGCGCGATCGCCTTTGCTTCCGCTGACAGGTAATTCTCCGGGTACGGCGGCGGCCTGTCCAACTCACCACCAAGGAAGCGCAGTACTTCCCGCTTGTACTCTTTCAACAGGCTGTTGCTATCGTACTCCGGATGTCCCTGGAAATAGAGCACGCGAAAGCCGTCGGGACTGACCGCCATGTGCACGCCACCAGCGGGGCTTTCAACCAGGACAGGCAAGCCAGCTGCTTCCAGCTGTGCCCGGGAAATATCGTTGTAACGTGAATGTGGCGCATCGAACCGGGTGTTGATATCCCGCAACAAGGGGTGTTCAGGTTGTACCACCCGGTGGCTGTATACACCCCACCTCTTGGACGGCAGAGGCTTTCGATCAATCCCATGCTGATGCTTGAGCAAGGCATGTGTGGCCAGGCAGGAACACAAAGTGGAGGCAACGTTATTCTCGGCCCAGCTCACAACTTCCATCAACGGTTCCCAAAATGCCTCCTGGTCCAGGGCTGGATTGGCAACATTCGCCCCGGTAATTATCAAGCCATCCAGTCCTGCACGTTTCAATTCATTGAAATCGCAATAATACTCGTCAATGTATGCCCGGGTGTGCGGGCTTCTGTTCAATCCCGGCAGCGAGAACGGGTACACGTAAAACTGCGCAATGCGATTGCAGTTTCCCACCAGCCGAATGAACTGGCGCTCGGTGGCTTCCAGGGCAGCGTCAGGCATCATATTGAGAAAACCAATATGCAATTCCCGAATGTCCTGGTGAAGCGCCCGCTCCAGCGGAATTACTTCGTGACCCAGTTCACGCAGCCTGGAAAAGGTGGGCAGCTTCAGATGTTCAACCAATGGCATCGGCGAAGTTTACCCTTATTCCCACGACAATTTCGAGACCCGCGAAGATTTCGTTGCGGATGAAGGAGCTGACGCGCTTCCCATAAAAAAAGCCCGGTTTCCCGGGCTTTTTTATCTGGGTTTGCTGCTGTGCGATGAAGACGATCTACTTGCCCACCTCAGCTGCTTTCATTGACAAGCGAATACGTCCCTGCTTGTCTACTTCAAGTACTTTGACCTTTACCATGTCCCCTTCCTTGACCACATCAGAAACATTCTCGACGCGCTCGTCAGAAAGCTGGGAGATATGAACCAGTCCATCCCGCCCCGGGCTCAGGGTAACAAAGGCACCGAAATTCATGATCTTGATGACCTTGCCGGTGAAAACCTGCCCGGTCTCGATATCAGCGGTGATCTGTTCAATGCGCTTCCGCGCTGCTTCGGCAGCTTCCTTGTTGACCGATGCAATGGTTACAGTGCCATCATCAGCGATATCGATCGTGGTGCCGGTTTCCTCGGTAATGGCGCGAATGGTTACACCACCCTTGCCGATGATGTCGCGGATCTTGTCCGGATGCACCTTGATCGTCATCAACCGCGGCGCATACTCAGACATGGTTTCCCTTGGCTTGGAAAGGACCTTGTTCATTTCACCCAGAATGAATTTCCGCCCCTCGTTGGCCTGGGCCAGGGCAATCTTCATGATCTCTTCGTTGATGCCCTCAATCTTGATGTCCATCTGCAGTGCGGTGATTCCGTCCTGCGTCCCGGCGACCTTGAAGTCCATGTCACCGAGGTGATCCTCGTCGCCCAGGATGTCGGACAGAACGGCAAAACGGTCGCCTTCCTTGATCAGGCCCATGGCAATGCCCGCCACCGGCTGCTTGATCGGAACGCCGGCATCCATCAGGGCCAGTGATGTGCCGCAGACCGAAGCCATGGAACTGGAACCGTTCGATTCCGTAATTTCAGAAACAACCCGCAATACGTAGGGAAATTCCACAACGGTTGGCAGAACTGCTGTTACGCCGCGACGCGCCAGGCGCCCATGGCCAATCTCGCGGCGCTTCGGGCCGCTCATGAAGCCCGTCTCGCCCACGCAAAAAGGTGCAAAGTTGTAATGCAACATGAACGGGTCTTTGTACTCGCCATTCACCGCATCAATTATTTGTGAATCACGCATCGTACCCAGCGTGGTCGTTACGATGGCCTGGGTTTCGCCGCGGGTGAACAAGGCTGACCCGTGCGTACGCGGCAGGATGCCGCATTCAACCGAGATGGGCCGCACGGTACTCAGATTGCGGCCGTCTATGCGCGGGTTGCCCGAAAGGATGTGCTCGCGGACCAGGTGCTTTTCAACCTTGTACAGCAACTCAGAAACGGCACCTTTCGACGGGGCGTTTACATCTCCTTCAACACACAAGGCTTCGATAGCAGCACTCTTGGCTGCTGAAACGGCGTCATGCCGCGCCATCTTGTCAACGATGGCGTAAGCTGCTTTCAGTCCCTGCCCGGCTACTGCCTTGACCCTGGAAAGCAAATCTTCGTTAACTGCCGGCGCCTGCCAGGACCATGGCTTGATGCCTGCTTCTGCCGCCAGTTCCCGCACTGCCTGGACTACTGTCTGCATGGCGCGATGACCAAATGTAACCGCGCCCAGCATGACTTCCTCTGACAGCAGTTTCGCTTCCGATTCGACCATCAACACGGCCTTTTCCGTACCCGCAACAATCAGGTCGAGTTGGGAATTTGCCAACTGGGTCGCAGTGGGATTGAGCACATACTGGCCATCAATGTAACCCACACGCGCTGCGCCCACGGGCCCATTGAAAGGGATACCGGAAAGTGCCAGTGCAGCAGAGGTTCCAATCAGGGCAGGAATGTCACCATCGACTTCCGGATTGGAAGACATCAGGGTCGCAATGATCTGCACTTCATTCAGGAAGCCCTTGGGAAACAAGGGGCGAATGGGGCGGTCAATCAATCGACACGTGAGGGTTTCCTTTTCGGTTGGACGCCCTTCACGTTTGAAGAACCCACCGGGAATGCGCCCTGCCGCGTAGAATTTTTCCTGGTAGTTGACTGTAAGAGGAAAGAAATCACGACCGGCCTCAGCCTCTTTCCTGCCAACTACCGTCACCAACACCACGGTATCAGCCATGGTCACCATGACCGCGGCATCAGCCTGGCGGGCTATTTGCCCGGTTTCCAGGATGACTTCGTGATCGCCGAATTTAAAGGTTTTTTTCAGTTTTTGCACTGGACGATTCCTGCTCAGAATGGTTTAAGGGCGTGTACGCAAAAACCCAGCAGTACCGGGGTTCTGCTGGAGATGTTGCCGCGTCGAGATGCAAAAGTTAGCGACGAAGACCAAGGCGTTCAATCAGGTCGCGGTAGCGTTGCAGATCACTCTTTTTGAGGTAATCCAGCAAGCTGCGACGCTGATTCACCATGCGCAACAAACCGCGCCGCGAGTGGTGGTCACCCTTGTGGTTCTTGAAATGTTCTGTCAGGTACTGGATCCGACCGGATAACAAGGCTACCTGAACTTCAGGTGAGCCGGTGTCGTTTTCCGACCGTTTATTTTCGCTGACGATCTTGCTTTTTGCTTCTGCATCGAAAGACATGGTTCCGTCTCCATATCTAGAGCCCCGAAGCCTTTGAAAAAACCCCTGAATCTGTATACCTGGCATCGGCTTTCACCTTGCAGGTACGGGTCTTTGCAAAAACTTCGAAGCCCCGGTTGAAATTAGCCGCCTATTTTAACGATGGAATGGCTTCTTAACAAGCTATTTCGCAGAACCCCCACCTTTTCGGATCACGGGTCCATTACGAACACGCGCTGCGGGTGCAGGGTACCGTCCTGGCGAACTTCACCCAAACCGAGGATTCCTCCCGTGCCAAAAACCCGGACCTTTCCGCAAACCTGCCCCCCGGGAACCGGATTACCATGGCAAAAGCGCTCAGCCGTCTCGCGGTCAAGCTCCAGGGCCGGCCAGGCGAGCAATCCCGCATCCAACGGCAGTAATAATTCATCTGCCCGCCCCTGCTGCACGGCCTGTTCAATTTCCGCCATGGAAACCATTCCAGCGGGAGAAAATGGCTCTACGGAAAGGCGGCGCAGCTCTTGCAGATAGCCGCAGCAGCCAAGCGCTGTGCAGATATCCTCGGCGAGGGTTCGGATATAAGTCCCCTTGGAGCAATTCGCCTCGAACGAGAGGTATGGTGACTGCCAGGAGACCAGCTCCAGCTGGAAAATGGTGACTGGGCGGGCCTTGCGTTCCACGCTGATACCCTGCCGCGCCAATTTGTAAAGAGGCTGACCCTGGTGCTTGAGCGCCGAATACATGGGAGGAATTTGCAGTATCTCCCCGAGGAACGATCCCAGGACCGTGTTGATCTGGCTGACGTCGAGATCCGGTACTTCCTGCTCCCTTATTACCTCGCCTTCGATGTCCCCGCTACTGGTCGCCTTACCCAGGCAGGCTACGGCGCGATAGACCTTGCTGGCTTCCAGCATGTATGCAGCTGTCTTGCTGGCTTCCCCGAGACAGATGGGCAACATGCCAGTGGCAAAGGGGTCAAGGCTGCCGGTGTGACCGCCCTTGCGGGCGTTCAACAATCTTCGAACTCTCTGCAAGGCCTGGTTTGATGACAGCCCGACGGGTTTATCCAGCAGGATTACGCCGTGGACATTTTCCCCGGAGCGTCTTTTGCCCATCAGTCCTGGCCTTCCTCGTCGGCCTCCTGCACGCTTCGATCTGCAGCAAGGGCAGCACCTATCAGTCCATCCATGTGGATTCCGGCTTCAACCGAGGCATCATGATGAAAATGCAATTCAGGAACACTGCGCATCCGCATCTCCTGCCCCAGGCGGTGCCGCAAATAGCCGGCCGCCCGCCGCAGGGCGGAAAGCGTAGTCTCCGCTTTTTCTGTTTCAAAGACGGTTATAAAGACCTTGGCATGGGAAAGATCACGGGTAACTTCAACATCAGACAGGCTGATAAAACCAATCTCCGGGTCTTTGATCTCCTGCTGGATAAGCTGCGCCAGTTCCCGGCGAATTTGCCCGGCGACGCGTTCTGAGCGATTGAACTCTCTTGGCATGTCAGCAGCACCGGCCCCGGGGCGTCAAAGAGTACGGGCGACTTCGATGCGCTCGAAACATTCAATTTGATCCCCGGGCTGGACATCGTTGTATTGTTTTACTCCAATGCCGCATTCGGTACCGGACTGAACCTCGCTTGCCTCGTCCTTGAAGCGACGCAATGATTCGAGCGCCCCCTCAAATATCACCACGTTGCCGCGCAATACCCGGATTGGGTTTTTGCGCTTGACGATACCTTCCACGACCAGGCAGCCGGCGATTGCGCCAAGACGGGAAGAGCGGAAGACTTCCCTGACCTCGGCCAGGCCAATGATGTTCTCCTTGACCTCTGTTCCCAACAAGCCATTGATGGCCTTGGTAACTTCATCAATCGCATCATAGATAACACTGTAGTAGTGCAAATCGAGTTCGTTGTCCTGGATAATTTTCCGGGCAGCGGCATCGGCACGGACGTTAAACCCGATGATGATGGCACTGGAAGCCACGGCAAGAGACGCATCCGATTCGTTAATGGCGCCAACCCCGGAAGCCACTACATTGACCTGCACCTTGTCGTTGCTGAGCTTTACCAACGATTCGCGCAGCGCTTCTGCGCTGCCCTGCACGTCGGCGCGAATCATCAGGTTCACACTGATCTGCTCTTCCTTACCCATGTTCTCAAAGAGGTTTAGCAGATTAGACGCCTGTTGCCGGGCCAGTCGAGTCTCGCGCTTTCGCTCGTACCGTTGGGACGCTGCTTCGCGCGCTTTGCGCTCGTTGGTTACTACCAGAACTTCATCGCCAGCCTGCGGTGCGCCGGAAAGCCCGAGCACTACAACCGGCATCGATGGGCCGGCAGATTCTATGGCCTCGCCTGCTTCGTTGAACATTGCCCGCACACGCCCGAACTCCTGCCCGGCAAGTATCATGTCGCCGCGATTCAGAGTTCCCTGCTGCACCAGAAGAGTTGCAACCGGGCCGCGACCCTTGTCGAGACTGGATTCAATGACAGTACCACGCGCACGTGATTGTGGAACTGCCTTGAGTTCAAGGACTTCAGCCTGCAGCAGGATCGCATCCAGCAATTCATCAATTCCCTGCCCTGTTTTTGCCGAGACATAGACAAAAATGTCCTGGCCGCCCCAGTCCTCGGCAAGTACTTCTTCTTTTGAGAGCTCCAACTTGACGCGCTCAAGATCGGCATCGGGTTTATCGATCTTGTTGACTGCAACGATGATGGGGACATGCGCTGCGCGAGCGTGCTGAATGGCTTCCACGGTTTGCGGCATAACTCCATCGTCTGCTGCGACCACCAATACCACGATGTCAGTAGCCTGTGCGCCGCGCGCTCGCATCGATGTAAATGCCGCATGTCCCGGGGTGTCCAGGAAAGTAATAACTCCCCGTGGGGTTTTTACGTGGTAGGCGCCTATGTGCTGGGTAATTCCACCTGCTTCACCCTCTGCAATGCGTGCCTGGCGGATATAATCCAGTAAGGAAGTCTTGCCGTGGTCTACATGACCCATGACGGTGACGACCGGCGGCCGGGTAACCTGTTCACCCGTAAGTTCTTCAACATCTTCAGCGGCCAGTTCCTGTTCGACATCCCTGGCGTCGGCGGCCACGGCAGTGTGGCCCATTTCCTCAACAACGAGAGTCGCGGTATCACGGTCCATGCTCTGGTTAATCGTCATCATCATGCCCAGATGCATCAGGGCCTTGATGACTTCGCCGGCCTTGACCGACATCTGCTTGGCCAGTTCGGCAACCGTAATGGCTTCAGGCAGGAATACTTCCTTGGTCATTGGCGCTGTCGGGCGCGAAAACCCGTGTTCCGCAGCCCGGCCGGCTGGCTTGGCCCGCAGCCCTGGCTTGCTGCGGCGCCGCGCCACGGTCCCCTCGGCGACATGCAGTTCCTGGCGGCCATAGCGGGTAGGCGCTTTCCCTTTGTCCTTGTCGCGGCGACGCTGATCGTCTGCCACTTTTCGCGTGCGCTCTTCTTCGCGCTCCCGCTCAAGGTCAGCATCACGCCGACGTGCAGCCTCCTCACGTAAACGCTCTTCTTCCTCCAGGCGCAGCTTGTCTTCAGCAGCCTTTTTTGCCAGCTCTTCTTCTGTTTTGCGCTGTTCATCTTCGCGCTGCTGGCGTGTCTTATCCGCCGAATCCAGCAGACGCTTTTCCTCTTCTGCGCGCTCGGCACGTGATTGCTCGAGTATTTTCCTCGCTTCTTCACGGTCCGAGTATTCAGCCCCAGCCTGCTCCTGCACAACTTCGCGCTTAACGTACGTGCGGCTCTTCCGGACTTCGACATTTACCGTGCGGGCAGTAGCCCTGGCACGTGGCCCGGTTCCGGGTACGCGCAACTCGCTGACCGATTTGCGCTTCAGCGTCACTTTCTTGGGTGCGGTGGCATCGCTGGCAGCCTTGCCATGGCTGGCGCGCAAGTATGCAAGCAGCTTTTTCTTGTCCTCATTGGATACAGCGTCTTCGCCGGAAGTCGCCTCGATGCCGGCATCCTTGAGCTGCGCAATCAATTTGCCAATATCTACACCCAGCACTTCGGCTAATTGGGCAACACTTGCGTTCGACATAATTTGCTCCTTACTCAACCCGGGGAAACCAACTGGCTTTTATTCGTTCTCTTCTGCAAACCAGGGTGCCCTGGCGGCCATGATCAATGCAGCCGCGGCTTCGTCGGTCATTTCATCATATTCTGTCAGTTCATCTACCGAGAGCTCCGCCAGGTCCTCCTGGGTGCGGACCCCTTTTTCGGCGAGCCGGTATGCCAGTCGCTCGGTCATGCCCTCCAGTTCGACCAGGTCAGCAGCCGGCTTGTTCTCATCCAGGACTTCTTCCTTCGCGATCATTTGGGTCAGCAGGGCATCGCGTGCACGACGCCGGATTTCCTGCACCATTTCTTCGTCGAATTCTTCGATTTCCATCAATTCTGATTCGGGAACGTAGGCGACTTCTTCGATATTGCTGAAACCTTCCTGCACCAGGATGCTTGCCACATCCTCGCCAACATCCAGCCGCTTCATGAAGCGCTCCAGGATTGAGCGGGACTCCTCTTCACTTTTCTGTACGGCCTGTTCAATGGTGAGGACGTTCAGGGACCAGCCGGTCAATTCACTGGCCAGTCGAACATTCTGACCGCCACGGCCAATCGCCTGCGAAAGGTTGGACTCTTCCACTGCTATGTCCATTGATTGCTTCTCTTCGTCCATCACAATGGAGGCGACTTCAGCAGGAGCCATTGCGTTGATGACAAATTGCGCCGGATTCTCATCCCAAAGAATGATGTCGATCCGCTCGCCAGCCAGCTCATTGGAAACCGCCTGGACTCTTGAACCACGCATGCCCACGCAGGCACCAATGGGATCTGTGCGGCGATCATTCGACCGCACAGCAATTTTTGCACGCCGTCCAGGATCCCTCGCTCCACCCATGATGGAAATAAGCTCCTGGCCTATTTCCGGGACCTCCAGCTCGAACAGTGCAACCAGGAATTCAACGATTGTGCGGCTGGCAAACAACTGCGGACCCCGCACCTCTTCCCGCACTTCAAAAAGATAGGCGCGCAAGCGCTCACCGGGACGCACGGTTTCCCCCTGGATCATGTGGCGTTGGGAAATGAAGGCCTCTGCGTTGCCTCCCAGGTCGATGTAAACGTTGCCACGCTCCACACGCTTGACAATGCCATTCACCAGTTCGCCAGTGCGGTTGCTGTATGCCTCAACCACCTGCGCGCGCTCCGCTTCACGAACGCGCTGAACGATTACCTGTTTTGCGGTCTGTGCCGCGATGCGGCCGAATTCTGCATTTTCCATCGGCTCTTCGATAAACCCGTCAACCTCGACTTCCGGATTTATCTTCTTCGCTTCGCCAAGCAACAACTGGCTTTCCGCGAATTCGATCTCTGCATCATCCGCCAGAACCTGCCAGCGACGAAATGTTGCGTAATCGCCGGTAGCACGATCAATCGTCACGCGCACATCCCGCTCATCGTTGGTGAGCTTACGTGCCGCAGATGCCAGCGCCGCTTCCAGGGCTTCGAAAATGACGTCCTTGCTGACGCCTTTTTCGTTGGAAACTGCATCCACAACCAGCAGAATCTCTTTACTCATCGTGATTCGTCTCTCTGTCCGTTCATCAATTCAGTTCTCGCAAACCGGGTTCAACCTTTTGCAGCAAAAATGCTGTCGTAGTCGGGCACCAGTCGCGCCTTGGCAATATTGCCGTGTTTCAGTGTGACTTCCACGCCATCCTGTTCTATCAAAACCTGCTCGTCCTGCACGCCGAGGATGCGGCCCTTGAATTTTCTTCTGCCATCCTGTGGTGCAAACAAGGTCACCTGCACCAGCTCCCCGGTGAATTGCTCGAATTGCCCGACGGTGAACAAGGGCCGGTCCAATCCGGGCGATGACACTTCCAGCACATAATGTCCTGGAATGGGGTCTTCCACGTCGAGAAGTGCTGCCACCTCGCGACTGGTTTGCTCGCAATCTTCAACCGCAATGCCTGCCGGTTTATCAATGTACAGCACTAACGCCGGGTTCTTCGGGTTACCACTGTATTCCAGTCCGACAAACTCGTAGCCCAGGTCCGTCACCAGCGGCTGCAATAGTTCTGTCAGTTTTGTTACGTTCAAACTCAACTCCGGTCGACCGAAAATCACATTTTCCGGGCACAAAAAAAGGGCACACCAGCCCTTCGCGACAATCTACCCATACCGGAATCCTTCCGGAACAAGCCCATGGTTTCCGTTACGTTCACGGCTTACCACGGTTCAATGCGAAATCATAAAATCATTGCATTTTCCATTGTGTCGCAAGTGCACATTCATGCCGGAAGCAAGAGCTTGCCGGCAGATCAAAAAGGCCCCGCGGGGCCTTCTTTCATAAAACTGGTAGCGGGGGCAGGATTCGAACCTGCGACCTTCGGGTTATGAGCCCGACGAGCTGCCAGACTGCTCCACCCCGCATCAGTAGGCCGCAAATCATATAGACTCCGCCTGGCTAATACAAGGGCTCATACATGCCCCTTGTCACTATTTGAGGTCGATATGCGTGGAATCAAGCCACCACTGCAATCAAGCCAGGCGAACCCTTTTTCATGCCGCAAACGACCGCATGCATACAGCAATCAGCGAGCCGGAGAAAATGCCCAGGCCAATCACCAGGACTCCATTTAGCGACAAGGCCAGGCTGAAATCCAGGGTTGCATTGATCGGCACTTCTGTTTCCGGGTCATCAAAATACATGAGCTTGACAACTCGCAGGTAGTAGAAAGCCCCCACGACAGAGAAAACCACCGCAACAACAGCCAGCCATAGCATACCGGCCTGCAGGGTTGCCTGGATAACCAGCCACTTGGCAAAAAAACCAACAAAAACCGGAACGCCTGCCATGGAGAACATCACCATGGCCATGACTGCTGCATACCAGCTGTTGCGTTGATTGAGTCCTTTGAAATCATCCAGGTGTTCTGCCTCTACACCCCGCGAGGAAAGCAGGATGATGGTGGCAAATGCCGCGGCTGTCATCAGTGAGTAGACAATGACGTAATACATGGAAGCACCATAACCTGCACCAGTGCCGGGCGCGAAACCCAGCAGAATGAAGCCCATGTGCGAAATGGTCGAGTACGCCAGCATCCGCTTGATATTGGTCTGGGCGATGGCGGCAACATTTCCCAGCACAATGGACAACACCGAGAGCACCGCCAGCATTTGCTGCCAATCCGCATGTAATTCACCCAATCCGGTTTGCAACAGTCGAAACGCCATCGCGAAGGCTGCCATTTTTGGCACCGCTGCAATGAACAGGGTGACTCCCGCAGGTGCGCCCTCGTACACATCCGGAATCCACATGTGAAACGGCACCACGCCGAGCTTGAACGCCAGGCCTACGACCAGGAAGACCAGCCCGAACACCAG
>Ga0315273_10007576_pt1 | contig 13606 bp, 11 predicted proteins | sample YL17G02_0_MG_FD_205753 | JGI IMG/M metagenome (GOLD analysis project Ga0315273, IMG submission 205753) | Sediment microbial communities from Yellowstone Lake, YNP, Wyoming, USA - YL17G02_0 | ecosystem: Environmental > Aquatic > Freshwater > Lake > Sediment | place: USA: Wyoming | collected... | reverse complement strand
CCGGATTCCAACCCATGACCATCGTCGTACCGGCCTCGAAGCGGTAGCGCACGACGACCATTTCACCGTCCTTGAGGCGCGCGGTCTGTTCCGCCGTGGCGGGCAGGTGCACGTCCTTTTTCTCGATCCGGACGCTCAGCCAGGGTCTCGGGCCCGAGAGTCCGCCCGGATCCTCCCCGCGCCCGGCAACGGGCAGAGTCGCGGTCCTGATGTCCATCTTGATGTCGGGCCTGAAGAAGTTGATCCACACGAAGACGACGAGCATCCCGGCAAGCAGCAGCAGAACGGGAATGCCGACGATCCACTGCCACAGCGGTGTCGGTTGGCTCTTCCCGCCGGGACGCGTTGAGGCGAGGATGCCGGAACGCCTCCGCCGGTGAGGTTTCCCCTGAGTCATGCCGTCTCCTCTCCCGGATCGTTTTCCATCAGCATTCAGGATTCGCCCGGCCGGGGACCGGCAGCGGACGCCGCGACCAGAGAGGGTAGCTCCGTCAGCGACGCGATGGAGCGGACGGCGGCGGGCAACGCCGCCCCGCGCCGGTTCAATAAGACTCCCGTGATGCCCACCGCCTCGGCCCCGTGAAAATCCGCCGCGAGATCGTCCCCCACGTGCAACGACTCTCCCGGCTCCGCCCCGGCGGCGCCCAGGGCCTCACGAAAGATGCGCGCCGATGGCTTTTCCTCGCCCACCGCGGAGGACCACACCACGGTGTCGAAGTGTCCGGCCAGCCCCAGACCCTCGAGGAGGCCCGGCAGGCGCGAATCCCAGTTTGAGATCACGCCGCATCTACGCCCGGCGGCTCGTAGACGAACAAGCGTCTCTTCCACGTCGGGGTAGACCGCCCAGGAGGCGGGATCGGCGAAGGTCCGGTGCAGCAGGTCGGTGGCCTCCTCCACCTGGTCTTCCGCTCCGAGTCGTTGCAGGACCCGCAGGACGTAGGTTCGCCAGAAAGCGCGCTCGCTGCCGAACACGCTGTAGCGGTCGTTGCCGGCGCCGACTTCGTCGCTCAGCTCGGTCCAGACCGCGGCGAAGAATTCCATGTATTTCTCGGGCGTGGCCGTGACGCCGAGGGGCATCAGGACCCGCCGGTAGATATCGCCCATCGAGGGGGTGGGCCGGATCAGGGTGGCCCCGACGTCGAAAAAGACAGCCCGGATCGGTGATTGCATCGCGTGATTCTACCCTTTCGCCATCGTTGCCGCGGTCCCGCTGCGGTTCCGGCGCAGCGGCAGGGAGCCCGGGTTAGACGGCGGGCGCCGTCCGAACGTATTACCATACGGTCCCGGTCGTCGCCATGCACATCCTCTTTCGCTCTCGATGAGATCACTCGACCCGAGCCACGCGGTTCTTCGTCCTTTCATGGCGCTGGCCTTGGCCTGCGCGATTGCTGCGGGCTGCTCCGCCCCGCCGGCGGCAGGCTCGACCGCCCCGGCCTCCCATTCCGCGGGAGGCGCCTCGGCCGCCCCGGCCTCCCATTCCGCGGGAGGCGCCTCGGCCGCCCGGCCTGCGCTGAACGACTCCGTCGTCACGCGGGAGGCGCGCGTCGAGGATCTGCAGCTGGTGACGGGGGAGCTGAAGGCCGTCCGCTCCCTGACGTTTGCGACACCTCGCTCGGAGGCCTGGGCCCTGCAGATCAAGTGGCTGGCGGAGGACGGCACCGAGGTGAAGGAAGGGGGTCGCGTCATCGAGTTCGACAACACGGCGATCGCCCAGGGGCGGGAGGAGAAGAATCTGCGCCTCGTGCAAGCCGGAATCGACCTGGCGAGCCGCGAAGCGGCTCTCGCGGCCGAGCGGGTGGAACACCGCTTCGCGCTCGATAGCGCCCACGCGGGGGTCGAGAAGGCTGGGATCGATGCGGCGGTGCCGGCCGATCTGCGGCAGCTCCGCGAGTGGCAGCAGAAGCAGGCGGCCCTGACCCGGGCCGAGGCGTCCGAGCAGAAGGCGAAACTGGCGCTCGATGATTTTGAAATCGCCGCCCACTCCGATCTCGAGATCCTGCGCATCGCGAAGGAAAAAGCGGAACGAGAGGTCGAGTCCGTCGAGCGTGATCTCTCGGCGCTGCAGCTGACCGCGCCCCGGACCGGGATTTTTGCCGTCGCGGAACATCCCTGGGAAGGCCGGAAAATGCAGGTCGGGGACACGGTCTGGCCAGGGATGGATCTGGCGTCGCTGCCCGATCTTTCCGAGATGGAAGTGGTCGGCATTCTGCCGGAAGTGGACGAGGGCCGCATCGGGGCGGGTATGCCGGTCCGGTGCGTTCTTGACACCTATCCCGACCGCGTGTTCGAAGGGCGGCTGACGGAGGTCTCGGTCATCGGAAAGGAACCAGACCGGCGGACGGTGGGCGGGTTTAACTTTCGCGCAAAGCTGGACGATTCCGACCCGTCGGTCATGCGCCCCGGCATGTCGGTGCGGGTCGAGGTCATTCGCCGAGTGTGGGAGAACGTGCTGACCGTGCCGCGACAGCGCCTGAGAACGGAGGAGGGAAAGACCTGGGCGACGGGGCCCTCCGGTGAGCGCATCGAGGTCCGGCTGGCTGGATGCACGCCGACACGCTGCGTGGTCGAGGAAGGGTTGAGGGAGGGAGACCGCATTGCGGCTCGGTGACTTCCACAGGTTGCTGGGAGCCGCCGCGGGTGTCGGGGTCCTGGCTGTCGGGATCCTGGGGTACCTCGCGACTCGGGCTCCCGGACCTGCCGACGGAGCCGAACCGGCCCGCGTGCGCGTGGAGGATCTCGTGCTCACGGTCGAGGCCGAGGGCGAGCTCGCGGCCGTGCGGACGACAGCCCTTGGGCCGCCTCCCCTCGCGGACGTCTGGGATTTCAAGATCTCCTTTCTGGTGCCGGAGAGCGCGAAAGTGAAGAAGGGACAGCCGGTCCTTGGGTTCGACACCGCCACGCTCGAAAAGGACCTCGATCAGAAGCAGGCCGAGTACGAGGAGGCCCGCACCCAGATCGAGCGGCGTGAGATCGATCTGGGGATGCAGGTGCAGGATCAGCAGCTCGAGCTTGCGGAGGCCGAGGCAAAGCTGGGCAAGGAAACGCTGAAGGACACGATCCCCGAGGAGCTGCGCGGGAGGATCGAGGCCCGCACGGCCCAGCTCGACCGCGAGGAGGCGGCCCGCCAGGTCGGGCGGCTGAAAGCGAAAATCGAGGCGACGCGCTCCATGGGCGATGCGGACCTCCGTTCGCTGCGCAGCAAGAAAGATCGGGCGCAAGGCCGCGTGGCGGAACTGAAGGCCTCTATCGCGGCGATGCGCGTTCCCGCACCCCAGGACGGGGTCGTCATCTACGAAACCAACTGGCGCGACGAAAAAAAGAAGGTCGGCGATTCCACCTGGAAGGGCGAGAAGCTGCTTGCACTGCCCGACCTGACGGAGATGAAGGGCCAGGCCACGGTGGACGAGCCGGACGCCGGGATGGTCTCCGTGGGTCAGAAGGTGACCCTGCAGCTCGAGGCACGCCCGGATCTCGACTTCACCGGCAAGGTGGCGACGATTGGTCAGACCGTCACCCGCAAGTCCTGGCGGGTGCCGATGAAGGTCTACAAGATCGACGTGACCCTCGACAAGACGGATCCGATCGTCATGCGACCCGCCATGAGGTTCCGGGGGGAGATCGAGACGGGACGGATTCCGGGGCTGCTTGTCGCCCCGCGCGAGGCGATCTTCCTCCGCGCGACTGGGCCGGTGGCCTGGGTGAAGGGGGGATCCCGCTGGCACGAGGTTCCGGTGACGCTCGGCCGCAACAATAAGCGGCTGGTTGAGATCCTCTCGGGGCTGTCAAAGGGAGACCTCCTCTCCCCGGTGGATCTCAAGCCGCCCGAGCCGAAACGTCGCGGACCGCTTGGATCCGCCGCATGAGCGCGCGCCGCCTCGGTCCTGCCTCGCCCCGGCGGCGGAGAGCCGCCGGATTCGCTGGGCTCGCGCTCGCGGGCCTCGTCGTGGCCGGCGTCGCGGGCCGCGGTTGGCTGCGGCCGCTCTCCGCCGCGCCGGGGGTTACGATCGCGGAAGTGCGCCCGGGGCGATTCGTCCGCGAAGTGACGGCGACGGGCGTATTCAAGGCCGTGAAGGCCACACCGATCTCGGTGCCCCAGGACGTTGAGCAGATGCTCAAGGTGGCCTGGCTCGCCGAGGAGGGCACCATTCTGCGCGAGGGTGAGCCGGTCGTTCTCTTCGACTCTTCGGATCTGACGCGGGACTTGACGGATGGCAAGGCGGACCGCGAAAGCAGCCTGCGGAAGATTGAGAAGACCCACGCCGCCAACGGCCGCATGAGCGGAGAGCTCACCATCGACCGCGACATGGCGCGCGAGGATCTCCGTCTCGCCGACACGATGGCGAGCCAGGATCCGCAAGTGTTCTCGCGCAACGAGGTGATCGAGGCGGGCATCGACCGCGATCTCGCGCGCAAGCGATACCAAACTGCCGATGGAAAGCTCGGGACGCGGGCAAAGCTCGGCGAAGCGGATCTGGCTTTGAATCGAATCGAAGAGGGCAAGGCGGGCCTCCGGATCCGGCAGGCGGAGAAGGGGCTCGGGTCGCTGCGGATCGTCGCGCCGCATGACGGAATCTTCACGCTGGAGCGGGACTGGCGCGGCCAAACGCTCAGCGTCGGGCAGCCGGCATGGCCGGGCATGAAGATCGGCGAGATCCCGGAACTGTCGGAGCTCGAGGCGAAGGTTTATGTCCTCGAGGCCGACGCGGGAGGGCTGGAGGCGGGCCGCAAGGCGCGCGTGTTCATCGAGGGCCGGCCCGGCGAAGGTTACGCCGTCACCGTTTCCAGGGTGGACGCCGTGGCAAAGACCCGCGAGTCGCGCTCGCCGATCAAATACTTCGAGACCATTCTCACGCTCGAGAAGACCGACACGGCGGTGATGAAGCCCGGGCAGAAGGTGCGGGCCCGGATCGTCCTCGAGAATGTCGATGGTGTCCTCGCCGTCCCGCGCGGAGCGCTGTTCGAGAGGGACGAAAAGCACGTCGTCTACCGGTTGGAGGCCGGGGGACGGTTCGCTCCAGTCGAAGTGACGATCGGACGCAACAGCGTCTCGCGTGTCGTCATCGAGAAGGGACTCCAGTCCGGCGACCGGATCGCCTTGCGGGATCCGACGAAAGCGGCCGCCGGGACGGCGGGGCGGGAGACGGAATCCGGAGACGCCGCGGGGGGAAGCGGGTCGTGATGGATCTGCGCGAGGCCTTTACGAGCAGCCTGACGAGCCTGCAGACCCACGCCCTGCGCTCGATCCTGACGATGCTCGGGATCATCTTCGGCGTCGGGGCGGTCATCGCGATGCTGTCCATCGGTGCGGGCGCGGAGAGGCAGGCCCTCGCCCTGATCGACACGCTCGGGCTGCGCAACGTTCTCGTTCAGGCGAAGGACTACAAGGAAGACGAGCTGCAGGAAATCCGGAAGAAGTCGCTGGGACTGTCCGAGCGGGACGCCGAGGCCATCCCCGACGCCGTCCCGGCGGCGCTGCGGGTTGCCCGGAAGCTGGCGATCGAGCCCTACAAGGTCTTCTCAGCGACTGGCCGCGCCAAGCCGCGCGTCCTCGGTGTCTCGCCGGAATACGGCGACATGATGAGCCTGTCCGTGGAGGAAGGCCGGTTCCTCGACGCCTCGGACGAGGAAAACTACGCGCAGGTGTGCGTCATCGGTCCGAAGGTTCGCAGGGAGCTCTACGGGTTCGAGCCGGCCGTCGGAAAACTTCTCAAGGTCAACGAGCAGTGGCTGACGGTGGTCGGCGTGCTTCCCGAGGGAGGCGCGGACCGGGACATCCAGGGGGTCAAGATCGCGGGGACCGCGAACGACATCTACCTGCCGTCCACCACCGCGATGCGCAAGTTCGCCTCGCCCCCGATGAAGAGCCCGCTCGACGAGATCGTGATCGAGATGAAACCCGGATCCGCGGTGCAGGAATCCGCCGCGGTCGTCTCCGCTCTGCTCGACCGGCTTCACGGAGGGGCGGAGGACTATCGCATCGTCGTTCCCGAGGCCTTGCTGGAGCAGTCGCGGCGCACACAACGGCTTTTCAACGTCGTCATGGGATGCATCGCGGGGATCTCGCTGCTCGTCGGCGGAATCGGGATCATGAACATCATGCTCGCGACGGTGCTCGAGCGGACCCGGGAGATCGGCGTGCGGCGCGCCTACGGGGCTCGACGCGACGACATTCGCAACCAGTTCGTCATCGAGTCCTTCACGATCACCGCTCTGGGAGGCGTCACGGGCATCCTCGTCGGGGTCGGGATCGCCCGGGGCGTTGCCGCCTACGCCGGATGGGAGACGATCGTGACCCCCTTCTCGATCCTCCTCTCGACCGGAGTTTCGCTCACCGTCGGGCTCGTCTTCGGCATCTACCCCGCCTTGCGCGCGGCGAACCTCGACCCGATCGAGGCCCTCCGGTACGAGTGACGGAGGGGATCAGACTTCCGATTCGGGGGAAGGCGGCGGAGGAAGGGCGCCCGATGTGGCCTGGTGTTCGGCCGATCGCGACAGGACTTCCGGCTCGCAGACCTTCGCGAAGCGGCAGCGGCGGCAGGCGCGGAAGTCGTAGACCTTCGGAAAGTCCTCCTCCCCGGCCGTGTTGCGCCCGGCGTCACGGAGCACCCGGCGCATGTCTGCGATGCTGCCCGCGAGGTACGCCTTCGTGCGTTCGAGGTCGGCGGCCGTGACGTGGTATTCGGTTGTCTCGCCTCGGTTGAGATTGACCTCGATCGGGTGCACCTGCTCGGGGGTGAGACCCCATTTCTGGTGGGCGTAGAGGGCATAGCAGGTCAGTTGCAGCCGGTTGTCCCGTTCGTCGGAGGCGCCGGTCTTCCAGTCGTAGATGACGGCCCCGTCGGCCTTCCGCATGGCGAAGTCGAGGACGACGTGAACCTTCACTCCGTCGAACTGAAAGGAGGAGAAATCCTCCAGCTCCAGCCAGTCCCCCCGGCGGGAGTCGCGGATCTCGGCGTAGATCTCCGAGCCGTAGAAAGTCCGCAAGCAGCGCTCGACGGTCTCGGCCACCTTCTTCCACTCGTCATCGGCAACGGGCACCCCGTACTCGTGTTCGAACAGCCCGCAGGTTTTCGGCCGCGAGCGATAGATCCGGGACCGCGAGGATTTGAAATCGCTGCGCATCTCCTCCAGCGTGATGCGCACGATCTCGTCGGGGTCCACCGCCAGGGGTTTTGCGCTGACCGCGAGATTCCGCAGCGACCGCTCGATCGCCTTGTGGACCCTCTCCCCCAGCCACATCTGCCGCGTCTTGAGCTGCTTGAGCACGTAGATTTCGCGGGTCCGGGGGTCCGTCCGCACCTCCCACCCGCCCCAGGAGCCGTAGTACTGGAACCAGTACTGCCGTGCGCACTCGAGAAAAGTCCCGTCGCGCGACTTGGACCATGAGAATTCGTTGACGAGCTGGGCCATGTTTCTCCCCGGATCGCGCGCGACCGGTGATTTCTTCGTTCTCTCTTCGCCCGGTCCCGGGTATTCTATGCGCGATGGATCCGGCCCATGTGCAGATCTTCCCGAACGGGGAGCTGGGAATCGTCTGGGAGGACGGACAGGAGTCCTACTGGGGCGGCCGGCCACTCCGGCTGGCCTGCCGGTGCGCCCTCTGCGCGGACGAGATGACCGGGGCGAAGCTTCTGGTCGAGGACCGCGTCCCGCAGGACGTGCGTCCCGTGAGGGCCGAGCCGGTCGGAAACTACGGCCTGTCCGTCGTCTTCAGCGACGGACACTCCACCGGGATCTATGCCCTCCGCTGGCTGCGCGAAAATTCTCCCGCCTCCTGAGACAGCCCGGAAATTGGCACACAGGCAAGCTTTCCCAGGCTGCGAGGCCGGATCCGCCCTTGAGCCGGCCGCCAATCTGCCCGATAATGAACTGTTCAGCGACCCCTCCCATCGCCGCCGGGCGGCGAAGAGGATCGGATCGTTTCCGAGGCGGGACGCCTGCCACGTCCCCATGAGGCCATGACGATCGAAACCACAACGAAGCCACGACAGCCCCGAGGCCGCCAGATCGAGCAACTCGAGCGGGTCGTCATCCGCTTTGCCGGGGATTCCGGCGACGGCATGCAGGTCACGGGCGGACAGTTCACCAACACCACCGCGGTCATGGGCAACGACCTGTCCACGCTTCCCGACTACCCGGCCGAGATCCGCGCCCCCGCCGGGACGCTGCCGGGAGTCAGCGGCTTCCAGATCCAATTCTCCAGCTCCGACATCCACACGCCGGGCGACGCCCCGGACGTGCTGGTGGCGATGAACCCCGCGGCACTGAAGGTCAACCTCTCCGACCTGCGGCCCGGGGGAATTCTGATCGTCAACACCGGCGCCTTCAAGGAAACCGACCTCAAGAAGGCCGGTTACGCCGCCAATCCGCTCGAGGACGGGTCGCTCGACCGTTTTCGCGTGTTCCGGGCGGATCTGAACGACCTCACACGCAAGGCGCTGGCCTCCACCCAGCTCAACCAGAAGCTGGTGGATCGCTGCAAGAACTTCTTTGCTCTCGGCATGATGTACTGGCTCTACCACCGTCCGGCGGACACGACCATGCGGTGGATCGAGGAGAAGTTTGGCAAGCAGCCCGAACTGGCCGAGGCGAACCTGCTGGCCATGAGGGCCGGCATCGCCTACTGCGAGGCCACCGAAGTCTTCCAGGTTCAGTACGAGGTCCCGCCCGCGAAGCTGGATCCGGGCCGCTACCGCAACATCTCGGGCAACTCCGCCCTTGCGCTCGGCATGGTGGCCGGTGCGCGCAACGCGGGGGTCACGCTGTTCCAGGGCTCCTATCCGATCACTCCCGCCAGCGAAATCCTCCACGAGTTATCCGCCTACAAGCATTTTGGCGTCCACACCTTTCAGGCCGAGGACGAGATCGCGGCGATCGGGTCGGCCATCGGCGCATCCTTCGGCGGCGCGCTCGGGTTCACTTCGACCTCGGGCCCCGGGGTGGCGCTGAAGACCGAGGCGATCGGCCTCGCCGTCATGGTGGAACTGCCCCTCGTGATCGCGAACATCCAGCGCGGCGGCCCCTCAACCGGCTTGCCGACGAAGACCGAACAGGCGGATCTTTTCCAGGCGGTTTTCGGCCGAAACTCCGAGGCGCCGGTTCCCGTGCTCGCCCCCGCGACGCCGGGAGAGTGCTTTACCATAGCTTACGAGGCGTGCCGCATCGCGATCCGCTACATGACGCCAGTGATCATCCTCTCAGACGGCTACCTCGCCAACGGCGCCGAGCCGTGGAAGATCCCCGAAGTAGCCGACCTCGCTCCGATCCCGGTTCACTTCCGGAAGGACCCGGAAGGGTTCGCCCCCTACCTGCGCGATCCGATCACGCTGGCGCGGCCGTGGGCGATCCCCGGAACGCCGGGGCTCGAACACCGCATCGGCGGGCTCGAGAAGGAGGACGTTTCGGGCAACGTCTGCTACGATCCGCTCAACCACGAGAAAATGGTCCGCCTGCGGGCCGAGAAAGTCGCGCGGATCGCGCTCGACATTCCCGAAGCGAAGGTCGAGGGTGCGGATTCCGGTCGGCTGCTCGTCGTCGGCTGGGGATCCACCTATGGTGCCCTTACCGCCGCCGTCTCCCAGCGCCGGGCCGAGGGCCGCCCGGTCTCCCATCTCCACCTGCGCTACCTCAACCCCCTGCCGCGCAACCTCGGCGAGGTGCTGTCCCGTTTTGAGCGGATTCTCGTGCCCGAATTGAATCTCGGACAGCTCGTGATGATCCTCCGGGCCAAATACCTGGTGGATGCCCAGGGACTGAACAAGGTGCAGGGGAAACCGTTCAAGGAGGCCGAGATCCTGGCCGCCATCGACACGATCCTGGAGCAGAACTGACATGAGCGAAATGGGCGGCACCCCGGCGCTGACGAAGAAGGATTTCATCTCGGACCAGGAGGTTCGCTGGTGTCCCGGCTGCGGGGACTACGCGGTCCTCAGCGCGGTGCAGTCGGTTTTTCCCGAGCTGGGCATTCCGCGCGAGAACTTCGTGGTCATTTCAGGGATCGGCTGTTCTTCGCGGCTGCCGTATTACGTGAACAGCTACGGTTTTCACAGCATCCACGGCCGCGCGATGACCCTCGCGACGGGCTTGAAGACCGCCCGCCCGGAGCTGTCCGTCTGGGTCGTCACGGGCGACGGCGACGGACTGTCCATCGGCGGCAACCACTTCATCCACATGTTCCGCCGCAACGTGGACGTGAAGGTCCTCCTCTTCAACAACCGCATCTACGGCCTGACCAAGGGGCAGTATTCGCCGACCTCGGAACTGGGCAAGAAGACCAAATCCAGCCCGTTCGGCACGGTGGACCGCCCCTTCAACCCCGTCTCGCTGGCCCTCGGCGCCGAGGCGAGCTTCGTCGCCCGCACGGTGGACGTCTACGGGGCGCACCTCAAGTCGGTCCTCAAGCGGGCGGCAGCCCACAAAGGCGCGGCCTTCATCGAGATCTACCAGAACTGCAACGTGTTCAACGACGGTGCGTTCCGCAGCATCACGGAAAAAGAAATTCGCGACGACGCGCAGATTCTCATCGAGCACGGCAAGCCGCTCGTGTTCGGGAAGAACCGCGACCGGGGCATCCGCCTAAACGGTTTCCAGCCGGAGGTGGTCATGCTCGGGGACGGCGTTACGGAGGGTGACCTTCTCGTTCACGACGAGCACGCTCCGGCGGCGCTCGCCTTGATCCTCTCCCGGCTCGGCAACCGTGGCACGCCAACGCCCTTCGGCATTTTCCGGGACGTGGACGTGCCGGTCTTCGACACGATGATGAACGCCCAGATCGAGGAGGCCCGCGCCCGGAAGGGAACGGGGGATCTGGAAAAGCTCCTCAACACGGGCGACACATGGGAAGTCCGGTAACGGCAAGATCCTCGGGGTGACCGGCCCGCGAGGCGTCCGTTACCGAACCCCGCCGGCAGCAATCCCTCCACTCCCTTGACGGGCCCGCCCGGGGGCCGTATGATCCTCATCTGAGATTGAGACTCCGTCTCTATTCGACGGATCGCTTTCATCGGAGGAGATGATGCCGCGCGGCCGGGAGGAGTTCGCGGGCTGGCTGGCCTCCCGCAGACTGCGGGTGACGGGCGAGCGGATGGCCGTGCTCGAAGCGGTGATGCGCGCCCCCGGGCACATTGACATCGACTACCTGCAGGACCGCTTCCGCCGGCTGAAGCGGCCGGTTTCCCGGGCGACGATCTACCGCACGCTGACCCACCTTGTCGAATCCGGACTAGTCCAGAGGATCACCACCGGCGAGGGGCAGGGCCGCTACGAACCCATGCTCGGGCGGGAGCACCACGACCACATGGTCTGTGTCGGGTGCGGGGAGATCCTCGAGTTCACGAGCGGGGAGATCGAGCGGCTTCAGGACTGGGTCTGCCGCAAGAAGAAATTTGCGATCGTCAGCCATACCCTTCAGATCCGCGGGTTCTGCGAGCGGTGCGCCGCGGAGCGGGCCGGGGCGGCAGAAGTCGGAACAATGCCGGCCCCCGGGCCCCGGCGGAGCTGACGGAGCAACAAAGTCGTTCGAGGACAGGAGGGGTTCCCCGTCGGGGGCCCGCGCGCTGTCCCCGGTTCATCGGGCGGCAACGCCGCCGGGGAATTGAGCGAAGGAATCCGCCATGCTGGAATCGCTGGTCATCACGCTGAGGGAAGGTCTCGAAGCTGCCCTGGCGCTGGGCATCGTGATCGTCTTTCTCCGCCGCACCGGGCGGGAGGCGCTCATGCGCTGGGCCTGGGCCGGCCTTGCCGCCGCCGTCGTGGCGAGCCTCGCCGGAGCCGTCCTGCTCTCGCGTATCGCGTACGACCCGGAAAAGACCGAGGGGTTCCTCATGCTCCTCGCGGCGGCCATGGTGCTCAGCATGGTGATCTGGATGGCCCGTCACGGCCGGAATATGAAGGGAGACATCGAATCCCGCCTCGCGCGGATGGGCGAGGGCACGGGTCCGGGGCCCGCGGCCGCCCTGTTCGCCGTGTCGTTTCTCCTCGTGTTCCGGGAGGGTGTCGAGACGGTCCTGATGCTCGCGGCGGTGTCGCTCACTTCAGAAGGAGTCGGGGAGTTCATCGGGGGTGTCATTGGGCTTGTCCTCGCGGTGGGGTTCGGCGTGGCATTCGTCAAGGGCACCGTGCGCGTGAATTTGTCGCGCTTCTTCCGGATCACGGGCGCGGTGCTGATGGTCTTCGCCGCGCAGCTCGTGCTCGGCGGAGTGCACGAGCTTGCCGAGGGAGGAGTGATCCCGATCGGTCGAACGGCAATGCGGCTGATCGGGCCCGTCGTGAAGGCGGAGGGTTTGTTCCTCGCGGCCCTGCTCGCGATTCCGCTCTTCGCATTTCTGCTGCCGTCAGGGGGCGGGGCGCAAGAGGCCGCCGAGGCCCCGGCCGAGTCCGGAAGCGGCCCCGAGCGGCGGCGGCGGCTTGCGCGGGCACGCGCGGAAAAGACCTGGCGCGCCCTGGCCACCGCCGTCGGGCTTGTGGCGATCGTTTCGCTGACCGCCTCGTGGGCGTTCTCCCGGGTTCCCCGCGTGGTGGATCCGCCGCGCCTGCTGGAAACCGCCTCGGGCGAGGTCCATCTGCCGGTGGCCGGCCTCGACGACGGGCACCTGCACCGATTCGGCGTCGCCCTGGGCGGCACGGTAGTCCGGTTTTTCACGATGAAAGGGGAGGGGGGCCGGCTGGTCACGGCCTTCGACGCGTGCGAGGTCTGCGGCGGAGGAGGCTACGTGGAGAACAAGGGCCGGCTTGTGTGCATTGTTTGCGCGGCGGACATCGTCCCCTCCACCGTCGGCGTCGGGGGCGGCTGCAATCCGATCCCCCTGGCGTCGCGGGTGGAGGGCGTTGAACTTCTCGTGTCCGTCGCCGACCTGGAAAAAATGGCGGGCACATTCGCCGAGGCGCCTCCCGCCTCTCCTCCGTCGCGATGAACCGCAACGCCCCGCCCTCCATGTCATGATTGCCCGCATCCTGCGCGAATCGTTTCGCCGCCAGAAACGCCGCAAGGCGGTGGCCCTCGCCGCCGTGGCGTTCGGCACGGCGGCGGCGACGGCCCTCGCCAACGTTGCCCTCGATGTGGGCGACAGCGTCTCGCGGGAACTGCGCCGCTTCGGGGCGAATCTCGTCGTCCTTCCCGCGGGAGGAAGCGCCCGGGTTGTCGTGGGCAGCGTTGACCTCAGCTCCTTCCGGGCGCGGAGCTTTCTGAGGGCCGAAGATCTCCCCAAGGTCAAGGAAAATTTCTGGAAGAACAACATCCTCGATTTCGCCCCCATGCTCGATGAATCCATCTCGGCGGGCGGACGGAGCGCGCGGCTTCGCGGTTGCTGGTTCGACCGGCGCCTGACGCTGTCGGACGGGCGGACGATCCACACGGGCCTGCGCGGTTTGTTTCCTTATTGGAAGGTCCAGGGGGACTGGCCCTCGGATCTGTTCCGGCCCTCCGATGACGAAATTCTCGCGGGCGCCTCCGCCGCCGTCCGGCTCGGCCTGAAGCGTGGTGCGAGCGTCGCACTCCGGGGAGACGGCGGGACGGCGACGGCCACGGTGGTCGGCATTCTCACGTCCGGCGGAGAGGAAGACGACCTCCTTCTCGCCCCCATGGAGACCGTCTGGAGGCTGACCGGAC
>Ga0315273_10007575_pt1 | contig 13607 bp, 6 predicted proteins | sample YL17G02_0_MG_FD_205753 | JGI IMG/M metagenome (GOLD analysis project Ga0315273, IMG submission 205753) | Sediment microbial communities from Yellowstone Lake, YNP, Wyoming, USA - YL17G02_0 | ecosystem: Environmental > Aquatic > Freshwater > Lake > Sediment | place: USA: Wyoming | collected... | reverse complement strand
CCGTAGGGGCAACCCCCTGTGGTTGCCCCGGTGTCCGGGAGCGTACGGTGGCGTGACGGGCCGACACGGGGGTCGGCCCCTACGGCATGTCTTTCGAATCCCGAACCCCGAATCCCGAATCCCGAATCCCGAATCCCGAACCCCGAATCCCGAACCCCGAATCCCGAATCCCGAATCCCGAATCCCGAATCCCGAATCCCAAATCCCGAATCCCGCCCTGTCCCCTGCGCTCGCGCCCGGGAACTCCACGCGCAATCGGGGTCGGCAGTATATTGTGGAGTGGGCGCGGCCTTGGAGACGCCTCTGGGGAGTCTCGATCCCGCAGCCGTTCGGAGCCAATCCACATGCTGAAGAAACTCGTATTCGCGTTCGCACTCATCAGCCGTTCGGAGCCAATCCACATGCTGAAGAAACTCGTATTCGCGTTCGCACTCATCAGCCGTTCGGAGCCAATCCACATGCTGAAGAAACTCGTATTCGCGTTCGCACTCATCTTCGTGTCGGCCGGCATCATCGGGCCGAACGCCCAGACCTCCGAGGCTCGTCTGCTGCGGTTTCCCGCGATCCATGGCGATCAGGTGGTCTTCACCTACGCCGGGGATCTCTACACTGTCCCGGCTGCCGGCGGCGTGGCCCGCCGCCTGACCAGCGACGTCGGATTTGAGATGTTCGCCCGGTTCTCGCCAGACGGAAAGTGGCTAGCCTTCACCGGCCAGTACGACGGCAACACCGAGGTGTACCTGATGCCGTCGATTGGCGGCGCGCCGAAGCGCCTCACCTGGACCGCGACCCTCGGTCGAGACGAGGTGTCGGATCGGATGGGCCCGAACAATCTCGTCATCGGCTGGAAGGACAACGGGCGCATCCTCTTCCGCTCGCGCCGGACCGAATGGAACGACTTCCTCGGCAAACTCTATCTCGCCAATGCCGCCGGCGGTCCGATTGAGGAACTGCCTCTACCCCGCGGCGGATTCGGTTCGTTTTCGGCCGACGGCTCTCAATTGGTCTACAACCGCGTCTTCCGCGAGTTCCGCACGTGGAAGCGATACCGCGGTGGGATGGCTGACGATGTGTGGCTCTACGACTTCAAGTCGAAGACCACCACAAACCTGACCAACAACCCGGCGCTCGACATCATTCCGATGTGGAAGGGCAACAGGATCTACTTCGCGTCGGATCGGGATCAGCCGTACCGGATGAATCTCTACAGCTACGATCTCGGCAGCAAGCAGACCAGAAAGCTCACCGACTTCACCGAGTTCGACATCAAGTTCCCGTCGCTGGGCGATGCGAGCATCGTCTTCGAGAACGGCGGATTCATCTACCGCTTCGATCTCGCTTCCGAGAAGGTGGCGAAGGTGCCCGTCACGATCGCCGAAGACTTCGACAGCGGGCGGGCCACCGTGGTTGATGTGAGCCGGAGCATTCAGAACTACGAGATCGCACCCGACGGCAGCCGGGCGCTCTTCGGCGCACGAGGCGACGTGTTTACGGTTCCCGCCAAGTACGGTCCAACCCGCAACCTCACGCGTACGCCCGGCGTGCACGAGCGGGCCGCGAAGTGGTCGCCCGACGGCAAATGGATCGCCTACATCTCGGACGCCACCGGCGAAGACGAGATCTGGATCTCGCCGCAGGACGGCCAGGGCCCCGCCACCCAGGTCACCCGGAACGGCGACAACTACAAGTACCAGCCGATCTGGTCGCCCGACAGCAAGAAACTGCTGTGGTCCGATCGCAAGCAACGGTTGCTGTTCGTCGACGTGGAGATCAAGGTCGTCACGACCGTCGTTGAGGCGCCGGCTGGCGAGGTCACCGACTTCTCGTGGGCACCCGACAGCAAGTGGATCGCCTTTGCCAAGCCCGAAGACGAAGGGATGGGGCGGATCTTCATCTACTCGACCGAGTCGAAGCAGGCCACCCCCGTGACCGATGGCTGGTTCGCCGTCGGCAACCCCGCTTTCGGCAGCGACGGCAAGATGCTCTTCTTCGTGTCGGCGCGCTCATTCAACCCCACCTACGGGCAGACCGAGTTCACGCACGTCTACAACGACATGTCGAAGATCTACTTCGTGACGCTGGCGAAGGATGTCAAGAGCCCGTTGGCGCCACGCAGCGACGAAGTGAAGATCAAGGACGACACGAAGCCGGCGGAGGCCAAGAAAGACGACGCCAAACCGGAAGAACCGAAGAAGGACGAGCCCAAGAAGGACGCCAGTCCCGTCGTCAAGGTCGATCTTGACGGCATGCTTTCGCGGATCGCCGTGCTGCCGACTCCGCCTTCCAACTACCAGGCGTTGACCTCGGTCGGCAACCGCCTCTACTACGGCCGTGCGAGCGCGCGAGAAGCGGCTGCGACATACGTGTTCGATTTCGACAAGCAGGCCGAAACCCAGGTGCTCGTCGGCGGTGGCTACGAGATCTCGAGCGACGGCAAGAAGATGCTCGTGTCGTCGGGGGGGCGCTACGCCATCATCGACACGCCGAGTGCACGCGTCGAACTGCGCGACTTTCTCGACCTGGGCGACATGAAGGTCACCGTCGACCGTCATGCCGAATGGAAGCAGATGTTCAACGAATCGTGGCGCCAGATGCGCGATTTCTTCTTCGCGCCCAACATGCATGGGGTGGACTGGCCGGCGATGCGCGCCAGGTACGCGCCGCTCGTGGAGCACGTCAACCACCGGGCCGACCTCACCTACATCATCGGCGAGCTCATCGGCGAGTTGAACGCCGGACATACCTACGTCGGAGGCGGTGATCTGCCCCAGGTGCCGCGCGTCCCGATGGGGCTGCTCGGGGCGCAGATCGAGCGGGATGCGGCATCGAAGTTCTTCCGGATCGCCAGGATCCTGAAGGGCCAGAATTGGGATCCCGCGCTGCGCTCGCCGCTCACCGAGATTGGCGTCAACGTCAAGGAGGGCGACTTCATTGTCGCCATCAATGGGCGCTCCACGGCCGAACTGACCGATATCTGGGAGGCGCTCGTCGGGAGGGCGGGCAAGCAGGTCACGCTCAGGGTCAATGCCACGGCCTCCGCGCAGGGCGCTCGTGATGCCGTCGTGGTGCCCGTCGAGGACGAGCGGGGCCTCTACTACTACACCTGGGTGCAGGACAACATCAGTAAGGTGACCAGGGCGACCAACGGTCGGGTCGGCTACATCCACGTGCCCGACATGGGCGTGCCTGGGCTGAACGAGTTCGCGAAGTACTTCTATCCGCAGACCAACAAGGAAGCCATGATCGTCGACGTGCGCAGCAACGGCGGCGGCAACGTCTCGCCGATGATCATCGAGCGGCTGCGGCGCGAACTGGTGCTGGTGGACATTTCGCGCAACGGGACGCCGCAGGCCAACCCGGGCGCGATGATCGTGGGCCCGAAGGTCCTGCTGGCCGACGAGTTCTCGGCGTCGGACGGCGATCTGGTGACGTGGCGCTTCAAGGCGCACAAGATCGGACCGGTGATTGGCAAGCGCACGTGGGGAGGCGTCGTCGGCATCAGGGGGACGCTCCCCTTCCTGGACGGCGGCGTGCTCAACAAGCCCGAGTTCTCCCGCTATGACGTGGCGGGCAAGTCGTGGGTGATCGAGGGCGTGGGTGTCGAGCCGGACATCTTCGTCGACAACGATCCCGCAAAGCAGTACGCGGGCGAAGATCAGCAACTCGACAAGGGGATCGCGGTCATCCTCGACCTGCTGAAGAAGCAGCCTGGCACGCTCGCGCCTCCGCCGCCGTTGCCGGTCAAGCGCGAGGGCAGCGCGCCGGTTAAGAGATAGGGGCTGGGGGCTGGGGGCCAGTGAAGCTTCGCCTCAAACTGCCGAGTGCGGACGGACCCTTTCTATGTCGTCATTCCGGCGTACGCCGGAATCCAGTCGTGTACCTCTCTGGACCCCGGCTTGCGCCGGGGTGACGAACACTTGCTTCAATCGGTGAGATGACGCCGATAGAAGATGTCTAGGGACGGACTAGCCCCCGACCCCTTGCCTTGACAGCCCGCGGGCTTCTTGCTTCACTAGTGATGTCCGGGTGCCGTTCGCGGGGCATCCTTGGAACACGTTTGGTTTCGGTTCGACGAGCGGACGGTTGCGGACCGCTCACTATCGGCCGAAACATTTTTCAGGCCCCTCCTTTATTCTCTTCAGGCGGCATCGCGCCCATGTGGGGACGCGGTGCTGCGGATCGCGAGTACACATGGCCGTCATCCGACCCTTCAGAGCCTTGAGGCCCGAGCCCTCGCTCGCCTCACGCATCGCGGCCGTGCCGTACGATGTGGTCAACACCGAGGAAGCGCGCGCGCTCGCGTCAGGCAATGACCTCAGCTTCCTGCACGTGTCGCGCGCCGAGATCGATCTTCCTCCGGACACGAACCCGTACGCCGACATCGTCTATCGGACCGCCGCCGAACGATTTGCCCGCACGCGGCCGCACATGATAGAGGAGGATGTCCCGGCCGTGTATTTCTACCGGCTGCGCATGGGTGCTCATACGCAGATGGGCCTGGCAGCCTGCTACTCAGTCGACGAGTACGACGCAGATCTGGTGAAGAAGCACGAGCGGACGCGGCGCGACAAGGAAGACGATCGCACGCGCCACATCACAGAGCTGCGCGCGCAGACCGGACCTGTGTTTCTGACCTACAGGGCGTCAGCCGCGGTGGACGCCGTGGCTGCCCGCGTGGCCACGACCGCGCCGCTCTACGACCTGGTGGCGCCCGATGGCATCAGCCACACGGTCTGGAAGGTGACGGGCGCGGATCTGGCGGCGGTCACTGCGGCATTTGGTGCGTTGCCGGCCGTCTACATCGCCGACGGGCATCACCGGGCCGCCAGCGCGGCACGGGCGCGAAAAGCCATCGCGCGGGAGGTGGGCCGGGACGGCGTCGTCGAAGCCGACTGGTTCCTCGCCGTGGCGTTTCCGGACAACCAGACGCGGATTCTTCCGTACAACCGCACCGTCAAGGACCTCGCCGGCCTCACACCCGACGCGTTTCTCCAGGCTGTCAAGACCAGGTTTGCCGTCAGCGAGGGCGGATCGGCGACACCCGCGAAAAAGGGTGACGTGGCGATGCATGTGGGGGGCACGTGGTACACGCTCGACGTCGGCGCACGCGCCGGTGCCGATGTGATCAGCCGCCTCGATGTCAGCATCCTCCAGGACCACCTGCTGGATCCGGTGCTCAAGATCGCCGACGTGCGGACCGACAAGCGCATCGATTTCGTGGGCGGCATTCGCGGCACCGCCGAACTCGAGAAACTGGTGGCCAGCGGCAAGGCGGCTGTGGCGTTTTCGCTGTTCCCGGTAAGCGTTACCGACCTGATGGGGATTGCCGATGCGGGCGAGATCATGCCGCCCAAGTCGACATGGTTCGAGCCGAAGCTGCGCGATGCGCTGCTCATTCACAGCATCTAGAACGTGGGTACCGAATCCCGCCCTTCTAGCTCCTTGCGCGCAGTCTCGCGGCTGCGGGACGGCGGTTCCTCCGCGTCCCCGCTCACGCAAGCCGGCAAAACGCGCCTTGCCGGGGTGTGTCGCCGACCTCACGGACGGGGTCCCTACCCCCTGCGTGTCTTGGCCCTCACGGCACGTTTTGCAGACTGCCGCTGTCTGCTTGGTTCGAGGGGCCGCTTCGGAAGCCGCCCTCCCACCGACGCGAGCGCCTGTGCCTCCGGTCCCCCCGAACCCCGAATCCCGAATCCCGAACCCCGAGGAGTTGCCGTATGAAAGTTCTGATAGCTGACAAGTTCGAAAAGAGCGGTCTCGACGCGCTGCAGGCCCTCGGTGTCGAGGTCCTGTACCAACCAGATCTGAAGGACGCCGCGCTTGGCGAGGCGCTGGCATCGACGAAAGCCGACGTGCTGGTCGTGCGGTCGACCAAGGTACCCGAACCGATCCTCGAGGCGAGCACACTGTCGCTGGTGGTGCGCGCCGGCGCGGGTTTCGACACGATCGATGTGAAGGCGGCATCACGACGCGGCATCTACGTCTCCAACTGCCCGGGCCGCAACTCCATCGCGGTGGCGGAACTGGCCTTTGGGCTGATCCTCTCGCTCGATCGGCGCATTCCCGACAACGTGGCCGAGTTGCGCGCGGGCAAGTGGAACAAGAAGGAATTCTCAAAGGCCAAGGGCCTCCATGGCCGCACGCTCGGCCTGTTGGGCTTCGGCAGCATCGGCCAGGAGATGGCCAAGCGCGCCCAGGCCTTCGGGATGAAGCTGGCGATCTGGAGCGAGCTGGGCATCGAGGTCGGCAAGGACGGACTGCCGGTCGACCTGCCGCTCCTTATGCGTCTTCGTCCAGCGTCTGGCGCCCCGATGGAGCCGAACGTGCGCGTGTGCGCCACGCCAGGCGAAGTCGCCGCGCACTGCGACATCCTCAGCGTCCATCTCGCCCTCAACGACAAGACGCGTGGCGTCGTCAACGCCGAGGTGCTCGGCCAGTTGAAGCCGGGTTCGTTCTTCGTCAACACGGCGCGCGGTGAGGTGGTCGACTACAAGGCGCTCGAAGCGGCGGTCAAGGAGAAGAATCTGCGCGTGGCGATCGATGTGTATGGCAAGGAACCCGCCACTCCCGCAGGCGACTTCCTCGACCCGCTGGTGCAGTTGCCGAATGTGTATGGCACGCACCATATCGGCGCGTCGACCGATCAGGCGCAGGAGGCCATCGCCGCCGAGACCGTTCATATCATCCAGGTCTTCGCGCAGACGGGCCGCGTCCCGAACGTGATCAATCTCGCCCGCAAGACGCCGGCCACGCATGTGCTGGTCGTCCGGCAGAAGGACCGCCCGGGCGTACTGGCGCACGTGTTCGACCTGCTGCGCGAAGCCGGATTGAATGTCGAGGAAACCGAGAACATCATCTTTGCCGATGCCGAGGCGGCCATCGCGCGGCTCAATGTCGACGGGGAACCGTCGGCCGATATGGTCGCGCGGATCAAGGCGGGCAACCCTGACGTGCTGGACGTGCACGTGGTGGCAATCAGCTGACTGTTTCGGCCCGCGCCTTCCATGCGCCTGGCGAGACGTCGAAACCGCGATTCGGAGCCGTAACGTCGTAGGGGCGGCCCCCCGCCCGCCCTGAGCGTAGTCGAAGGGTGGCCGCCCAGACCACGGGGCAACCACAGGGGGTTGCCCCTACGCTGAACGAGCGACACCGGGTCGCGGCCTTTCATGTGGTGGAGGAATCAATCATGGCGACAGCAACAGCGCGTGTGTTCAACTTCGCGGCCGGACCGGCCGTGCTCCCGCTCCCGGTGCTCGAAGAGGCCCAGCGGGATCTGGTCAGCATGCCCGGTGTCGGCATGTCAATACTCGAGATGAGCCACCGGGGCAAGTTCTTCGAGGGCGTGCTTCAGCAGACCGAAGCCGACATCCGACGGCTTGCCGGCGTGCCGGACGACTACAAGGTGCTCTTCCTGCCGGGCGGCGCGAGCCTGCAGTTTTCGATGGTGCCGCTCAACTTCCTGCCCCGCGACAAAGCGGCCGACTACATCGTCACCGGCGCGTGGTCGCAGAAGGCGGTGAAGGAAGCGAAGAAGGTCGGCGGCGTGAAGATCGCCTACACGGGCGAAGCCGCCAACTTCAGCCAGGCGCCGGCTCAGGGCGACCTCAAGCTCGATCCGAACGCGGCGTACGTGTCGTTTACCTCAAACGAGACGATTCACGGCGTCGAGTTCAAGTACGTGCCTGCGACGGGCAACGTGCCGCTCGTGTGCGATACCTCATCCGACATGTTCAGCCGCCCGCTCGACGTGCCTAAACACGCCCTGATCTACGCCGGCGCTCAGAAGAACATCGGGCCCTCCGGCGTGGTGGTGGTCATCGTCAAGGATGAATGGCTCAAGAAGCGCGTTGACGATCCCAAGCTGCCGACGATGCTGAACTACGCGATCCACGCCGAGAACACGTCGATGTACAACACACCGCCGTGTTTTGCCATCTACATCATGGGACTCGTGATGAAGTGGCTGCTCTCGATTGGCGGCCTGCCGGGCATCCACGCCATCAACGAGCGTAAGGCGGCCAGGCTCTACGCCGAGATCGACCGGACGGGGTACTACAAGGGTCACGCCCAGAAGGACTGCCGGTCGCTTATGAACGTGACGTTCAGGCTGCCGAGCGAGGAGCTCGAGGCGAAGTTTGCGAAGGAGGCGAAAGCAGTAGGGTTCGACGGCCTCAAGGGCCACCGCTCGGTTGGCGGTATGCGCGCGTCCATCTACAACGCATTCCCCGAGGAAGGCGTCGACGCGCTCGTGAACTTCATGCGAGAGTTCGAGAGCAAGAACGGATAGGAACTACGACCGCTGGTAGTAGTCGCGCCAGTCAGCTACCCTTCGACCCATGTCGCGTTGCGCACCGTCTCCGCCCGGAGCACTGACGCGTTAGTGTGGGTCTGGGTCGTCAGCGGTCTCAACACAAGTGAGCTCAGGGTATAGCATCACCGGGCTGCCTCGGTTTCGTCCCCGGGTGGCGCGGCGGTATGCCTTTTCCGTTTTAGGATCAACCATGAACATGCTGCGAAACTGCGTGGCGCGGATGTGGATCGTCATCGTGATGATCGGCCTGGCGGCCGGCACGGCGCTGGGGGCCGACGGCCCCGGCCGCCTGTCGGGTGTCGTGCGAGATTCAAGCGGCGCCGTGCTGGCGAACGCCAACGTTGCGCTGGTGACCGGCGAGCAGACCAGCGTGAAGAGCGTACGCACCGACAAGGCGGGGCAGTTCGCGCTCGATCAGCTCGCTGCCGGGCGCTACCTGCTGATCGTGTCGTTTCCAGGATTCAGCGACAAACGCGTGGCGGTGATCGTCTCGGCGACGACGCCGCGAGTCGTCGATGTCGTTCTCGACCCGACGCCGGTCGAGGCCGAGGTCACGGTGACGGCGACACCAGGCGTGGCGCAGGACATCCAGACGGTGTCACAGCCGATCAACGTCATCGAAAGTGACGCGATTCTCGAACGGGCCAAGGCCGTCGTGGCCCAGGCCGTCCTGGAGGAGCCCGGGGTGAACCTCCTGCGCACCAGCCCGACGATGGCGGGGATCTACATTCGCGGCCTGACGGGCAACAAGGTCAACGTGTTCGTCGACGGCGTCCGCTATTCGAACTCGGCGCAGCGGGGCGGCGTCAACACGTTTCTCGACCTGATCGAACCCAGCAGCCTGCAGGCGATCGAGATTCTCCGCGGGCCCAACAGCGCCCAGTATGGCAGCGACGCGATGGGCGGCAGCGTGCAATTCCTTTCGCAGATGCCGAGCCTGTTGTCGCCGGGCGGTCCCACCTGGCGCGGCGCCGTCACCTTCAGGGCAAACTCCGCCGACCAGAGCGTCGGCACCAACCTGTCGGCCGGGTACTCGGCCGAGCGTTTCGGCATGGTGGTCAACGCGGCCGTGCGCAAGATGAATCGGCTGCGCCCGGGAGAAGGCCTCGATTCCCACGCCGCCATCACGCGCTTCCTCGGCCTCCCGTCCACCGCGCTGATGCTGGCTCGTCTGCCGGACACCCAGTTCCTGCAGTATGGCGGCCTCCTGAAGTTCAATTGGACGCCAACCACCAGCGATCAGTTCGTGGTCAGCTACTCGAGAAGTCAGCAGGACAACGGCAAGCGGTACGATCAACTCCTCGGCGGCGATGGGAATCTGGTTGCTGACCTGCGGAACCTGATGCTGGACTTCGTCTACCTCAAGTACAACCGCGCCGGCCTCGGCATCTTCGACCAGGTGACCGCCACGTATTCGTTCAACACGCAGCGCGAAGAGCGCGTCAACCAGGGCGGCAACGGCAATCCTCAGGCCTCCATCACCCACGAGTACGAGCGGATGTACGCGCACGGCTTCCAGGTGAAAGGGGTCGCCAGGCTGGGTGACCGGCACGAGCTGCTTATCGGCGGCGAGTTCTATCCGGAACGCATCAAGGCGCCGTCGTTTGCGTTCAACCCGGTCAACGGGGCGACGACGGTGCGACGAGGCCGCGTGCCCGATGGCGCGACGTACCGCAGCGAAGGCATCTATGTGCAGGATGCGTTCGAGATTGTCCCAGGACTGCTCCGGGCGGTCGGCGATCTGCGGTACAGCGGCGCGCACTACCGGGCGTACGCGGCCGACAGCCCCGTGGTCAACGGCAAGCCCTTGTGGCCAGACGATGCACTCGACACCTCGAGCGTCACGTTCCGGGCAGGCGTGGTGGCGACACCGAAGCCTGGATGGAGCTTCACGGCCAACGTGAGCCGCGGATTCCGGGCGCCGCATATCACCGATCTCGGGACGCTGGGTTTGACCGGATCAGGATTCACCGTGTCGGCGACCGAGGTGAAAGGATTGGGCGCTACGATCGGATCTGCAGCCGGCGCGACGGCGACCAGCACCGGGAAGGCTGTCACCGCGGCCAGTCCTGAAACCAGTCTCAACTACGAGGCCGGGTTCAGCTATCGCAGCCGGCGACTGTCCACCGAAGGCGCTTTCTTCGTCAACAACATCTTCGACAACATCGTCTACCAGGCGCTCATCCTGCCGCAGGGCGCGGTCGGAATCGCGCTCGGCGACCAGGTGATCTCGACGCAGGGCGCCACCGGCGTGGTCTACGTGCCGGCGTCCTCGTCGCCGGTCCTGGTCCGCGTCAACTACGGCGACGCACGGATCATGGGGTTCGAACACCGGCTCGATTGGAGCATCGCGCCTGGATGGTCAGCGGGTACTGTCCTCACGCTCCTGCACGCCAAGGACACGGCGACCGGCCTCGCGCCGAACATCGAGGGCGGGACGCCCGGTCCGGATTTCTATTTGAAACTGCGGTACTCGGCGCCCAACGGCCGTTACTGGGTTGAACCGATCCTCCACGTGGTGGGAGAACAGACCCGGTTGTCGACGCTCGATCTCGAGGACCGCCGGACCGGCGCGACCCGCACGCAGTCCAACATCCGGAACTTCTTCTACAACGGTGCCACCGCGCGGGGCTGGGTGTCGACCGGGCCGGACGGTGTGAAAGGCAACGCCGACGATGTGTTGATTCAGACGGGTGAGACGCTCGCCCAGGTGCAGAGCCGCGTGCTCGGGACCGCCGCGTCGGCGCCGCTCTACACGTCGGTGCACGGCTACACGACCGTGGCGGTTCGCGCCGGGTATCGGTTTAGCCAGAACCGCCAAGTCACCTTCGAATTCGAGAACGTGACCGACAAGAACTACCGGGGCATCGCCTGGGGTCTCGACGCGCCTGGCCGCAGCGTCTCATTCGCGTACGTCACGCGATTCTGAGCACTGAGACCGCCTTGATTGACGGCGGCAGCGAGTCTCTCCCGATGGAGTCCGGGGTTTTCCCTGGCCTGCCTGCCCTGAGCGCAGTCGAAGGGAGCACCGTCGAAGCAGAGACCCCGGGTTGCCTGTCGGCACCACTGCATTCCGGTCCGAACGCGCCGGCGCGTACCCCTGGCGCCCTTTCGTCTCGCGGGCTGCTGGAGCGCAATTGCGTCTATACTCTGCTCGACGCACCGATAGGCGAAAAGGAGCCGAGGCATGGATCTTCCCGATCAACAGCGAGCCGACGACCCGGGGCATCCGGGCATAAATCTGCTGCGCACGGTCACGGCGCATCTGCCGATGGTGCTGTTCGCCATCAATCGTGACGGCATCTTCACGCTGTCGGACGGCAAGGGGTTGGCGGCGCTCGGTCTCAAGCCGGGTCAGGCCGTCGGGATATCGGCGTTTGAAATGTACCGGGATGTCCCAGACGTCTTGGAGAACCTCCGAGCCGCGTTTGCCGGAGAGGAGCGTTCAGGTCCGAACCACGTCGGCAGCCGTGTGTTCGATGTGACCTACTCCCCGATTTTCGATGAGCACGGGGTCGTTGACGGTGTTGCCGGGGTCGCCATCGACATCACCGAGCAGGCGCAGGCGGCAGATCGGCTCCGGCAGACCCGCGACACATTGTCGGCCGTCGTCGACTCGGTGCCCCACGCGATCTTCTGGAAGGACCGTGACGGCGTCTTCCTCGGGTGCAATCGCGTCTATGCCAGCTCGGCACACATCGACGACCCGTCACACATTGTCGGCAAGACCGATTACGACGTGATGCCCACGCGCGAAGAAGCAGAGTCGTTTCGTGCCCAGGACTTTGAGGTCATGGAAACCGGTGTGGCCAGGCGGCATCTCATCAGATCGGGGGTGCGCTCAGACGGCACCGAGTTCTGGAGCGATACCACGAAGGTCCCGCTCGTCGATCGGGATGGCCGGGTGTTCGGCGTGCTTGGCATCTACGAGAACATCACCCAGAAGGTCCGTGCCGAGGAGCATCGGCAGGCCATGGAGCGCCGCCTTCTGCACTCGCACAAACTCGAAAGCCTCGGCGTGATGGCCGGCGGCATCGCACACGATTTCAACAACCTGCTGATGGCGGTGCTGGGCAACCTTGATCTGGCCGCCCAGCAGATGCCCCCGGCTTCTCCCGCCATGGAGAGCATCGAGCAGGCCATCCAGGCGACGCGCCGCGCCACTGACCTCACGCACCAGATGCTGGCGTACTCGGGCAGAGGGCGATTTGTCATCCGCCGGCTGGATCTGGGCGACGTGCTTCGCGAGAACAGCGAACTGTTCAGGGCGGCGACATCCAGGACCATCACGTTTGATCTGGCCGTCTCGCCGGAGCGCGCCAGTATCGACGGCGACCAGTGCCAGGTCCAGCAGATCGTCATGAACCTCATCACCAACGCGTCCGACGCGATTGGCGACAGGCCGGGACACATCAGGCTCGAATCGGGCGTCGCGTACTTCAGCGACGCCGACTTGAGCCGCAGCCGCATCGAAGAGCGTCCGCCGGCAGGCCGCTACTCCTACATCCAGGTGTCCGACAACGGGCAGGGCATGGATGAGCGCACCCAGGAGCGCCTCTTCGATCCGTTCTTCACGACGAAGTTCACCGGCCGCGGCCTCGGCATGTCGGCCGTGCTCGGCATCGTGCGTGGACACAGGGGCGCCATTTTCGTGGACAGTGCGCCCGGCACAGGGACCACCATCCGGGTGCTGTTTTCAGCCGTCGCCGCGCCTGTCAAGTCCGCATCCGACGCCGGCGTCGTGGCCGTCGGTGACTCCAGCCGCTCGCCACAGCGTCGTACCATCCTGGTGGTCGACGATGACGATGCCGTTCGCCGCTTGTGTCTGGTCTTCGTCGAACGGCTTGGTCACATCGGGCTCGAGGCGGCCCACGGCGAAGACGCGCTCGCGATATTCAAGCAGCGGCCCGACCAGATCGACTGTGTGCTGCTCGATCTGACGATGCCGAGAATGGATGGACTGCGCACGTTCCGCGCGCTACGCGCGATCAGGCCGGACGTGCCCGTGATCTTGTCGAGCGGCTACTCGGAGCAGGATGCCACGCACCGGTTTGACGGGGAAGGATTGACCGGCTTCATCCAGAAGCCATTCCGGCTGGCGGATTTCAAGTCAGCTCTGGCCGGGGCCCTGGCGGGGATCGACTGACGATCCGGGCAGGGCTCCTGGCTTCGAGGTTTCTTCCGATGCGTCAAGAACGGCGCCAGCGCTTCAACGACGCCCGGGACTGGCGCTTCTTCTTCAGAAAGGGCTTCCGCCCTTCGACGACGCTCAGGACTTTCGCCGCGTGCCGGACGG
>Ga0315273_10007574_pt1 | contig 13607 bp, 12 predicted proteins | sample YL17G02_0_MG_FD_205753 | JGI IMG/M metagenome (GOLD analysis project Ga0315273, IMG submission 205753) | Sediment microbial communities from Yellowstone Lake, YNP, Wyoming, USA - YL17G02_0 | ecosystem: Environmental > Aquatic > Freshwater > Lake > Sediment | place: USA: Wyoming | collected... | reverse complement strand
ACGGGGGGCCGGCCGACGGGGGGCCGACCGGCCTCGGACCGTTCTGCTCCGGGCCGCTCGGCGCCCAGCCGATCGGTGCCCAGCCAGTCCAGTGGGCCGGCGATCCCGGCGAGTGTGGAGGCCAAACAACTCGCACCGGAGATCCGGGCCGAGTTGTTCACCCTGGACAAGTCCACCGCGGACACTGTCGCCCGCCACCTCGTCGCTGCCGGTGAACTGCTCGACTCCGATCCGGAGGCCGCACTCGCCCACGCCCAGGCCGCCCGCACCCGGTCGGGGCGGATCGCGGCGATCCGGGAAGCGGTCGGTATCGCGGCCTACTACTGCGGCGACTGGGCGCAGGCACTCGCGGAGTTCCGGGCTGCCCGAAGGATGGGCTCGAAATCGCAACTGCTGCCACTGATCGCCGATTGCGAACGCGGTGTCGGCCGGCCGGAGAAGGCCATCGAATTGGCGCGCGGACCCGAGGCCGCAGAACTTACCGGTGACGACGCTGATGAGATGCGCATCGTCGCCGCCGGCGCCCGGATCGACCTCGGGCAGCTTGATCAGGCACTGGCACTGCTGTCCAGCCCGCTGCCGGATCCGTCGCGCACGGGTTCCACGGCGGCGCGGCTGTTCTACGCCTACGCCGATACCATGCTGGCACTGGGCCGCTCCGACGACGCGGTGCAATGGTTCGTGCACGCCGCGGCGGCAGATCTTGACGGCGATACCGATGCCGAAGAACGGATTGATGAGTTGGCGCCCGGTGAGCTGACCCCCGGTGAGCCGGCCCCCGGCGATCAGGACTGACGTGAGAACGCTTGCGCAGCAGCATGATTGCCTGCTACTCGACCTGGACGGCACGGTGTTCCGCGGCCACGCTCCCACCCCCGGGGCGGTGGAGACACTCGCGAGCATCGAGTGCCGCGCATTGTTCGTCACCAATAACGCCTCCCGGTCCGCCGACGAGGTCGCCGCGCATCTGTGCGAGCTTGGGTTCACCGCCGTCACCGACGATGTCGTGACCAGTGCACAGAGTGCGGCGCGAATGCTGGCCGAGCGACTGCCGGCCGGGGCGAAGGTGCTCGTGGTCGGAACTGACGCGCTGGCCGCCGAGGTCGACACCGTCGGATTGACGCCGGTGCGGTTAGTCGCGGACGAACCCGTCGCGGTGATCCAGGGCCTCTCAATGAGTATCGGCTGGCCCGAACTCGCCGAGGCGGCGCTGGCGATCCGGGCCGGAGCACTGTGGGTGACGGCCAATCTGGACGTGACCCTGCCCACCGAACGCGGCTTGGTGCCGGGCAACGGATCTCTGGTCGCGGCAGTGCGGGCCGCTACCGGTGCCGAACCCCTGGTGGCGGGTAAGCCGGCGCCGGCACTCATGCAGGATGCGTTGGCGCGTGGGGACTTTCGCACACCGCTGGTGGTGGGGGACCGGCTTGACACCGATATCGCCGGAGCCAATGCGGCCGGCCTGCCGAGCCTGATGGTGCTCACCGGGGTCAACACCGCACTCGATGCCGTCCTGGCCGGGGCGGAGCACCGTCCCACCTATCTCGGTGAAGACCTGCGGGCGCTGACCGCCGACGCCGACGCGCTGCGGATCGTCGCTCATCCGGCGTGGCGGACCGAGGTGGGCCCGGACGGGCTGACCGTCACCGCCACCGGAGCAGACCCCGGTGATGATCTGTCGGCGGTCCGGGCCGCCGCCCGCGCGGTCTGGGATGCCGACCGGACCGGGCAGCGGGTGAGCGTGCGGGCCGGCGACGACACCGCGCGCGCCGCATTGGCACGCTGGGCGCTGCTGCCGCCGGATCGGCTAGCGTAAGCGGTGATATGAACACCGATCCGCAGCAGATCCGGGCTCAGGTCGATGCTGTGCTCGCCGACCTGCCCCTTCTCGACCTCGACTTCGAGGCCGCGGCGGCTATCGAGGTGGCCGATATCGACGCCGTTGGGCGCCGTCTCGAGGAGGCGCACCAGATTCTGGTCAACGCGCTGGAATCGGTCGAGAAGAGCTGAGCTGCGCATGACGCGGCGCGCCCGGGTGGACGCTGAGCTGGTCCGTCGTGGGCTGGCCCGGTCCCGACAGCAAGCCGCGGAACTGATCGGCGCCGGCCGGGTCACCATCAACGGGATGCCCGCCGCCAAACCGGCGACCGCCGTCGAGATGACTGCAGCACTTGCCGTCGAGGGCGCCGGAGAACGCACCTGGGTCTCCCGCGGCGCGCACAAGCTGATCGGTGCGCTCGAGGACTTCCGCATCGATGTTGCCGGCCGGCGCTGTCTGGATGCCGGCGCGTCCACCGGTGGATTCACCGAGGTGCTGCTGGATCGCGGTGCGGCCGAGGTGGTCGCGGTGGATGTGGGATACGGACAACTCGCGTGGTCGCTGCGATCCGATGACCGGGTGCGGGTGATCGAACGGACCAATGTCCGCGAACTGACACCGGACGCCATCGGCGGGGCAGTCGATCTGGTGGTCGCGGACCTGTCGTTCATCTCGTTGTCCACAGTGCTGCCCGCGTTGACCGCCTGCGCGGCCCCGCACGCCGATATCGTTCCCATGGTGAAGCCGCAGTTTGAAGTGGGACGCAGTCAGGTGGGTGCCGGTGGTGTCGTGACCGATCCGGGACTGCGGGCCGGGGCGGTGCTTGCCGTCGCCCGCCGCGCGGCTGGCCTGGGTTGGCATACCGTCGCCGCCACCGCGAGCCCGCTGCCGGGACCGTCGGGCAATGTGGAGTACTTCCTGCGGTTGCGCGCCCAGGCCGATGGCGCTCTCGACGGTGATGCCCTCGATGCCGAAGTACGCCGCGCTATCGCACAGGGACCGCAATGACGGCGGCGGCCAGGACCGTGCTGTTGGTTGTCAACACCGGCCGTGATGAGGCCAGGGAGACCGCACGAAGTATTGGAAAAACGTTGGCGGCAAACGCGATCGGCTTGCGGGTGCTGTCCACAGAAGCCCTCGACATGGGCGACGTGGTCCAGACGGTCGAGGGTGACAGTAGTCTCGCCGATGGCTGCGAACTCGTTCTCGTGCTCGGCGGCGACGGCACCTTCCTGCGTGCTGCGGAACTGGCCCGAGACGCTGATATTCCGGTCCTGGGAATCAATCTCGGCAGGATCGGTTTCCTGGCCGAAGCCGAGGCGGATTCAATCGACGCGATCCTCGGCCACATCGTCGCACGCGACTACCGGGTCGAGCACCGAATGACCCTCGACGTTGTGGTCAGCGCCGACGGGCAGGTGCTCTATCGCGGCTGGGCGCTCAACGAGGCCAGCCTGGAGCGGGCCGGGCACCGGGGAGTGCTCGGCGTGATGGTCGCCATCGACGGCCGGCCGGTGTCGGCCTTCGGCTGCGATGGCGTGCTGGTGTCCAGTCCGACCGGCTCCACGGCGTATGCGTTCTCCTCGGGTGGCCCGGTGGTTTGGCCCGACCTGGAGGCCATCATCGTGGTGCCCAACAATGCCCACGCGCTGTTCGCCCGGCCGATGGTCACCAACCCCAATGCGGTGATCACCGTCGATGTCGACACCGACAATCCCGAGTCGGTGGTGGTATGCGACGGCCGCCGCGAGGCAGCCGTACCGGCCGGGGCGCGGCTGCAGGTGACCAAGTGCGGGACCCCGCTGAAGTGGGTGCGCCTGGACAGCGCGCCGTTCACCGACCGGCTGGTGCGGAAATTCCGGCTGCCGGTGACGAGTTGGCGCGAGCGATAAATGCTCGCCGAGATCCGAATCGACTCACTCGGCGCGATCGGCGCGGCCACCGCCGAGTTCGATAGCGGGCTGACCGTACTGACCGGCGAGACCGGCACCGGCAAGACCATGGTGGTGACCGGCCTGCACCTGCTCGGCGGGGCACGCGCCGATGCCGCCCGGATTCGGTCGGGATCGCCCCGCGCGGTGGTCGAGGGCAGGTTCAGCACCGATGACCTCGATCCGGCCACCGCCGCCGCAGTCCAGGAGATCCTGGATTCCTCGGGCGCCGACCGCGACGACGACGGCAGCGTCATCGCGTTGCGCTCGGTCAGCCGTGATGGTCCATCGCGGGCCTACCTCGGCGGGCGCAGTGTGCCGGCCAAAACCTTGACCACTTTCACCACCGGACTGCTGACACTGCACGGTCAGAACGACCAGTTGCGGCTGATGCGGGCCGACGAACAGCGCGGTGCGTTGGACCGGTTCGCGACTGTCGCCGCGCCGCTGGAGCGTTATCGAAAACTTCGCGACGAGTGGCTGATCGCGCGGCGCGATCTCCTCGACCGCACCAACCGGGCCCGCGAACTGGAGCAGGAGTCCGACCGGTTGACGTTCGCGTTGACCGAGATTGCCGGCGTCGATCCACGCCCGGGCGAAGATGTGTCGTTGGTGGCCGAGATTCGCCGATTGTCCGAACTCGACGCGGTGCGTGAGGCCGCGTCCGGTGCTCGCGATGCGGTATCAGGGGTCGACGAGGAGGCCGTCGACAGCCAAACCCGTTCGGCCACAGCGAGTCTCGTTCGAGCGATCACACTGCTGGAATCGTCCGAAGACGCCGCGCTGACTGCACTGGGTGTTCAGCTCGCCGAGGCGCTGACCGTCATCGGTGACGTCGGCCGCGAACTCGGTGACTTCCTGGCCGCGCTGCCCACCGACGCCAGCGCGCTGGAGAACAAGCTCGCCCGCCAGGGCGAACTGCGCACCCTGATCCGCAAGTACGCCGCCGATGTCGACGGCGTACTGAGCTGGGCCGAACAGTCGCGGCAACGCCTGGCCGCGCTCGATGTTTCCGAGGAGGCGCTGACCGGGTTGTCCGACCGGGTGCGCGAACTCGAGGCTCAGGTGGGGGCCTGCGCGGTGGAGTTGTCCAAGAAGCGCAGGAAAGCCGCCACCGGACTGGCCAAGGCCGTCACCGCGGAACTGGCCGGTTTGGCGATGGCCGATGCCGACTTCACCGTCGCGGTCGCCACCATGGCGGCGCGAGATGGCGACGGCGCGCCGCTGACACTGCCGTCCGGGGAACTGGCGCACGCCGGCGCCGACGGGGTGGATGCGGTCGAGTTCGGCTTCACCGCGCACCGCGGCACCCCCGACGCCGACTCGGTGCTGCCGCTGAACAAAAGCGCATCCGGTGGCGAACTGTCCCGGGTGATGCTGGCACTGGAGGTGGTGCTCGCCGCCTCCGCCGAGGGCACCACCATGGTGTTCGACGAGATCGACGCCGGTGTGGGCGGGCGGGCGGCGGTGCAGATCGGACGGCGCCTGGCCCGACTGGCACGCACCCACCAGGTCATCGTCGTCACCCACCTGCCCCAGGTCGCCGCGTATGCCGACACCCACCTGGTCGTCGACGCCGCCGTGGCCACCGCCGGCGAACCGGCCAGCGCCGTTCGCCACCTGGCCGACGAGGACCGGGTCGCCGAACTGGCTCGGATGCTGGCCGGCCTGGGCGAATCCGATACCGGCCGGGCGCACGCGCGGGAACTGCTGGCGGCGGCGCAGGAGGAGCGATCCGGTCCGTAACCGCCGGCGTTGACCTGCGGATAGCGTGTTACCTATGGGACAGGATGTAACTTCTGGGGCTGTTGTTACGGCGCGCCTACCCGGATCGCGCGTCGGTCACGGACAAAATCAGGGCCATGAAGATGTCAGCTCTGCTCTCCCGCAATGCCAATGCCCGACCGGGCGTCACCGGAACCGCACGGGTGGATCGGGACACCGATCGCCTGTTGCGTCGCGTCGGTGCCGGCGACATCGTCGTTCTCGACATCCTCGACCTCGACCGGGTGACCGCGGACGCCCTCGTCGACGCCGGTGTCGCGGGCGTGGTGAACGCCTCGCCGTCGATCTCCGGGCGCTATCCCAACCTCGGTCCCGAGGTGCTGGTGGCCAACAACATCGTCTTGATCGACAACGCCGGCCCGGAGATCTTCAAGAAGATCAAGGACGGTGCCAAGGTGCGCCTGCACGAAGGCGGGGTGTACGCCGGCGAACGGCATCTGGCCCACGGTGTGGAGCGCACCGACGAGGAGATCGCCGACCTCATGCTCGACGCCAAGACCGGACTCGTCGCTCATCTCGAAGCCTTCGCCGGCAACACCATTGAGTTCATCCGCAGCGAGAGCCCACTATTGATCGACGGGATCGGCATTCCGGACATCGACGTCGACGTTCGCCGCCGCCACGTCGTCGTGGTGGCCGACGGACCCGGGGCGGCCCAGGACGTCAAGGTGCTCAAACCGTTCATCAAGGAATATCAGCCGGTGCTCGTGGGTGTCGGCGCCGGCGCGGACATCTTGCTCGCGGCCGGCCACCGCCCGGCGCTCATCGTCGGTAACCCGGATCAGATGAGCGCCGAGGTGCTCAAGTGCGGTGCCCAGGTGGTGTTGCCCGCCGATGCCGACGGTCACGCCGATGGGCTGGAACGCATCCAGGACCTGGGTATCGGGGCGATGACCTTCCCGGCCGCCGGGTCGGCAGCCGATCTTGCACTGCTGCTGGTCGACCACCACGGTGCCGCACTGATCGTGACGGCCGGCCAGTCGGCGAGTATCGAGGAGTTCTTCGACCGCACCCGGGTGCAGAGCAACCCGTCGACGTTCCTCACCCGGCTGAAGGTCGGCGAGAAACTGGTGGACGCGAAAGCCGTTGCCACGATGTACCGCAACCACATCTCCGGCGGCACGGTCGCACTGCTGATTCTGGCTGTGTTACTTGCCGTCATCGCCGCGTTGTGGGCGGCGCGCGTCGACACCGTGGTGATCGACTGGATCGCGACGTACTGGAACCAGTTCTCCCTGTGGGTGCAGAGCTGGGTCACCTAAGCGGGCCCGGACGGGCGTGTCAGCGCCGCGGTTCCGGCGTCGGTGTTAGGGTCAACTTCCGTGGGTCGGCAGGCCCCAAACCGGGCCTTCGGGACCGGCAGACCAAAGCCCTGCGCCGTCGTCACGGAGGTTGCTCTTGCCCGCATTGCGCAAGCACCCGCAGGCTGCCACCAAGCACATCTTTGTCACCGGTGGCGTGGTCTCTTCGCTTGGCAAGGGCCTGACCGCCAGCAGTCTCGGGCAGTTGCTGACCGCCCGCGGACTGCAGGTGACCATGCAGAAGCTCGACCCGTACCTCAACGTTGATCCGGGAACCATGAACCCGTTCCAGCACGGTGAGGTATTCGTCACCGAGGACGGGGCCGAAACCGACCTCGACGTCGGCCACTATGAGCGCTTCCTGGACCGGGATCTGTCCGGTTCGGCGAATGTGACCACCGGCCAGGTGTATTCGAAAGTCATCGCCAGGGAACGTCGTGGGGAGTATCTCGGCGATACCGTGCAGGTGATCCCGCACATCACCGATGAGATCAAAAGCCGGATCCTGGAGATGGCCGAGCCGGACGCCGACGGCAACCGGCCAGACGTCGTCATCACCGAGGTCGGCGGCACTGTCGGCGATATCGAGTCCCAGCCGTTCCTGGAAGCGGCCCGCCAGGTGCGTCACGAGGTCGGTCGGGAGAACTGTTTCTTTCTTCACGTCTCGCTGATCCCGTATCTGGCGCCGTCGGGGGAGTTGAAGACCAAACCCACCCAGCACTCGGTGGCCGCCCTGCGCAGCATCGGCATCACCCCGGACGCGCTGATCCTGCGTTGCGATCGCGATGTACCCGAAGGGCTCAAGGAGAAGATCGCGCTGATGTGCGACGTCGACATCGACGGAGTGATCTCCACGCCCGATGCGCCGTCCATCTACGACATCCCCAAGGTGCTGCACCGTGAGGAACTCGACGCCTACGTCGTGCGGCGGTTGAACCTGCCGTTCCGCGATGTCGATTGGACCACCTGGGATGACCTGCTGCGCCGGGTGCACGATCCGCAGGAGACGGTGCGAATCGCGTTGGTGGGCAAATACATCGACCTCTCCGATGCCTACCTATCGGTGGCGGAGGCGTTGCGGGCCGGCGGGTTCGCCCACCGAGCCAAAGTCGAAATGCGCTGGGTGGCATCCGATGACTGCGAAACAGACTCCGGCGCGGCCGCAGCCCTCGACGATGTGCACGGGGTGCTGATTCCGGGTGGTTTCGGGATCCGCGGGATCGAAGGAAAGATCGGCGCCATCCGGTATGCCCGCCACCGCGGGCTTCCCCTGCTGGGACTGTGTCTGGGACTGCAGTGCATCGTGATCGAGGCGGCCCGGACAGTGGGACTGAGCGAAGCGAACTCCGCCGAATTCGAACCAGAGACGCCGGATCCGGTGATCTCGACCATGGCCGATCAGCGGGACGCCGTCGCGGGCGAGGCCGATCTGGGCGGGACCATGCGACTGGGCGCCTACCCGGCGGTCCTGGAACCGGGATCCGTTGTCGCCGAGGCGTATCAGGGGACCGAGGTGTCCGAACGGCACCGGCATCGCTATGAGGTGAACAACGCCTACCGCGATCGGATCGCTGAAAGCGGACTGCGGTTCTCCGGCACCTCACCCGACGGGCACCTGGTCGAGTTCGTCGAGTATCCGCGTGAGGTGCACCCCTTCCTGGTCGGCACCCAGGCCCATCCCGAACTCAAGAGCCGGCCGACCCGGCCGCATCCGTTGTTCGTCGCGTTCGTCGGCGCGGCTATCGATTACAAGGCGGCGGAACGGCTTCCGGTGGAGATCCCCGACCACTCGAGCGGCCCCGAACACTCGAGCGGCCCCGAACACTCGAGCGTCCCCGAACACTCGAGCGGCTCCGAACACTCGAGCGGCCGGGAACTCGCCGACGACTCCGGTGCGCAGCCGTTGTCGGAACATGCCCGTGGGTGACCACGTCTTCGAGACGGTGTCCTCCGAAACCGTCTATTGCGGAAAGATTCTCGCGCTGCGCACTGATGAGATCCGGATGCCCGGTGGCAGCACCGCGATGCGCGAGGTCGTCGAACACTTCGGTGCGGTCGCCGTCGCCGCGGTCGACGATCAGGACCGATTGATGATGATCTACCAGTACCGCACCGCGCTGAACCGTCGGCTGTGGGAACTGCCCGCCGGACTGCTTGACGAACCGGGGGAGGATCCTGCGGTGGCCGCCGCCCGCGAACTGCGTGAGGAGACCGGTCTGGTCGCAGAGGACTGGCGGGTGCTGATCGACGTCGCGCTCTCACCGGGATTCTGCGATGAGGCGGTCCGGGTGTACCTGGCGCGGGGCTTGAGCCAGGCCGGCCGACCGGAGGCCGATCACGAAGAGGCCGACCTCACGGTGCACTGGGTGGATCTTGAACAGGCGGCTGCGCAGGTGCTGTCCGGTGAGATCGCTAACGCCACCGCCGCGGCGGGCGTGCTGGCCGCCCACGCCGTCATCACCGGCGGGCGGCCCACCCGGCCGGCTGACGCCCCGTGGCCGGACCGCCCGAAAGCCTTTGCGGCCAGGCAAGCATGACCACCGCACAATTCACCGCACTCGACGGGCAGTTGCGGGGCTACCTCGATCACCTCACCATCGAGCGTGGGGTGGCCGCCAACACGATCAGTTCCTATCGACGCGATTTGCGGCGCTACAGCGTGCACCTGACCCTGCGCGGGATCGACGATCTGCGCGCCGTGACCGAGACCGACGTCAGCGATTTTCTGGTCGCGCTGCGCCGAGGCGATCCCGACGCACAGGTGACCCCGCTGTCGGCGGTCTCGGCGGCGCGGGCGCTCATCGCGGTGCGCGGATTGCACAAGTTCGCCTCCGCCGAGGGCATCATCGACATCGACGTCGCCCGTGCGGTCAAACCGCCCACCCCCAGCCGGCGGCTGCCCAAGAGCCTGGGCCTCGATGAGGTGCTGGCTCTACTGGACGGTGCCGGTGGCGACGGCCCGAACGACGGCCCGCTGACGCTGCGCAACCGGGCTCTGCTGGAACTGCTGTACTCCACCGGTGCCCGCATCTCGGAGGCCGTCGGCCTCGATGTCGACGACGTCGATACCCACGCGCGGTCGGCTCTGCTGCGCGGCAAGGGCGGTAAGCAGCGGCTTGTCCCGATCGGCCGGCCGGCGATCGCCGCGCTGGACGCCTACTTGGTGCGGGGTCGGCCGGGCCTGGCCCAGCGACGATCTGCTGGGTCCTCCCCGGGTCGCTTCGCTACTGCCCCAGGGGGCGGCATCTTCCTCAACGCCCGCGGCGGCCGGCTGTCCCGCCAGAGCGCCTGGCAGGTATTGCAGGACGCCGCCGAGCGGGCCGGGATTACCGCGGCTGTCTCCCCGCACACCTTGCGGCACTCCTTCGCCACGCACCTGCTCGACGGCGGGGCCGACGTGCGCGTGGTGCAGGAATTACTGGGTCACGCCTCAGTGACTACCACCCAGATTTACACCCTGGTCACAGTGACCACATTGCGCGAGGTGTGGGCCGGCGCCCACCCGCGGGCGTAGCCGCGACTCGATCAGCCCAGGAACTCCGACTCCAGCACCAGATCCGGAACCCGGGTGTACTCGGCATGGGTCCGGTGCTCGACGGTGTCCCAGGTGGTGCCCTGCTGGGCGCGCATGTAGGCGCGGTACCTCGGCGCTCCCGGCACCAGAACGTTGTCGGCGACGGTGATGCTGCCCGGATGCAGCCAACCGCGTTCAATGATGCGCAGCAGATCGGGCAGGTAGGCGGCCTTGTCGTGATCGATGAACAACAGGTCCAGGCCGCCGGTCGTGAACCCGTGATCGCGGGCGAGGGTGTCCAGTGTGGTGCCGCCGTCGCCGATGGTGCCGACCACGCAGGTGATCCGGTCCGCCACCCCGGCGTGTGCCCAGATCCGCCGGGCGTTGGCGGCGTTGGCCTCGGCCAGTTCCACCGAGACCACCCGGGCATCGGGGCCGGCGCGGGCGATCCGCAGCGCGCCGTAGCCGCAATAGGTGCCCAGTTCCAGGGCGAGCGCCGGGTGCCGAGGGGCCGCGGATTCGGCGGCGCGGCGCACTGCGGCGTCGAGGAGCAGGCCTTTCTCATCGCCGACGTTGATCAGGATGGACTCCTGATAGGCGAATCGGTCGATGGTGGCAATCACGTCGTCGAGGTCCCCGGCGCGGGCGTGGCGCAGTACGTACTCCACCGCCGCGGCCTCCCGGCCGTCGCCGACCTGCCCGGTCCGGGAGATGTTCCGGACCCCCGCCGCGAGTCGCAGGACCGACCAGCGCAGAAAGGGCAGGCGGACTTTGAGGGCCATGTGACCACGGTAGAGGACGTCGGTGGCTAGACTTTGCGCCGATGTTCGCCACGCCGCCGAGTCACCCGTCCCCGATGGCCCGCGTGGGAGTAGCCGCGTGACCGACGAGCGTGACGAAGCGCCGATCGGTCTGACCGGCCGCCCCCCTCGCGCTATCCCCGAACCGCTGCCGCTGACCAGCCACGGCCCGGCTGCGGTGATCTCGATGTGCAACCAGAAGGGCGGGGTGGGCAAGACCACCTCCACCATCAACCTGGGCGCGGCGCTGGCCGAGTACGGCCGCAAGGTGCTGCTGGTCGACCTCGACCCGCAGGGCGCGTTGTCGGCCGGGCTTGGGGTACCGCACTACGAACTGGCCCATACCGTGCACAACCTGATGATCGAGCCGCGGGTCGGGATCGACGAGGTGCTGATCCCCACCCGGGTCGACGGCCTGGATCTGATCCCCAGCAATATCGACCTGTCCGCGGCGGAGATCCAGTTGGTCAACGAAGTCGGCCGAGAGCAAACCCTCGGCCGGGCGTTACGGCCGGTGTTGGACCGCTACGACTACGTGCTGATCGACTGCCAGCCGTCGTTGGGTCTGCTCACCGTCAATGCACTGGCGTGCTCCGACGGCGTGATCATCCCGACGGAGTGCGAATACTTCTCGCTGCGCGGGCTCGCGCTGCTGACCGACACCGTCGACAAGGTTCGGGATCGGCTCAATCCCAAGCTGGAGATCAGCGGAATCGTGGTGACCCGCTACGACAACCGCACCGTCAACGCCCGAGAGGTGATGGCCCGGGTTCTGGAACGGTTCGGCGACCTGCTCTTCGACACCGTGATCGCCCGCACCATCCGGTTCCCCGAGACCAGCGTCGCCGGTGAACCCATCATCAGCTGGGCGCCGAAATCCGGTGGCGCACAGGCTTACCGCGCGTTGGCCCGCGAGGTCATCGACCGCTTCGGCAAGTGAGCACAGAAGTCGCACCGGAGATCGGTGCCGAGAAGAGTGCCGATAAGGGTTTCCACGTCACGCTGAGCAACTTCGAGGGTCCGTTCGACCTGTTGTTGCAGTTGATCTTCGCCCACCGCCTCGACGTCACCGAAGTCGCCCTGCACACGGTGACCGACGAGTTCATCGCCTACACCCGCGAGATCGGCCGGGTGATGGAACTCGACGAGACCACGACGTTCCTGGTCATCGCCGCCACCCTGCTCGACCTCAAAGCGGCCCGCCTGCTGCCGGCCGGCGAGGTGGCCGATGAGGAGGATCTCGCTCTGCTGGAGGTGCGTGACCTGTTGTTCGCGCGCCTGTTGCAATACCGGGCCTACAAGCATGTGGCGGGGATGTTCGCCGAACTGGAGGCCGCTGCGCTGCGCAGCTATCCGCGAGCGGTGGCCCTGGAGGAAGAGTTCTCCGACCTGTTGCCCGAGGTGATGATCGGTGTCGACGCGAAGAGTTTCGCCGAGATCGCTGCGGCGACGTTCACCCCGCGACCGGTTCCGGTGGTGTCCACCGACCACTTGCACGTGTCCCGGGTGTCGGTGCCGGAGCAGGCCGAGCGACTGCTGAGGTTCCTCGAGGGCCGGGGAGTCGGGCACTGGGCGTCGTTCACCGAACTGGTGGCCGATTGCACCGAGACCATTGAGATCGTCGGGCGGTTCCTGGCGCTGCTCGAGCTGTATCGGGCCCGGACGGTAGCATTCGAGCAATCAGAACCGCTTGGTGTGCTTCAGGTTTCGTGGACCGGCGATCAGGTGATCAACGAGGACCTGGTCCGGGCTGAGTGGGAAGAGTGAGTGGGAAGAGTGAGTCGGTGACCGAATCCGTGAGCGAAGAAGCGCTGGCCGATGAGCTTGTCACCGACGATGACGCTACCGACGATGTAGCCGCCGACGATGACGCTACCGACGATGTAGTCGCCGACGATGACGTCGCCGAACTGGGGGAACTCGACGACGACGATCTGCGTCGGGTGCTGGAGGCGCTGCTGCTGGTGGTCGACACCCCGGTCAGTGCCGAGACGCTGGCGTCGGCGACCGAGCAGCCGGTGTACCGAATCAACGACGCGTTGGGCCGGATGGCCGGGGAGTTCGCGGCCCGCGGGAGCGGGATCGACCTGCGGGAGGCCGGCGGCGGCTGGCGGATGTACACCCGGGCCCGGTTCGCGCCCTACGTCGAGCGACTGCTGCTCGACGGTGCCAGATCCAAGCTGACCCGCGCCGCTCTGGAGACCCTGGCGGTGGTTGCCTATCGCCAGCCGGTGACCCGGGCCAGAGTTAGCGCGGTACGCGGGGTCAACGTGGACGCGGTGATCCGCACTCTGCTGGCGCGCGGACTGATCACCGAAGCCGGCAGCGACACGGACACCGGCGCGGCGATGTTCTCCACCACCGAACTCTTCCTTGAGCGTCTCGGGCTGGCGTCACTGGCCGAACTGCCCGACATCGCGCCGTTGTTGCCCGACGTCGATGTGATCGACGACTTGA
>Ga0315273_10007572_pt1 | contig 13609 bp, 9 predicted proteins | sample YL17G02_0_MG_FD_205753 | JGI IMG/M metagenome (GOLD analysis project Ga0315273, IMG submission 205753) | Sediment microbial communities from Yellowstone Lake, YNP, Wyoming, USA - YL17G02_0 | ecosystem: Environmental > Aquatic > Freshwater > Lake > Sediment | place: USA: Wyoming | collected... | reverse complement strand
TGCCCGAGTCGGTCGTCGGCGCCCTCCTTGCCCGCACGGACGGCGGTTCCACGATCCCGGCCGAATCGCTCACGGGCACCGTGCTCTTCGGCGATCTGCGCGGCTTCACCACGTTCGCCGAAGCACGGCCGGCCGACCAGGTGATCGAGGTGCTCAATCGCTACCTGAGCCTGATGACCGATGCCATCCTCGATCACGGTGGAACGCTCGTCGACTACATGGGTGACGGGGTCATGGCGGCTTTCGGCGCGCCGATGCCAACGGACGATCACGCCGATCGCGCCGTCGCCGCCGCGCGCTCGATGGTCAACGACAAGCTCGCGGAGTTCAACGCATGGCTGGGGTCCTCGGGGATCGGCGACGGGTTCCGGATGGGGATCGGCCTCAACTCGGGGCCGGTGATGTCCGGCAGTATCGGCTCGGAACGCCGGATGGAATACGCGGTGATCGGCGACACGGTGAACACCGCATCTCGGATCGAAGGACTCACGAAGCAGGCGCCCCACTCGGTGCTCCTGTCCGAAGGGACCTTCTCCTCGCTGCGTTCCACGGAGGGCCTCGTGTTCGTCGACGAGTTCGAGATCCGCGGACGCCGGTCGCGGATGAAGGTCTGGGGTCTCGAAGACGCGGCGGCTCGCTGATGGGCGACGGCAAGAAGAAGACGAAGGCCCTGAGGCGCCGGGTCCACGAGCTCGAGGCCCAGGCGCAGGTCGATGCCGCGCTCTATCGGATCGCCCAGGCGGCCGGCATCGTCACCGACATGCAGGAGTTCTACGGCGCGATGCACGGGGTCGTCGGCGAGCTGATGGACGCCAGCAACTTCTACATCGCGCTCTACGACGAAGACCGACAGATGATCAACTTCCCGTACTTCGTGGACGAGGTCGACCGCGACCTCCCGGACCCCAACGTGTGGGAGCCGTTCGGCGTCGGGAACGCACGAGGGACGACCGCATACCTCCTTCGCAGGGGAGAGCCGTTGCTCCTCGATGAGCAGAGCTTCGCTGAGCTGCAGGTGGCGGGCGAGCTCGAGCTCGTAGGCCCTTCGGGGCAGGAATGGCTCGGTGTCCCCTTGAAGTCGGAGGGTCACACGCTCGGCGTCCTGGTGGTCCAGACCTACACCCCCGACAAGCGATTGACGCGGGCCGACCTGGATATCCTGACCGTCGTCGGCGAGCACGTCGGAACGGCGCTCGAGCGCACCCGGCTGATCAACGAGACCCGCCAGCGCAGCGCCGAGCTCACGCTCATCAACGACGTCCAGCGGGGGCTCGCGGAGCGGCTGGAGATGCACGCGATGTACGACCTGGTTGGTGACCGGATCCAGGAGATCTTCGACGCGCAGGTCGTGGACATCGGGATCGCTGACCCCGACTCCGGCTTGATCCACTTCCCGTACACGATCGAGCGGGGCGTTCGCTTCCCTGATGAGCCGATCGAGGTCACAGGCTTCCGGAAGCTCGCCATGGAGACGCGCGAGCCGGTCGTGGTCAACGAGGACGCCGAGGCTGCTGCGGCCGCGGCCGGCCAATCCCTCGTGTTGTCTGGGGAGCCGGCCAAGTCGTTCGTGTTCGTGCCGCTCGTCGTCGGCGACCGAGGGACGGGCGTGATCTCGCTCCAGAACCTCGACCGGGAGCACGCGTTCAGCGAAGCGGACGTGCGGCTGTTGACCACGCTTGCCGGGAGCCTGAGCGTCGCGCTCGAGAACGCGCGGCTGTTCGAGGAGACGCGGCAGCGCAACGCCGAGCTCGCGCTCGTGAACGACGTGCAGCACGGGCTGACGGAGAACCTCGGCATGCAAGCGATCTACGACTTCGTGGGCGACCGGATCAAGGAGATCTTCGACGCCCAGGTCGTCGACATCGGCATCCTCGAACGCGACTCGAGGGTCATGCACTTCCCCTATTCGATCGAACGTGGCGTCCGGTACCCCGATGAACCTGCGGATCTGGCTGCGGCAACCGGCCTCTCTAGCCACGTCATCGACATGGGCGAGACGATCATGATCAACGAACGGTTCGATGAGCGGATCCTCGAGTTCGGTGGGGTGAGCCTCGCCGGATCCGGCGAGGCTCCGAAGTCGGTGCTGTTCGTGCCGCTGGTCGTGGGCGGCCGGGCGATCGGCAGGATCTCGCTGCAGAACCTCGATCGCGAGCACGCCTTCACCGAGGCCGACGCCCGACTGCTCACGACGTTCGCGGGGAGTCTGAGCGCCACCCTCGAGAACGGGCGCCTGTACGACGAGGCACAGCGTCGCGGGAACGAGATGGCTGCACTCGCTGAGCTCGGGCGCGAGATCGGCGGGCTGCTCGACCTGGACGCCGTCCTCCGACGGATCGCGGAGCGGGCCAAGGATCTGCTCCGGGCGGACACCAGCGCCGTCTTCCTGGAAGAGGGTCCCGGTGCCGAGCGGTACGTGGCGCTCGTTGCCCTCGGCGACTTGGCCGAGCTGATCAAGGCCGACTCGATCCAGATGGGGGAGGGCATCATCGGGGAGCTCGCGGGTCGGGGCGCGGCTGAGGTCGTGAACGACGTCGTCAACGATCCTCGCGCGGTGCAGATCCCCGGTTCCGGGGTAGGCGAAGAGGAGCGCCTGATGGCCGCCCCTCTGCTCGCACGGGGACGGGTGATCGGCATGATGGCGATCTGGCGTTCTGCGCCCGCCGAGCTGTTCACGGAGGAGGACCTCAACTTCCTGGTGGGGCTCTCGCAGCAGGCTGCGATCGCGATCGAGAACGCGCGGCTGTTCCAAGAGATCGGACGACAGAAGCAGTACTTCGAGTCGCTCGTGGACATCAGTCCGGTGGCGATCGTGACGATGGACCGCGACGAGGTCGTGTCCGGCTGGAACCCCGCCGCCGAGCACCTGTTCGGCTACACGGCGCAGGTCGCGATCGGCCGGACGATCGACTCCCTCGTGATCAAGTCGAGCGAGTACGCCGACGAGGGGGAGGCGATCGTCCGCGAGGCGATCGAGCACGGCCGTGCGCACCGGGTCACGCGTCGCATGCGCGCGGACGGCCAGTTCGTTGAGGTCGAGGTGGACGTCGTTCCGCTCGTGGTGGACGGCGAGCACCAAGGGTTCTACGGGATCTACCACGACGTCACCGAGCTGCAGGAGGCACGACGCACCGCCGACGCGGCGAACGAGGCGAAGAGCGCGTTCCTCGCGACGATGAGCCACGAGATCCGCACCCCGATGAACGCGATCATCGGCATGACCGGTCTGCTGCTCGGCACGCAGCTGGATGCGGAGCAGCGCGAGTACGCCTCGACCGTGTCGTCGAGCGGCGAGGCGCTCCTGGCGATCATCAACGACATCCTCGACTTCTCCAAGATCGAGGCCGGCAAGATGGAGCTGGAGGAGGCGCCGTTCGATCTCCGGGGATGCATCGAGTCAGTCGTGGAGCTGGTCGGGTCTCAGGCGGCGGGCAAGGGCCTGGAGGTCACCTACCTGATCGAGTCGGACACGCCCGAGGTCGCGGTCGGGGACGCCAGCCGGTTGCGACAGATCCTGCTGAACCTGCTGAACAACGCGGTCAAGTTCACGGAGAGCGGAGAGGTCGTCGTCTCGGCCGACTCCGTTCCCGCGTCGTCCGCCGGCAGGGTCGGTTTCCACGTGTCCGTCCGCGACACCGGGATCGGGATCCCGCCCGACCGGGTCGACCGGCTCTTCCATTCGTTCAGTCAGGCCGACGTCTCGACGAGTAGACGATACGGCGGGACCGGCCTGGGCCTGGTCATCAGCAAGCGACTGGCAGAGATGATGGGCGGGACCGTGACGGTAAAGAGCACCGGGGTCCCGGGGGAGGGGAGCACCTTCCACCTCACGTTCGAGGCCGGGATCACGGACATGACCCCGACCGCCCTTCGGCGGGACGGGTCGCTGGCCGGCCGTCGGGTCCTCGTCGTGGACGACAACGCAACGAACCTGCGGCTGATGACCGAGCTGCTCCAGGCCTGGGGGTTGGAGGTCGTGGTCGCCCCGGGGGCGGACGCAGCGCTCGCCGCGCTCGACGACGGGTCGTTCGACGTGGCGGTGCTCGACATGCTGATGCCGGGTGCGGACGGCCTGGACCTGGCGACCTCACTCCACGCTCGGCTGCCGGATCTCCCCGTGATTCTGGCATCGTCGCTCGGCCGGCGCGAGGTCGAGGCCGATCCTCGGTGGACCACGGCGCGGATCACCGCGATCGTCACCAAGCCGATCAAGGCGTCGACGCTGCACGCGACAGTCGCGTCCGTGCTCGGCGGGTCGCCGGGAGGCTCGTCCGATGAGGGATCGACGAGCGACATCGATGCGCAGCTCGGCGCGAGGCATCCACTGCGCATCCTGCTCGCCGAGGACAACGTCGTTAACCAGAAGCTGGCGATCCGGCTGCTCGAGAAGCTCGGGTACCGGGCCGACATCGCCGGGAACGGAGTGGAAGCGCTCGAGGCGCTCGAGCGGCAGCCGTACGACCTGTTGCTCAGCGACGTGCAGATGCCCGAGATGGACGGCGTCGAGGCCACCCGTCGGATCCTGGAGCGTTGGGGACCGGACGAACGCCCGTGGATCGTGGCCATGACGGCCGAGGCGATGCAGGGCGACCGAGAGCGCTTCCTGGCGGCCGGGATGAACGATTACGTCATGAAGCCCATCCGCATCGAGGAGCTGGTGGCGGCCATCGAGCGGGCACCACGTCGTGCCGATGTTGCGTCCGGCGTGGCTGGGCCGGTCGACGAGCGGGTCATCGAGCGGCTGGTGGAGAGCACGGGCGGCGACGAGTCGTTCGTTGCGGACCTGATCGATCAGTTCCGGACCGACGCGCTCGTTCTGGTCGAGACGGCCCGGGCCGGTGTCGCGGCGGGTGATGCCGACGAGGTCCGCCGTGCCGTGCACACCCTCACCTCGAACGCGGCGACGTTCGGCGCGACCGACCTCGCCGTGCAGTGCCGGCAACTCGAGGAGCTGGCGAAGAGCGGTTCGCTAGACGGCGCCGGACTCCGTCTGGACGCGATCGCCCAGCAGCTCGAGCGGGTGAGCGGGGCGCTCGCCGCCTCCCGGTTCCACACCCGGTAGGCGTGACGGACCGTCGTCGCTGAGATGACGATCACCTAGGGCATCAGACCGAATACCGTGGACGGTGCTCCCGACCTCTCCCGGTTCCTCGGGCCGCCCCAGGTGATCCAGGCTCCGACCGCGGGCAGGGCTCCCAGGTTCGTCAGGTTCTCCAGCGTGAAGCGGTGCTTGTGCAGCGTGAGCGATGTCTCGCGGTAGTGGAAGTCGCTCCCCGGGTCCGGGCCGAACGTGTCGGATCCCAGCGCGCCGCGCACGCCCAGCACGCCTTGTTCGATGAGCCACCTGACCGAGGCCAGCGAGAACCCGGGCTGGTGGAAGCCACCCAGGCCGCTGCCGCAGGTGTAGTAGTTGGCGGTGCCGGGTCCGCGATCGGGTCCCCAGAACTCGTCGCATCCGGTCCACAGCAGCACCGCGGCCTCCTGCGGCATCGGTCCGTTCACCGACACCCACGCCTCCAGGTCCGCGACAGTGACGACATGGTCGACGTCGTCGGCGACCTGTGAACGCACGTCGATCACCACGGCCGGCAGCACGAAGTCACCGGGATCCATCGCATCGGCGCAGAGCGCGCGAACGTGGAAGTGGCACGGCGCGCTGTAGTGCGTCCCCGTGTGCTCGCCCTCGCTCGCGTTCTGAAGGTAGAAGCCGTCGTTCGCCACGGTGAAGACCGTCCGCAGCCGGAAGCGCGGATCGCCCGGGAACCCCGGGATCGCCGCCGGATCGTTCACGTGGCTCAGGAACACGACCTGGCCGAACCCCGGCAGGGTGGTGTCGGTTCCGGCACGTACGCCACCGCGCGACGTCGCCGCTCCCGCTGTGAAGGCGCCGACCGCGACGATCCCCATGACCGAGATGAGAGCGAACATCCTGCGCATGACCTATGACCTCCCCGTCGGTGTTGGCTACATCCTGCGAGGTGGCGGCGGTCCACGCAACCGGCGTCATCGGGTGACGGTTCTCACAGACGGCGCTCGGAGGGCGATGTATCCCTTCGCAGTCGGATGCTCCGGCCGTGACCGCGCTAGCATCTACCGGTCATGGGCGAGCACGAGGATCCGGCGACCGAACGTCCCACGCCCGTCGGTCCTGTCGATCCGCTGAAGGTCCCGCGGTTCGCGGGACCGTCCACGTTCGCGCGGCTGCCCCGAAGGGACGAGGTGGATCACTGCGACGTCGCCGTCGTGGGCGTCCCCTTCGACAGCGGCGTCACCTACCGTCCGGGAGCACGCTTCGGGCCGCACGCCGTTCGCAACGCGACGAGGCTGCTCCGCTCCTATCACCCGGGGCTCGACGTGCGCCCATTCGCCGCCCAGCAGGTCGCAGACGCCGGCGACATCGCCTGCAACCCGTTCGATATCCAGGAGGCGATCGCGCAGATCGAGTCTGGCGCCGAGGAGATCCTTTCGGGCGCCTCTCACCTGTTGTCGATCGGGGGTGACCACACGATCGCGCTGCCGCTCCTGCGCGTGATGAAGCGCCGCCACGGCCCGGTCGCGCTCCTGCACTTCGATGCGCATCTCGATACGTGGGACACGTATTTCGGCGCCGAGTACACGCACGGGACGCCCTTCCGGCGGGCCTGGGAGGAAGGGCTGCTCCTGGCGGACCACGCGATGCATGTCGGGATCAGGGGGCCGCTGTTCTCGCCGGAGGACCTCGTCGACGACGCACGGTTCGGGTTCGCGATCGTGGGGGCCATGGAGCTGAACACGACCGGGATCGCGGACGTGATCGCCCGGGTCAGAGAGCGATCGGCCGATGCCCCTGTATACGTGTCCGTCGACATCGACGTGCTCGATCCGGCGCACGCCCCGGGGACGGGCACGCCCGAAGCCGGCGGCCTCACGAGCCGCGAGCTGCTGGGCATCCTGCGAGGTCTGGCAGGCGTGAACGTGGTGGGGGCCGACATCGTCGAGGTCGCCCCGGCGTACGACCACGCTGAGATCACGGCCATGGCCGCCTCGCACGTGGCCTACGAGCTGCTCGCGCTCTTCGCGCGACGACGCTAGCTCTTTACAAGCACGCCGAACCGCGCGAACCGTGCGAGGCGTGCAACACCCCCGTCGTCGTCCCCGTCGACGGGTTTGCTCCGCTCGAACGACCCCTCACCTGCCACGATCTCGGCGAACCCCGCCGCCACCTCGCGAAGGAAGGCGCCGATCTCGACGTAGCGGCTGAAGTGGGCGACGTAGACGAACGCCACCCCGTCGGCGAGCTCTGCGATCCGCGCCGTCGAGCGCGCGAACGCGTCCACATCCGAATCGGGAAGGTGCGCGTAGATCGGTCCCGTGTTGTACGTGTCGCCCCCGAAGAGCAGGCCGTTCTCCTCGTCGAACAGGCAGATCGAGTCGGGCGTGTGGCCGGGGGTGTGTAGGACCTGGAGCGTCCGCCCACCTAGATCCAGCCGGTCCCCGTCCTGGAGGAGTCGCGTCGGGATCGACGCCGGGATCTTCCAGGTGTCGAGGTCGAAGTCTTCGGGGAGGGGCCTGGGCGTGTTTTCGTCGCTCAGGAAGCCGAAGAACTCTTCGTCGGTCACGCGGAACTCACCGAACCGGTCGAGCATCCGGCGTGTGTACGCGGCATAGGGCTCGAGCGTGGCCATGTCGGGCCCACGGCGCAGCTTCTCGTCGCCGAGCTCGTGGATCGCGATGTCGTCGAACCCACTGTTGCCTCCTGAGTGATCCCAGTGGTAGTGCGTGTTGACAACCGCGACGTCGAGATCGGTGAGCGCGGTGACGGCGCGTCGGATGTCGCCGATCCCGAGACCGGTGTCGATGAGGACGGCGCGATCGCGGCCGACCACCAGGAAGCAGTTCACGTGCGGCGGCGCGGCCACGAGCCACACGCCGGGTCGGTGCTCGCGCGTCGCGAACCACGAGTCTGTTGTCATGGGAGCGGAAGTATGCTCGTGGCCTTGTCGGAGGTCAACGCGGAGGGGTGATGGACAGACGCTACACGGCGGCCGCGGTGCAGGTCGCGCCCGCATTCCTCGATCTTGAGGGCTCTCTGGCGATAGCCGTCCGTCAGATCGAAGCCGCCGCGTCCATGGGTGCGAGGCTGGTCGTGTTCCCCGAGACGTGGCTCCCCGGGTACCCGGTCTGGGCGGATGCAGGGATCCCGTGGGAGGACGACGCCGCCAAACGCGCGTTCGCTCGACTGCACCGCAACGCCGTCGAGGTTCCCGGTCCGGCCACCGACGTCTTGACGAAGGCCGCACGAACGAACCGTGTCCATGTCGTGATGGGCATGACGGAGCGCGACGCGCGCTTCTCGAACGGGACATTGTTCAACTCGCTCATGTTCATCTCGGACGACGGAACGATCCTCGGAACCCATCGCAAGCTCGTGCCGACGCACTCGGAACGAGTGATCTGGGGTCAGGGGGACGGCAGCACGCTCCACGTGTTCGATACCTCCGTGGGTCGCCTCGGCGGCCTGATCTGCTGGGAGCACTGGATGCCACTCGCACGCTTCGCGATGCACGCCAAGGGTGAGCAGGTGCACGCCGCCGTCTGGCCCGACGTGCCGGAGATGCATCTCGTCGCCAGCCGGTCTTACGCGTTCGAGGGCCGGTGCTACGTGGTGTGTGCCGGCCTGTCTCTCCCGCTCGACGCCGTGCCTGAGGATCTCGAGATCCGTGACGTGATCGTTGATGTTGCGAAGGCGAACGACGATCCTTCGCTCGTGCTGACCGGCGGGTCGGGGATCGTGGGGCCTGACGGCGACTGGGTGGCCGGGCCGGTGACCGGTGAGGAGGCGCTGATCTGCGCCGACATCGACCTGGATCGGATCGCTGAGGAGCAGCAGTCCCTAGACACAGCGGGCCATTACAACCGCCCCGATGTCTTCCACGTGCGTGTCGACGAGACTCCTCGCGACCAGGTGACCTGGCAGGTCGACGAAGATCCGCGCCCCTAACGGTCGTGATCGATCACCCCGGGGTCGGCCCCCAGGAACCGCAACAGGCTGCCGAAGATCGCGAACATCGTGAACACGGTCGCCGCGATCAGGATGAACACCACGGCGACCGCGGCGATCGTTGGCGTGAACCCGTATCGCAGGCTGTTGAACACCTTGATCGGCAACGTTTCGACGGCGAACCCCGCCACCAGGAACGCGATGATGTACTCGTTGAGGCTCAGCACGAACGCGGCAGCGTATCCGGTGATGATCGAGGGCAGGAGGAGCGGCAGCGTGATCGTTCGAAACGTCGTGCGCGGGTTGGCGCCGAGTGTCTGGGAGGCCTCCCCGAGCGAGCGGTCCATCTGGTCCATCGCGAGCGAGATCGTGACGAGCGGGAGCGTCGAGAAGAAGATGCCGTGGGAGATGATGATGTTCTCGATCCGCTGGAAGTACCCGGTGGACAGCCAGAAGACCTGGGCTCCGATCGCGCTGATGACCGGCGGCAGCATGAACGGAAGGATGCCGAGCGCGTAGAAGACCGGGGCGAGACGGATGTCGTAGGCACGCAGGACGAACGCGAGCGGCGTGGCGATCAGCACGGCGATCGCGCTGCTCCCCGCCGCGATGACGAGGCTGCGCGTGATCGCGTTGCGCCAGCCGGGGTCGTTCAACAGTTCCGCGTACCAGTGGAACGAGAACCCGTCGGGCGGGAAGTCCATGTACCGGTTCTGGTTGATCGACACGATCGCCACCACGAGGAGCGGCGCCACGAGGAACAAGATCACCACGGCCGTGATCGTCCACCGCAACACCCGCATCAGGTTGCGCTCCTGGTGCGGGACTCGATGAGCATCACGATCCCGACGACGACCAGCGAAAGGATCGTCAGGAAGATCGCCATGGCCGCGGCGAACGGCACGTTCGCGTTGAACGACGCCTGATCTGAGATGAACACCGAGAGCGTCCAGTGCTGCGGACGCCCCAGGATCGAGGCGATCAGGTAGCTCCCGAGCGTGAAGACGAACACCAGCAGGAATCCCGCGACGAGGGTCGGCCGCATGATGGGGACGACGACGGTCCGAAACGTGCGCCACGGCGAGGCGCCGAGCGTCTGGGCGGCCTCGGTGATCTCACGATCCAACCGTGACAGGGGCGGGTACAGCGTCAGCACGCAGAAGGGGAACGCGATGTAGCTGAGGCCCAGGAGCACGGCCATGAAGCCGGGTTGATACGCGCGAGGCTCGTCCATCAACCCGAGCCAAACCAGGATGTTCGAGATCCCGGCGGCCCGTCCCAGCAACACGCTCCAAGCGAACCCGACGATAACCTCGGAGAGGGTGAGTGCCGAGAGCACCAGGATCAGCAGGGCGACGTGCGGGCGACGACGCATCCGGGTCAGGAAGAAGGTGAACGGGAACGCCACCGTGATGCAGACGGCCCCAGCGAGCAGAGAGATGCCGATCGAGAATGCAGCGCGATCCAGGAACACCGGCTCGAAGAGCCGCTTCCAACTCGCGAGGTCGAACGCCGGCTCGTAGAAGCCTCCCTGGATCCGCCGGTAGAAGGAGTACGCGATCATGATCGCGAACGGGGCCACGAAGAAGATCAACAGCATCGCGAGAGGGAAGGCGAGCACCAGGTAGGCGCCCCGGGTGGGTTTGCGTCGATCGCTCACGCCTGATCGCCGGCCCTCACGACGACGCACGCCTCCGCAGGGAACGAGACCGTCACCCGCTCGCCTTGCTGCACCTGCACGCGCTCGCGCGGAGAACCGGCGACGACGACGTTGTCGTCCAGCCCGCAGTCCACGTAGCACTCGAACATCTCGCCGAGGTCGCGAACGAATACGACCGTTCCGGGAAGGGAGTTGCGTTCGGGCGGGTCGCCCAGCACCAGGTGGGCGTCCTCCGGTCTCACCGAGATGACGACTTCTCCGGCGGCTGCCTCGTCCGCTACGACGAACTCGCGGCCGGCCACCCGAAGGACCCCGTCGCTTCCGCGGGTTCCGGCCAACAGGTTCGTCGTCCCGATGAATCGAGCCACGAAGGACGTCGCGGGCCGCCTGTAGACGTCGAGGGGTCCGCCCATCTGCTCGATCCGCCCGGCGTTCATCACGACGACCAGATCGGACATCGTCATCGCCTCGCGCTGATCGTGCGTCACCATGATCGTCGTGATCCCGAGCTTCTGCTGGAGGAGCCGAAGCTCGACCTGGAGCTGTTCCCGCAGGTTGGCGTCGAGCGCCGAGAGCGGCTCGTCCAGTAGGAAGAGCCGCGGCTCCAATGCGAGCGCCCGAGCGGTTGCCACGCGCTGGCGTTGGCCACCCGACAGCTGGGAGATCCGGCGGTCGGCCAACCCCTCGAGGGAGACGAGTGTTAGGAGCTCGTGGACGCGATCCCGGATCCGGTCCTTGGCGACGCCGCGGATCCGCATGGAGTAGCCGATGTTGCCGGCCACCGTCAGATGGGGGAAGAGCGCCAGGCTCTGGAAGACCATCCCCATGTCGCGGATGTGGGGCGCCTGGTCGGTGACGTCCTCGTCGTCGATGAGGATCCGGCCCTCCGTCGGCTGCTCGAGACCGGCGATCATCCGCAAGAGGGTCGTCTTTCCGCACCCCGACGGTCCGAGGAATGAGATCAGCTGCCCGGGCGGTAGCTCCAGGTCGACGCCGTCGACAGCGGTGACGTCGTCGAAGCGCTTGACCAGCCCTTGAAGCTTCAGACCCCCCCTGGCCCCCACCGCTACGACCGGGTCAGGACAGGATCATCTCGGTCCACTGCTGGTCGATCCAGTCCTCCCAGACGTCGTACATCTCGTACTTGGGCCGAAGGGCGGCCTCGGGGCCGGGGCCGCCGACCGCGGCGTACTCCTCCTCAGTCAGATCCATCGTCTCCTTGGAGGCCGTGGGGGTGGTTCCGAGCGTCCGTGCGAGCTCCGCCTGGATCTCGGGCTGGCACATGTAGTCGACGAACGCCTGGCAAGCGGCCACGTTCTGCGTGGTCTTGGTGATCGACCAGAAGCCGGAGTCGAGGATCGCGCCCTCCTTGGGGAATACGCTCCGGAGCGCTTCGCCTTGCGACGCAGCGTACGTCGTGATGTCGTGATAGAACTGCCCGAGCGAGACCTCGCCGGTGTTGAAGGCCTGCTGCGCGGTGGCTTCGTCCCGGTACCAGAGCTTCACGTTCGGCTTGACCTCTTGCAGCTTCGTCAGCACCTCAACCACGCCATCCTGCGTCTCGAGGATGTCGTAGCCGCCGAAGTAGCAGGTCGCGCAGATCTCGATCAAGTAGGAGTTCGCCGCGTTCTTGAGCAACGCGAGCTCGTCTTTCCACTTCGGATCCCAGAACGCGGTCCACGAGTCCGGGCTCTCGGGGACACGTTCCGTGTTGGAAACGATCGTGATGTACCACGACACGGCGCCGACCCCCGCCACGGCGCCCGAGTCATCCGTCCGGATGTACCCATCGGCCAGGAACTGGTTGTTCGGGATCGCGGACAGGTCGTAGGTGGCCAGGATCCCGCCGTTGATCGCGCGTTGGACCCCCACACCCGAGAGCATCGATACGTCAGCGGGCGGGGGAGTTCCCGCCTCGACGGCGTTCTGCAGCTGGACGACCCAGACCTCGGACGTGGGCTCGGGAAGCGACTCAACCTCCACGCCCGTCGCCTCGGTGAATGCGGGATAGAACGTCTTGAAGTTGTCCTCGAAGAAGCCGCCATACGTGGCGACCTTGATCTTCGCCCCCTCGATGCTCTGCGGCGATTGCGAGGCGGCGCTGCCTGCGGCTGGTACCGGCTTCTTGGGCGCGCACGCGGCGAGGATCGACGGGAGCGCAAGGCCCGTTCCCGCCAGGACCCCACCGCGCTTGATCAGGTCGCGTCTGGTGATCGGTGTGTCGGTGCCCATGGATCCCCCTCCTCGCGATACGTGACCGTAGGCTACGTCCGGCCAACGGCGCTGAGCAAGGGCATCCTGGGTCGGCGACCGGGCTTCAGGGCCCCGCCATGACGGACTCGAGAAGGTCGGCGCCCGTGATCCGACCGGGATCGGCCTGGATCGCCTGCGCGTTCGAGGCCATGCGCGCCTTCAGGTCGTCGTCGGCCAGCAGCCGGTTAACGGCGCCGATCAGCTGGTCATCGGTCCAGTCATAGGTCGGGAGGCGCTCCCCGAACCCGGTCTCCCGCAACCGCTGCGCGTTGTCGTACTGATCCCAGAACAGTGGCAGTCCGATCATGGGCAGTCCGAAGTGGAACCCTTCGCACACCGTGTTGTTCCCGCCGTGGGTGATCAGAAGGTCGCACTGCGGCAGGATCGAGGGCTGCGGCAGGAACCGATCGCCGTACATGTTGGGGCCCAGCGTCATCTGGTCCTTCAGCGGTCCCATCGACACGATCGTGCGGTGTTCGGTCTTGGCCATCGCGTCGATCAGGCGCTGCATCAGCCCCAGGTCCATGCAGCCGAGCGATCCGAGCGACAGGTAGACCACCTTGCCGTCGCCCGGCACGTTCTCGTTCACGTCGAACGGCTCCTCGTTGGTGCGCACCGTCGAGTTCAGCCGATGCCACGTTGCATCAAGCGGTCGCGAGCGCGGATAGTCGGCCACCTCGGGGAACAGGTACAGGTTCGCCCACGGCGAGTTGGTG
>Ga0315273_10007571_pt1 | contig 13609 bp, 16 predicted proteins | sample YL17G02_0_MG_FD_205753 | JGI IMG/M metagenome (GOLD analysis project Ga0315273, IMG submission 205753) | Sediment microbial communities from Yellowstone Lake, YNP, Wyoming, USA - YL17G02_0 | ecosystem: Environmental > Aquatic > Freshwater > Lake > Sediment | place: USA: Wyoming | collected... | reverse complement strand
TATCCAAAAAGACATATCCTCTCTCGAGTCTAAACGGACTGCCCTGAACAATACTATCACCGAAACAGAAAAACACGTCGAACGATACAGGAAAATTCTCGACAACAAGCAGAAAATACTCGCCCTCGTCGAAGAGGAGAAAACAGGGAACAGGAAACTTCAGTCAATGAGAGAGGATTATGACAAACTCCTCACCGAGTCGAACGCGTTAAATGCCAATCTTCGCAAGACGTCTGAGATCGAAACATCGATCGCAAAACTGCAGACAGCCGTTTCTTCCAAGGAGAAGGACAGGGGGCACGCAATAAAGACCCTCGCTGACAAAATCTCACAGGCAAAGAAAAAGGCATCTCTTATCGAACAGACGGTCTGTAAGGGTGTAGCCGAATATGCCAAGTGCCCCTTTATTAAAGACGCCGTGGAGGGGAGGGCGTCGCTTGGAACATTGCAGACAGAGCTTGCCGGTCTTAACAGACCCCTCGATATTCCGGAGATCAAAGAGATAGAAGAACTGAAGAAACAGCTTTCTTCTTCATACCCTACTGCGATCAAAGGCAAGATAAAGCAGGTGACAGATGATGCAAACAAGCTTAAAACCGACATCACAGCACTCGAAAGACAGGTCAAAGTCTTCTCCACATGGACGCAACATGCCGCTGAGATAAACACTGCCGAGATCGAGATGGAGAGAGCCAGCAAGTCTATTGCGGATGCAAAATCAGAAATTTCTGACGTCGAGGCAAAAATAAAGAATCTGTCTGTCCAGTTGGAGGGAATAAAGAGCCTTAGCGATTCCATAATAGTTGCCGAAGCTGTAATAGACAGGCTCCGGATTGCCGCTGAAGTGCATGGCATAATGGGCAAGATCAGCGAAATCGAGAAGAAGATAGCAGAATCCAGGGGGAACATATCGGAAACCCTCTCCGAGTACAAGAAGAAACAGATCGCACTCGAAGACCGAACAAAAGAGTTAAAGTCAGCTGTGGGATCTCTGAAGGAAGAGGAGAAGATGACACTGGAAGCGGTATCAAAGATCGAGTTCGAAATCAAGAGCTGCAGACAAGCTACAGAGAAACTCAAAGATGTGGAAAAGGAGATATCTGCTCTCAGCCGCCGTTACCGAATCCTGGAGATACTCGAGGACGCGTATGAAAGAATTCCGTGCGCTTTGTTCCTGATTTAACCTGAGCGGCAACGCTCAATAAAGATCAGGGAAACGCAGTGGTTTTTGACAACTGATGTTTCAACTTTGTGTTTGAATAGGCAGGGGAAGTACCTGCCCAAGATTAAATGTTGGTAATCTTGCCCTAAGACTCCGACGTGCAAAAAGCCATTATCAGCCCAATGTACGAAGCTCGGCGAAGTCGGCCCAGAAAGAATCTGAGATGATTCCCAGTGGCCGGGGGGCTATAAAATAGCTATGTCTACTCATCAGGAACCTTCGTTTGTACGACTCGTAATTTCAATACCACAGAATTCAATGTGGTAGCCCAGGATTCACGGGTCCTGCCGCAGTTAATGTGTTGGAATTCACAGATAACTGCATATAACCTATAAGGACTATAAGTTCTGCGTCCACCAACAACGGACAAAAGAATGGCAGGCGGGTCACAGAAGGAGATTAAGGCTATATGAAAAGCTAAAACACAAGGAACAAAGGAAGCCCGGAAGAAGATGCCAAGGCTGATAATAGCCAACGCTTCTAACCAGCAGGAAATGGCTGGTGCATCCGGGTGGCAGCTGCCCATAGTACCTATGAAGTGGTGATAACAAGCCATGGAGGGAAGGGGCATAGTCGTTATCTATTATGTTGCATACCTAATTCGACAAGGAAGCCGTGGGGCTTTCCTGACTAAAACCATGAGAACCTAATCCAACAAAACGGAGGTGGTGCTTATGGCACAAAAATTTGTCTCACCACAAACCGAGTCCGAATTGCGGATCACTCTGGACCAACTGTACGCTGAGTCCAAGGCCAAAACCGACATTGGTGAAAAACCGTCCTTCAGGGGTCTGCTGGAAATCATCTCGGCAGAACCTACCATCTTAACGGCAATCCACAACATCAAGGCCAACAAAGGCGCCAAAACTGCGGGTAGCGACAAGGAAAAGATGCAGGAAGACATTCTGGAGAAAGATTACCAGTCTGTTATCTCAAGGGTCCAAAACGCATTAAAGAACTACCAGCCTAATGATATCAGGCGTGTCCTGATTCCCAAACCTGGTAAGACCGAGATGCGTCCTCTGGGAATTCCAACAATCATTGACCGAATCATTCAAGAATGCGTACACATTGTCCTCGACCCTATCTGCGAAGCCCAGTTCTTCAATCACTCGTATGGCTTCCGCCCTCACAGAAGTGCCCAACAAGCTTTGGTAAGAGTTACGTACCTCACTCACAACACCGGCTACCACTGGGTTATAGAAGGCGACATCAGTAAATTCTTCGACACCATTTCCCATACTACTCTTCTCAAAAAGCTCTACCACATGGGAATCAAGGATCGCAGAGTCCTGATGATCATCAGGCAAATGCTCAAAGCAGGAATCATGGGAGAAAAGGGGGAAAACCCTCTGGGTACTCCCCAAGGTGGAATTATCTCACCACTCCTTGCCAACTGCTATTTGCACGCGTTTGATGAATGGTGCGCTAACCAGTGGGAAACCAAAAAGACCCAACATCCCTACAATAAGCCCGATGCAAGGTTTAAAGCGCTCAGAAAATCGAGCAACCTCAAACCGGGATATCTCATTCGCTACGCAGACGATTGGGTCTTAATCACAAACTCCCGCCGTAACGCTGAAAAGTGGAAGTGGCTGATCACAAAGTTCCTTAAAGAGGCGCTGCGTTTGAAGCTATCTGAAGGAAAAACGGTTATAACTGACATTAGGAAGCGGCCTATCCACTTCCTCGGATTCGAATTCTCTATCACACCTGGCAAGGCAAGAAAAGGACATATCACCAGGATAAAGCCAAATAAGGATCGTATCAAGGCTAAAGTGAAGGAACTCCATCGGTACATCAAAAATATAAGAAAGTCACCTGACACCAAAACGCTCCTCTTCCGGATTGAAAGGGTCAACCAGATCATCCGGGGAATCATCGAATACTATCAGGCGGCTACCTGGGTCTACCCGGCCCTATCCAAACACGCTGACAATCTCAAATACGCCGGATATAAAACCCTAAAAAGACTCGGCGGAAAATGGACATCGGCCAATAAAACCATGAATCTTCCTCATATACATTCTCTCTACACCACTCAAATACCAGCCATAACTATAGACAACATGGTACTCGGCCTTACTTCACTCGGTTTCTGTAAATGGAAAAAGACACTGCTAAAAACTCAAACTGAAACGCCCTATACACTGGAAGGTAGGAAACTCATGCTCGAACGCACAAAAAAGAGACCGCTATCCGCGAGGATTACGGAACTTTTCTCAGAAAAATCTCTCACTGCAAAAACCTTCCTAAGGGAAAAATCCATCTACAACTTCGAATACTGGCTCAACCGCGCCTATGCGTACAACCGCGATAAAGGAAAATGTAAGATCTGCGGAGACATTGTGGAACCAAAAGAACTGCACTGTCACCACAAGGACCCCAAACTCCCCCAATCGTTCCTTAACAAGGTCAGTAATCTGGCAACTACTCACAAATCTTGCCACCTACTCATCCACTCAGAGAATAATATTTCATATTTAGACTCAAAGATCCAAAAAAGGATTCTTGGTTTTAGGAACATAATTAGGTAAGAAGCTTGTAACTTCTAAGCAACAAATACTAACGATGGAACGCCGTATGAGGGGAAACTCTCACGTACGGTGTGAATGGGGGGAAAAGAGCTCCAGCAATGGATGACTCTTACCTATCCATATGTTCTATATACTGGATAACGTCATCCCGATTATGGAAGACGAAGCAAACAGGATCCTCGAGGGAATCAGCACTACCGGAATGCGTCTTGAACTCAGGACGGAGAAGGCGAACAAGAGCAACAAGAGTGTAAGGGACACCCTTGACATCATAGTTTTCGACATTGCCGGCGAAAGACCTATCGAGTTGTACAGCGGCGGGGAGAAAAGTGCGCTTTGTTCCTGATTTAACCTGAGCAGTAATGCTCAACAAAGATCAGGGAAACGCAGTTGTTCTTTGAAAACTGATGTTTCAACTTTGTGTTTAAACAAGCAGGAGAATTCCCTGCTCAAGGCTAAATGTTGGTAGCCTTGCCCTAAGACTCCGACGTGCAAAAGGCCATTATCAGCCTGATGTGCGAAGCTCGGCGAAGTCGGCCCGGAAAGAATCTGAGATGATTCCAAGTGGCCGGGGGGCTATAAAATAGCTATGTCTACTCACCAGGAACCTTCGTTTGTACGGCTCGTAAGCCGCATGCCACAGAATACAATGTGGCAGCCCAAGATACTCTGGGTCTTGTCGCCAAAAAATACTTTTTTTTGTATTGATTGGTACTCAAATGAGTGTTCTGCGTCCTCCAACAACGGACAAAAGAATGGCAGGCGGGTCAGAGAAGGAGACTAAGGCTATATATGATAAAGCTAAAACACAAGGAACAAAGGAAACCCGGAAGAAGATGCTAAGGTGGATAATAACCAATGCTTCTAACCAGCAGGAAATGACTGGTGTATCCGGGTGGCAGCTGCCCATAGTACCTATGAAGCAGGGATAACAACCTGTGGAGGGAAGGGGCATAGTCGTTATCTATGATGTTGCATACCTAATCCGACAAGGAAGCCGTGGGGCTTTCCTGGCTAAAACCATGAGAACCTAATCCAAAGAAACGGAGGTGGTGCTTATGGCACAAAAATTTGTCTCACCACAAACCGAATCCGAATTGCGGATCACATTGGACCAACTTTATGCTGAATCCAAGGCCAAATCTGAAAACGGTGAAAAACCGTCCTTCAGGGGACTGCTGGAAATCATCTCGGCAGAACCTACCATCTTAACGGCTATCCACAAACTCAAGGCCAACAAGGGCGCCCAAACCGCGGGTAGCGATGACGAAACCATGCAACAGGATATTCTGGAGGAAAACTACCAGAAGGTCATCTCAAGGGTTAAGGAATCTCTGAAACGGTACAGGCCCAAGGATATAAGACGTGTATATATCCCAAAGCCCGACAAGACAGAACTCCGACCCCTGGGAATTCCTACCATTATCGATCGCATCGTGCAGGAGTGCGTACGCATCGTGCTCGACCCCATTTGCGAAGCTCAGTTCTTCAACCACTCATATGGATTCCGCCCGCACAGAAGCGCTCATCAGGCTCTTGAAAGAGTTACGGACCTTGTGCACAACACCGGCTACCATTGGATCATAGAAGGCGACATCAGTAAATTTTTCGATACCATTTCCCATACTACACTACTCAAGAAGCTCTACCACATGGGAATCAAGGATCGGAGGGTACTGATGATCATCAGGCATATGCTGAAAGCGGGCATCATGGGGGAAATGAGAGAAAACCCTCTGGGGACTCCCCAGGGAGGAATTATCTCACCCCTCCTGGCCAATTGCTACCTGCATGCGTTTGACGAATTCTGCGCCAACCAGTGGGAAACCAAAAAGACCCAAACCACCTATTCACAGTGGACAAGCCGGACCAGGGCGCTCAGATTATCGAGTAACCTCAAACCTGGCTACCTCATACGCTATGCAGACGACTGGGTCTTAGTCACGAACTCTCGCCGAAACGCCGAACAATGGAAATGGCGGATTACAAAGTTCCTCCGTGAGGAACTGCGTCTGAAGCTATCTGAAGAAAAAACGGTAATAACTAACATCAGAGAAAAAGCCATCCAATTTCTCGGATTCGAATTCTCTATAACACCTATGAAGGCAAGAAAAGGATATGGTTCCAGGACTAAACCTAACAAGGAACGTCTAAAGGCTAAAGTGAAGGAACTCCAGAGGTACATCAAGACAATAAGGAAGTCTCCTGACACCAAAACGCTCCTCTTCCGGATAGAAAGGGTTAACCTGATCATCCGGGGAATTATTGAATATTATCAGGCGGCAACCTGGGTCTCTCCGGCACTACGCAAATACAACGAATCTCTCAAATACGCTGGATACAAAACCCTCAAAAAACTTGGTGGAAAATGGACTCCGGCCAATAAAACCATAAATCTTCAACATGTTCACTCTCGCTACACTTCCCAAATTCCCGCCATAACAGTAAATAACATGGTAATTGGCCTGACTTCACTCGGTTTTTGTAAATGGAAAAGGACACTTCTGAAAACGCAAGCTGAAACTCCCTACACTACGGAAGGCAGGACTATCATATTCAAACGCACCAAGAAAAGACCGTTATCCGAAAGGGCAGCGGAGCTTTACTTGGAAAACTCACTCGCACATGCAGCCTTCCATAATTCCAATACCAAATACAACTTCGAATACCTTCTCAACCGCGCCTATGCTTACAACCGCGACAAAGGAAAATGCAAGGTCTGCGGAGATATTGTTGATCCAAAAGATCTGCACTGTCACCACAAAGACCCCAATCTCCCCAAATCGCTCCTTAACAAGGTCAGTAACCTGGCTTCGACTCATGAATCTTGCCATATGTTAATTCACTCAGAGAACGATATTTCACTGTTAGACTCAAAGATCCAAAAAAGGATTCTTGGTTTTAGGGAACTAATTAGGTAAAAGTTTTGCCAACTTTAACGCAACACATACTAACGATGGAACGCCGTATGAGGGGAAACTCTCACGTACGGTGTGAATGGGGGGAAAAGGACTCCGGCTTGCCGGATGATTCTTACCTATCCATATCACGGCAGATACTCGCCCTTGCGGTTGGACTTGCCGAACTCTCCGCAAGAAAAGCAGGAGTAAAAATCAGCACACTCCTCATTGATGAGCCTTCCGGACTTGATAAACAGGGACTTATAGACTTCGGGAAGTCCTTCATAAAGCTGGTTGAATCCCGGGTCTTCAGGAAGGGGATATTAATGGCTCATGAGGAAATACTAAAGGACATATTTGACCAGAAAATACTGGTCACCAAAGAAGGAACCACAAGCAGGGTGGAGGTTCTCGTATAAAACTCTCCTGAGGAAGGGGCTGTAAATGTTGCTTGGGTATCCGGGTTATTGTGTTGATAAAGGCACCGGAGAACTGTCGATTATGATGCCCCAGGGTGATTTCTGTTATTATCCATATCTTGATGTTAATCTGGTACCAGCATCGAGGAAAATGCTTTATAATAAATAAAGAAAATTGGAGGTGACAAAAAATGCAAAAAACGTTGTCAGCTGAGTTAAAAAGAATAAGCAAAGATAAAATCAGATTTGAGATCACAAAAGACAACTATGAGTCCTTCTGTAACGCTGTGGGACTTTATAGAAAGGAATTTATTGAAACTTTGAGAAAATCTGAAGCGGATCATAGGGCCGGACGTATTACTAAGAGAAAATCTCTTCTTGAAATCGCCGAAAAAGCATGATGGAAATTTACACCACTGCCACTTTTGACGAGCTTTTCGTTGAACTCCCCAAAAAGATCCAGAATAGGGCTGATGAAAAAACAGAATTATTCAGGGAAAACCCTTTTAATCCCATCCTGAGAACTGAAAAACTTCATCCCAAAGGACATGATGTCTGGAGCTTCAGAGTTGACTTCCATTATAGGATTGTATTCAAATTCACGGGCAAAGATGCGGCTGAGTTTCGGTTCATAGGCCATCATAATCAAATTTATGATTACAATATCTTTGGCTAATAATAAGCTCTCTCTATTAATGATCGGCTTATCATGGGGACTTGCCTTACCCTCATCAAATGACACGCAGGCAAACTGAAACACTTGATATCTTTTCTCGCGGGTCATAATCGTGTAGCTCAAAACTCACTGCGAGTAATTATAGTTGCTTTTCCCCCACGGGAGTAGATACATTATTTGCTCCCGGATAATACATTGACAGCAAATTATAATGAAGAATACTCCCGTGGACTCATCAGCGATAATCTATTTTTGCAGCCTGTTATACGTTTAATGGGAAAGCCCAAAAAAACAAAACGAAAATCCGCATAGACAAGCCCCTTCCAAGCCTTTTCCGATTAAGTTTTTATAGCAATTCGTTGCTTCCGAAACAGGAATTAGGAATTGATCAATGATCGCTTTCAGGACAGGGGGGCAACTGTTGTTATCAGGAGTCGCTGTAAATTGCGCACTCAGAAGGTAATTGATTGTTTATGAATAGGTGTATGAAGATTCCATAATCCTGGAGAAAGGAGAAACTGTGGATTTAAAAGAATTGCAGGAACTATCTGTTTTACAGACGAAAGCAGGTCCCAAAAACGCAAAGCTATACCTCGAAAGGATTCGCAAGAATCTTATGACGCTGATGTGTCAAACGGACGTTGTCGAATTGAGTGGAGACCTGAATGCCTTTGGAGGGGACAAAGATGTTACTGCCAATATCAGCAAGGCAGTCTTTGGTCTCTTCTGTGTCGGCAATGTCCTTGGCGTAGATGTAGCACAGGGGATGGAGAAACTCGCCTCCGATGCAATATCGAGGCTTACTCCTCCTCCAAGCTCATCAACCGATGCCGTGGTCACAGAAACTGACTGTCAGGCCGCCCTATGGACAACTGAGAAGAAAGCCGGCACAGCGCCCGACACTTCATCAACGCAGAACAATGGTAGGAGCAACGACAGCAGAGCGAAGAAGATCGAGAATTACAGGCACGCCCTCAGGAGCCCAAAAGACAAGGCTGCTATCGAGCTCGTCTGGAAAAGTATATCGGAAGACAAGGAGCTTAGCGGTCAGGATAAGTACCAACTCCAGAATGAGAAGAAAGAAGCCCTCAAGAGAGCTGCCGCTTGACACGAATAAGCCCCATTCTCTATAATCAACAAAAAGATTAACTTAATATAACTAACTTACTGAATTATAATAATAAAACTATGTTACATAATGCGATGTGCATTAAGTAACATGGAAGGAGGGCATGTGCAGACCCCACCCGGAAATATCGCTTTGCCAGATACTACTTCAGATATACTGAAAAATGTCGCTTGCCGAAATAGGCTTTCTTATGAAGTGATCTATCGCATTGCCGATAAAAGACCGTATATGATGGAGGGTGGTATTATTTGTTTCGCCGGACATCAATATTATTTTGGTACTTTTGCTGAATTTTCTTATATGTTGAGCTATGTCGATTCCAGTGTATTTCTCATGTCCCAATGAATAATCCAAGAGTGCGCAATCGAAATTTCTTTCCTTTGTGATATTGATTGCACTGTCATAATCGAATGCACAAATGGCGTCATACCCCTTATTTCTGGCCGTATCCAGGAGTATCTCTGCAAAGGGCCGCAAATCATCCACAATGAGTAAACTTCTTTGTTCTTCCACGTTCCCTATCCTATAAGCATGTTTATCAGATGAGCTTTGTTGTCGTTTCCCATCCCCATTCCACTTTTCTGAGGAATAATTTTTTGTAAGTTTAACAGATTTTCTCAGTTCTTGCAGACTATAGTCCGTCGACCTTATTTACAACTTCAAGGTAATCTTGAGATTGCTATGAAGAAAAAGAGCGAATTAAAGCCAGAGGTTGCATTTGGCCATGTTATTCGCGAGTTGAGAAACCAGCATAATATCTCTCAGGAAAAACTTGCTCTGATAAGTGACATGGATCGTACATTCATTTCCCTGCTTGAACGCGGGTTACGGCAGCCATCCCTCAAGAGTATCTTGCGGCTTTCGGAATCTTTAAAAATCAGACCGGGGGAACTGATCGAACGCGTTGTGGAAAGGCTGCCTCAAAAGACAAAAAGCGACTTATGAAAATTCTTAAGTGCCACGACATATGCTTAGTATTGGTTATGGATGCTATAAGAATATTTTCAATGCCCTAAGTGTAAGAGAATATCTCCTCATCTTAAACCGCTTCCTTGACGGATTCTCATGTTATTAAATCCCTTGGGGTTCTATTCCCCGCCGCTTGCGGCGTCTGGAGTAAACATGTTCCTTTTTGATACCCCGCTGCTTGCGGCGGGGTAGTTCATCTTCAAAAGTAGCTTGTAAGGCTTCTGCGTAAACCTATGGTTTTGTTTCCTTGTGTACCTGTTGTCGACCACTATTACATGTGGACGAATAATTGAGAAATTTGGACAGTAATATTAAATTAAAAATGGAGGAATTACATGTATAACAAAGTAATTATGATTGGAAATCTCACAAAGGATCCCGAGTTAAGATATACGCCGCAGGGTACTGCCGTCTGCAGTTTCAGGATTGCTGTCAACAATAGGATCAAAAAAGGCGATAACGTTGAAAACGATACGTTGTTTATAGGGGTTGTCACCTTCGGCAAACAAGCTGAAACAGCATCAAAATATCTTTTTAAGGGTAGTGGGGTGCTGGTTGACGGACGACTCCAGGAAAGACGGTGGGAGAGTAACGGTCAGCAAAAGAGCCTGATGGAAATCGTGGCAAGGGACCTCAGGTTCATGCCCAAGAGAGATGGATCAGGCGGAGCTGCTGCCCATACTGATGAGATACCCCCGGAAGAAACCACTGATCTCGAACCGTTCTAAGCCTGATCTGATCTGTTTTCTGGGGCCCCGTGCGTGACAGAGCCGGGGCCTCAGATCCCTAATTTTTCTCATTTCGGTAGTATCTTTTTAAAGTGTAAGCACAATCGTTGGAATGAGCTGAAAAAATGCTTTTAAGAAACCACCGCTATTCGTTAAAATTCTATGTAAATATATTGCAGACAGAATTGCATCATTAATGTCAGAAATGAAAAAACAAACACTAAAACTTCTCAAAAGAACTTCAAGAGAAAGAATCCCCGTATCATCCTTGAAAGGTAAAATTATACCTTCGAAAAAAAAGAAGCTTATCGAAAAAGCATTAAAGAAAAACAGGATAGAGGAGAGTGTTACCCATGATTGAAGAGCTTGTCAGGAGGAACAGAAGTTGCCGCAGATTCCACGAGAACAGAATTATAGAAAAAGAGACATTGCAGGAACTGATAAATTTTGCCCGGTTATCCCCATCTTCTGCTAACCTCCAACCTCTCAAGTATGTAATCTCCAACGCTCCCGAGAAGAACTGCCTCGTGTTTCCATGTCTTGCATGGGCGGGATATCTGAAAGACTGGCCAGGGCCACAGGAAGGAGAAAGACCATCAGCATACATAATTATTCTCGGTGATACGGAAATCACCAAAAACTTTGGCTGTGATCACGGGATAGCAGCTCAGAGCATCCTCCTTGGAGCAACAGAGAAAGGTTTCAATGGATGCATTATAGGTTCCGTGCAGAGGGAGAAATTGAGCAAATCCCTTAACATCCCTGAACGTTACGAAATACTCCTTGTTGTCGCACTCGGAGTACGAAAAGAAACCGCTGTTATCGAAGAGGTGAGAAACAACGATATAAAGTACTGGCGGGATGAAAAGGGAGTTCACCATGTACCGAAACGTTCTCTTTCGGAGATTATTCTGGAATTATGAGAGGTTCCTGGGTCACAGACCTTCGGCAACCAAACTCGAAATAACCTTAGGGCGGAAATAGTAAGAACAAAACACTTTATGTAGCGATTTTAACAACAGATAAGCGTCGGAAATCCAAATCACGATTACGGCTTCGAAGGATATTCATCCTCTTGTATAAAAGTCCCCGGAGAAGGTACTTTGAGCCTCGGACAGGTCTTCCAATATCGCGGATATTGAGCACTGCTTATTTGTTTTGTGGCACCAGAAAAAAGCAGTTTAAGAAAAATCTTGCATTAGCTGCCATTTGTCGTTAAAATAAAGTCAAACGACACTATGAATAAAACTATGCGAGAAGAAAGGAATAAAAAATGAAAAGCGCTTTAGCTCTTGAAAATGAAGAGATAAAAAAGAAGATTATCGGGACATTAGGCTTGAAAGACTCCGACCTGAAGCCACAGTGGAGGGACAAGGGGCTGTTGGCCTTTGATGCTATTATTCGAAAAGGAATACCATATGCCAAAATCCGTCTCGTGAAAGCAGCCTTAAATCTCACGGATAGCGAATTTGCAAATTATTTGGGCATAAGTCTCAGAACATTGCAGAGAAAGCGGAATTCTCACGAGAAGCTCTCAATATCAGAGGGTGACAGACTCTTCCGTATTGCAAGAATATTTGCGCTTGCCGTTTCCGTTCTTGAAAATGAAGAAATGGCACGGAGATGGTTGCATAGAGCACAGAGAGGCTTAGGAGGAAGTGTACCTATTCAAGTTATTCAGACGGAGGCGGGTGCGCAGGAAGTCGAGGACTTGCTTGAAAAAATAGAATTTGGAGTCCTTGTTTAGTGTTTTGCTGGCGTATCGCGAAGAAGAAATATGCGAATTTGGCTTTTGATGGAGAAGGCTCCAGGAGAAAGGGCGGGCGCTGGACACCCAAAGGATTCACCGCTGTTTACACAGCTCAGACTGAATCGTTAGCTGCGCTTGAGCAATTTGTTCAAATAGGGGACGAAGGACAATATATCCGGTTCGTCTGTTTCAAAGTGGAAATTCCTGACGAGGTAAGAGTAGAAGAAATCGACATTAGTTCTTTGCCAAAAAATTGGAAAGATACCCCGGCACCGGATACATTGAAAGAATATGGATACAGATGGTTGTCGCAAGGTCGGAGCGCTGTGCTCAAGGTGCCTTCTGCCTTAATATCCTCAGAATTCAATTTTATCCTGAATCCTCTCCATCCTGATTTTCAAAAAATTAAAATATCTGTTCCTGAGGAGTTTTGTTATGATCCGCGCATGTGAAAAGAAGAAGCTTGATCCCGCAACAGCGAGCCCAAATATTTTTGTCGATGATAGCGTACCCTTATCAGGATATGCGGGGAGATATTCTTCATCAAGTCGCAACATCATTAATCATGAGCGGTGCGGATAACACCTACCATTCAATAGTTTTGAGGTTTATAAAATAATGCGGCTATCTTCATCAAAGACTCACCAAGATCATTCACGTTCAGGTGCGAACAACACCTATTTATACGAACATCCGGGAAATCAAAACAGATATTTAGTACTCCCTATACTCAACGCCAATCTCTTCGCCGTAAACAGATAGACTACGTTCGGAAACATGCAAGAGGTCATCTTAAATCCTTCCTGCATCAATTCCACTCGATAAGAAGTCTGCGACTTACGCTTGTCTGTTAGCCGATGCCAAGACGCATTGCACTTTTAAGATATTGCGGTAAAATTTCTGTCAAAGGAGAAAAAGAAAAATTTGGGTCATCGCATGAGAGTTGAAATCAGCATTAATAGTGATTCAGCCGTTCGAGAGGAGGGATGGTATTATCAATTCGTTATCTTGACAAATGCTAATGGACAATGTTTTATAATAATTTAAAAAACATAAGGAGAAAGACAACGATGAAAACCACATGCAGACAAATCCTCATCGCCACCGCGCTCGTCTGCGCGCTGACGATGCTCGGCGTAGGCGCTCTGGCGCACGCCGCCGGATCGAAACCCAACATCCTGATCATCGTCGCGGACGACATGGGCTACTCGGACATCGGCGCCTTCGGCGGTGAGATCAAGACACCGAATCTCGATACGCTTGCCCAACGCGGCATGCG
>Ga0315273_10007568_pt1 | contig 13613 bp, 13 predicted proteins | sample YL17G02_0_MG_FD_205753 | JGI IMG/M metagenome (GOLD analysis project Ga0315273, IMG submission 205753) | Sediment microbial communities from Yellowstone Lake, YNP, Wyoming, USA - YL17G02_0 | ecosystem: Environmental > Aquatic > Freshwater > Lake > Sediment | place: USA: Wyoming | collected... | reverse complement strand
TGCTGGAAGCACTACTCATTTGCAGGACTGCATTGATGTTCTGCGCGGTCTTGCTGTTGGTCTTGGTTTTCAGGAGGTTTTCAGTTCTGTTCTTACTAGTCGTGAGGAGTTGTTGGACAGGATGAATATGAAGAAGGCTGTTGATGTTGTTGAGGTTGAGAATCCGTCGTCTGCTGGCTTTGCGGTTCTTAGGTCTTGGCTTCTTCCTGGCTTGATGGATGTCTTGATGAAGAATAAGCATGTTGATTTTCCTCAGAAGGTTTTTGAGCAGGGCTTGGTTAATGTCCGTGTTAATGATTCTGTCTCTGATGAAGAGCATGTTGCTGGTGTTTGTTCTCATGGCGGTGTTAGTTTTACAGATGCCAAGCAGGCTGTTGATGCATTATTGAGGGCTTGCGGCTGCGAGGCAACGTATGATGATTTTGATCATCCTTCTTTTATTCAGGGCCGTGTTGCTAAGGTAATGGTTAAGGATAAAATGCTTGGCTTTGTCGGCGAGCTTCATCCGTTTGTCCTGAACGCCTGGGGTCTTGACATGCCTGTTTCAGGCTTTGAGCTGAATCTTTCTAGTCTGTTGAAGAAGGAGTGATTATAGTAGTACTTTGAATGATTTTTTGTCTATTGCTTCTATTCTTATTGTTCTGCCTACTACCGCTCCTAGTTCGTGCAGTTTTTCTGGCAGCGTTATTCCGAGGCTGTTGCCTATTTTTATTATTTTTCTTTCCTGGTCTATTGCCTGGTGGAGTTCTATTTGTTTGCTGAATTCCTTTGCTTGTTCTTTAGTTAGTGTTGTGAAGTTGCACTTTGAGCAGACTAATGCTTTTGTGGTAATGTGTTCTATTGTGGTCTCTTTTTCTTCCAGGTATTCCCCGCAGTCGCACTTTATTTTCCTTGTTTGAGCCATGTGGTTTTCACCTCGATAAAATCATTATGGATTACAGCAATTACGAAGTAGGTTCTTTTTTCTTTTCCGTGGTATTTTTTGAAGCATAACTTGTTAGGTTCTTCGCACTTTTCTTCGGCTATTTCTCCTGTTCTTACTGTTTCTTCGACAAAATCAATGTCAAAATTCCTGTCTATCTGCCTTGTGAACAGGTGAGGGTGAAATGTGATTTCCGCTATTTTTCTGTCAATCCAGTCTAGCGCATCTGTTGCTTGCATCAACTAACACCTGTTATAACATATGTTAGAACAAGTATATAAAGTTTTTGGTTTATTTAACAATAAAAAATAGAAAAAAATAAAGGAATTATTCTTCCTTTTTAACAGTCTTCTTGGGCTTTTCTGTTTTCTCAGTTGTTTCTTTCTTCACTGTTTTTGTTGCTGTTTTCTTTTCAGCAGGTTTGGCTGTTTTTGCTGTTTCTGTTTTAACGTCTTTTGCCAGCTTGCTTCTTCTCAGCTTGTGAGGCCTTGTTGTTTTTGCTTTTGGCTTTGTGTCTCTTGCTGTTATGCCCATTTTTGTGAATATGTCTTTGATTTCTTCGTGGCTTGCGCCTTTTTTAATATCAATTTTCTGCTCAAGCGGTTCCAGGTGCATTATGTTGCATCTTTTTCGTCTTGTTTCTCCGTCTATGAGCACAAATGGCCCGTCTAGAATGTCAACAATTACGCATCGTTTTCCTGCGTCTCTTCCTGCGATCTTCACGCAGATTCGTCCTATGCTTATCATCTTGTGTTCCTCCGGTCTCTATTTGTTTTGCAGAGTCGCCTTACTGCTTAGAGACTTTTCTGATTTGTTCGATTATTTTCTTTCTCATGCACCGTGAGCAGAGAACTCCGCCGTATGGTCTATCTGGTCTTTTCTTTGTCTTGGGCATGTTTTGCATCTTGAATGGCCTTTCTCTCGGTACTCCTTTGAGATTTTGCCTGCATCCTGCGCACTGTGCTTTTGCTGGCTTGCGCTTTAAGTAGTATTTCTTTGTTATTCCGCCAGGTGTTTTCTTGAACACTCTTCTGAATGTTCTTGATTTTTTTCTTCCTTCAACCATGCACTTGATTATTTAGGGGTTATTTAAAAAGGTTTCGCATTCTTGACTTTTGCTTTTTGTGTATGCGCTGTCCTGTAAAAGTCAAGTTCACTAAACTTTTGTAGTGCATATAAAAAATAAACAAAAGTTTAGGCATTCCTCTTCTGTCTGGCAATACCTTTAAATATCCATAAATATTGTCTCTATAGTATGAAAAAGGTTTATCTTGACAATGCCGCTACAACAATGGTTGCAGATGAGGTTCTGAAATCCATGCTTCCTTTTTTTACAGATAAGTACGGCAATGCTTCTTGCATGCATTCTTGGGGCGAGGAGGCAAGGGATGCTTTGGAAGAATCCCGGAGTGTTATTGCAAAGAAGCTGAATGCAGGCGCTGATGAGATTATTTTCACAGCAGGCGGCAGCGAGTCTAATAATATAGCTGTCAAGGGTATTGCATACGCCTTGAAAAACAAGGGCAATCATATTATCACTTCAAAATTCGAGCATCATGCTGTTCTTGATGTCTGCAAGTCATTGGAAAAAGAAGGTTTCAGCATTACTTACATCAGCATTGACAAGGACGGTTTCATAAAGCTCGATGAATTAAAGAAAGCAATTACTGATAAAACCATTCTTGTATCAATCATGCATGCGAATAATGAAATCGGAACAATTCAGGATATCAGTGCAATTGGCAAAATATGCAAAGAGCATAATGTTGTCTTTCACACAGATGCTGTTCAGTCTTTTACTAAAGTTCCGATTGACGTTAAGAAATCTAATCTTTCGCTCGCTTCTTTTTCCGCCCATAAGATTCACGGTCCTAAAGGCATTGGCGCTCTATTTGTCAAGAAAGGAATTAAGTTAAAGAAATTAATCGACGGCGGTGCTCAGGAGTTTAATCTAAGAGCAGGTACAGAAAATCTTCCAGGAGCAGTTGGTTTTGCAAAGGCTTCTGAATTAATCTCGAATAAGGATATTGATAAAATGGCTTTATTGAGGGATTATTTCATCAAAGAAGTCACAAAGCAGATTCCAGAAACTTCATTAAACGGCTCAAACAAGAATCGTTTGTGCAACAACATCAGTTTTTCTTTCCGTAATGTCGAGGGAGAGTCTGTTCTGCTGGCATTAAACGATAAGGGCATTGCAGTAACTACTTCGTCTGCATGCACGTCTGCTAAGCTCGAACCCAGTCACGTACTCTCTGCAATCGGTCTTAAGCCTGAGGACAGCCACGGCACTGTACGATTTACAATCAGCAAATACACTACAAATGAAGATTTGGATTACACGATTACTGCTTTGAAGGAAATCATTTCTAAATTCAGGAGGATGTCACCTTTATGATTGCATTCAAATACTCTGATGAGGTATTGAAGCATTTCCGTAATCCCAAGAATGCAGGAGTTATTGACAAGCCTAGTGGCACTGGCACTGTTGGCAACAGGACTTGCGGCGATATTATGGAATTATTCATCAAGGTCGTTGGCAATATTATTGTTGATGCTAAGTTTAAGACTCTTGGTTGTGCTGCTGCGATTAGTTTTTCAGATGTCTTGTGCGATGTAATAAAAGGCAAGACTGTCGATGAAGCATTAAAAATCACAAAGGATGATTTGGTTACGATTCTAGGCGGTGTTCCTGCTCCTAAGCTTCACTGTTCCCTGCTTGCAGTCGATGCCTTGCACAAGGCTGTTGAGGATTATCTGAAGAAAAAATGAATTCTGTTATTGTTCGTTATGCCGAGATTGGTTTGAAGGGCAACAATCGTGTTGTTTTTGAGCGCAAGCTGGTTGGAAATATCTGTTCCTGCCTTGATACTAATAAAGTGAAGTACACCAAAATCTTTCGGCCCATGGGCCGGGTTCTTATCGAGACAGATGACCAGTGCTTTTGCCTGAAAACTGTTTTCGGAATCAGTTCTTTTTCATATGCAGTTAATGCCGGAAGCAATATCGAGGAAATCAAGCAGACTGCTTTAGGTCTTGTTAAGAAGAAAATAACTGCCAAGACTTCTTTTGCGGTTTCATGTCAGCGTCTTGACAAGAATTTTGCAATGAATTCGCAGGAATTCTCTAGAGAAATTGGCGGTTTTATCAACGATGAAACCAATGCACGGGTTGACCTTAATCATCCTGATGTTCCTTTGTTTGCTGAGATTATTGAGGGTTGTGCTTATTTGTTTACAGAACGCACTAGTGGTCCTGGCGGCCTGCCTTTGGGAATCGAGGGCGGTGTTCTTGTTTTGATGGACAGTCCTCTTTCATTGCTCTCTGCTTTGTGGATGATGAAGCGTGGCTGCCGGGTTTTTTGTTTTGCATTGAAGAGCATCAATATAGACCTACTAAACGAGTTTTCATACGGCGGCAAGATAGACTTGAGAATCGTGAGTGATTTGAAGGAAATCAACGAGGTTGCATCGCGGTACAAGGCAAAGGCTTTTATTGTCAGTGATTTGTTAAATAGCATTAAGGAATATCCTTTTGTCCTGCCTGTTTACAGGCCTTTGGTCGGTTTGGATAAAAAGGAAATCGAGGTAAAATTAGATGAATTCAGACAAAGAGTTTGTCAGGAAGTTTGAATCGCGTGTCAAGAGCACGGTTAAGAGATTTAAGTTACTTGAAAAGTCTGACAGGATTCTTGTTGCTGTTTCTGGCGGAAAGGACTCGTCTGCTGTCTTATATTTGTTAAAGAAATTCGGTTACAAGGTTGATGCAATTACAGTTGATGTCCAGATTGGAAAGTACACTAAGGAAAATCTGGAAAATATCAAAATCTTTTGCAAAAAGCTCGGTGTTAAGCTGAATATTGTTTCTTTCAGGACTGCTTTTGGCAGTTCTCTGTGTCATATTGTTTCGCTGGTGAAATCCAAGGGATGGAATGTGATGTCCTGTACTGTCTGCGGTGTTTTGCGGCGTTATCTGGTTAACATGTACTGCCGGAAGTTAAAGGCAACTAAGGTTGTTACTGGCCATAATCTTGATGATGAGGCCCAGGCTTTTCTGATGAATTTGTTCAAGAACAAGCAGGAGATGAATGCGCGATTAGGTCCATATCCGGGAATTATTCGTGATTCCAAGTTTGTTCCGAGAGTGAAGCCCCTGTATCTAATCAAAGAATCTGATGTCGAGCGTTATTCCAGAATCATGAATTTCCCAGTTAAATACGGCAGATGCCCGTGTGCTGTTGATGCGTACAGGAATTATGTCAGAAATATGCTTAATGAGTTGGAAACGGATTATCCAAAAATCAAGGAAAACTTAATCAAGTATTTTCTTCGCATCCTGCCAAAGTTGAAGAAGCGTTTTGTTTCAGACAAAAAACTGCTTGCCTGCAAGTTGTGCGGTGAGCCTTCTCAGTCAGATGTCTGCCGTGCATGCCAGATTTTAGGAGTGGTCAAGAACTTTCATTAAGTATTCCAGTTCGTTTTTCTTGAGTTCTCTGCATGTTCCTCTTGCGAGTTTGCCGAGTGACAGGCTTGCTACCTGTGTTCTAAGCAGTCTTACTACGCTGTATCCGAATCTTTCAAACATTATTCTTACAACGTGCTTCTGTCCTTCGTGGAGTTTGAGAATTACTTTATTTCCCTCGATAGAAACTATTGTGGGGGTGACTTTTCTTTGTTCGATTGTTATTCCTTTGGCTAAATATTCTTTGTGCCTGAATGGCTTGTCAAGCCATGCTTCGTATGTTTTCCACACTCCGTGTCTTGGGTGTGTTATTTTGTTTGCCAGCTCTCCGTCGTTTGTCAGGAGCAGCAGTCCTTCTGTGTTCTTGTCGAGTCTTCCTACTGGATAGACTCTTTGGGGTGTTCTCACGAGCTGCATTACTGTTTTCATTCCGTGTGTTTCTTTTGCGGTTGTGACATATCCTTTGGGTTTGTGGAGCATGATGTAGATTTTTTTCTGTTTTCTTAGTTCTCTTCCGTCGACTGTTATTGTGTCATTGGGGTAGGCAGTGTCTCCTATTTGTACTGTTTTTCCGTTTACTTTTACTATTCCCTGCCTGATTATGTCTTCGCATTGTCTTCTTGAGGCTACTCCTGCGTAGGCCATTAGTTTCTGTACTCGTTCTTTCTGCGCTTTTTGTGCCGGTTTTGTTTCCATTTGATAGTTATTATGAGGCGAAGATTTATATAATTATCTTTTTATATTGCGTATTATGATGGATGTTGTTTTTCCAAGGAATAATGAGAAGGAATTCATTGAGCTGGCCCGCACTCTTGGCTTTGATGAGCTGGTCTTTGTTTACCAGAGCAAGGCAGATTTTTTTCGCAGTGCATCCAATATCAAGATTCATAATGCTTTGTTGTGCGGGGAAAAAAAGGTTCAGAAGGATTTCTTTTGCTTTGTGAGGAATCCTGAGGATGCCCGTTTTGTTTTTGAGAAATCAGGTCCTTTTTGCGTTTTTGATCTCGAGCTTCAGTTAAAGGATTTCATATACCATAGAGGTTCTGGTTTTAATCATGTTATGGCGCGTTTTGCTGCTGAAAAGGGAGTTCATTTGGGTTTTTCGTTCAGGAGTGTTCTTGATTCATCGTCTGTCCAGCGTGCTCAAATCATCGGTCGTCTGAAGCAGAATATCCGTTTGGCTAGGAAGTATAAGGTTAAGACTATTGTTGCGTCTTTTGCACAGTCTCCTTTTGAGATGCGTTCTCCTCATGATTTGGCTAATTTCTTCACAGTTCTTGGCATGCATCCGAAAGAAGCAAAGGATTCCCTAAACCGCGGTTTTAAGAAGGATTCTGGCGTCGAGTTAGTGGATTAATTCTTAGTTGTTTGTCAGAAGAAAGTCATCCACAGCTGGTACAATATTCCCAGTCCGAACATCATTACAAGTGCAACAGTCACTATTTTTCCGATGTTCATTGAGTATTCTGGTTTTCTGTCTCCGTGTTTTTTTGCAGCCCAGAATGCGAGCATTATGAGTATTCCGTCAACTCCGCCTGCTATTGCGCCTGTGAAATCAAGTACTGCGATGAACTGTGCCAGTCCTGTTAGTGCGATTATTAGTGGTGGAAGTATTGTGAATATGAATGCGATTGTTTTGTGGATTTTCAGGTCGATTTCGTACATGTCTTTGAGCGCGAGCCCCAGTCCTATGAATGATGTGAACATTGCCAGCGCCGCAAATATGTTCGCTGCAATCAGTAAATATTTGTCTGCAAATATTCCCAGCGCGATAGTTGCTATTCGTTCGTTTGGCGCTAATGAATTAAAATTCTGGAGTCCGATTATTCCGATGACGATTAGTGCAAATATTATATACAGCACAATGGGTATTATGCTTCCTATGATGATCGCTTTTTTCATTTGTTTTTTGTTTTTCTCAAGTTCCTCGCGGAGTTCGGGTATTGCTGCTGTTCCTACAAACGCAAATAGAACCACGCCGTATGGAAGAAATATATTCGCCCAGTATATTCCAGTATAATTCGCCACATCAATCTTGTTGAAAGAAAATATTCCGATTGCTATGATTATTACAATCATCAGCGCGATTATGACCATGTCTGTTCTTCCTGTTGTCTTGACTCCTTTGTAAATCACATATGACGCTATTGCAAAGAACAGGAGCGCATAAATAAGGGCATTTCCTCCGAATATTATTTTTAGTATCTCCCCTTCGCCGATTATGTATGCAATCAATGCTCCGTAGATTCCTACTGTCATTGAGAATATCATGAAGTATTTTCCTTTTCTTCCGAGGTATTTCTCTATATAGCCTGTCAGCTGGTGGAGTTTTTTTGTTCTGAGTGTTATCTCGCCAAGGCAGAGATGAAGTATGAGCAGTGCGATTCCGACTCCGAGTATGTTTATTATTCCGAGCAATAGCCCGCTCTGCGCAACAACATAGGGTATTCCTAGGACTCCTGCTCCGATTATTGTTCCCATCAGTGTTGCTGATGCCATCCATAGCTTGTGTTTTGTGAAGAAGCTTCCGTATTCTTTCTGTACTCCTCTTTTTTTGAACATCTTATTATTCTTTTCAGCGTCTGGTTTTATTAATCTTTTGATTGAAATACACTAGAAAACAACAAAAAGGTTTATATACTATATATTGCGATTGTTGCATAAAAGAGGGTTTGGTTTTATGAAGAAAGCGCTCATCGTCATAGCACTAGTAATAATACTTTTGTGTTCTCTAGCTGTATCTGGAATTCCCTTTAATCTTGTTGTTGGGAAAGAGGGTGCAGTTCCAGTTAGCTTTGGCGGCACTGGTCCAAGTCAATTTAATTTTCAGTCAGCTTTGCCTGCGCATGCTTTTGTTAGGGATGCAGCTCTTGAAACATCTAAGCAGTATTATGAATGCGGTGGCAAATGGTATCCGGAATTATTTAATTTAGGCGCGCTTGTGAGTACAGGCGAACTGCAGGATTTTTGCAAGAGTCCTGGTTGTTGGAAAACCAGTACATTAAATTTTGTTAGTGCAGATGAGGCAAAAATCAAGGTCACTTCTGATTTTCAGAACAGATTTCAGCCTAGTGGTTGGTATGCTCGAACATTTGCGCATTTTCATTATTGCACTTTCACTGTGGGCGGCAATATTAATTTTATTCAGGGGAAACGTGTGCCTTTTGCTGTTTCTTCTAAGTCTGAAATAATCCCTCTTGGAACAGTTGGTGATTTGTTAGGCAATTTTGTTTTCACAGAGACAGGCACTGATTTCGCAATTGCGTCTGATAACCCGAAAGTTCTTGTTTGGGTTGGCGGGCAGTTTGCAGATCCTATGGAGAGCAAGACAGACATGGATACCGCTGAGGTCTGGGCTTGTTATGATGGAGATCAGGACCAAAAGTGTGATTTTGCAGAAGATAATAGAATTTGTTCTAGTCAAGGCGGCGATCATTATAACGATGTCTGCTGCGGTGTTGATATCAGTACCGCGGGTGACGTAATAGAATTTAATGGCCATACTGTTAATGCGTTGTGTGCTCGGACTACTGCCGGCGATTGGGCTTGGGTTGATACGGAGAATGTGGGCGAGATTTTTAATCTGCAGTATCCTGGAAAGACTGTTGTTTCTGACGGGTCTAAGTTGATTTCCTGCGAGAAGGGAAAAGATTCTGTCAGAGTTTCAACAAAATACGGCACTCATAATTATCTGTGCCTTGCAGATAGAATGTTTGAATGTTCAGGCGGTCGCCCTTTTTCAACAAGCAATGTTGCTTCATTAGGCTCGGATAGTCGTGCGCTTTCCAAATTTTTCTGTCCAGTGGCCATGGTTGCATATTGGTCTTTTGATTCTGATTCAGGCGTTGATGTGAAGAATGAAGTCGGCGATTTTGCAAAAGGCAATGCCAATGGTGTTTCGTTTGTGCCGGGCCGTGTTGGCAATGCTGCTCTTTTTGATTTGCCTTCTGATGACATCCAGATACCTGGTTCTGAGATTAATCTTACTTTCCCGACTTTAACTATTGAGGCCTGGATCCGGCCGTCCTCGATTGCAGGCAAGCATACTATTCTTAACAAAGAGCATTCATACGAATTGTATCTTGATGGCGGAATCCTGAAAGCTTCTCTGTATTCCGATGGGTCTCCTGCCAGTGCATTCCTTGCAGCAAGCAGTCCGATTACAAATGATGTTTGGTCTCACGTCTCCTTGGTTTATGACGGTTCTGGTGCAAGGATTTACCATAACGGCCAGAGTGTTGCATCGGCTGCATTAACTGGAAATATTAATGCGTCGACGCAGCCTTTTAAAATTGGCGCGCGGGAGTTTACTCCTGAGCCTTTCGCAGGTCTTATAGATGAAGTTGCTCTCTATTCAGTTCCTCTTTCCCATGAAACAGTTCAGTCTCATTATTCCAATCATAGTTCTTATTGTGGCGTTGCCAATATCAGCGGTGTTTATTACTGCGCTTCTGATGGTGATTGGACAAAGGATTTGGACATAAAAGATGAGCTCTCCTGCCGTTCTGCTGGCTTTAACTGGACAGGCAGCAAGTGCTGCAGCGAGCTTGATGACATTGATGAGAGCTATTCTGATATCTCGACTCCAGCAGCCAGTATTGGGAATATTGCTGGTGAAAAGAGCAATGCAGATTTGATTTCAGATTATTCAATTGCATTGAATTCAGTTGATTCTTTTGTTGTTATCAATGGTCCTGCCAAAATCAGCATCGTGCACAGTTCTTTTAGGTCAGACCGAGGCGAGACTGTTTTCTGCGAGGACAAGGAAGTTTCTTCTTTTGATTTGTTAGCCGGCCAGTCCAAAAGGATTACCAATTACGATTATCCTGATATTAATCATGATGGCTGTACTATCGGAAGAACAGTTGTTTCTTCCCTCCCAACACTCGCTCAGGGCGGTTGTTTTAAGAAGAATTTCTATCCAAGCGGTTCTTTCCTCTATGAAAAGAGTGTTATTAATGCTAATGGCGAGTTTGTTGCGTGCAAGCAGAGTCCTGCAGGATTGCAGCAATACAGTTTCATCCGCACTCAGGCAACTCCGTGTGGCAAGCCGATAAATGATGTTTTCCCTGGCCAGGCCGCTGTCTGTCTTCCGTCTGGCAGCTGGCATTTTATTGATAATGCTGATGAGACATCTGTTGCCCAGACATCGTGGGATCCTGCTGATTTCAACATCGCTGCTTACAAGCAGGGCTGCTGTCCGGCAGATAAGTGCTGGAACGGCACTGGCTGTCAGCCGGGTGATACTTATTATTCAATTGAAAATAAGGGTTTTGTTTGCAAATAATTAGTTAAAAAAAGAGGTGTAGTTTGAAGGGTAAATTGTTGCTGGCAGTATTTGTACTGCTTTTGTTGGCCGCATTTGCTTTTGCAGTCAACTGGTATCCTGTTAGCTTTAGGTATAACTGGAATTCGCGCGGGTTTGGCTTTTGCCCTCAGGAGTCCCAGTGTCTTGTTTCTTCTGCAGGCAATCATTCATTTGACGGCTTTCCTGAAAAGTATTTCTCCCCGATAAAGCCGTACTGCATTAACAATTCGCAGTATGTTCTTGATTTTTATTGTTCAAGCGGCAACTGGTCTTCAAGAACCAAGCTTATTGCAGTTGAGCTGTTAAAAATCGCAGAGGCACAGTCCCCGAATGACTTCAGCCTGTTCTGCGGTCCAGCAAATATTACTGCGAATAATATTAATTATGAAGTCGAGCATGTTCCTGTTAAGAATTTATTGGCGAATTACTGTAATCCTTATTCCAGCGTAAACACATATGACTGTGTTAATTCGGTTTGTGTCCTGAGATACGGAAATAACACTGCTTTTGGCACCAGTCTTAATATTCCTGTTGAGGATAATAGCAAATCTTTCCTCAAGGTTCTTGGCAAGAGTGTTAGTGCGTGCAGTGGTGCAAAGAATCTTGATGGTGATTTTGATTTGTGCAGCGACAATATCTGGTATAACCACAATACAGAATCAATTATTGTTCTGCCCTCGAGCTATTCTTCTAATTCGCTGTCATCGACTGTTTCAGACACTATTATCAATAAATATTTCACGCAGCCTTTTGCAGATGTGCGTTCTTTTGCTCGTGCCCAGTCAAATTCATCTTTCATTGATTCCACGCATTTGTTCAGCAATCTTTATTTTGCAAAAAAAGGAAGCAAAGAGGTTTTTGGCTTCCTGGAAAAAGATCAGGGCCAGATTAGTCATGATTACTTTGGTATCGTGATGAAGGGAATTGATTTCAATGGTTACTCTTTATGCAGTGATTTGATTGGTTTTATTGATGACAAAACTCTCTGCAGGGATTCTCCTAATGTTGTTTTGGTTTCAGCAAAGACTCGAGAGATAAATCAGTCTTTGGTTAATGCTTGGTCTGATGTTACTTCCAAATTGAGGTTGAGATGAAAGCCCAGGTTACAATGTTCATAATCATTGGATTGTTTATTCTGGTTAGCTTCGGGCTTCTTATGTATTTCATGTTTTACCAGGAGGTTTCCAGGACTGTTAATAATGTTCCTGAGCAGTCTTTTAAGAGGGCTGTTGTCGAGTCGGCCAGATCATATATCAATAATTGTCTTGCAGAGACCTCTAGCCAGGCTCTTGAGTTTTTGGGAAAGCAGGGCGGCCGTTTGTATAAGTCTCAGGGCAGCACTGCAAATGACCCAATAGAATTCATCTCCTATGAAGGATTTAAGGTGAGTTATTCTATTCTTCCTCCGTCTGGCACTGTCGGTGATTATTCCTCTGCAGTTCCTGATTATCCCTGGATAGGTTTTCCATGGATTACTGAGGATGGTAAGGAAAAAGAATGGTTTTATGGCTTTTATGGTCTTCCCGATTTTCCTCCATTGTACGAATTCAGCCAGGGTTCTGTTCAGCAGATGCTTGAAAAATATATTGAGAGTAATATTCCTAAATGTGTTGACTGGTCCTCATTCAAGGGATTGTCTTTTGATACAGGCATTCCTAAGGTCAAGATGATTATTGCCAAGAATCTCTCTCAGCTGTACACAGAAGAATTTGTTTCTTTTTCTCTTAATTGGCCAGTCACAGTTATTGATGCTGACGGCTCAAAGACAGAGCTAAAGGATTTTGTTGCAAATTATCCTGTGAGTTTTGGCAAAATATACTATAACGCCAAATCCCTGATTGATTCTGATGTGTCTGATGTTTCTTTTGATCCGTTTAATTATGCTGGCTTTGATGTTTCTGTGGTGCGTGATGCTAATTCATTGCATGACGATATTATTGTTTTTACAGACAAGAAATCAAAGCTTATCGGCAGGCCGTTTTCTTTCTGGATTGCAAGGAAAAATCGCGCTCCTGCACTGGTGTTAATCAACAGTTCTGTTTATCAGAACAGGGGATATTGCCTTGGCACCCGGTTTAGTATTGACGGCAATATTCTGCGGGCTTCTGCAGGTCAATTGGCGTATCCTTTGAAAGCTTTCGATCCTGATGAGGATTCTGTCCGTTTCAGTTTGGCGCCTGAGAGGCCTGAGCTAGTTTCAGGTCAGATAACCTTCCGTGTTGTTGCAAGTGATCAGGCTCTTGAGGATTATCAGTATATACAAGTCCGTGGTGTTGCATGCGAATGAGTAGCTTAATGTTTGGATTGTGCATTTTATTTTCAATAGTTATCCTTTCGTCTTTTGTTGAGGGCTTGATTGGCTGCTGCTGTGACCCGATTGTTTTTAATGGAACTTTTGAGAATCAAACTGCGTGCGCTGCCAAGAGTTTTATTTTCGCAGGTACTCCTTCGCCTGGCAAGACATGTTCTGAATACTGCGGTGCAACAAGGGGAATTCCTCCTGTTGCGAATGTTACCGGCCCTGCTGGCTGCGGCGTTGTGGGCTACAAGGTTCCTGTTACTAATATTGTTGTTTCACCTGTCCGCGGAGAGAACAAGATGCGGGTTTCTTTTACTCTGCCTTGCCCTGCAGATTACACTAATATTTATCGCTGCAAGGGAGCGAGCTGTTCTGGTTATGATTTCCGCCCTCTAGATATATTCGTAGGGTCTTCGTATATTGATGAATCCAGTCTTGAATTTAGTGCAGATTATAGGTATCAATTAATCGCGCACTACACCCGCGGTTCTGATTCAGATCCTGCTGTTGGTTCTGGGAATCTTGGCGATATCGAGTGCTGGGGGCATCCAGATGATGCAGAGTTTTGTGTTTCCCAGTATTATTATGATGCTTTCAAGGAGTATCTTTTGAATTTTGGCTAC
>Ga0315273_10007567_pt1 | contig 13614 bp, 7 predicted proteins | sample YL17G02_0_MG_FD_205753 | JGI IMG/M metagenome (GOLD analysis project Ga0315273, IMG submission 205753) | Sediment microbial communities from Yellowstone Lake, YNP, Wyoming, USA - YL17G02_0 | ecosystem: Environmental > Aquatic > Freshwater > Lake > Sediment | place: USA: Wyoming | collected... | reverse complement strand
GCGGGCGCGATGGGGCCGAAGGCCAGCGACGGCTCGATCGACGCCGAGAAGGTGAAGTTCCCGCCGGCGACGCCACCGCCGGGAGCCAACCCCGTCAGCGGTCCCGTCGTGTCGGTGTCCGGCGCCTGCCCGGACCTGACGTTCGTGATCGGTACGACGACGATTCACACCAATGCGAAGACGACCTGGGTGAACGGCACGTGTGCCGACATCAAGGTGGGCGTGAAGGCCGGCGCGATGGGCCCGAAGCGCAGTGACGGATCGATCGATGCGGAGAAGGCGGGGGTGATGAAGTAAGGGGCCCCTGAGTGGGCCGAGGCTGGCTCGGCCCACTCAAGGGAATTGAGAATTCACAATTCAGAATTGGGACTTTGAATTCTGAAGTCGCGATTCTGAATTTCTACCCGCCCCACCGCCCCACCTGCCTCGTGACCGGCGAGACGCCGGTCCCACACGCACCTGCTCCGTTGTAAACTGGCCGCGTGAAACTCACCGATCTCCTCACGCCGCAGGTCCTCGTCGATCGCGCCCGGCTCCTGGCCAACATCGACCGCATGCAGGCTTCAGCTGACGCCTGCACGGTGGCGCTGCGCCCGCACGCCAAGACGCACAAGATCCCGGTCGTCGCGAAGTGGCAGATCGAGCGGGGCGCCGTCGGCATCTGCTGTGCGAAGATCGGCGAGGCCGAGGTGTTCGCCGAGGCGGGCATCGAAGACATCCGGCTCCCCTACCCGGTCAACCCCGTCAATGCTCCGCGCCTGCTCGCGCTGATGGATCGCTGCCGCGTCTCGATCATCGTCGATCATCTGGCGGTCGCCCGTGGGTGGTCCGGCGTGATGCAGACCTCCGGCCGCACGCTGGACGTACTGGTGAAGGTGGACGTCGGCACAAACCGGTGCGGGATTGCGCCGACATTGCCCGGCTCGCTCCGCTTCGTGCAGCATGTCGCCACGCTGCCCGGGCTTCGGCTGCGCGGTCTGCTCAGCCACGCCGGGCACGGCTACCTCGCGGCGTCCGAGCACGCGCTGGCGCAGATCGCGGGCGAAGAAGCGGACCTGCTCAACGCGCTGTCGGACGAGGCGTGCGAAAGTGGCATCGCCATCGAGGAGATCAGCGTCGGTGCGACGCCGACGGCCCGCTTCAGCGTGTCGGAAGGGGGTGTCACCGAGCTTCGCCCTGGGACCTACGCCTACTTCGACCGCACGCAGGTGGCGCTGGGCGCCGCCCGCATTGAAGACTGCGCGTTGACCGTCCTGGCGATGGTGGTCAGCAAGCCGGCGGCCGATCGCGTGGTGCTCGACTGCGGCAGCAAGACGCTGAGCGCCGACCCGCCGCACGGGTTCGATCGCCCGGAAGGGTACGGCGCGGTCTTCTGCGACCTCGACGCGAGCGCGGTGGACGCCAACCTGCTCGTCGAGAAGCTCTCCGAGGAACACGCGGTGGTGCGCGCGCGATCGGGCTCGACGCGCCTCGAGCCGGGCGAATGCGTCCGCGTCCTCCCCAACCACGTCTGCCCGGTCTCGAACCTGGTGGACAGCGTCCGCCTCATCGAAGGCGCCGACGTCATCGACACGCTGGCGGTCTCGGCCCGGGGCAGAATCGTCTGAAATGGGGGAAATGGGGTCGGGAGTAATTAGATTTGATGACGCGCCACGATTACAGTCATGTAATCGACCGGCATTCTGCCGGCGCACCAGCGCCGCCGCCGAGACCCGTATTGTTGGTTGCCAAAGCCTGATGCCCGCGTGCGCTTCCAGGAGCGGAATGAGCCATTTCACCTTCGTTCACGCCGCTGACCTTCACCTCGACACGCCGTTCGAGGGACTCGGACGGGTGGCTCCCGAGATCGCCGACGTCCTTCGGGACTCCTCGCTTGCCGCCTGGGACGCACTCGTCGTGCTCTGCATCGAGCGCGAGGCCCGGCTGCTCCTGCTCGCGGGAGACATCTACGACGGCGAAGAGCGCGGCCTGCGGGCGCAACTGCGCTTCCTCCGCGGCCTCGAACGGTTGTCCGAGCGCGGGGTTCGCGTACTCATCGCCCACGGCAACCACGACCCGCACGGGGGCAGGTGGTCCGCGATACGCCAGTGGCCGGCAGGCGTATCCATGTTCAGCCAGGAGGGGGTGGAGTCGTTCCCGGTGAACGATGATACGGGCCGCGAGGTGGCCATCGTTCACGGCATCAGCCATGCGTCGCGGACGGTCGCCGAGAACCTCGCCCTCCGGTTCCGCCGCGGCCCGGAGCCCCTCCTCCACCTTGGCGTGCTCCACTGCAACGCCGGCGGGGACCTCAATCACCCCGCCTACGCGCCATGCACGATCGATGACCTCCGCTCCGCGGGCATGGACTACTGGGCGCTCGGCCACATCCACCAGCACCGCGTGCTGTCGGCCGGCGACCCGTGGATCGTGTACGCCGGCGGCCTCCAGGGACGCAGCCTCAAGCCGGGCGAAGTGGGCATCAAAGGCGCCATCGTCGGAAGCCTGGCGAACGGTGCCTTGTCGGGCATCGAGTTCGTCCCCGTGCCCCACGTGCGGTTCGCGGAGCTGGATGTGGACATCGGGGACGTCGCCGACGCAGCACGGCTGCTCGACCGCCTGGAAGAGGAAGCGCAGGCCGTGCAGGACGAGGGGCCGGCCGTGGGACTGGTTGCGCGGGTGACGCTGGTCGGGCGAGGACCGTTGCACGGCGACCTGGCCTCGCCCGATCGTGTGGCGGAACTGCTGAAGACCATGCGGGAGGAGACCCGGGGACGCCGGCCGTTCCTCTGGTGGAGCGGCATCATCGCAGGAACGCGGCCGGATCTCGACCGCGACGCCATCCGCCGACGCGGGGATTTCTCTGCGGAACTCCTGCACCTGACCGACAGGCTTCGCGACGACGAGAAGGCCTTGTCCCGGTTTGCGCAGGAGGAAGAGGCCGCGCTCCAGGCCGGGGCCTTGCGCAAGTTTGTTGCGCGGGTTCCAGGCCACCCGAGCCAGGTGCTCGAAGATGCCGAGACGCTCGCCCTCGAGCGCCTTGAGGCCAGGAGCGGGCAATGAGGATCCGAGGCTGGCAGGTCGAGGGATTCGGGGTCCTGTGCGACTACGACGTCACGGACCTCCCCGACGGCCTGGTGCTGGTACACGGCCCGAACGAAGCGGGCAAGAGCACGTTGCTCGCATTCCTTCGCGGCGTGCTGTTCGGATTCCCGGACCGGCGCGGCAGCGAACCGCTCTATCCGCCGCTGCGCGGGGGGCGGCACGGCGGCGCGCTCATGGTCGAGGGACCAAACGGGATCTACCGGGTCGAGCGACTGGGCGGCCGCCGCGGGCCGCTCGCCATCGTCAGGCCGGACGACACGGAAGGCGGCGAGAACGACCTGCAGCAGCTCCTTGGGGGTGCCGACCGGCAACTGTTCCGGTCGGTCTTCGCGTTCAGCCTCCAGGAACTGAACAGCATGGAGACGCTCTCGTCGGACCAGGTGCGCGCGCGCATCTTCTCTGCCGGCATCGCGGGCGCCGGCCGCTCGGCGCGCGAGGTGATCGACGACCTGCACGAGGAAGCGGGGTTGCTCCTCGGCGCGCGCTCGGGCCGAATCCGGGAGCTGGTCCGGGAGGCGCAATCGCTGTCGGACCAGGTCGGAGCGGCCGTCCGGAGGGCCTCCGAGTACACAGAGGCACTGCGGCGCGAAGAGGACGCCGGCGTCGAGGTCGGCCGACTTCGTGACGAGTTGACGCGTGCCGAAACGAGCGCCCGGCGGGCCAACACGCTGATCGATTCGTGGCCAACCGAATCGGAGCGGCAAGCATCCATCCGGGTGCTCGGGGCCCTGCCCGAAATCGACTCGTTCCCGGCCAATCCGGAGGAGCGACTGACCGAGGCGCTCGGCGGCGTTCGGACCGCCGGAGGATCTTTCGACGAGACCGATCAGGAACTCCAGCGGCTGCTCGATCACCGCCGGGACATCGACGTCGACGATCGCCTGCCGCCCATTTCCACCGCGGTCGGGGGGTTGGTGGCCCAGTGCGCCGTGCACCGCGAGCATCTGGCGCGGATCGGAGACGTCAGCAGCGAACTGCGGCAACACGATGACGGGATCGGCCAGGTGCTGCGCGAGCTGGGCCCGGGATGGGACGAGCCGCGCCTGGCGTCGTTCGATACCTCGCTGCCGGCGGCGGAGGAGGTGCGCGGCTGGCAGCAGCGCCTGGAGAGGGCGACGCGCGAGGCGGAATCCGCGGCCTCTGCGCTCGCGTTGTTCGACCGGCAGGTGGCCGGCATCGACGAAGCGCTCGCACGCATCGGCGCCGAGCTGGATCGACGCGAAGGGTCGCCTGCCGAGGACTGGTTCCGCGCGGTGTCCGCCCGCCTGACCGCGGTGGCCGAAGCCATTGCCACGCTCGAAGCGCGGGCGCCGGAACTGGTCTTCGACGCGAGGCCCGTGGAAACGGCGGCTGCAGCGCTCACCGCCGCCCGGCAGGGGTGGGCGCGCCTGCGCGCCATCGCGGATGATGCGGGCGCGCGTGCGAGAGCAATCATGGTGAGCCCCGAGCTTGCCGCACTGCAGGAGCCGGTGACCGAGGCCGCGCGGCACGTCGAGGTGGAGCGCCAGCGTCTTCGCGACATCGAGAGCCAGGAAGCCACGCGGCGAGAGCGGCAGGAGGCGGTGGAGCGGGGTACCCGGGATCTGGGAGCCGGCTGGGACGAGGCCCATGTCGGCGGGATGGCCTGCGATTTCGCGCAGATTCGGCAAGCGCGCGAGTTCGCGGCACGGCTGGCCGACGATCGGGAGCGGTTGACCGGCGCGCAGCGCGAACTGGACCACGTCGGAAAGGGACGTTCGGCGCGCGAGAAGGACCTCCAGCGACTGCAGCAAGAACTCGCCTCCCCGGAGCCGGCATCGTTGGAGGCGCTGGAGCGGCAGAACCGGTCTCTACGGCGGCTGCGCACCAGGCTGGCCGAACTCGCCGAGATCGAAGGTGCCCGCCGAGCCGAGGAGCGCGTGAAAGCCGACGCGGCCCGCGAGGACGCGCCGACTGAACCCGATGCCCGCTGGCTTGGGTGGGCGCCGGGCGCCGCGGGAGCAATCGCGATCGTCGTGGCGCTGCTGGCGACATGGCGCCTGCTGGTGCAGGATGCCACACGAGGCGCGTCGCTCGCCTTCGTCGCAGCGCTGACTGCTCTGCTGGCGTTCGCCCTTCGGTTCGCGGCTTCGCGCGCTCGCCCTGCTGCTGGCGGCGTTCTCGGACAGCAGCGTCGCAAGCAGGAGGTCGGGCGGCGCCTTGCAGACATCGAAAAGCGCGCCGCGGACATCAGAGGCCCCGTCGCCGAGGATGCCCGGACCCTGGGCTTGCCGGATCTGCCCACACTCGAGCAGGTCGAGGATCGACAGGAAGAGATGTCCGGCGAGCGGGACGCGAGGCGCCGCCGCGACGACCAGGTCGCGGCAGCCAGCCTGCTGACACAGGAACTCGAGAGCTGGCGCGAGTCCGAACTCCGTCGAAGGACAGAGCACGATGACGCGGCGGAGCAGGCGGCGGAGACTGTCCGCCAGTGGGAGGCCTGGCTGGCGGCGAAAGACCTGCCGGCCGGGATGACGCCGGACGCGGCGCGCGATTTCCTGCAGCAGGTGCGTTCGCTCCAAGCGCGGATCGAGGAACGCAACGCGATCGGAGAGCGCCTGCGCACCCAGCGGACCGCCTGGCAGGCGTGGAGAACGAACGCCGAGGCACTGCTCGCCGCGGGCGGCGATTCGACGGCCAGTGCGAGCGAGGCGGCAACCCTTTTCGAGCGCATCCTCGACGTCCAGCGGAGATGCGCCGAGCAAGCGACGCGAGCGCGCGAACGGAAGTCGGCCCAGCACGAGGCCGAGGACTGGGACGAGAAGCTCGCGCGCGCGCAACGCGCGCGCGACACCGCGGAAGGCGACGCGATGTCGGCGGTGCGTGACGCTCACGAGCGCGTCGCCGACCGATGGCGAAGCGCCCGGGCCGCTCGTGACAGCGAGAGGGGCCGGCTGGAGACGTTCGACCGGGAATCCGAGCGCGCGGCACGCGAGTGGGACGCCTGGCAGGCGAGCCACGGTCTGGACCGGCGAATGTCCCCGGAGGGCGTGCTCGACTTCTTCGACCTCCTGCGTCGGGGTCACGACGCCATCGGGCGACGAAACCAGATGAAGGGAACGCTCGACACCCTCAGAGCCGGGGTTGCGGCCTGGGAGCAGCGGGTCGAGGATGTGGTGAGCACTGCGGGCCTGCGGGCGCCTGAAGGCGCGCCCGACGCGTGGATTGACGCCGTTGGCGAACTGGACCGCCGCTGCCAGGCGGACGCTGCCGCCCGGCGCGAGGCCGGCCGGCTCGACGAAGCGATTGCAGATGGGGACTGCGCGCTCGGACGTGCGCGAGATCAGCGCGAACGGTGCGAGGAAACGTTGGCGGCGCTGTTCCTGGAGGCTGGCGTCTCGAGCGAGGCGGAGTTCCGGGAACGCCTCGCGCAGTATCGCAGCCGGGAGGATCTCGAACGGAAGGTGGCGGAGCTCGAGAGCCGGATTGTCGCATTCCTCGGCCGGGGCGACGAGGCGGCGGACGTGCGGAGCGAGTTGAGCACTGGACGCATCAGCGAGTGGACGGCCCAGCGGTCGGAACGGTCTGCCGAGGTGCTTGATCTCCGGACCCGGCACGAAGACGCCATCCGCGGGCACCAGGACCTGTCGAACGAGCGGCGCCAGCTCGAAGAAGCGGCGGACGTCGCCGACATCGAGTTGCAATACCAGGCTGTGCTCGAGGAACTGGACGCAGCGGTTCGGCGGCGACGTGTCGTGTCCCTCGCGGCGACGCTCGTCGGCGAGACGCTGCGCGAATTCGAACGAACGCGCCAGCCCCGGGTCCTCGCGAACGCGTCGGAGGCGTTCGCGCGCGTCACCGACGGGCGGTACCCGAAAGTGGTGCAGACCGAGGACGCCGAAGGGATCGTCGTTCTCGATCGGCTCGGCGCCCGGCGCACGGTCGCAGAGTTGAGCCGAGGGACGCAGGAACAACTGTACCTGTCGATGCGGCTCGGCCTCGCCCGCGAGTTCGGCGAGCGCGCGGTGCCTCTGCCGCTGGTGATGGACGACGTGCTGGTGAACTTCGACGAGTCGCGGGCGAGGCACATGGCGAGGGAGTTGATGGCGTTTGCCACGGACCACCAGGTCCTGCTCTTCACGTGCCACTCGTTCGTCCGCTCGATGCTGCTCGACCTGGATCCGGACGTGCGCGTCATCGACATGCCCGTCTACGACGTCGCCGGCCAGGACTCTCGTCTTGGGGAAAGCGAAACCGACACCGGCGCCGAACGGCCATCGTCGCTTGCGGGCCCCGCGCTCGAAGCGTCGGTCCTGCAGGCCCTCGCATCCTCAGGCCCGTTATCGTTGACCGAGCTGGCCGGCCGGCTGGAATGCGACCCCGAGCAGGTTCGGCGCGTGCTCTCGGGTCTGCGAGACCGCAGACAGGTGAACATGAGCGGTCAGAAGCGGGGCGCGCGGTACGCGCTTGGCGATGTCGACGGAGCGTGATGGCGCACATCCCGCATCAACGCCATCCAGGAGCGCCGGCAGACTCCTGCCAGCCGGACCGAGGCTCGCGGCCATCGCCCGCGCCCGCACACGAGGCGAGATGAGCATTCCCCAGAACCCGTGGCCGGAAACGCTGCGCGCGAGGTTTCGCGAGCGCGGATACCCGGTGGACCAGCCCGCCGAGGAGTTCCCAGTGGCGCGCGGAACGCCGCGCGCATGGGGATACGTGCACCAGGAGACGGGCGACGCCGTCGTCTTCGTGGAGGGCCGGCAGGATGCGCGCGTCTGGCGGGCGGACCACGTCCGCGAGAGCCGGGCGCTCCGGGTGCGGCGGCGCCAGGGCGTCGCCGGCGAAGCCACTGCCGTACAGGCCCGAGACGCCGGGGCCGGAACGGAAGCCCGCTACTTGGAGCTGCTGCGGCGCGAGCGAACGCTGACGGCGGAGCTACGACTGGTGAAGGCCGAGCGCGAGCAGATCGAGCGGCAGATCGCGCAGTCGATGCTCGCCGCGCGCGTGCGCGAGACGTCCATCGGACCGGTTCAGATCAGTCCGCGTGCCCGCCTCGCGGTACACGTGACCGGCGAGCGGCTGCGCGTCGAGGATCTGCGGGAGTCGGGACTGCAACGGTGGGTGCGCGAGAGCGTGGACTACCCAGCGCTGCGCCGCGAAGTCGCGCTCGCGATCCAGGCCGAGCGGGAGAGCGGCGCGACGCTCGAGGACGCGCGGCAGCGTTTCTTCGAGGCGCATCCGCGGCTGGCCGGCAAGCTGGCCATCGAGGAAGAAACGGGATTGTCGGTGTCCGGCGAGAGGAAGTTGTACGAGCGCGAGCGCCTCGCATGGACCGAAGACGAGGACGCGGCGCTTCTGGCCGAGCACCACGGCGGCGCCGGCTTCGACGCCCTCGTGGCCCGTCACGAGCGCCCGCCGTCCGCGATCGGCAGCCGGTTGGCGACGCTCCTCTGGGGCGCCGAGGGCCTGGAAGACCAGCGCGGGCCGGATGCGGTGACGTAACTGCGCGAGCATGGCCAGCACGCCACCCACTGGAACGAGGTTGGCGATGGTCGCGCTCCCGGCGGCGTCGTCCTTGCCCGGGCCTTGGACCACCAGCACCTCTCGGTCGAGCTAGCCCAGCACGTTGGCCGCGGTGATCGCGTAGACGGACGTGCAGTCGAACAGGGCATCGAGCGCGACGTGCTTCTCAGGGCCGTGGGAGAGTTCGAGGAGGCCCGGGCCGTAGCCGTAGCCGGGCACGCCGTGCCGGCTGAAGAACCGCGTCTCGAGCACCCCGGGGCACAACTCGAAGCGGGCCGGCGCCCCGGTTACGCTGCCGACGGCATCGGCGAGCGCACGCCCGAGCGGCGCGTCGACCGGCGACACTGACGCGTCGCCTTGCTGGAAGACCTCGACCTCGATGCCGAACCCCTTCGTGCGGTGTTCCTCGAAGACGCACTCGAGTTCATCGCGCACCTGCGCGAGCGTTTCCTCGGGGTTGATGCGGCGCTCGATCGAGAACCAGGCGGTGCCTGCCACCACGTCGAAATCGGCGCCGCTCGCCGATGCGCCTCCGAGCAGCATCACCGAGCATCTGGCCTCGGCGGGAGTGACCGGAAGCGCCGTCTGCCTGGCCACCACGCGCTGCTTCAGATCCAGCAGCGAGTTCATCACGCCCACCATCCCCTCGAACGCGTTGACCCCATGGTGCGCCAGCGCGCCGTGTGCCGGCTTGCCTTTCACCACGACGCGCAGCGTCAGCGCGCCCCTGCAGGCGTGCCAGATGACGCCGCTCGACGGCTCGGGCATCAGCACGCCGAGCGCGGGCCGCGGCAGCAACCCCTCGGCGCCCAGGTGCCGCACGCCCAGCCGACCGCCCGTTTCCTCGTCGGGCACGAGCGTGAGCGTGAGGCTCCGCTTCATCTCGATCCCGCACGCCTGCAGCGCCCTGAGCGCGAACAGCATCGCGACGATGCCGCTCTTCATGTCGGCGGCGCCGCGGCCGTAGAGCCGGCCGTCCCTGACCTCGGGCCTGAACTGGTCGGGAGACTGCGCGGAGACGACGTCATAGTGACCGTGGAAGTGCAGGCCCGGTTCGTCGGGGCCGTACGAGCCGACGATCGAGAAGCGCGCGTGAGCGCCATCGGGCACCTTCAGCACGCGGTGGTCCATGCCCCATTGACCGAGGAGACGCGAGAAGAAGTCGGCGCAGGCCTCATAGGCGAGGCCGGGCGGGTTGACGGTGGGAATGGCGATGAGGTCGGCGAGCGTGGAAGTGATGGCGCGCTGCTCGGCCGCGACGAACGACCTGATCCGGTGTTCGGCAGTCATGGGCTCGGCCCCACTCCGAAATGGGGTCGGGAGTAATTACGGTCGATTACAGAATCGTCATACGAAATTGTGATCCGGCCTAATTACTCCCGACCCCATTTTCCTCAGCTCTTCCCGAGAATGCCACCAAGGCCTATCGAGTCGAGGACCGATCCTTCCTCGGTCCGCCCCTTGCCAATACCGGGGATGGCCTTCGCGATGCGGTCGGCGAGCCGGCTCAGCGGGAGCGACTGCAACCACACGCGGCCGGGGCCGGTGAGCGTGGCGAAGAAAAGGCCCTCGCCACCGAACAGGGCCGTTTTCACGCCGCCGACGAACTGCACGTCGTAGTTGACGCCAGGCTGCAGCGCCACGAGGCAGCCCGTGTCCACGCGCAGCGTCTCGCCCGCCGCGAGGTCGTAGGTGTGCACGGTGCCGCCGGCGTGCGCGAACACCAAGCCGTCGCCCTCGAGCTTCTGCATGATGAAGCCCTCGCCGCCGAACAGGCCGACACCGATCTTCTTCTGGAACGCGATGCCGATCGAGACGCCCTTGGCCGCGCAGAGGAACGAGTCCTTCTGGCAGATGAGCGTCCCACCCAGCTTGGCGAGATCCATCGGGAGGATCTTGCCGGCATACGGCGCCGCAAAGGCGACCCGTTCGACGCCACGGCCGGCGGCGTTCGTGAAGACGGTCATGAAGAGGCTCTCGCCGGTCAGGAGCCGCTTGCCCGCGCCGAGCAGCGCGCCCATCACGCCGCCCTGCTGCTGGCGCGCGCTGCCGTCGCCGAACACCGTTTCCATCTGGATGCCTGCCGTCATGAACATCATGGCGCCAGCCTCGGCGACCGCGCTCTCGCCCGGATCGAGCGAGATCTCGACGAACTGCATCTCGTTGCCGAGGATTTTGAAGTCGATTTCGTGCGCCTGCTTGCCGGGAACCGGGGGCGGCGGGGCCATTGCGGACGGCGCTCCTCCGATGTAGCCCGCCAGCCTGGTCACGTCCTTCAGCGGGGTCCAGTTGGTCATGCCTGCGGCAAACACGAGCGTCGCGCCGTCGATGGTGCCCGCCTGGAGGCTGCGCACCACTTCGTCCTCGCCCACCGGGCCCATCTGCTTTCCGCCAATCGCCAGGTACCACTGATCTCCCGTCATGGATCCTCCAATCTGATGGCTGATGGCTTAGGGCTCATGGCCTGATTGGCCTTAAGGCCAGCAGGCCTTCAGCCTTCAGCCCTAAGTCCTAAGCCTTCTTCGCCTCTTCAATCCGCCCGTCTGCGTCGCGCTCCAGCCGGGCGATGGTGGCATCGTCCAGATCGAGGCGCGATGCCAATTGCGCGAGATAGATACGCTCAGAGCCGGTCACCGCCTCGTCGGCGCGCACGAGGGCGTACGCCAGCACGTAGAGGTCCTCGCACTGTTTCTGGTCGGTCACGCCGGCGACGATGGCCGGTAGCGGCGTGGCGCGTTCGAGCTCCGCGGCGACGAGCGGCTCGACGCCGGCCGCGCGCGCGTGGTCGAGAATCGCCTGCCGCTCGACATCGGCCAACTCGCCGTCCGCGCGGGCGGCGGAGATCATCAGCCGCACCATGCGCTCGGCTCCTGCCGGGATCGGCAGGGGCGGCGCGACGGCTGTCGTGCCAGGCAGCGGCGGCGGCATCGCGAGCCCCGGTTGCGTTGAGGGCATGGACGGCGCACATGGCACCGGCGGCGCGCCGATCGGTGTTGCGGGCAGGCTGCCCGGCAGCGGCACAGCGCCGGTCGGTTGGGCCACGGTGGCTGGCGACGCCGACGACTGCTGTTGCATGGTCTCGGCCACGCCCCACGCCAGGCCGCCCAGCGTCAGCAGCGTGCTGGCGTTGAGGAACGATCCGCCGCCGCCGGTCAGGAAGCGCCCGACACCGTGCGACCTCTTGCTGCCGCCCAGGAGCGTTCCGCTGATCATGGTGCCGATGAGGTGTTCGATGTCCATGGTGCTCTTCCGAGAAGAGGGCTGAAGCCCTGTTCCGCAACTCTTTTGCGGCGCGGGACTTCAGTCCTGCGCTCAGCGAGAAGGCCTCAGCCTTGCCGTCCAAGAAGGATACGCGCGACTCGCGCACGGGGCAACCGTTCACACCGTCGAACGGCACGACCCAGACCGGCTCAGGCGCCGGCCAGGTTCTTCTCCACGATCTCCAGCGAAGCGTCGCCTCAAACCGCCAAGGAGAACGTACTGCTCCGCTTCGCTGGCAGCCCTTGTTGGCTGGCCCCGCGAAGCGCGGGGCGACGACATCTTCCAGGGCCGATCGTGGACCAACGACCATTTGGCCCCGAAGGGGCCCAAGACAGATTCCAGGGCGGCCCGCGTGACACGTGCTTCATTCGTCACGCTTTCGGCCCTGGATGATGTCTAGCGCTTCTACGGCTGCCAGCCGATAGTCGTCGTCCTGCCGGCGCTCCGGGTCGGCCAGGGTCTCGACGAGCGGGGCCACGGCGCGCAGGTCGCCCAGTCGCCCCAGCGCCTTGGCACATCCTTCGGCTACCCAGTGGTCAGCCGAACGCAAGCCTCCCACCAACGGCTCCAGCAGGCGGCGATCGCCGAGTGCATCAAGACGCTCCAAAACGCTAAAGGCCGCCCACTGGATGGCAGGAAACGCGTCGGCGAGGGCTGCCACAGCCGCGGCGAATGCACGCTCGCGATCCACCTCGGCAAGAAGTTGAAAGGCCCTGATACGCTCGATAATGGGCTTCTTCGAATCACCAGCGACCGTCGCGATCTCGGAGGCGCGCGCGGCCTCTCGCGCGAGCCACTCCGGGTCGATGCGATCCAGAAGTGTGCGAACGAAGTCCCGTGACGGCCACAGCAGCCCGAATGAGAGGAGCAGGGGCGGCACCAGCCGCCTGGCGCCTTCGGACTGCGACCAGGTCGGGTCGATCTTGTCGAGTTGCTCGAGCGCGGCGGGCGAGTCCCTCACCTCAGCGAGGTACAGCGGAACGACGAGTTCGCCGCGGCCGCGCTTGATCAGCGTCGCGCGGGCAGAATCCCTGATGTCCTCGGTGTGCACGCTCCGGCGCTCCCTCCTCCAACCGGGGGAAAGCCGGTTGTCGGAATCGTCCGGCACGGCGTCGCTCTGGGTGACTGTCCACGGCAGTGACGCCACGGCGACCAGCGCGGCGTCATCCGCCGCGGCGAATGTCGGAATCAACTGCCGGAGCAGTCCGACCGCATTCTCGGCGGAGCCCTCGCAGGCGGCCACACTAGCGAGGTCACCGACGATCCGGGCATCGGCCACGCTGCGCAAGCTCTGCCAGCAGCCCCCCGCCAGCAGTGTGCTCGCCGCGTCGGCCCCTTCGATGTCGACCAGCACAGCGGCGGCGGCCTCGCGCGTCTTCGCGTCGGTATCGAACTTGCGGTCGACAATCCGTTCTGCCAGGCCTCGTGCGCCCTCGCGCGCGGACTGGCTGGCCTTCCATTCCGGATCGATGAGGTCGAGCAGCCTACGTGCCGCCCCACGGACGGCCTTCTGCGGGTCGGCAAGCGACGTCACCAAATGGGGCACGGCGCCTCTGGCGGCATCAGTCCGCGCCCAGCCGGTGTCTAACTGGGCCACTATCTCCAGCGTGTAGGAACGCGGGGGCGCCAGGAGCACGGCGAGCGCCCGCGCGTCGCGGACGTGCGCCATCGCGCGGGCGGCGTCCTTTCCAATCGAGACGTCGTCGAGCAGGTGTTCGAGCGGCTCGAGCGCAGTCGGGTCGCCAATCTCGCCGAGCAGCGCAATGGCGCGCAGTCGGACGCCGGCAT
>Ga0315273_10007566_pt1 | contig 13615 bp, 5 predicted proteins | sample YL17G02_0_MG_FD_205753 | JGI IMG/M metagenome (GOLD analysis project Ga0315273, IMG submission 205753) | Sediment microbial communities from Yellowstone Lake, YNP, Wyoming, USA - YL17G02_0 | ecosystem: Environmental > Aquatic > Freshwater > Lake > Sediment | place: USA: Wyoming | collected... | reverse complement strand
CTTCCGCTGGACGGTTGTGATCGGCGCGCTCCTCTACGTCATGGCGGGACTGCTTTTTCGGCGGGTCGGCCGGGAAATCCGCTCTTAGGGCCGATTTCCCAAGACGATTCAGGAAGCGGAAGGCAGGGCTCTTGCACTAAGATACGAGTGGACCGATCACTGGGGGCGGGTCAATGTCGTGGTAAGGATGGGTAAATATTGCAGACATCCGGGTTGACCAAGAGACTGGGGGATCTTGACCGATGAAACCAATTTCACGTAGGCATTTCCTCCTATCCCTGTGCTTTTTGGTTCCCCTCTGTCTTGTACCCATCAGGGCATTCGCCGACCCAACCGAGGACATCTTTGGACGTGCGGTCCTCTACACCGTGCAAATGAAAGCCGCAGTGCCGGTTCCCTTTGAGGGCGAAGAGCAAGGAGCCTGGAGCGGGGCTGGTTTTCTGGTCGACCGACAGCGCGGATGGATAATGACGAACGCACATGTCGCTTCGCGCTCACCGTCCACCATGGAGGTTGGATTCAAAGACAGGGATTTTGTCGACGCGTACAAGGTTTATGTCGATCCCTATCTGGACCTTGCCATTATTGCCATTGATCCTTCGTTTATACCTCCTGCGACCGTCATGCCCGAGCTGGATTGTGGAGATTTACCGAGGGTGGGCCACGCTGTCGGAGCTTTTGGGCACCCGTGGGGTCTGAGTTTCACAGGTACCCGGGGAATCATTTCCGGGATCACCTCCCGCTTTCTTCAGGAAAATCTGCAGACCGATGCCCCCATCAATCAGGGGAATTCGGGAGGGCCGCTGATCAGCTTGCAGCAAGGCAAGATTGTCGGGATCAATTCTGCAACCCTTGCGGAGAAGAATGCACAGAACGTGAATTTTGTTCTTCCGATGAAATATGCCTGCAGGATTCTCGAACTGCTTCGCGCCGGCAGGAACCCCTCGCCGCCGGAACTCCCGGTCCAGTTTTTGAAGGACGTTGACGAACGAAGGGATTTGCGGGTGGTGAATTCTTTTTTGGACCCTGAAAAACTATCGCTGAAGCCGGGAGATACGATCCTCTCCGTCGAAGGCAGCGACGAAAAACTTGAAAACGAGACCAGGCTCGTCCATGCCCTCAGGGGGCGCTTGGAAAACTTCAGCTTGGTCGTCAAAAGAGGCGGCGATATATTGCGGATCAAAGGCTCCCTCGACCCGAAGCCCTACATCCTGGAGCGCAAGGGAGTCTATTTCTCCGGAATCCTGTTTGGCAATATTTATTATCGGGACAAGAAGGTCGTGCCGATCGGGGAAATCATGGTCCATTCCGTACAGAAGGGTTCCATCGGGAATTTCAGCAATATTGAAAAAGGGGATATCCTCGACGGAGTCAACGGACATGATATCCAGTCTTTGGAAGATTTCTACAGAGGGTTGGGCAGGTTCAAGGATCACGAGAAAATTACATTAAGGCTGAAACGATTTGCGGACCCACCTGCGGATTCGGTCTTTGAATACATCGAGCAGACCATCAAGGTGGAAGATCTGCGTTGGGTATCCCAGGGAAAACGATCCTGAAAAACGGCAGGAGCAAACCGGATACGATTTCCGTTGTCCGAAAGCTGGAGGAAACGGAAACCACAAGGCGTCAAATCCGCACACTCCTGGAGGAGGGGCCGCACACGGCAAAGGAGATCTCCTCCGCCGTCCATCGGTCGGAAAAAGAAGTCGAGAATCACCTGGAACACCTTCGGAAAAGTCTTCGTTCCGAGGGGCGACGGATGGGCCAGGTTCCTGCCGAGTGCCGAGGGTGCGGGTTCGTGTTCAGGAAACGGGACCGGCTCAAGGCGCCGTCCCGATGTCCCGTCTGCAAGGGAGAAGCGATCTCCGACCCGTCTTTCCGCGTGTCAGGCGGTCAAGACTGAGATTCGATGGGCCTGCCCCCTCGAATCGGCCCGACGGTTCGCGATGTATTAATGCTGCTCAGTTTCTCAGTTTGCTTTATGAAAGTACCGGTTCAGGTCGAGCAGTCCCCCTCTGACAGGTTCATCGTCGTCAAACCTTTTCTGAAACCAGTCATAGGTTTCCCAAAATCTGTCATCTGAACGATTAATCCCGTATTTTCGCAGTCTTGCCCTGCTTTTTTCGCCGGCATCAAAAAATTCCATCAGGTTAATAAAGTCAGGGATATCGTCCTGGTGGATATCGAAAAACATATTCGGATAGGAACCGATCATTCCCGGGATAAATTCCATATTATCTTTTAAGGGATTCAGACGTTTATCCTCCCCTAACAGGAAGGCCACATTGTTATGCCAGCGATTTACAACAAGCGTGGCAACGATATCCTTCCCGTTCTTGAGGCGTATCCTCATATAGGCAAGGTTGGCGTTATGGTCGTTGACGAGGGCGACAAACGGCGTGCCTGGGCGTGAAATGGCCCGAAATCCTTGCAGGTAATCACCGGCTGATTCATATTTCAGAGGGATTGCCGGATAATCCTCGCCGGATTTGATGTAGTTGATTTTGTCGAACGTGATCGCGGTTTCCTTGTTGATCTCGCTCGTAATAAGATGTTCGACAAACTCGCGCTTGGGGTCGGGTGTCGCAAAACGGATTCCCGACGGCAGTGCGCCCTGGTAATAGTTCATCTTCTCCAGATTCGTATCCAGGTACCACGACTGCATGATCCCTTTCCGCGTTTCCGGGGGGAGAAAATCGAGGAAATAGCTTTCCCCCTCGATCCGGAGCCTGTCCATGTAGAGCCTTTCGACCAGCTGGTGTCCGACCGTTCCGTAGACATCGAACCCGGCGACGAGCGCATAGTAAACACGTTCCAAGAGCGGGTAATCGATCACCCAGAGGGTCTTGGGCAGATTCCCCAGCGCCCCCTGGTGTACGGAAGCGCTGTCAAAATGACGGTAGATCGTCAGAAACGGCGCATCGGATGCACGGTTCCCCTTCCAGATCGCGTCGTAACCGAGCCCACCGTAATTCAACGCCGCATAGTAATCCTGCCGGCTCTTGTAATACTCGATCGCAAGATTCTTGTACTTATCCGTCAGGACGGAGAACAGCCCGGGGTCGCTCCCCATCTCGATCGGCATGGCGAGCCTGTCGCTGTGAAGCTTCAGGAAACCGGGATAGCGCACGGAAAGGTCGTGATCCGGGTCCAGGAACATGACCCAGAAGTGATCGTCTATGACATCCAGGGCGATCTGGCCCTTGCAGACGGGGCCGTGGATGAAGGTCATGAGGATGTAGTGGGAGCTGTCCAGAAGGAACAGGTACCTTGAACGTGGAGGGATCTGTTCGAATGCCTTGAACGGATTGGCGCTGGTCTTGGGATCGAATCCCACGAGGTGGGGTTCCTGGAGCCACTCCGGTTCGATGAAAAGTTCCTCGAAGCGGCGCATCCGGGCATCGTCGAACTCATAGACCATGTGCGTCTTCTGCACGATCGTCGAGTGGATCTTCCGGAAGCGATAATAGACGGCAGGGACACCGGGGTCGTCATACGGACGGACGGTGGCCACGAGGTCGATCGGCGCCCCGGGGGGAGTCCCGGAGCGGACAAGCTCGAAGAATTCGTTCGTGGATGTGCCGAATTTTATGTGCGCAAGGAACAGATGCTCGTAGATGTAGCGGGCCGTCATCGCGTGCTTGGGGTCGTCCTGGTTGAAGAACGTCTCCCACTTCCGGACTTCCGCGGCATCTTCCGGCTTCGAAGCCTCCAGGACACGCTGCTCGGCAGGAGTCGGTCCCTTCGCCCCCTGATACAGCCACCCGGCCACGAGGTCGAATTCCTCCTGCTTCAGCGGGGGGAAGCCGAAAGGCATTCCGTTGTTCGGATGCTTTTCAAGATATTCCGCGAGTTCGCTTCCATCCTTCGAACAGGTCAGGTCATCCGCTTCCGGGTAATAATTGCCGGAGCTCTTGGGATTCTTCCTCTTGTGGTCCAGGAGTTGAAGCATCATCGAGTCATTGAAACCATCGCCGACCGTACTTTCCGTCACGCTGAAAAAGTCTTTTTTACGCCACTCCGCGGTGGTTTTTGCGTCGGTGAACAGACGGGTGGGATCCATCGTCTTCAGACGGGAGGAGTTATAGACGGCTTTTTTCGTGGCTCCCCGGTCTGCCCCTTCATACGAGTCCAGCTTGAGTTGGCAGGGGGAGTTGTAGCACGAGTGGCAGACCGTGCACCGTTTCTCCAGCAGGGGTTTTACTTCCGCGAGGTAATGGATGGTCCGTGTCGGAAGATTCACGGCAACCGGCGGAAGGGGCTTTGTCGCGCAGCCGGAGAGGAACGATAGAATAATCGTGACAACAAGAAGGATCGATCGCATCTGGTTTCCCCCCGAGAGGCAGGCTCAGATCCTAAATGATCGATTCCTTGATTTCAAGGGAGGATTTCCGTGCGTGGAGGAGGAATCCATCCCGGACCGGGTGGAATCTTATGCGCGTAAAACCGCTTTTGATATTTGCCGGAGGGCCGATCTTGGGCCGTGCGAACCGGAAAAAGCAGCAAAAAGATCACGGACCGGCGGGAAGGGCCCTGGTGAAGCTGGGCGTCGGAAAGGACGGCGTTGCGGTCATCCGGCTCGAGGGCTCGGACGGGCTCAACTTCCTGGGGCCTGCCGACATCGCCTGCCTCCTGGAGCTCGTCGACAAGGTGGCTGAGAACCCCTCGGCTCGCGCGCTGATCCTCGCAGGGGGGGAGAACTTCTCGGCGGGCACGGATTTCCCCGAAATGATGCGTCATCTCCTGGACCCCGGCTCCAAGCCGCAGGTGTTCCGGTTTCTCGCGGATCAGAAGACCGTGTGCGACAAAATCCGGGGTCTTCGCATCCCGACGGTCAGCGTTGTCCGCGGCCTGTGCGCCGGGTCGGCCGTGGGGCTAGCGGCGGCGGCGGACTTCCTGATCACCGACACAACAACGCGAATCCGGCTCCCGGAGGTGAAGGTCGGTCTTATCCCCGGAAACGGCGCCACCTGGTTCCTTCCGCGCCGCATGGGCCCCGCCGCGGCCAGGTACTTCGGTCTGACAGCCTCCCCCATGAGCGGGAAGCAGGCGGTTGGCCTGGGCCTGGCCCAAGGGTACGCGGGTGCCGACGCCTCGGGCTTTATCGCGGAGCTCCGGAAGGCGAAAGGCGCCCTCGACCGCCATCGGATCCAGTCGCTCCTGGAGAAGAAGGGCGGCACGCCCGAGGTCTTCCGGGAGGAGGTTCGCGAGCTCTCGGAGAAGATCGACCGACACTTCGGGTTCGGGAAGGCCAATCGGGGCTACCTGGGGGACATCTTTGCCAGCCTGGAGCGGGCCGCGCGGCAAGGGGACCTCTTCGCGCAGAAATCCCTGGCCTCGATGCGATCGGCCTCGGCCCAGGCCGTGTGGCTGACCGAGTTCCTCGTCGACACCTTCGCCCAGGACGGTCTTTACGGGGAGGACGAGGCCCGTGCTGTGGAGCTCAAGTTCACCCAGGAGATGACCGCGGGTTTCGCCCACCTGGAGGGCGTACTGGGTATTGCGAAGGGCTTCGTCTCCGGGGAGTTCGACAGCCACCTGGACCGAATCGTTCTCTCGGATGCCAAGGGGTTCCGGACATCGGTCCCGGCCACGCCGGTTTCCACGGGCTGCCGGCTCGCGGAAGACGCGCCTTTCCTCTACGAGGCGATCGAGTACGTCCTTCCACGGGGAATCCACCACTGCGGGGAGAAGAGACGGGTGTTGGCGCCCGAGGGCGACGCTGCCCGGACAGTCGACTTCCGCATCGATCTTCGCAACTCCCAGTGGTCGGACGACAGGGTCACCGACGAGCTGGGTGTCCTCCGGTCGCTGATGGAGACCCATCTCGGGTGGCGCGTCGTCCGCAGGGCCTGGCTCGCCCATCCCGAGAAGTTCGAGCTGGACATGGTCTACCCGTACGCGTGGAGCGTGCGGCCGTCGGTCTCTCTGGATCTGCGCAGCTTTCCGGTGATCCGCCGCTTCGAGGACGGAAGGATCAACCCCGCCCGTGCGATCTTCGATCAGCTCGAGGCGCAGGGCCTTCTGGACGAGCGCAGGGTGATCAACATCGGCGAGGACCAGAAGGACGGGAAGAACGTGGACGTGAAGTCGTTCACCTACCGCCAGATCCGGTGGGAGGCCAACCGCCTGGCGAACGTCCTGGTCGACATGGGGGTGGCGCCGGGGGACATGGTCGTCATCTACATGTCCACGGACATCAAGGGGCTGGTCGCCCAGCTCGCGGCGACCCTGGTCGGGGCGACCTACCACTTCGTGTTCGGGGCCAAGGGCCCCGACATCTTCAGCGACACCGTCCACAACATGGGCGCCAAGGTGATCATCACCGAGGACGGCTACCGGGTGGGGGACCGGTCCCGGGAGCTCAAGAAGGATTCCGTCGACGTGGCAATGAGCCGATACCTGCCGCGGACCGTCTTCCACGAGCGGCTCGAGTCGGCGCTTTCGACGCTGCCGGAGGAGCTGAGGGAGGAGGCCCGAGGCATCGGCTCAGCCGTGACCGAGCGGCTCGCGGGGAAGGTCACGTACAGCCGCGACTCCATACGCGAGTTCCTCGAGGTCGTGCACGAGGCGCACATAAAGCGCGTCGTCCTCTCGTCGATCGACGAAGCCGCAGGGGAAGAGCTCCGGGGGGCCCTCCGGATGCGGGACGAGGCGATTCGCCGGGCGAAGGCGCGGGTTGCGGCCGCCTCGCGCGACGAACGGATCTTCGAGCGGTACGCCCCCGTGATGACGGCGGCCTTGCGCGGTGTTCAGGCGGCGGCCGATCCCGGCGACAGCGGTGACTATCGGGCGGCCGACGCGCGGGTCCTCGCCGCCGATCTGTTGAACCGTTGGGGGGAAGTCCTCGAGACCGCGGGGGACGCCGTCGAAACACGTCACCGCGACTGGCTGAAGAACCACGTTCGGCGGATCGTGCGCGGGACACCGAACCCGACCCTTTCGGCCTTACTGACCGAGGACGAGCAGGTCGGCGTATCGGAATTCATCCTCCGCCACGCGCGGCGGAAAGGCATCGGAGCCGGGCAGCTCGAGACCATCGAGCGGCAAAGAAGGGTCATCGACCGGATCCTTTCGGCCTTCGAGGAACCGTGCGAGCGCGACGAGAAACTCATCGTCTACGATCGGCTTACGCGGCTCGGCCTTCTGGCGGAGGCGCCCATGACGCCGGGGCGGGACATCCTCTGGGACGACGCCGTTCGGCGGACGGAGGAGAAGCTCAAGGGAAAGGGGAAGGAGATCGACCGGTTCGAGGCGGTCGAGATGGGCGGCGGGGAGCCCGCGCTCCTGAGTTACTCCAGCGGCTCCACCGGCCAGCCCAAGGGGATCATTTCCCTCGTCGGCGGCATCATCGCGGGAGGCCAGACCATGTTCAACTCCTTCGGCCTGGCGCCCCACGAGATCCACCACACGTCCACGGATTACGGATGGATCGTGGGCCCCGCGTACGCCCTTTGGTTCCCGATGATGGAGGGCAGAAGTTTCCTTCTCCAGAGCTTTGTGCCCACTCCCCGCAGGCTCGCCCAGGTGGTCGAGGAGTTCGGGGCCTCGTTCCTGAAGGCCGGGTCCCCGATCTACGAGGCGATGTCGAAGGTCGACGGGCTCTTCGAGCCCGACAAGGGGGGATTCGACGTCCGATCCCTGCAGCGGGAGGGGGCCCCGGGGACCTGCGGCTGCGCGGCCCCGTACTCCTACCCGGCCCACGCCCGGATCCAGGCGGTGCTGGGCGACGTGGCGATCAACTCGCTGTGGCGTACCGAGGATTTCGGGTCGCAGCATGCGACGTTCAAGCGCCGCCCGACCGTCGAGCGGCGGTGCGTCGAGACGTACGGCGACGAGCTCCGGCGGCTCGCCGGAACCCGCGAGCCGGAGGAGGTGTTGGCACGGGTGCGAACCCCGATCGAAATGGACCACGAGCACCCGGAAATCCTTCCGCTGCCGTGGGTGAACCCGGTGATCGCCGACCGGCTGGAGGACGAGGAGGGCAACCGGGTCGACTCGCCGCGCGAGGTGACCGAGGCCCTCATCACCGCTTCGGGAAGGGGCCGAAAGGCGGTGATCGGGCAGTTGCTCTATCGGGGCGCCCAGCCCCACCGCATGGGGTGGCTGATGGGCAGCAACGAGGGGCGGCGGGGGCCCGCACGGCCCGATGCGAAACTTACCGCGGCCAAGTACTACAACCACGCGTTCGCACCGGACTGGCCGGGGAAGGGCCGGGAGGGCAAGCGCATCGCCCACGACGGCGGCGACTCGGCCTACTGGGTGCGGGTGCTCTACGACCCCGGGAGCCCGGAGGACGCGCTGATCCTCGACGGCCCGACGGATCCGGTCGTCCCCAGGACCTTCTACGCGTCGGGGCGCTCCGGAAACATCGCCAACGTCTACGGCCATCTGGTCAACGAGACGATGTACGAGAACGCCCTGAACGAACACACCCGGTACTTCCGGAAGGTCGGCGTGACCTTCATCCACCATCCCACCAAGGACCGTACGCCGATCGTCGTGGCGGCCCTGCAGCCGGGAGTCCAGCCCAGCCGGGACCTGGTCGATCTCGTCCAGATGACGATCAACCAGAAGCTCAACCCCCAGGTCAAGCCGGACCCCCAGGACATCGTTTTCCTGGTGGCCGAGGCGGCGGGCTTCGAGGGGGAAGAGACCTTCCTTCCGATGACCCTGACGGCGAAGATCATGTACGAGTTGGTAAAGTTCTACGCCGGAAAGCCCCTCGAAACCCTCCAGAAGATGCAACAGGCCTTGCGTCCCGAGGAGGTCCGGGCCCAGATCCGTGGCGGAGACGTAGAGTGTTTCCGGGCCAACCCGCTGTTCCAGGGAATGCCCAACACCGACGGACTGAAGGTCAAGGGGACGCTCATCCATCTGCTGGACCGGATCATCGCCTCCCGCGAGGGGGACGAGACGGTGGCTGCCCCGTTTCGTCCGGACGTACCGGTGGCCGTTACCCTCGCGGACGTCCCCGACCGGCTCGTCAAACGCCTCGGAACGCCGCCGCTCCGCCCCGGCATCGACCCGATCCCACCCTACCAGGAGGCGTACGGGATCGTCCGCAACGAGGACGGGATGAGCATCGTGCACAGGGACCCGGCACTGGGGTTCCGGAAGTTCGTGCGCGCAACCCCGACGCCCGCGGCCGGGCAGGCCCTGGTCCAGGTCCTCTACGCCGGCGCCACCTACAACGTCATCAACGGGATCACGGCCGATCCGGTCGACGTGCTGGGCGACAAGGACCACCACGTGCTCGGCGACGCAGCCGTCGGGCAGGTCGTGGGGCTCTCTCCGGAGGCGGAGCAGGAAGGGCGGATGGCCATCGGCCAATTGGTGCTGGTGGACCCGTTGGTGTTCAACCGCCAGGCCCCCACGGTGACCCTGGACGCCCAGCGCGAGGGGCATATCGGCGGTTACCAGGGCGGGGGGGACCAAGCCACCCTGCAGGCGTTCGCGGCCTTCGACACGGGCAACCTCGTCGAGGTCCCGGTCGACATGCCGCTGCCCCAGGCGGCGACCCTGATCCTGAACGGTCCCACCGTGGAGCACGCGCTGTTTTGCCCCGGCAAGCTCAACCTTACCGCGGGGGACGTGCTCCTGGCCCACGGAGGCAGCGGCCACACCGGATCCATGGCGATCGACATGGCGACGACCCTCGGGATACCGGTCCTGACCTATGTCTTCGACCGGAAGGAGGCGGACCTCGTCCGCAGCCGCCATCCCCACGCGGACGTTGGCTTCATCCTGCGGGAGGAGCATCCGGAAGCACTGCGGGCGGCCCCGGTCGACGACCCGGAAGCGCTGGCGAAGTGGCAGCGGGCGGTAGACCGTCTGGTGGCGTCGGTTCCTGCTTCGTTCCGGCCGACGAAAGTCATGCAGAACGCCGGACGGGGCCTGCAGGCGGCGGACTTCCGGCTGCTGCGGCCCTGCCCCCAGGGCGGCCGTACCGCCTGGTTCTCGGGGGCGTTCGGTCTGTTCGGGACGTTCAACGGATACGATGCCATGCTTTCGGCTGCAGAGGCGTTGGGCCCGGACGGTGCGGGAGTACGGCTCGGGGAAAACGTACTGGTACACTACGGCGCCAACGCCGACGAGGAAGGCAGGGACGAGCTTGCCGCCTCGGCCATCGCGGAAGCCGCGCGTCTGGGGGGACGGGTAACGGTGCTGGCCGAAACCCAGGAGCAACAGAACCGGATGCTGCGGCACGATGACATCGCCGTGCACTTCGGCAAGACCAGGATCCAGAACGTAGAGGCCCTGCGGGGGGGGGAGGGGAAGAAGAAGCTGCTCTGGCCCGATCACCTGCCCGACGTGGACGAGGGCCGCTTTGCGCCGGAGCGGGAGGCCCACCGGAGCTGGCCCGGGCGGGACGCACAGACCCGTTTCGCCACCGAGACCGTGAGCGTGGTCAAGGAGGCCCTCGGCCCCTACAACACCAACCGCTCGGGGGCATGGGACGCGATCTGGGACAGCGGCCGGCGGGACCACCTGGCGCTCAACATGGCGCTTCTGACCGAGCAGACCGGCCGCGTCGTGTACGGGGAGACCAGCTCGCGGCAAACGCTGACATGGCAACTCGCGCAGGGCTGGATGCTGCAGAGGACCATCCTCGTCCCGGCCAATCCGGAAGAGCTCGGAGACAACGCGACGGCCCGGGAGAAGATCGTCCGGATGGCCGGCTCCCATATGTACGAGCCGCACGAGGCCCAGACTTTCCGGGACAAGATCGACCGGGGGATCTATCACCTCCATGGACCGGACCGGGTCCTCGACCCGGACCGGATCCCGGGAGGTTTCAGCGATCAGTTGGGCGGCCGCGCCCCCGGTTCGACCGCCTACCGGATGGTGACCGACCTCGACCACGTCCGCTCCGAGCGCGACCTGTTGCTGGCACAAGAGGTGCGGATCGCCGAAGAACTGTCATTGATGCGGCTCCTGTTCCACCCGATTGGCCGGGACGCGTCGGTCGCCACCGTGGAGTTCAAGATCAACCGTCCCCGGGGAAGCAACACCCTGCGCAACTCGGACCTGCACTGGTTCCGGGGCGATGCGGTCAAGCAGCTCCGGTTCCTGTTCCAAAGGATCCGGGAAGAGGGTTCCGCCAGGGCGGTCGTCCTCACCGCCGAAGGCACCCGGGCGTTCGTTCCGGGTCAAAACAGCGACGAGCTCGCCGTGCTTACCGACGAGCAGATCACCGAGCTCGCAGCCCTCGCCCAGGAGACGATGAGCCTGATCGAGGGTTTCGGGATCCCCGTCGTCCTGAACCTGAACGGCCTGGCCCTGGGCGGTGGAGCGGAGCTCGTCTCCGCCGCCCACTACGTGGTCGCCTCACGGGTCGATCGGATCTACCTGGGCCAGCCCGAGACGTACATCAACCTGATCCCCGGGTTCGGCGGCACCCAGCGCCTGGTCCGGGTGTTGGCCGAGAAGTCCCGGCTGGGCCAACGCCGCGGACTCCTCTTCGCGGTCGACGCGATCCTGACCGGGCAGCCGATGAGCGTCGAAGAGGCATATGCGCACGGGCTGGTCTCGGAACTCGTCCCCGCGAACTCCCTGGCCCGGGCGTACCGCCTCGCCGCGGACCACGCAATGGGGACCGACGACACCCTTCGCCGCGCCATGGAGGAGCGCCACCGGGCCGTGGCGCGCTGGGAGGAGCCGTTGACCGACGAGGAGACGGGGCGTTCCGTCGATCCGTCGATCCTCGCCGGGGACGATCACGTCAAGAGGTACCTCCTCCACGCCGAGACCATCGGGAAGAGGGGAACGGTCCTGCGATACGCCCTGGACCTGATCGTCCGGAACGTCACCGAGGGGGTCCAGTACGGAGAGGAGGCCTACTACTTCGGACAGGCGGGGGCGAGCAGCGAGTTCCGGCAGTCGATCGCCCGCTTCCGGAACCGCGCGCCGCTCCCCCGGCCGCCGCGGCGCCCGACCACGGAGAGGGAACGCGTGCGGATCCGGCAGCTGGTGGACGAATCCCTTTCGGCGGCGAGGGAGCGGACCGAGGAACGCTGACGATCCTCTTTTCAGGGACGTCCTGGTTTTACTTCGACGTACCGCTCCTGGATACCGAACTCTAGGGCCCTGTCGACCTCGTCCTTCCTCATCGCGATGTCGACGCGATGGGCGAACCGCCGGTTCATGCGGTCGAGGACGACGCACTCGCCGTACCCTTCGATGTTCAGGATCGTCTCCGGGTCGACGAAGTTCGCGGCGCAAATCTTGAGCCCCTTCGCGACGAGGCGGCAGAGGTTTTTCCCCGTGGCCCCGATGCACGGCTCACAGGTCAATCCGTCTCGACAGAAGGCGTGCGATGATAAGGGGATGAAGACCACTTCCGTAGTCCGAAAGCTGGAGGAAACGGAAACCACAAGGCGTCAAATCCGCACCCTCCTGGAGGAGGGGCCGCACACGGCAAAGGAGATCTCCTCCGCCGTCCATAGGCCGGAAAAAGAAGTCGAGAATCACTTGGAACACCTTCGGAAAAGTCTTCGTTCCGAGGGGCGACGGATGGATCAGGTTCCTGCCGAGTGCCGAGGGTGCGGGTTCGTGTTCAGGAAACGGGACCGGCTCAAGGCGCCGTCCCGATGTCCCGTCTGCAAGGGAGAAGCGATTTCCGACCCGTCTTTCCGCGTGTCAGGCGGTCAAGACTGAGATTCGATGGACCTGCCCCCTCGAATCGGTCCGACGGTTCGAGATGTAATAAAGCTACTCAGGACCCGAACGGACTGCAAACCCCGTGCAAACAACGTACAAGGAATCTCCCTCCCGGTCATCGGAGAGGCGACCTTTCCGCCGAGCACCACTTCCCATTCAGTCGGTTTGAGCAAAGAACATGCTTTCTCCGAAAGAGGAGATTGGTTGCGCGACAGTCAGCGGGGGCGACGAGAAAGCCGCTCTCAAATCTCTTATCTGTAAGATAGGGGCAATGTCGGATTACTTCGTCAAGGCGTCAACTCCGGCCTTGGCAACCTGAGCATCTTCTGAAGGCTTGCCACCGCTTACACCTATTCCTCCCACAATCTTCCCGTCCACGACGATCAGCAGTCCGCCCTCCCGGGGTATAGCGTTCGGGTATGACAGGATCGCGTACTGCCCCCCGTTGAGAGCATCTTCAAGAGCTTTTGTCGGCCGCTGGAATACCACCGCGGTTCGAGCCTTCCCGATCGCGAGATCAGCGCTTGCAAGCAGCGTCCCGTCGGTCCGCTCGAAGTAGATCAGATGGCCCCCGTCATCGACGATCGCAATGTCCAGGTTCCACTTGTTCTTCCGGGCTTCCGCTGCCGCACCGGCGGCAACCTTCTTGGCATCCTCTAACGACAGACTTTTTTTCGTCAGGAGTTCACCGGAAGCTGTGCCTGCGATGAGGATTGTCGACAGGATCAAAGCGCCAATTCCGCCCAACTTTCTTGGTGTCGCGATCATGTGCACCCCTCCTTGCGTAGGATACGAAATGGTATCATTTTACAGGATACAGGCGACGGTCATCCGCGAGATTCTCGACCACGTCGGGCGTCGCTTCGACCCGCTGAAACTCCCCGTTGGCCGCCTCCGCTGCCTCCAGGCTTCTCCCCCTGCCCGGACGCCAAGGCCAACCTCTGCATCT
>Ga0315273_10007565_pt1 | contig 13616 bp, 11 predicted proteins | sample YL17G02_0_MG_FD_205753 | JGI IMG/M metagenome (GOLD analysis project Ga0315273, IMG submission 205753) | Sediment microbial communities from Yellowstone Lake, YNP, Wyoming, USA - YL17G02_0 | ecosystem: Environmental > Aquatic > Freshwater > Lake > Sediment | place: USA: Wyoming | collected... | reverse complement strand
AAAGAAATAAGGAGATTGAATGGATTAAGAATTATAAAGAAGCCCTAAATATGAGTGAGAAATTTTTATCCTAATTTATTTTTTAGCATTTCTTCAACAACCTGCGGGTTTGTCCCGATTTACTTCGTGCATAGCGCGATTAGTAAATCGAGGATCCGCGATTCCGCGGTGCGGAATCGGGACCTCCCTACTTGGTAAGTCTTTTGAGTAATATTTCCTCAACTAATTGTGGATTTGCTTTGCCGCGAGATTCGCGCATAACCATGCCAATTAAGAATTTGAGCGATGCTTCTTTGCCTTTTTTATAATCCTGAACCGCGCCGGCATTTGCATCAATAATTTTATCAATAATCATTTCTAATTCACCCGTGTCAGAAACCTGCGCTAAATCTTTTATTTTTATTATTTCTCCAGGATCGTTCCCCGTTTCAAACATTTCCCTAAGTACAGTTTGAGCGGCGCTTGATGAAATTTCCTTATGGAAAATCCTGACAATTAGGTCTGCAAAGTCGCCGGCAGAAATTTTGGTTTCGCCGGGGCTTTTCATAACTTCACCCGCCATTCGATTTAATTCAGTGATTAAGTAATTCGAAGCAATTTTATATAATTTTTCTTGATGTTCTGCGTCCGGCCTTTTTAAATGTTCGAGGTTATCAAAAGATAAAAGTTCACTGGCTACTTCTTCAAAATAATCGCCGAGTGATTTATTTACTGTGAAAATTTCAATATCGCTTTCGGGCAGAATATATAATTTTTTAAATCTAGCTCGCCGTTGTTCGGGCAGTTCGGGCAGTGACTTTTTGATGACTTCTAATTCAGATTCCTTAAAATGAATGGGCGGAAGATCGGGTTCGGGGAAATATCGATAATCATGAGCTTCCTCTTTAGATCTCTGGCTGAAGGTGATTCCCTTGGTTTCGTCCCAACCTCTGGTCTCCTGTATAATCTTGCCGCCATCGTCCAAAATTTCGTTCTGGCGCTTAATTTCATAGTCAACGGCATTGGCGGCGGCACGAATTGAGTTTAAATTCTTAATTTCCGCTTTAGTCCCCCATTTGTCCCGATTTGATTCGAGCCAAGCTCGAAAATCAAATCGAGGATCCTCGATGCTTTTTGCATCGGGACCATCACCGGTTAAAGAAATATTTACTTCGACTCTTAATTGCCCCTTTTCCATATCAGCGTCAGATATATGAAGGTAGCGCATTATTAATTGCAATTCTTCGGCAAATTTTTTAACTTCTTGTCCGTTTTCAAAGTCTGGTTCTGTCACCAGTTCCATTAGTGGGACTCCGGCACGGTTATAGTCAACTAAAGAATAATTAGTGCCTTCCGGATGATATAACCTCCCCGCATCCTCTTCTAAGTGAATCCTTGTAACCCTGATTTGCTTCGAGATTTGAGATTTAAGATTTGCCTGCCCGCCGAAGCCTTGGCGAAGGAGGGAGATCTCTAGATACCCCTCGTAGCAGAATGGTTTTTGATATTGAGTTATTTGATAGCCCTTCGGCAAGTCGGGATAGAAATAATTTTTTCTTTCAAAAAAAGTATCGCTATTAATATGACAATTAAGGGCCAGGCCGGCTTTTATTACATCGTAAATTGCATCCTTGTTAGCCACAGGAAGCGTACCCGGGTGACCCATGCAAATTGGGCAAACGTTAAAATTAGGACGTTTTTCATCCGGATCATTAAGCGAATCACAAAACATTTTTGTCTTCGTCTTTAATTCAATATGAATTTCAAGCCCTATAACTGGTTTTCTTACATTTAACATCCCCTAAATTTACCACTATTTTTTCAATAAAAAAAGCCGGCCGTAACGGCCGGCAGAGCATCGTAGACTCAATGAATTATGAATTCGCTCTCCTTAATTCAATAAAGTCTTCAAAATGAGACGGGGTATGTTCTATGCAAACATCAAACATCAAACTAACCATACGACGAATTTCCCACTCCGCGTGTTTTGCTAAACGAAGTTTGAATAAATGACGCAACGCCCGAGCATTAGTAAAATAATAACAATCTGTAGCAAATTCAACTGGCATTATTTTTCGTGAATCTTCTTTACTGGCACCAAGTTTACGCTTTTCATCGTAGGCTTGAATTGCTCTTTTAGCTGTTTCTTCGTCTATCGCCAAGAGTTTTTTCACGGTTTCTTCTTCTTGAATATAATCATAGGTGCAATAGACAAACCTATTCCCGCCAGCTTCAACATAACGAGTGCTTCGATAAATCCAGCCAATCCCAATTTTATGGCGAGTCCATTGTGCCTGCACTGATTTTGAAGTACCGGTCACATTAAAAACATATTCAACCGCCTGAAATGGGGTCGTATGTTCCCATTTAATTAAATCGCGATTTAAGCGAAGGTCATCCTCATAAGTGCCTTTTGATTCATGGCTTTGACGCGCAGTGAACCCAGGCAGACTTTCTGAGTCACAAAGCTCTTTCCATTTGCCAATCGGCTGAGTGATTGCAACGAGTTCTACGGCTGGCTCAACGGCACGGAAAAGCCCGTCGCGTAGATGTCCCCATTTGTCAGACATTTTGGCCTCCTTCCAAGGGCTTGAATTTTCTTACTATTACCCCTTGTCTTTGAAAAAGATCAATAGCCATTGGATTCTCTTTCTCGGGATAATCATCGGCATAGATAAATTCAATTACGCCGAGGTTTACCAAAATCTTTGCGCAATCAAAGCAGGGAGAAAATGAACAATAAACCTTGGCGCCGGAAAGATTAACTCCTTCTGTTGAAGCATTAGCGATGGCATTAGTCTCCGCATGTGCTCCCCGACAAAGACCGGAACCGGCAGGTAATCGTTTCCCAGACCCATCTTCTTTTTGACAGCCAACTTCTTCGCAATGCGGCTCACCTCTGGGCGGCCCATTATAGCCAGCCGTCAAAATTCTGTTGTTTCTTACGAAAACAACTCCAATCTTAAAATATTTACACGTTGATCTTCTTGCATAGAGGCGAGCTATAGCCATAAAAAGCGAATCCCAAGAAATCCGATGTGAATCGTCGTTAGACATATCCCCTCCCTATTTTCAAAAAACAATAAAAATACCCGCTAGGGTATTTTATTAGAAATTTAAATTTATATCAAGCAAGATGTTATTTGACCTCTATTCTCCCGATTTTGTTACGCACAGCGAAATACAAAATCGAGGATCCACGATTCCACAAAGTGGAATCGGGACCATTTTATTTGACTTCGATCCCCATCGATCTTGCCGTGCCTTCAACAATTTTCATGGCACCATCGACGTCGTTAGCATTTAGGTCAATCATTTTCTTTTCGGCGATTTCTTTAACTTGAGATTTGGATACTTGACCGACTTTATTTTTGTTTGGGACTCCTGATCCCTTCTCAATGCCGGCGGCAACACGCAAGAGATAAGCTACCGGAGGTGTTTTAAGTTTGAATTCAAAAGTTCGATCTTCAAAAATAGTAATTTCAACGGGAGTAACTTCGCCCGGTTTATCTTTCGTAGCTTCATTAAATTGCAAAACAAACTGCTGGAGGTTAATCCCATGAGGACCAAGCGCAGTCCCAACCGGAGGTGCCGGAGTTGCTTTTGCGCCTTCGATCTGTAGTTTTACGATACTTTTAATTTTCTTTGCCAATTTTGTTCAAGAGTGATAGCGATTGAGGACAAAATTGAGCATCCCGCTTAAATTTTGCCATCACTATCAGTCTGGGTCTAATATAATAATTAAGTAACACTTACTTTGGCAATCCGCGAGTGCCGAATAGGCACATCCCTAACTGGCGAAGCGGATTGCCGGCTACTGTCCCGCAAAATTTGGGCGGGACTGCCATTTCTTATAGCTTCTTAATTTGCAAGAAATCTAACTCTACCGGCGTCTCTCTCCCAAAAATCGTAACTAATACTTTGACCCTTCCTCTTTCCATATCAATTTCAGATATTTTCCCATCAAAATCTTTAAATGGCCCGTCAGTAATTTTAACCCTGTCTCCAACTGCAACATCAATCTTATACTTGGGCTCTTCAACGCCTATTCTCTTCATAAGCGTATCAACTTCACCTTTGGCTAGTGGCGTCGGTACCGTCCCCGCTCCAATAAATCCGGTAACACTGGGTGTGTTTCTAACAACATACCAAGAATCATCATCAACGATCATTTCAACAAGAACATACCCGGGATAAATTTTTTCTTCAATGGTCTCTCGTTTCCCGCCTTTTATCTTAATTTTTTTCTCTTTTGGAACTAATATATTAAAAATTTTGTCCTCAAAACCAAGGGATTCAACTCTTTGCATTAAACTTCTGGCAACACTGTCTTCATAACCGGAATACGTATGAATCGCGTACCAGTTTCTCTCTCCAGTTGTAACTTGTTTTGGCAATTTTGTTCAAGAGCGTTAGCGATTGAGAACAAAATTGACCATCCCGATCAAATTTTGCTATCACTAATACTCAAACTCTTATGATAAATATTTTAACAAATCCCTGGCGCAATCCGTGAGTGCCGAATAGGCACATCTCTTATGGGCGAAGCGGATTGCCGGCCATTTCCCCGCAAAATTTGGGCGGGGTGGCAACATAATCTTTGTGCTGGGTTGGCCACAATATTTATTATTTAATGATAAATTTATTTAATATATATTCAAATCCAATATCAAGAAATCCTAAAAATATAGCCAAGAAAAGGCTAATCCCAATTACAATTAAGGTATAGTTAACCGTCTGTCTCCTTGTCGGCCAGCTTACTTTAGAGAGTTCAACCTTAACTTCTTTAAGAAATTCAATTACTTTATTCATCCCGTAAGAAGTTACAAGGCCCAATAAAACACCTAAGCGTGTCGCATATGGAATTTATAACTTTTTAAATAAATCTGTATCCCTGAACCCGCTAGAGTAACTTCTAACGGGATTCATCCCGCACCTATAAAGAATATATTTCTTAAGCGATTGTGATAGAAATATATTTACTTAATAGTTATTAATTATTTATTACTATACATCCCCTTCACCTAGAAATAGGGCTATCGCAGATTCTTTATAGGTGCGGGATCTAAAAATCGCCCGAGGGCGCATTAATACCCTATCAAAATTAACATCAAATGTCAATCCCTCGACCTTAGAGTGCCGAAAGATAGTTTCAAAATCACGGTTCGCGAGCTTTTCTTGTATCTATTGCTCCGTGAGATGAGCAAATCCTATAAGCTTAGGGCAGAGTAATCGGCATCTTAGGGTGAGGGGTCAATTCTAACTAAACATCCAAGTTCTGGACTGTCTTGGCGTGTGTCTGGATAAATTTCTTCCTTGGCAAAACCTCTGATCCCATTAAAACATCAAAAACTTTGTCGGCGACTTGAGCATCTTTCATAGTCACTTGCAATAATACCCTCTTTTCAGGATCAAGGGTCGTCTCTCTTAGCTGATCAGGATTCATTTCTCCTAGACCTTTATATCTTTGGATAGATATCCCGCCAATTTTTTCAGCTCCATTTCCTTCAGAATCTTCGGCCGTGTTCTCTCCTGCATCGACGGCATCACCCTCCACAGCTCCGTCTTCAATAGAAGTTATCTCCCATTCAGATCCATCTTTGGTTTTGGCTTTCTTGGAACGATTTTCTATATATGCCTTTTTAAGTTCATCAACAATTTTATCTTTTTCCATATCATTGTAGGCATAAAACGATTTTGATCCCTTTTGAACTTTATATAATGGCGGCTGGGCAATATACAAGTAGCCGTCGTCGATTAATTGAGGGAAATATCGATAAAATAAAGTTAAGAGCAAAGTTCTAATATGAGCGCCGTCAACATCGGCATCGGTCATAATTATTATCTTGTGATATCTAAGTTTAGTAATATCAAATTCTTCGGCAATGGCTGTGCCCATGGCAATAATCAAAGCGCGAATTTCCTGTGATGCCAGCATCTTATCAAGACGGGCTTTTTCAACATTTAAAATTTTACCGCGCAAAGGCAAAATTGCCTGCGTTCTTCGATCACGAGCGCCCTTGGAGCTATTATGGACAAACACACCGCTAGCTAACGCAAAATTGTGCGTCCCTGAAACTTCTATATCATAAACATCAATTTTTTTCTGCAATACTTCTATTCTCTTTATCTTATGGTTATAATTCTTAATCGCATCTAGCGCTCTACTATTATCACCGCCAAAGAACTTAGCGCAAAAGGTATCCCATTTTAATAGATTTTTATTTCTTTCATTAATTCTAATATTATCATAATTCTGGATAGAGCGTTCGGTCTCAAATAAATTCTTAAGACGACTCATCGTATGGTTAAAATAAGTTTTATTATAGGATTCTTTCCTCTTGGCTCTAAATTCTAAGGTCCATTGTTTCTTGGTCTGCTGTCTTCTCCACCCCAATAATTCGCCGTTCTCCCATTGATTTTTAGATTGTTTCGAAAGCTCAATTTTCTTTTCGGGATGAAGTGCAAAGTAATTCTTAACTCTTCTGGATTGCGCCTCTCTATTTTCTGGATCAGCCCAATATTTTTTTTGCACATCCGCGAGTAATCTGTTGTTCTTCCCCCTATACTCAGCTGATGAATTATAAAATTCTAGAAACTTATTTACCATATATTGTTTATACTCGGGATTTTCCCATTGCCTCTTTGCTCTCGCGCTAAGAATAGCTCTCATATTTGGAGACATCATGGTTCTACTTATTTTTTCTCGATATTCTTTTGTTTGCCTTATTTTTCGAAGTTTTTCTAATACCTGTGGCGTCCGAGCGGTCTTATCAAGATGTTGAGTGTGATATAGTATATGGCCCACCTTATCCATCCTGATAATATTATCCGGATTGTTATTTAATTTATTAAAATCTTTATGATGTCTTTGTGCCCCATCTTTTTCCGAATAATATTTATTTTCAAGATTGTAATTATCTGCTAAGACATGAGTAAACCTCCAATAATGTTCTATCGGATTAAATATCATTTCATAACCACTGATTGTTATCCCTCCGCCAATTTTGGATATTTTTCTATTTAAAGGAAAGATTGAATCTCTTTTATTTAGGTCTATTGCTTTCTTATAGGAGCCGTCCCTTAACAAAAATTTATGACCGGGCGTACAAATAATTTCTTCGTCATTATCTAATGTAACTCTTATTACATTAGCGTTTTTTCTTGTAATCCTCGGATTTAATATTCTTTCAACCCCTATATGGCCGTTTTGTTTTACTGTATAACAATAATTAACCCCACCTCTCTTATCTTCACTAACTAATTCTCTAAATGAAATATTTCTTCCGTCCGTTAATGCTATCTTTGTATCTCCGGAAAAGCACCCACCAGCACTATCTCCTTCAACAAGGAATAATTCCGATTCCGATGCATCTCGGCTTGAGCAATCAGCAAGCTTACCGGGCAAGGTCATGCCCTCAAGAGCTCCTTTTCGTAAAACCGTATCGCGAGCGGCCTTGGCAGCAAGGCGGGCTTTAGAAGCGAGAAAAACTTTATCAAGTATCTGGCGAGCATCGGTGGGGTTTCTTTCCAGCCAATCGGCAAATTCAACGCCTACGACTATTTCAACGGCAGTTCTCGCTTCCGGAGTGCCCAATTTGGCCTTTGTCTGGCCTTCAAACTGGGGTTCCTTTAATTTGACTGAGATAATCACGGTCAGCCCTTCTCTCACGTCTTCACCCGAAAGATTATCGTCCTTCTCCTTCAAAAAAGTGTTCTTTCTTGCATAATCATTTAAAGTTCTGGTAATGGCAGATCTAAAACCGGTCAGGTGCATCCCCCCTTCAACGGTATGGATATTATTGGCAAAGCTTAATTCCTTGCTCTGAAGTTCGTCAACATATTGAAGAGCAACCTCTACTTGAATACTTTCCTGTTCTTTATTTACATAAAAAATATTGTCATGCTTAATTTCTTCGCCACGATTTAAAAATTCGATATAAGAAACGATACCGCCTTCAAAATAAAAATCATAATTTGCAGGGACCTCTTTCTTAAATTCTTCAACTCTGATTGGACTTCTTTCATCAATAACAGAAATTCTAACTCCTTTTGTTAAGTACGCCTGCTGACGCAAGTGGGTCAAAATTGTATCCCAGTCAAAAGCAATCTCTTTGAAAATTGCCGGATCGGGTTCAAAAGTGATAATCGTTCCGGTTTTATTTGTCTTGCCAATTTTTTTAACCGGTCCAAGGGGTTTACCTTGTTTATATTCCTGAACAAAAAAATCGGGCTTTCGGTGAATTTCGGCTTTCATCCAAATTGAAAGGGCATTTACAACGGAAAGTCCGACACCGTGCAAACCGCCGGATACCTTGTACGAGTCGCCGCCAAATTTACCGCCGGCGTGAAGCGTCGTGGCCGCTGTTTCTAGTGCTGATTTTTTTGTCTTAGGGTGGATGTCTGTCGGGATGCCTCGCCCATCGTCAAAAATTCTAACTTTATTTTCCGGCAATAGGGCGACTTCAATATTCTTAGCATACCCGGCCATAGCTTCGTCAAGAGAATTATCAAAAACTTCCCATATTAAATGATGGAGCCCCTCAACACCGGTTGAGCCAATGTACATCCCCGGTCTTTTTCGAACCGGCTCTAAGCCCTCAAGAACTTGGATGTCCTTGGCTGTATACGAATTATTCTTTATATCTATATCTGCCATAAGATGATGAAAAAACGGGGATATTGACCCTCAAAAAACCCCGCTTTCCGATCCCGCTGGTGGCGGACGGCGGAGGCGGGCATTGCCTCGCTCGCAGCCATTAGCGGAGGCGGGCTCGCCTCGCCATAGCATTTTGCGGAGGCGGGAGGGCAATAAGTTATTATATGCTAATTGTACCATTTTACCCTTATTTAATCAACTCTTTTTGTGGGTATTTTCGGCTTAAAAAAGCCGCTTTTTAAGCGGTTATTTCACAAGAATTTGTTTATTGGCTAAAAACCATATAAGTACCATGAAAACAATGAAAAACAATGTTGGAACTGTACAATAAAGGGCAGTATTAAAACTTGCAAAAGTCCTGTCTGAATATAGAAAGAACATTATCGAAATAGAAAGAACAAGAAAAAAACCAAGCGTAGTGAGGTGTGCTCCGGCATAAGCTCCTAAAAACACAAGAAAAACTACGTCAATCATAAATAAAAGGCCTTTTATGAGATCTCTGACTTCGAACATATCCCCTCCATAGAAAAGACCTGCGCCAATATTATACTTTTAAAATATATTGTCAATTAAAACCATCCCTCCGCATGCTCGCGGAGGGATGGTTTTAATACTATCTTAAATCGGCTTTAAATTGCTCTTTTGTGGCTTCGTAAATTTTGGCCTGAATGGCATCGACTTCGCTCGAAAGAAGGGTTCTCTCATTGCTTCGATATGTAACTCTAAATGTATAACTGGTCCTATCTGCGCCAAATTTTTCAACATTAGAATATGTATCCAATAAACTCACCTCTTCTACAAGATCTCCACCATAATATCTAACCACATCGTAATAATCATTCGGTGTAAATTTATTATCAACTACGAATGAGATGTCGCGAGTAATTGGTGGGAACTTGCTTACTTCTTTGAATTTATTTCCAAGATACAATTGCTTTTTAACTCTTTCATCTTGGGACCACAAAAGCCGAATATCGGGCAAATCCATACTTAAGATGGCGAGTCTTTCCAAGCCGAAACCAAATGCCCAGCCGTTATATACTTCAGGATCAACGCCGAGATTCTTAAGAACCACACCTTTTACCACTCCACTTCCCAAAACTTCAACCCAACGGCCGTTGACTTCTATTTCCATTTCTAAACTCGGATCCGTATAAGGAAATGTGTCTTCGTTGAATTTATATTTTACGTTTGGTCCAAAAACCGCTTGAGCAATTTTAATTAAGATATTCTGAAGGTCTTTAGCGGTAATTATTTTTTCTGATTTACGACATAGATACCAGCCATCCATTTGATGGAATACGTTCATGTGATTTTTGTCTATCTCGTCTCTTCGATAAACCTTGCCATAGGCAAGTGACCCAACCGGCAAGCCATTTTTGATTTTTTCTTTTATTTCTTCCTGCATCAGAAAGTAATACCACATTATGGTCGTATGAGTTCTAAGAATATTATTATCGTCGATGAAGTAGGTGTCAGATTTGCTTCTGGCCGGATGATCGGGGGCAAAATCGAATAAATCAAAGCTGATATCTTTTCTTACTACTTCCGGGGCATCAATGATGTAAAAATCCTTGAAATCCGAAAGTGTCGTTATCCGTTCTGCAAGTTCATAAATTGGACTGCCTTTTGTACGCGACAAATCGGGCATATTAATGAATCTTTTGAGACGGTCGCTTTCTGGGTCGCTTCTTTTATCAAGCTCCTCTTTTATCTTTTTCTCTTCGTCTAAGCTAATTGTTATAATTTTGTTCCCCATAATTAATAGTTATTATTTTTATTTACTAGATCAGAGTATGACCCGCTTATTTTTTTATGATTATCTATTTTTAGGATAGAAGATATCTCTTTATATTCTTTTAATGCCTCTCCTTCGTCTGCCCCAATTACGGTTTCGAGCTCCATAAAATACCCCAGATTTTGGACAATATCAAGATGAATTCTTGTATTTTTGTATATCCAAAGTTCTCTTCTTTTCGTAATTACTGAAAAAATACCTAAAGCTTTTGAAAAGAAATCCTTCAATTTATCCGCATCTTCTTTGGTTAGTGTCATTATTTGAATGTTGGAAATCTCTTCATCGAAAGAATCCGGTCGAGTGTAGAAAATCAATTCAAATTGTTCGTTGTTAATCCCCCTGATTTTCAACCTGCCCATTGAACAATTAAAATATGTGTCACTTTGGTTTAATATCCCCTTATATTCAGCATTATTCTCCTTTAGTAAATCGGTTACATCTTTTAATTGATCCTGACCGATAAATTTAATTTTAATTTCAATGTTTTTCATTTTCTTTGATGTGATTTATTGCTTCTGCGGCACCCTCAAAAAGAAGTCTGCCATTTGAGATTACTAAATTTCTTAATAAATCCATTTGACCTCGCCTCTCTATTTTATAAAATATATTTCCACTTGGCATCCAATGTGGCTCGACTCTTTCAATCTGCAGTTCGCCAGTAGTATTATCTGGTAAGAGCCCGGAATTAATATCTTTTAAATAAAGGGGGCCTGAATAAAAGCCCATGCAATAATCTCTTGTTTTTGTAACGATTCGGCGAAGTTCATCTTCAGATACAGTTGGTAATAGTGGCCGTATGGCAACAAGCGTGGGTAGTCTAGCCTCATTAGCTTCTATTAATGTAGTTACTCTGGCTTCAGGTTTCGGAGCGTTGGGCTCCCATATTGTAGCCGATTCTAAACATGGGATTGTCACTGAAAAAAACAAAGAATTACCCGATTGACTTAACTTTTCGTTAATTACGGCTAATTCGCCGATAAATTTGGCGTCGAGGGCGAGTTTTGTTATTACCGAAATATCTCTCCCAAGCTTTGCGAGTTCGTTAAGAATTCTTAAAGAATCGGCTTTATTTAGAAAGAATTCAGTATCACATCCTATCATTATTATCTTGACTTCTTCCGGAATATCCCGGAGAATATCTATCTGGCTAGTTGTTAAATACTCTCCAACATCTTTCGGGCTGAAATTCAATTCGTCGACAAAACAATACCTACATCCCAGGGGACAACTTAATTGAGAATAGGTCAGAATTCTATCCTTATCAATTTTCAGCCCATGTTCTTCAAATTTTTTGGCTTCATTCGACATATTTTAATGTAGGTTCATCTCTTAGGATAAGTGCCTAAGTGTAATCTTCGGTTGATTTTTTATTATAATATTTGAACTTTAATAGCAAATATAAAATTAATAGTATTGCGGCGAAGGCCGCAAAATATTGAATTCTAAATATCACGAATATTTTCATTAAGAAAAATCCCAGTATTGCTAGCGACATAAGAAATGACCCAGAAAAAACTGGCCAGAAATTTATTTCTTTTTTGGTTATAAATTTTCCTACTAATAACATGATTAAAATTAATATTGACCAAACCGCTATGAAAGCAATAACAAAGAAAAGTATTTTAACAAAAACATTTAACTGAAGGGGGTCAAAATTAAAGACTATTAATAAAGCGCCAATCACCGAGATTGCCGCAATTCCAAATACCCCCAGTATTTCCGCTTTCATTCAAGTAATATACCAATTTAGAGGATATTTTGGAAGAGTTGGGGGCTTGACCCTAACGGCCCCGTGATGGCTATGCCATTTTACGGGGCCGTTAAGAGAAATAGATAAAAAATAACATTTAATACGCCAGTTCAATAATCCTCGACAATAGTTCCCCGTAAGAAAGGCCTTCTTTTATCATTAATGCCGGATACATCTAAATGTTAGTAAAACCGGGTATCGAGTTTACTTCATTGATATATACTTTCCCGTCTTTTACGAAAAGATCCACGCGGGCAAAGCCGGAACATCCACAGAGTCGATACACTCTTTCTGCTAATTTCTTAGCTTCTTTATTTTCTGACTCGGAGATATCAGCCGGAATAATAGTTTTGGTGCGTCCAAGTTTGTACTTTTCGTCGTAATCATAAAATTCACCAATTAGAACAAGCTGTGCCGGCTGTGAAATAATTAATTTATCATTACCTAATACCGCTATTTCAATTTCTTTATGTTTTGTGAAGCCCACTTCGACAATGACTTTTGAGTCGTGTTTTTTGGCAATTTCAATTGCCTTTGAAAGCAAATCAAAATTTTTAATTTTGGTAATTCCGACTGATGATCCTGAATTTGCTGGTTTAACAAAAATGGGCAGTTTTAACTTTTTAAGTAGGGATATTTTTTCTTCAATCTCATTTTTGCCATCAAGGACATAATCTAAAATAATATATTTTGCTTGAAGTATGCCATAACCTGCCATTAAATTTTTAAATATTGCCTTATCCATGCATAGAGCTGAACTTAAAACATGGCAACCAGCATAAGGAATTTTTTGACTTTCAAGAATCGCCTGTAATACTCCGTCTTCTCCATATTTACCGTGTGTCATCGGGAGTGCGACATCGATGAACTTATTGAAGTCATTAATATTTATCCTTTTTCCTTCTTTCAAATTTTTAACGCTAGGAACGACAAAAAAATCACCTTTTTTGTCCCAGTGAATCAGGGCCACTTCATATTTTTTGGAATCGATATTTTTGGCAACATTAAAAGCGGAATCAATTGAAACCTCGTATTCATTGCTAAGCCCACCAAAAAATAGTCCGACTCTTTTCATGTTGATATCGCATCTATTTAACCATTTTTTGTTAAATATATCGAGTCTTAATGTTTCCCCCAACGGCTCACCTTTAAGGTGAGCCGTTTGGGGAACGATGGTGTTTCTCCTGGCGGGCCTGCCCGCCGAAGCTCGCTTTGGCGAGCGAAGGCGGGGACGACGGGACTCGGTCACAACTTTTTCCTCAGCCGTCGCCTCGCAAAAGTTGCGACCCCGCCTCGCGGTGTTTGTCTACTGACAACCACAACGCTCCGGCTTTCTCGTCCCGTCTCTTCCACCCATAGATGAAAACAAAAAGGCCGTAGTGGCCTTTTTGTTTTCATATGCGGGGACGACGGGACTCGAACCCGCAACC
>Ga0315273_10007564_pt1 | contig 13616 bp, 8 predicted proteins | sample YL17G02_0_MG_FD_205753 | JGI IMG/M metagenome (GOLD analysis project Ga0315273, IMG submission 205753) | Sediment microbial communities from Yellowstone Lake, YNP, Wyoming, USA - YL17G02_0 | ecosystem: Environmental > Aquatic > Freshwater > Lake > Sediment | place: USA: Wyoming | collected... | reverse complement strand
CAGATTCATGATGCGTTGGAAGTCCGGGTTGTCGAACACTTCCCGAGGAAGGTAGAAGGAGTCGTCGTTCTTGGCGGCATCGAAATCCATCCCCATGGCAGTCGTGTCGCCACCTAATTCCTCAATCTGCGCAATTATTCCGGACATGGTGCTGTGCGTGGTCAGCAGCGTGGTCCGCAGGCTTTTCATGGTGCCAATCAGTGGCGGTAGCATGGCAAGCATCTGCGGCATGACCACGTCGAAGTTATCCAGGTCCGGCTCAAGTTCAGCCAGTTTATCGGTCAGTGTGGATACGCCGTCGATTGAATCATATACCGATCTGACCGCCCAGCAGGCCGGGATGTCAAAGCAATGTGGTTCCCAGTAGAAGTAGTTGCGAATCGGTCTGAAGAAATCATCGAAATCCGCCAGGCGGTCTCGAATCTCACCAGAAATAGCGAGGGTTTCTTTCGTTACACCGACCATATGATTAGTGGTACCGACCAGTTGTTGCGTCAAACCATACATGCGCTCCATCGTCGCGATCGTTCCGGTGAGCTCATCTGCCGTCCTCAGCAAATCAGTTATACGATTTTCCACGAATTTCATATTTTGCAACTGGCCAGCATTTTGGATGCTCAGCAGAAATGGAATCGAGGTGTGTCCGAGTGGCGTTCCCTGTGGGCGAGTAGCGGCCTGCACTCGGGAAATTCCCGGCACCCCGAAGATGCCCTTGGCAAGTTTTTCCAAGACGATGAAGTCAGCCGAATTACGCATGTCGCGATCGGTTTCAATGAACAAAATTTCGGGCTGCATCCTGGCCTGCGGGAAATGGCGCTCCGCGGCCGCCCACCCGACATTAGCGGGCATGTCATCGGGTATGTAAAGCCGGTCCTTGTAGCTCGCTTTGTATCCCGGTAGCGCCAGCAGACCCACCAAAGCGATCGCGACAGCCGCGACAAAGACCGGTACGGGCCAGCGCACAATCACAGTTCCAACCCGTCGCCATCCGCGCACCTTCATCTTGCGTTTTGGCTCGAAGAGGCCGAAGCGGCTACCGACGGAAAGAACTGCAGGTACCAGCGTCAACGCCACCGCTACAGCGACGAGCATACCCACTGCGGACGGGACTCCCATGGTCTGGAAGATCGGCAAACGGGTAAAACTGAGGCAGTACGTTGCCCCAGCAATAGTCAAACCCGAGGCCAAGACCACATGAGCTACCCCGTGGTACATGGTATAGAACGCCGTTTCACGATCCTCGCCGGCCTGACGCGCCTCATGATAGCGTCCGATGAAGAATATGCCGTAGTCCGTTCCCGCCGCGATCGTGAGGGATACCAGGAGATTGACGGAAAAAGTCGAAAGGGTAAGAAGATCGTGGTGGCCGAGAAGTGCGACAACTCCCCGTGCTGCCGCCAATCCGATCCCGACAGTGGCCAACAAGAGCACAACGGTAACGACCGAACGGTATACGAGAAGCAACATGATGAAAACGACGACAACGGTCGCCACAATAATTTTGAGGATTGCTCTGTCACCGCTGGCGTTCATATCAGCAACTAGCGCGGCCGAGCCGGTGACATAGACTTCAAGCCCACTTGGTGCAGGCGTCTGCTGTACTATCTGCCGCACGGCTTCGACGGATTCGGTCCCCAGGGGCTCTCCTCGGTTGCCGGCGAGATTCAATTGAACGTACGCGGCCAGACCATCGCCACTTTGCGCACCCGCCGTCGTAAGCGGGTCTCCCCAGAAGTCTTGAATGTGCTGCACATGCGTCGTGTCTGATTTCAATCGACGGATTAGCTCGTCATAGTACTCGTGCGCGGCGTCACCGAGGGGCTGCTCGCCCTCTAATACGATCATCACGTCACTGTCGGAATTCGATTCCCCGAATACCGTGCCCATTCGGGTCATTGCCTTTACCGACGCCGCATCTTTAGCGCTCAGTGATACTGCATGCTCTCTAGCTACCTGTTCCAGTGATGGCACGCTGATACTGACAAAGAGGGTAATCGCCAGCCACCCGAGAATGATAAGCACGGACAATTTGCGGATCGTCGCCGCTATTAATCGCCTATTGGGGTGTTCGTTTCTCGTGCCGTGGCCGGTCATGCGCCCTTTACCAGACAATGGGTGAAGGCATTCACTTCGTTCGAGATCCTCTCAGCTTTGATCTCACCGTCCACTACGATTCGGCAACCAATACTGTCGCTGTCGCCTTGCGCCACAATGTTCCCTAGGACCATTGGCGAGGTCGTCGTGATCTTCAACGACCACGGCAGGCGCGCTCCATCGACTTCCTGCGGCTGATAGTTTTCATCGAAATAGCTGATGTCTGCCACGGAGCCGGGTGGGCCAAAGACCTCGTAAGTCATCTCCCTGGGATTGTACGGCTTGCTGTCCTCAGCCTGGCTTTCAACAAACGACGGGCCCTCATCACGGCCGAACATACCGTGCAGCCGCGACACGCTGAACCCCCAAAAAACCACCACCACCAGTACAACCAGCGGTATCCACACCCTCCCAAGAATTCTGATGACCCTCATCCGCTTACCCACCCCCGCGACCGATAACGACGAGAAATGGGTGCCGTGGCCGGAATTTCGTCCGCGTGGCGGGGCACGGTGTGCCCGGCATCGCGCGGAGCGCCGAAACACGCGACTGAGCCGGTATAACCTCCGCGATGGATCGAGTAGACGGCCACTGCGCACGTCCAGTCGGTTGGCTGCTCCGGGCGGCCCTGGGTTCCGGACATCTCTGCAACCTTATGTCACAGTGCGCTACGGTATCCCGCGTAGTTCGCACCAGGTCTGAGGACCGTCACTGAGGGGTTTATGCATGGCATTTTCTCGCCGGCTCAGGTTCCGCGCCAGCCTTCTGAAGATCGGCGTCGATGGCATGATGGGGGTTATGCGGGACAGAACAACCGCATACGCCTACACCCTGACCGGCAGGGAAACTGCTCCAATCACGAACTTCGACCCCTTCGCAGCACAGACGGTCGCCGATCCCTATCCGGGATACCGTACGCTGCTGACCGGGCCAGCCGTTCCGAACGTGTGGTACAACCGCAAACGCGGGATCTGGATCATTCCTGGCTACGATGACGTGTGGGCGGCGTTGCGCGACCACGATGCGTTGTCTTCGGCCGAAAGCCAAAGCCGGTTCCGCGTCCATCTCCCGATGATGAACGCGGCCGACCCGCCCGACCACACCCGGCTTCGCAAACTCGTCTCCCGGGCGTTCACCCCACGGGCGATGACGGCATGGGAAGCGGCCATCAACGAGGTCGCCGATAATCTCATCGACGACATGGTTGCCCGCGGAAAAACCGAAGCGGTGTCCGATCTGGCCAAACCGCTCCCAACCCGACTTATCGCCACGATGCTGGGGATACCGCAGCATGAACACGCACGATTCATGGCTTGGTCCGATACGATGCTCGCGGGCTCCTTTGCCCCGCTGACTCTGCACGGGATCAACCTCGTCTCGCGCACAAGTAAAGCGACTGTGGCGATGCGTCGCAATCTCGATCCTCTCATCACACTTCGCCGTCGCCATCCCGGTGACGACCTGATCTCCATGATGACCCATGCGGATGGCGACGATGGGCTGACCGACGACGAGATCTTCTGGTTCGTCGCCATGCTCATCGGCGCCGGCAACGAGACGACGAGGAACTTGTTGTCGGGGCTATTGCTGACCCTCGCGCAGCGACCCGACGTTTATGCCCAGCTGCGCGAGCACCCGGAGCTGATTCCCGCGGCGATCGAGGAACAGCTGCGCTTCGTGTCACCCATTCAGGGGTTTTACCGAACCGCCACCCGCGACTACACCATCGGTGCGAGCACGATCCCGGCCGGCGCACGCGTTCTGCTCCTGTTCGGTGCGGCGAACCGTGACCCGCGCCACTACGACGACCCGGACACCTTCGACTTGAACCGCAACCCGTCCGACCACCTCGCCTTCGGCTTTGGCATCCACTACTGCCTCGGAACGCATCTGACCCGTCTGGAAGTCAGCCGGGTTCTGACACAACTACTTCCCCGGGTCGAAGCTATTCATCTCGACGGGGACTACCGCTATCTCGACAATGCGACGATGCGCGGACTGGTGCATCTGCCGCTCCAGTTGGTGCCCATCAAGTCAGGCGCGTGATCCACGGCGTGGGACTGGGGCTGCCGCCATGGCCATGGAGGCTTGCCGTCGGCGCGCGACAATCCTTGTCGACGAAGGAACTCAGGAATTCATCCCAACACCGTGCCGCGCTGTATGCCAAGACCCATGACGAAAAACGAGGTGGGTCATGACTCGGTCCTCCGATACCGTATTGTCCTTGCCACCGTCCTTCTAGAGCACTTGCTCCATTTCGCGCATGCGAGGCAGCCCGGAGGTCTGATCTTGACCGGATGCGATTTGTCGTACTGAGGAGTCCTGATCCGATGACAACCAAGCGGATTGCTCTGGTCACGGGGGCGACTAGTGGCATCGGTGAGGCCACCGCCTACCGATTGCACGCCCGAGGTTATGTGGTGTTCGCGGCTGGCCGCAATCCCGAAGCGCTCGATACACTGCGATCGCGTGGCCTACAGGCCCGCGCCCTCGACGTGATCGACGAGGACGCCGTGTCACGACTCGTTAACGAGATCCACGCCGAATACGGGGGCGTGGACGTATTGGTCAATAGCGCCGGATTCCCGTTTCGCAGCCCCCTTGAGCAGGTGGCGTTGAGCGACCTAAGAAGCATCTTCGAAACCCATGTGGTTGCGATGCTTCACTTGTCACAGGCTGTATTACCTGGCATGCGCTCTCGTGGGGCCGGCGCAATCGTTAACATTGGCAGCACCGGAGGCAGATTCACTACTCCTGGCGCAGGCCCTTACCACATCAGCAAGTACGGCGTCGAGGCCCTCTCGCTTGCTCTGCGGGCCGAAGTAAGGCAGTTCGGCGTACGCGTGGTGTTGATCGACCCGACCGGAGTGCGCACCAGGTTCATCGAAGCCCAACTCGCGGAAACGCGGTCGTACGCCGATGACGACCCGTACGGCGAGTTCAAGCGCCGGTACGACGAGAACGTGCGCGCGCTTTCCGAGACGCCTTTCGCGACGGTCAGCGCCGACACTGTCGCAAACGCAGTAATGCGGGCCGTTGAGGCCAAGAACCCCAAACCCCGCTACATCGTCGGGGCTTCAGGAAAGGCATCCGTGCTCGCCCGACTTCTTCTGACCGACCGGATGTGGGATTGGATTCTGGTCAGGGGCTTGACCGCCTAGCGCGTGAAGTGTCCCGAACAAACCCGATCCCGACCGATGTCAAGCATGCTCGGTGATCCACCCGGCAGTGAAGCGCTGAATCTCAGGAATACCTTCGGCGAACTGGCGCGCAACGTGGCTCTCAATTGTGCCGCCCAACAGCGGGACCTTGAACTCGACCGTGCCGGTGAACTCCAGCCGCGAGCCGTCCCCCGACGGTTCCAGCAACGCCACGCCACGCCCTGACCCAAACGCTGCCGGCGCTGATATGCTCACATTCCCGCTTAGCCGGCCGTCACCGACGGGTCGCCAGGTTTCGGTGTGGAGGATTTTCAGGTCGCCCGGTATGAGTTTGGCTATCAGCGAAGGTAGCAGCTGACGGCCCAGGTGCTGAGTTATTCCCACCCGCACTGTGCCGTCTGGGTCGGCTGATAGCGAATCCAGCGTGCTAGGGGCGTCGAACGCAGCGAAGCGGGCCAGCCAATACTCCGCATCGCTGAAAGCCGCATGAACCTGTTCGACACTGGCGGGCGATTCAAACGGAACCTCGAATGAACGCGGCATGGGGTGCGAGCCTTACCCTGGTCCGAAGGCGTCGGTTCGCGCCGTTCCGGCTCCGAACAACCGGTCCGCAAGGGCAGCCGCGAAACTGCGCGTCTGTTCCAGTTGCTCCGGCTGCACGTTGGTGGTCGGGATACGGATGCCCAGGTACCGGTCGCGGTATTCTCCTGACCCCAGGTAACTGGTAAGCGACAGCATCGAGCGAAGAGTATCGCCGGGGTACGTGAAATGGATTTCGTCCACGTATCGACCGCCCTGCCGCTCAGCGAGTTGGCACACCTCCGTCAAGTTTTCGCGCCAATATTGCCGGCACACGACGAACACAGCAAAGGGTTTGCCCGCGAGAAGCTTTCGCGCTTCGTCCGACTTCAGGAAGGAGCGCATCGGCATGCTCACGGTCTGCCACCAGGTCGGTGAACCGATGCAGATCAGGTCGTAGTCGCCATTGCGCACGGTTTCTGGGGTTCGAATCTCGCCACTGATACGACGCTTCTGGGCCGGAAGCAGGCTGAGCATATCGGGCCACACATGTCGCATCGGAAAGCGCGAAAGCGGCTTGGAGAACCGCTCATCGACAAATTCGATCTGCGCTTCGTGCACCTCACACCCTCGCTCGTGAAACGCCTCTCCCGCAGCGTCAAGCACCCTGCGCGACTGCCCGGTGTAGCTGTAGCAGAGCAACAAGACCCGTGGCGGTCTTTCGCCGCGGCCAAGGCTGGCCATCTCTGTCACCATCGCACCTTCACGTCGAGGTCCACCCGTGCACGGTCATGTTCATCGTTACGAATCGCTCCCCCACGGAATGCCAACGTGGAGAGCGTACTAGCCTGATACCCGTGACCAACAAGGTTTCCGTCGACCTTAGCGGTCCAGCGCAGACGATGCTGTCAACTTTGTATCTCAAGGCACTGGACGCCGATTTCAACCGGCCCGTTCTGGGCGACAATTTTGCCAAGGACGCCATCAGCCGAATCGACTATGACTTCCACGATACCGGCATGACGGCCAAGTGGGCGCCGCTGGTCACCGTGCGCACTGCCCAATACGACATCTGGGCGAGCCAGTTCATAGCCGCTCAACCTAAATGCACCGTGATCCACCTCGGATGCGGCCTCGACAGCAGGGTGTTCCGACTCGACCCCGGTTCCACCGTGCGGTGGTACGACGTCGACTATCCGGCTGTTATCGCGCTGCGCGAGAAGATCTACCCAGCCCGCGAGCACTACCACCTGATTGGCACCTCCGCGACGGATCAGTCCTGGCTCGACCAGATTCCCACGGATCGCCCGGTGCTGCTGTTGGCCGAGGGAATCAGCATGTATTTGACCGAGTGCGACGGCGTCGCGTTGCTGCGCAGCGTTGTCGAACGCTTTCCGTGCGGCGAACTGCAGATCGACTTCTACAACTGGCTCGCCATCAAGACGCAGAAGACGCAGACGTTGATGCGGCGTACCGGATCAACGCTGCATTGGGTGGTCAACAGCCCGCAGGACATCCTCACGCAGGTCCCCGAAGTGCGCTTGCTGACCGCCGTGACGTTTTTCGACGCGAGCACGTTCAGTCGGGCGTCGTTAGCCTTCCGATTGGCGAAACAGCTGGCTCGTGTGGTCCCGTCGCTGCGCCGGACGCTGCAATACCACCGGTACGCCTTCGGTCCGATCAACTGATACCGGACGCCGCCGAGTCCTCGCCAAGAGCGCAGAAGAGCGACCGCATTATCTCGACCGACCTATGGGGCGCCGGCCCGTGCGAGTGGTACTCGATGTTCAATTTCCCGGCGAATATCTGTGTGGAGTACATCTCGATTCCAGCGCTGACAGCGAAGTACAACTCGCTGTGACTACCGATCAGTTCCACATCTCGAGGTGTACGCATGGGAGGAACCAGCCCGTTATCGGAATGCATGACGACATCGGGCAGGCCTGGCGGATTCCCGACGTATTGCGGACTGAAGTGCAGCCGGGACTGCTGGATCACACCGTCGGACAGGTCTTTCCGAAAGGTCTCTGCGATATCGCGGGCGAGGTCGACCACACGGGTCTTGTGGTCGATCTCGGCGAGATAGGTCGCCAGTCCCAGCGGGTTGGTGCACCCCGTCGCGGACACCGGCGGCGAGAGGAAATACCGTAGATCGACTGTGTAAATGTAGGGAACCGGGATGTTCGGCGTGCCGCGAAGTTGCCACTCCGCCAGCAGGAGAACCGCCGAGATCACGGAACTCAAACCCAATTGATTCGCGCGACAGAACGCAACCACCCTTTCTGTGTCACGCTCGCTCAGCCAACACGACACCATCGGAACACGCACGGGCGATATAGGTGTGACATCGGTGGTGGCTCGCCGGGATGGCGGAAGATCGTAGGCGAACATCGCCGGAAGCAGCCGCTCCACTCCCGAGCGGTTCTGTTTGTGTATGCCACGTTCGGCGAGCACAGCCTCCAGCGATTCCGGCGTGGGCTCGACGGCGACCCGGCGGATGCGTCCGGCGTCCACCAGGTCGGTGTAATACGAGAGCAGTTCCTCGACGAGGCTGTGCATGTGATGGCCGTCGGCGAGGCTGTGATGAACGTATAGAGTCGGCCGCGCCTGTCCGTCGCGGATGGTCAGTCGGAGATGGACCAGTGCTTCGTTCTGGTCCAAGTGCAGAGGCGGGCTTTCCGCCGCTGGATCATCGAGTTCCACCACCTCGATTCCTGCGGGGAGAAGGTCATCCGTGACGATCTGATGCCGCCCGTCGGGGCCCCGCTCGAGGCGCGCGGTGAGGACCGGGTGCGCCTCGAGCAACGCATCGTAAGCAGCCGACAGCAAGTCGACATCGATCGGACCCTTCACGTCCGCACCTAGACCCACGAAATTCTGTGTCTCCGCCAGCATTTCCTCACTGCGCGCGAGCTTCCGAATAACCGACGATGCAAACACTTTCAGACTCCCGGATGGTTTGTGGACACGAGATCAGCGAGGCTTCCCCTAAACCTCGGTAGACAAGTCCACCAGGGTCAATTCGTCACTGGCCGAATCCAGTCCATCCTCGGCGAGCGCTTCCTGGATCAGATCCATCAGGGCGCTCGAGAACCCACCGGCAAGCGACGCCACCGTCGCCCCCTCGACGCGACGCGCGTCATACCACCAATCCAGGTGTAGTACGCCGGCGGAGCGGTATACCCGGAGCTCCACAGCGTGCCCGAGGCCCGGAACCGCCTCGCGCACTGACAAAGCCGTGTCGGAGAACTGAACCGGAGCATCGTCGGATGACACCGACGCCAGGTCGGGAATCGTGCCCGCGTACGAGAAGAAAATGTCGGCGGGGCGGGCAGCGCCTAGCAACTGGGCGGTCGGCGCGTACAGGTAACGCAGCAGACCGTACCCGATGCCGTAGTGCGGGACGGCGCTCAGCGTGTCCTTGACTTCGTCCAACAGTCCACTCGCGCTGACGCTTTCACGCGTCGCGCAACTGAGCGCGACCGGATAGATGGTGGTGAACCAGCCGACCGTCCGGCGCAGGTCGACGTCGGGTCTGAGCACCGACCGCCCCGGTCCGCCGAGATCAACGACGACGTGGCCGTCGCCGACGGTGGCCGCGATCACCCGGCTCAGGGCGGCCAGCAGGATGTGCTCAATCGGCAGCCGAATCCTACGCCGCGCATCATCGATCTCACTTGTTTGTGAGACGGTCAGCGCAGATGACAATCTCACCAGGTCGGCGACCCCCGGAGCTTCCACAACGTCCGAACCGATACGCAGAGCCGCCTTCGTCGCGGTAGCCAACCAGAAGTCAAGGCTCTCCACCACCTCCGGATGCATGGCAAGCGCGGCGCAGCGCTGCGACCACTCGGCCCACGATACGGTGACCGGTTGCAGCACAATATCTTCGCCAGCCAGCCTCTGCCCGAACGCTGTGAAGATATCGGTCAGCAGCACGTCGCGCGACGCGTCGTCGCCTACTATCCCGTGCAGACTGATCGCCAGGTAGCACGGACCGCCCGGCCCGCCGCGGACATAGGTGGCGGTCAGTGAGGGACTCGATAGGTCCTGGTCCTGCATCTGCTCCCGACAGATGTCGAACACCGCTTCGCGCTCCCGAGGGCTGCCGGGCTCGATGTCGTCGGGAAGCGACTGAGTGGCCAGCTCGGCGAACTCCTGCGATTCACCGATGTGCTGTTCCCATATTCCTGACCGCTGGACGATCTGCAGCCGCAGTGCGTCATGGTGATTGGTCACTGCGGTGAGCACCGACCGGATGTCCTCGACCTGCACATCGGGCCGAAGTTGCAAGACCACGGGAATTCGCCATTGCCCGCGCTCGCGGACTCCGTGCTGGAGGAAGTAAGCGATGTTGGGCGGAACCGGAGGATGCACCGCGTCAATGGCTTGGCGCGTCAACCCACCCTCTGCGTACCGGGCGAACAGTGCCTTGGCGAGCCCGGCCACGGTCGGGTTCTCGTACAGGTCCTGCGGTGTGAGATCCAGTCCTTCATGGGACGCGGCCATTGCGACGCTGATAGCAACCAGTGAGTCGCCGCCCAATTCGAAGAAATTGGCATTGCGGTCGACTGATCCGACGCCGAGGCAGAGCACCCAGATGCGCTGTAACGTCGCTTCCATCGGCGAACCGGTGGGACCAGCAGCCTGGGTCTGGCTCGCGGCCCCCTCTGACGGCGCCGCTCGATTCGTCGCTGCTGCGCTCTCCACCGGCCTCACAGCTCTGTTGTGCTCAACCCAATGACGTTGTCGCTCAAACGGGTAGCCGGGCAGCGAAACGAGTTGCGGACGGCGGCCGCCTCGCAACGGCGTCCAATCAACATCGGTGCCTGCGGCCCAGAGTTGTCCAAGCCCCAGTAGGAATGCATCGCGATCACTTCGGTTCTGGGCCTGGTGCCGCATGAGCCGAACGGCACGATGGCGCTCCGACCACCTCGGGTGGCGCATGGCAGAAGCTGTCAGCGTTCCCCCGGGACCGACCTCGACCAAAATCCGGTTCGGATTCGCCAGCAAACCGTCGAGTTCGTCGGAGAACCTAACTGTTGCTCGGATTTGGCGGGCCCAGGTTGTGGGGTTGGTCGCTTCGCCGGGCCCTAACCAGGTCCCGGTAAGGTTCGACAGCAACGGAATCCGCGGTTCGTGAAGCGTCACGCGGGACAAGAATGCGGTGAACTCCGGAATCGCCGGTTCCATCAAGCGCGAGTGGAAGGCGTGCGAGGTACGCACCCGGCGAGCGGTTATCCCCGCGCCCGCAAGGCGTTCCTGGAACACGCGCATGTTCTCCTCCGTGCCGGAAACGACGCAACCACCCGGGTCGTTCACCGTGGCGAGGTCGACATCGGCCGAAAAAAGATAATCGGCGATGGCATCAGGGCCTTGCGCCACTGCGAGCATGACGCCGCGAGGCGCGGCGTGCATCAGCCGTGCCCGCATCGATACCACCTTGATGGCCGTGTCCAGGTCGAAAACGCCTGCGATGGTGCCTGCTACGTACTCGCCGACACTGTGACCCGCCAACGCCGCCGGTTGAACGCCGTACGTCTCGATGAGCTTCGCCAGTGCGTACTCCACCGTGAACAGCGCCGGCTGGGTTCGGTCGGTGCGCTCCAGGTTCCGCGCGGTTCCCTCGAAGATCTCCGCGCGTAGGTCGATGCCCAACTCCGCGCCGAATCCTGCGGCACATTGGTCGAAGTGCTCGGCAAACACGGCCTCGGCTTCGTAGAGGCCACGCGCCATCCCGATGTGCTGAGCCCCTTGGCCCGGGAACAAGAATGCCACGCGCTCAGTGGCGTCGGCGCTTCGTACCGATTCCCCGACGAAGACATTGTCGTGATCTTCCGCAGTGAGCACCGCTGCCGCGTCCTGACTGTCGTTGACGACCGCTGCCATGCGGATGTCTTCTTTGCGGCGTCGTTCGAGGGTATAGGCCACGTCGGGCAGGTCGGCCCCTTCCGGACCGGATAGCTCGGCAGCGAGCGCGGAGCGGGACTGTTGCAACGCCTCGGCGGTTCGGGCCGACAACAGCAGGACCTGGGGCCCCGGCTTGCTCCCGGACTCCGGAACCGGCGCCGTTGCCGGGGCTTCTTCCAATACGACGTGCGCGTTGGTGCCACCCACACCGAACGAACTGACCCCGGCGCGCCGAACGCCGTCGCATTCCCACGGCCCGTACTCACCGCGCACGACGAATGGCCCCTGGTCCAAATGCAATTCGGGATTGGGGCTGCGGTAATGCAGTGTCGCCGGAATGGCACGGTGCTTGAGGCACAGGATCGCCTTGATCAGGCCCGCAATTCCAGCCGCCGATTCGAGGTGACCGATGTTGGACTTCACCGAACCGATGAAGCACGGACCAGGTCTGGCCGTGGCGGAAACCTCGAATGCGCGTCTTAGACCTTCGATCTCGATCGGGTCGCCAAGCGGCGTGGCGGTTCCATGGGTCTCGACGTAGCCGATCGTGGCGGCATCGACTTCGGCCACCGCGTGTGCCTCGGCGATGACGTCGGCCTGGCCAACCGCGTTGGGCGCGGCAAAATTCATTTTCTTCGATCCGTCGTTGTTGACCGCCGATCCCCTGATCACTGCGTGAATGCGGTCCCCGTCGTCAACCGCGGCCTCCAACGATTTGAGGACCACGACACCGACTCCGCTGCCAAAAATGGTGCCATCCGCTCGGGCGTCGAACGGCCGGCAGTGGCCGGTCGGCGACACCATTGAACCCGATGCGTACCAGTACCCGACGTGGTGTGGGATGCGAAGCGAGGCACCACCGGCCAGAGCCATGTCGGATTCGCCGTTCAAGATGCTCTGACAAGCCAGATGAAGGGCCACCAATGACGACGAGCACGCCGTCTGAACCGACAGGGCGGGACCCCGCAGATCGAATTGGTGCGCCACCCGGGTCGCCAGATAGTCCTTATCGTTCTGCAACGACAGGTTGACCATGTCGAATGTGACGCCTTCCCCGATGATCGCGTTCGCATCGTAGTGCGACATCAGGTTGTGCAGCAGATATCCGCTGGTCGTGCTGGTTCCGTAGACGCCCACCGAACCATCGATGGCGGTCGGGTCATAGCCGGCATCCTCCAGTGCATGCCACGAACACTGCAGGAACAGGCGGTGCTGTGGATCCATCGTCCTAGCGGCATGTGGCGTGAAGCCGAAGAAGTCGGCGTCGAACTCCTCTATCCCAGCCATCAGCGCGGCACGGCCCACGTAAGCGTGATCCGAAAGCGCCCTTTCGCTGACACCGGCTGCCCGGAGATCCTCGTCCGAAAGAGTGACGATCGATTCTTCACCGCGGCGCAGATTGTCCCAAAATGCCGACACGGAATCGGCTCCCGGAAATCTTCCGGCCATGCCGATCACCGCGATCGCATTGGGTGGCAACGAGTCCGGTTGTGGCAGGAATTCGTTGTTGCCGGTCATGCTCGATCCCCTACCTTTCTGCGCAACGCCGCCCGCTGGCGCGCTGTGGCACGCTGCTTGGCTCGATCACGCACGCCGTCCGTGCTGTCGGAGCTGGCCTGCCCGTTGAGACCGAGTTGACGGATGAGGTCGACCGTCAGGTCGGAGAGCGAGGCGCCTTGCAGCAACAGTGCGACCGGCGGTTCCGCACCGAAGTCGGCCCGCACAGTGTTCCGGATCCGCACTGCCATGAGGGAATCCAGGCCCAATTCAGTCAGCGGCTGGTTTACGTCGAAGGTCGACTCCTTGGGATAGCCCATGATGGCAAGGATGCGTGACCCAAGCCTTGCGGCGACAACTCGGTTGACCTCCGCGGCATCCATCTCCCGAAGCGAGGCGGGACCCATCCAATCGTCGTCGCCATCCTCATCCAGA
>Ga0315273_10007562_pt1 | contig 13618 bp, 10 predicted proteins | sample YL17G02_0_MG_FD_205753 | JGI IMG/M metagenome (GOLD analysis project Ga0315273, IMG submission 205753) | Sediment microbial communities from Yellowstone Lake, YNP, Wyoming, USA - YL17G02_0 | ecosystem: Environmental > Aquatic > Freshwater > Lake > Sediment | place: USA: Wyoming | collected... | reverse complement strand
TCAAGAAGCTCCAGGAAATCGAGCTCAAAAAGAAGAAAGGCACGAAGGAACAGCAGAAGGAGCTCCATAAACAGGCGGCCATGATCCGCGAGGAGCTCGACCGCGACCTCGTGTCGCGCTTCGACCGACTGATGGAGCGCTACGGGTTCGCGGTGGCCGATGCGATCGACGGGGTCTGCCAGGGCTGCAACATCAACATCTCGACCCAGATGTATTCGGCCATGGAGGGCTCGAACGACATCTACGTGTGCGAGAACTGCGGCAAGTACCTGGTCTCGGCCAAGAAGAAGAAAAAGTAATCAGTCGACGCCGGCGGCGGCCAGGTTCTGGGGGGTCAAGAGCTTATAGACGGGATAGGCCTGCGCCCCCCGTCCCCACTGGCTGACGATGTCCCTGTCGAAAAAATTCCAGACGAGAAGCCCGTCGTCGCTCTCCGGTTCGAGGAGGTAGGCGGCGAGCCGGCCCAGCGCTTGGGCCGTCCGGACGACGAGCGTCCCTTTCGGGAACTCCCGCTTCTCGACGGCGTATTCGCCCCTGACGGCGTTGGTCCGGTGGCCCTGGTAGAGGCGCTCGGCCCCCTTGATGTCCTTGATACGGAAGGCCTCGGTCTCGAAAGTCACGGCTTCCGTTAGGCGCTCGACGGCGATCCCGTGCTGTCGCAGCTTGTCGAGGACGTCCGTGTCGAAGATGGGGATGAGGTAGGCGTAAGGGATGCGGACGGTCCGCTTGGGGACGAAGTCGGCGAAATAGGGCATGACGTAGGTCTTCTTTCGGTCCGTGCGCTTGATCTGGGGATAGGGGCTGCCTTCACGGGGCGTGACCTCCATCTCGTAGCCGCGGATCGAGATTTTCTCGGGGAGGGCCTGGACGTCGATGTCCAATCCGAAGGTGTCGGTTTCCTTCGGGGCGAGGCCGCGGAGGACGGTGCGGGCGTCGGCGTCGGCGACGAGGCGGGAAAGCTCCGGAGCGTTCGCCTCGCAGTAGTCGAGGATCGACTTGAGCAGGCTGTAATTTCCGAGGACGCGCGTCTTGAAATCGGCGTAGTTGTAGTTCTCGTCGAGGATGGAAAGCCGGTTGCGGAGGCCGATGTAGTTGGTGATGAAGCGCGGCTGGTGGCTGAACGTGGCCCAGCCCTTTTCCATGTCCTTGAAGTCCTGCGGGTCGCCGTAGGGGATGGACAGCGTGCCGTACTTTTTCTCGAGCGTAGCGTCCACGGCTGGGAGCATTTTCTCGCGCATGTACTTGATGATGGCCGGGTCGCCGTTCGGGCAGAGCGGCCAGGAGTAGGTGACCGGCTCCTCGTGGTAGGAGCCGTCGGTCGTGTGGCAGTCGACGAGGACGAGCGGGTCCCAGCGGAGGAGGACGCTGCGGACGAGGCCGCGCATCTCGGGGCTCTCGAGCTTCATGGCGTCCCGATTGAGGTCGAGGTTCTGGCCGTTGTGGCGGACGCCCGAGCCCTTCTCGGGACCGACCTGCCCTTGCCGGTTCCGCGGGTCCATCTTGTCGTTCCCGTCGGCGTTGAAGATGGGCGCGACGAGGAGGACGACCTTGTCGAGATAGGGGAGCTTGGGGTCGAGGAGGATGTCCCGGGCGAGCATCAGGGTCGCCTCCTTGCCCTCGACCTCGCCGGCGTGGATGTTGGCCTGGAAGTAGACGACGACGCGCTTGTCGTAGCGCAGGGCCAGCGGGTCCTGGGGCAGAGGTTTGCCGATGACGAGGAGCGGGACGTCGCGGCCTTCCGCCGAGGTGCAAATTGTCTCGACCCGGACGAGGGGCGAGAGTCTCTGAAGGTCGCGGATGAAGGACAGCACGTCGGCGTAGGTCGATGTCGCCGCGTATTCGGTCGTTTCGGCGGTCGTCTTGGGGGCGGCAGGAGGGATTTGGGATTGCGATGGAGAGGGGGCGGTCGAGACGGCCTGTCCGGCCCCGGGGGAAGCGGGCTGACCGGCGGCCGGAACAGGGGTCACCAGGGCCGCGGCGACGAAAAGAACAAGTGCGAAACAGGTTTTGAGCGCTGGCCTCATGCGGGCCTCCTTGTCCATGACGATGCGAGTCCGTTTTAGAAAGGGGAGTTTATTCCAATTAATTCGGGGACACAATACCAATTTCCGAATTCGCTCTCACCGAAACGCGGCCTCAATTGAGCGATAAATAGACCTCTTTCCGATGTCCGATCCGGACGACGAGGATCACGAGCTCGTTCTTATCCTTCTTGAAGATGACCCGATAACTCCCCACTCTCAGGCGATAGAGGTCCTTATCGGTCCCGCTCAGTCTCTTGATGTTGTTTTTCAGGGCTTCGGGGTTCTCGGCCAGGATGAGCAGTTTTTCTTTGATGATCTTCTGCTGCGGACGGTCGATCCTTCCGAGATCGTCGACGGCCCGGCCGAGGAAACGGAGCTTGAACAACCTATATACCCAGCTTTTTCCAGACTTCCTCTGAATCGAGGAGCCGGTCGCTACCCTTTTCGAGGTCGGCGAGCCGTTTCTTGGCCAGCTTCAGGTCCAGTAAATCGAAATAGGTCTCGAGGGCTTTCTCGATAATGGCGCTTTTTTTCTCCCCGAGCTCCTCGGCTACGCTGTCGAGCTCCCTTGAGACGTCCTCGTCAAGTGTAATGTTATGTCTCACTTGCATTTCCATGCTCCTTGTTATACACATATAATACACATAATACGTGTATTGTCAAGGGGCGTCCTTAAGCATTTCTGCCGCTTTATCTGAACACCGGATAGACGCTCGTTCCTCCGGTTTTCGCTCAAGGACGGGCGCCGGTCAATGCCCCCGAATTCGGAAATTGGTATTGCGTCCCCGTTTTAAAGTAGGATATCGGCATGGCGAAATTCGGCGTCAGGCCCGACAAAGAACAGGCCCTCGCGGAGCGGATGGAGAAGCTCGGCATCCGCGAAGGAGACATCGTCGAGAAGTTCATTCGCTCGGGGGGCCACGGCGGGCAGAACGTCAACAAGGTCGCGACCTGCGTCTACCTCAAGCATCTCCCCACGGGGACCGAGGTCAAGTGCCAGCAGGAGCGGCTGCAATCTCTTAACCGATTCCTGGCCCGCCGCATCCTGGTCGACAAGATCGAGAAGGCCATCCTCGGCCGGCAAAGCGCGGAGGAACAGCGGATCGCCAAGATCCGGCGCCAGAAGCGGAAGCGCTCGAAGCGGGCCAAGGACAAAATGCTCGCCGACAAGCGCCAGGTCTCCGAGAAAAAACAGAGCCGGACCTTCAAGCCGGACCCGTCGGACGGCTGACGGAAATCATCCTCCTGGCGTCGTAACGAAAAAAAAGCCCGCCCCGGCTTGCGCCGGGACGGGCTTTTGAGCTTCTGCGTGTACTGCTTGCGGCTTAGAACTCGAAGCGGGCGCCAAACCTTATGATGCGGGGGTTGAGGACCTCGCTCCTCATGCCCGTGGTAAGGTCGTAGGTGCTGTCGTACTGCTGCAGTGTCGGGGTCGCTCCAGCCAGACGGTACCGGGCGGTACCGAAGTTCATCGGATAGGACCTGATGGGCATGTTGGAGTTGAGCAGGTTCATGACGTCGGCCATGAGGTACATGCGGCCCGCGCCGACGTTGATCTTTTTCTCGAGCCGGAACGTGAAGTTGTAGAAGGTCGGCAGCTTCTCGTCGGTCTGAAGCTGGGTGTAGAGGGTGAGGGAGTCGCCCGCGGGGGCGTTGGGAGCCGAGAGGTCGCGGAGGGCGAAGTAGTTGGGGACGCTCCATCCCTCGCGGGCGTTGAAGGTCCCGGAGATGTTGAAGCCCCAGGGGAGCTGGTAGAGACCGCTCAGCTTGGCCATCCAGCGGGTGTACATCAGGACGTTCTGCTTGCCGCTGGCCGCGCCGCCCCAGTCGCCGTAGGGCTGGCCGTCGAACATCCACTGGTTGGTCGGATTGAAGTAATCGCCGTTCCAGAAGGTCTTCTGGGCCTGCAGCGAGAAGGAGCCGTTCATCATCCACTTGTTGGACAGCCGCTTGTTCAGGATGATGTCGATCCCCTTGTAGGTGTAGTAATCGTTACCCGTCCGGTAAAGGGTGTATTTCGAGGAGATCGTGGGGTACGTGGCGCTGGGGAGCCAGTAGTCTCGTCCGGCCGCCCCGCCCGAGGAGTACTGGGTGCCGTAGCGGGGATCGCCCGGCAGATAACCCGTAGGATTCGTGATCGGGTCGTAGGCATTGACGGACCAAGTGTACCCGGTGGCGACACTCCCTGTGAACCTGCCGCCGATGTAGAAGTTTTCGGGGATGGTGCCCCACTCGGTGTACCAGTCCTTCTCGCGGGCCGTTTCGGGGTCGAAGATGATGTCGGACGGTTCCGGCCCTACGTACTCGCCGGTCACTGGGTCGACGGTGCCCCCCCACATGGCGGCATATTCATTGGCGTGCTCGGCCGGCCAGTATCTATACCCGTTCATCGACTTGTCGAACTTCCGGTAGCTAAAGTTGACCGAGACGGAGAAATCGGTCAGGAGCTCGCGCTCGAGGGTCAGCAGGATCTCACGGGTCCGGGAAGAGTTTTGGGACGCCCTGTCCGCGAAATAGGCCGTGACGCCGCGAGCGTAGTCGACGGCGACCGGGTTGAACCAATCGAAGCCCGACACGTTCCCGGAAAAGTAGGGGTCGCTGTCGGTGATGGTCGTCCGGTCGTGGATCGCGGTGTTGGCGGCGGTCGTTAGGGTGCCGTCGGGGTTGAAGACAAGATAGGGGACGTATCTGGCGGGGGTTCCGGCCGGGACGGTATTGGCCAGGGGATAGCGCGTGGAATACTCCCAATAGAGCTCGGTCAGGTCCATCTTGTTGTCCAAGGGATTGCCGTTAACTCCGTCCCGCCACCAGTAGTTCATGGTGCCGCCGGTGCCGAAAGGAGTGGCCGTGAGAATGCCGACGCCCATGATGTCGCCGTACTGGGACAGGGCCAGCTTGGCCACGGTCTTGCCGTCCCCGGAGACGTCCCAGGTCAGGCCGATGCGCGGCGAGAAGACGTTCCACTGGAAGGGCCGGTCCTCGCCGTTGACGATCTGGCCGACTCCCTTGACGGGATCGACCGGGACGTCGAGCAGGATCGCGTCGAGGACGCTGGACGTGCCGCCGGCGAAGGCCTTATCCCAGGCGGGAGCGCCGGGCAGGACAGCGTCGCGGGTATAGGCGCCCTGGCCCGACCATTGCTTGTCGAACCGCAGGCCGAGGCTGAGGGTGAAGTTGCCCTTGACGATCGTGTCCTGGATGAAGGCCGCCCACTGCGTGGCGAGCGACTTGGCGGCGTCGCGGCGGAAAACGCTGGTCCGCTGCCAGCCGCTCATCTCGCTCAATTCCTGGGTGCCGTTGAGGTTGGTATCCAGCACTCCGGCGTTGTAGTTCTTCCACAGCCGGAAGCCCTGGATATAGTCGGTATTGTTCGGCGATCTGGATTCCTCTTTCTCTGAATATTCCGTGCCGAACTTGATCTCGTGGCTCACGCCGAGGAACGTGTCGTTGAAATACGTGCCCTGGAACTGGTAGTTGTTCCGGGGGCGGGACACGCCGTAGGAGTTCCAGCTGGCGTTCATGCCCGAACCGAAGGAAACGAACTTGCCGAGCGTGTTGTCGTACATGCTGGGATACAGGATCCCTTCGTCGGGGATGGGCCGCCAGCCGAATCCGGCGTCGTTGAAGGAGTACTTCAGGGACAGGAAGAAGTTGTTGCCGAAGACGTGCTCGTCCTGGAGCTTGACGATCGGGCTGCCCCAGTGGTACTTGCCGGTCTGGTGGTCGCCCTCGGGCTTCTGGACGCCCGCGTTCCGGCCGAAGGCCTCCTTGGCGCCCGAGGTGACCAGGGCCTCGAAGCGGTTGTTGGCCAGGACCTGGGCGTTGATCTTGAAGTTGTAGTTGTTGAGCAGGGCCTTGTTCGGGGCCGCCGCCGTGATCACGCCGGTGGTCGAGCGTTGGGGGAGCGTCCAGGTGAAGATGTCCTGCACGCCGTAGGCGCCCCACCACCACAGCTTGTCCTTGATGATCGGGCCGCCGGCGTTGAAGCCGAAGTCCTTGATCTGCTGGATCCTGTTGGTGTCGAGGACGCCCTGGGCCCTCAGCTCGTCCGTCATGTTCGTGCCCTGGAAGAACTCGTCGGTCAGGTAGAAGCGGCCGGCCAGGCTCATCTTGTTGCCGCCGCGGCGGGTGACCATATTCAGCGCGACACCGCCGGTCTGGACGGTGACGTCGGCCGCGCCGCCGACGGTGACGTTCAGCTCTTCGAACATGTCGAAGTCATAGTACAAAGCCGAGCCGCCGAGGGCCGCCGGGTCGGTGATGTCGACGCCGTCGACCGACCAGGTGTTATTGGCGCCCTGGTTGCCCGACCAGCGCGCGCCGGACGTGTCGCCCCTGGCGATGAAGCCCGACTGCTGGCCCGATTCGTTGCCGCCCACGTTCTCGCGGTCGACCATGATGGCCGGGGCCAGTTGCACCATGACCCACGGGTCGCGGGCCGTCGGCAGGGACTGCATGGCCTCCTTGTTGATGTTCTGCCCGACGGTCGTCTTCTTGGTTTCGATGATGGGCGAAACCGCGACGACCGTGACCTGCTCTTCGAGGGTTCCGACCTCCAGGACCAGGTCGATCTCGACGTTCGATGCGACCAGAACGATGACCCCGGTCTTCTGGGTCTTCTTGAACCCGGTCAGCTCGGCCGTGATCTCGTATGCGGAGCTGGGGGAGAGGGACACGAACCGATAGATCCCCGTCGCCCCGGTGACCGTCGACATGGCGGCGATCTGGGCCCCACTCAGGGTGACGCTCACGCCGGGGAGGGGGTTGCCTTCCGAATCCGTGATCTTACCGTAGATGTTTCCGGTTCTGATCTGCGCTGTCAGCGTGACGGCGAACAGAAGCACGGACAGAATTACGAGGAATTTCTTCATAAACTATACCTCCTGCTCTTGTCGAAAAATCCTCATCGAATGTTTGAGTGGTCGGCCACTCGGCTCTTGTCCAATAAAGACAGGCCTTAGGTCATTATCACCTCCGATTTTTGTGAAAATTTCTATGGTTTCTGTCATGAATACGCCCTTGATTCGTAATTAAATATAGCAATTAATGTGCCAATCATGGCGGAGTCGTGGTGAGGTCCGGATGCGTAGATTTAACAACAGCTTAGCGATTTGTTGGAGGGCCCGGGAGGGGGGGAGGCTTCAATTATTTGAATAATATTCAAATAATTGGATTCAGGGGTAGTCTATTTTTCGATTTCCTGGATGAGTTTCTTGATCGCGTCCTGGTCGGGATTGAGTTTTAGCGACGCGTTGAGGGCGTCGAGCGCCTCCGCTTTCCGGCCCAGCCGGTAGTAGCACCTTCCCAGGGAGTTCAGGACATTGGTGTCGCTGTTATAGATCCTGTTCGCCAGGAGAAGTTCGGTCAGGGCATTCTCGTATTTTTCCTGGCCCATGAGGGCCTGGCCCCTGATGATGTAATACGGGAATTGCCGCCGGTCGTCCCCCTTGAGCTTTTCTGCGACCTGCAGGGCTTCTCCAAAGGCCCCGACCTTGTTGAGAAAACTGCCGTACATGACGACACCTTCCTTGTAATCGGGGTTGAGCTGGAAGGCCTCGTCGTACAAGGACTTCGCCGCTTGCACGCGGTTCATTTTCTCGGACTGCTGAGCCAGCATGTAGCGATACAGGAATTGGTTGGCCAGGGCGAAGCCCTTGGCGTTGGCGATGGGATGCCCCATGGCGGCGCTCGTCGAAACGATGAAGGACTCCTTCTTCTCGTCGAGCGTCTCGCCGCCGGCCCCGACGAGCTTGACGAGGATCTCGTAATAGTCCGGGTCGAGCTCCGACGCGGGGATCGTCTGCGGGATGCTCAGGATCTTTTGGAAGGGGGTGGTGTCGAGCCTGACCGTGTAGGATCTCTGGACCGGGTTGGCCTGCCGCAGCCCCCGGACCGAGATCCTCGCTTCGCCGCCCCTGAGGAGGTCCTCGGTCACGTTGAGCACGTTGAAGAGGACGGCGATCTCGTCCGCCCTGGCAAAGGTCATCTTGGGATCGGTGACGAGCTTCCTGTCGTTGACCTTGAAGGGGATGTGGACGTCGCGCTGATAGGTTTCGAACTTGTAGCCCAGAAAAGGACCGTCGATCGACGGGGAGGTCTTCGCGGACGGGACATCGACGTCCTTTTCGAGGACGCTGAACTGCTTGCCGACCGTGTTCGTCAGGAGGACGGTCAGCTTGAACTTGCCTTCGATGATGGGGAAGGATTCCTCCACGGCCAAGCCGTTGGCCTTGACCCTGTCCCAGTCGCTATCGGGGAAGTAGAGAGGGAATTCCCGGCTGTACTGGAAGATGACGGCCTCGCCGTTCCGCAGGCTGATATCGACCCGGAAGTTGCAGTAGAACTGGTTTTTCGGAACGTAAGCGTCGACGTTGACGTCGGCCGGGACGATGGAAAAATGGAGGAACCGCAGGCCCGTGACCGGGTCCTGGATGAGGGCGGTCGACGAATAGCTTTCCACGAAGTTCGTCAGATATTCCGTGGACACGATGCCCTTGTAGTTGAGGAAGTGCGAAGCGTAGGCGGGGTTGACGTCCTTCTTGGGAGTGCCCAGGATGCTGGCCAGGAGGATGTTGTTGCGCGGCGACGGGGAGAGGTCGATGCCGTACTCGCCCGGGATGCGTGTAAGGGAATATTCAGCGAGCGTCGGGGAGAGGTCGAAGATCTTCTCGTAGAGGCCCTGGTAATCGAAGGGGTCCTCGACGTCCCGCTGGTGCTGGAGGAGACGGACCGGCCCGTCCGAGACCGGGTCGTAGAGCTTGTACTCGCCGATGCCCCCCCTCTGGTAGAATACCAGGACGAACTGCGGCGGGAGGTCCTTCCGCGCGTCGCCGTAATAGCTCCAGGCCTGGGCGGGAACGAGGCCGAGCGTCGCGTCGTAGCGCTCGATGCCCGTGGGCGGGCCGAGGATCATGTAGTAGCGTCCCATGTCGGTCCGCCAGCCCTCCCGCGTCGTCGCCCTGCCGAAGAACTCGTTGACGTACTTGAACCGCTTGACGATCTCGTCCCGGTATTCGTTCTCGGGCGTCCCCGGCGTCGGGTCCCTCTGCTTCCAGAACGTTTCCATGAACAGGTCCCGGTCCCGGTTGTCGGTGAGCTGAAGGAACACGTCCCGCTCGATGGGCTGAATGTGATAGGCGACGAGCTTGAACCATTCCTTGTACTGTTCCGGGAGGTCCTTCTCCGAGAGTTTCTGTGCGGGGACGAGCGTCGTTGCGATAAGGACAACGAGCGCCAGGCGAATCGATGTTCTCATGGCCGATGGTCCTTTGCGGCGGGAAAGCGCTACTTCTTCTTCAGGTATTCGAGGAAGCCCTTGACCAGGGTCGCCCGCTCGGAATCGGCGTCGATCTTCAGGTAGTCTTCGAAGGCGGCTATGGCCTCGGCGTTTTTTTGAAGGTTGAGATAGGTCAGGCCGAGCTGGTAGAGGGCGTCGATAGAGTCCTTTTGCTTCTCCACGGCCTTCCGGTAGAACCTGAGCGCGTCCTCGAACTTGGCGTTGTTGTAATAGTTGGCGCCCAGGTTAAAAAGGACGATGGGGTCTTCGATCTTCTCGAACTCGACCTTGCCGTACCATTCCAGGGCCTTGGCGGTATCGCCCCGGTTGGCGTAGCAGTTGCCGATGGCGATGATGGCCTCGGCCTTCTTCGGGTCCTTCTCGAGGAGCTTCAGGTAATTCTCCTCGGCCAGGTCGTATTTTTCCTGGGCGAAGTGGCAGTTGCCGATGTTCATGTAGGTCGGGTACGCATCCGGGAACTTGGCGATGATCTCCTGGTAGACGCCCAGCGCCCCGTTGTAATCGTCCTTGTCGAATAGCTCATTGCCCTTGCCCAGGAGGTCCCTGATCTCGTCCGTGATCACGATGCCTTCGACCTTGGTCATCGTGACCGTGACGTCGGGGTTCTTCTTGCTCTCCGAGATCTCCATGGAGATCTTCTTCGGCGCGTAGCCGATCTTCTCGAAATCGACGTTCCAGCCGCCGCTCCGGATCCAGGCGCCGAGCCATTTGCCGTTCTTGTCCGTCTTAACGGACAGGCCGGCCTGCGCAGTGAGGGAGAAGAGCTTGACGGCGACGCCTTCCAAGGGTTTGCCGGCTTGGTCATAAACGAAACCGCTCACGCGTCCCTTGCCTTTGTAGTCCTGGGCGGGGAGAATGAAGGTGCAGATCAGAGTGACGCAACAGAGCAGAGCGATTTTTTTCATCTAGACCTCCTACATCCTTGACCATTTTATCATGTTACAGGAGGAAAGGAAAGCACGTCTGCCGCTCGGAGGCCGCCGCTAATCCGCGATATAGCCAAGCCGGTGGCTGACGCGATAGGCGTTGTTCCTGACTTTCACCGTGACCTTGTGGAACCGGCCGTCGGGCCTGTAATCAACCGGCGTGTAATAAAGGAGGTAGTAATTCTCCGAGGCTTCCACCGCCGACTTCATGGCCGCGGCGATATTGGCCGATGACGCGGCGTACCCTCCCGTGGCCCTAGCCATCTCCAGGAAAGGCCCGAAGATGTCCTCCGACTGCTCCTCCATACGGATCCCTTCGGCCCTCTCCGCGGGCCGGGCGATATGCAGGAAATGGATGGATGCCGAGGCGTCGGCATAGGCCTTGGTCACGATGTCCACGTTGAGGGAGGACTCCCTCTTCTCGAGGCCGAAGATCGTGTTGATGGATTGGGCGATGTCCGGCCGCTGGTTGTACTTCGTCATCAGCATGTCCACGACCCGGGGATCGATCTTGGGCACGAACTCCCGCTGGTAGAAGAAAAAGACGCCCTTTTGGCCCTCGAGGACCTTGAGGTGGCCGGCGAAGGCCAGGAGCTTTTTCTCGTCCACGACCCGGAGACTCCCCAGCCTTTCGAGGAGGGTGCCGTAATGCATCAGCTTCTCCTCTAAAGCCCCTTGATAAGGTGAATCGACCGGGGCGGCGGCCAAGGGGTCGACGAGCGTCGCGACGCCGGCCTCCGCGACCGCATCCCTCACCCGGATATCGGAGGCCATGACCCTGGCCAGGTCGGTCATCTCCGCGAGGATGGCCCGGGACTCGGAATAGCCGATCTGGATGTCGCGCCGGAGCAGGCCGATGACCTGGGCGTAGGTCTTTTCCCGACCGACGAGCCCGAAGAGCTCGCCCTTCATCCGGTAGGTTTTCATGGGCGTGACGATGGTCAGGTTATCCCCGGGGAGAAGGACGGTCTTGACGAAATAGTCCAGGGCCTGGGCGATCTTCGCGTCGTAGTCGCCGAGCTCGAAGAAGAGGAAGAAATGCCGGGCCGTCCGGGGAGCGAATGCCCTCGTTTCATCCTGCCGCTCGATGATCCTCTTCTTGACCAGATAGAAAGCCTCGACCTTCTGGCGCTTGCCGTCCTCGTAGAGCTCGAAGTCGTCCCGGACCAGGTTGTCGATGAACGTGTCCCCCTTGAAGACGCGGACAGGGACCTCGATATTGATGGTCCTCGTCTCGTGCTGGATGTTCTGGGCCGGGAGGGGGATGGCGAAACACGAAACCAGGAGCGGCAAAGCCAACAGTCGAGCTGATTTATTCACGAACATCACCTTTTATCAAGTTGACATGGAGCTCGCGGCGCTCATTCATTATATCATGCGGGGCAACCGTCCCCGCCCGACGGCCGGGCCTGTCGACCCGCTCAGCCGCGCCGGGGGCTGGCGCACTCCGACGCCGTGCCCTTGAGGATCTCGACCCCGTGGGGAAGCGCCGGCAGGATCGCCGCGAGGCTTTCGCGCACGGCCTTTTCGCTTCCCGGCAGGTTGACGATCAGGGTGGATTTACGGATCCCGGCGGCGGCGCGGCTGAGCATGGCCGTCGGCGTCTTCTCCATGCCGGCCCGGCGCATGGCCTCGGGGATGCCCGGCGTCTCGCGGTCGATGACGGCCTTGGTCGCCTCCGGAGTCCAGTCGCGCGGGCTGAAGCCCGTCCCGCCGGTCGTCAGGATGAGGTCGAGCCCTTCGTCCGACCAGTCGATGAGCGCGGCCCGGATCTCGTCCTGTTCGTCGGGGACGATTTTTGCATGGACGATTTCGGCCCCGATGCCCTCCATTATTTCCCGGATGGCCGGACCGCTCCTGTCTTCGCGCTCGCCCCTCGCCCCTTTGTCGCTGACCGTGAGAATGCCTATTTTCATGATTGATCCCTTCTGAACCAAGCGGAATCTTAAACGGTGTCCGTAAAGCTGTCAAGGTGACCTTATAACAAGCCACTTGCATTTTCGACTAGGGACAGACTATACTCAGGGCACGCGATAAGGCATATGCAAAATACGACAGTCATTGTCGTAATATGCATATAAGGGCTGTCATTGAAAAAAGACGCGATCCACGATTTTATCGACGGCCTCCAGGCCCGGGGACAGTATTATTTTCTCAAGCGACAACTCCTGGAGAAAACCGGGCAAGCTGAAAAGGTCGCGAGCAGGTCCTTGGTCAGACTGCAGGCGAAAAACCGTATCCTGCTCATCCGGCGCGGTTTTTACATCATCATTCCTATCGAATTCCGCCGAACCGGGGTTCTGCCGCCAGAATGGTTCGTCCATAATTTTATGGAATCAATGGATGTGGAGTATTACGTCGGTCTCCTGAGCGCGGCTGCCATCTGGGGCGCTTCCCATCAGAAGCCCCAGGAGTTCCATGTCCTGACGCCCCGCCAGTTCAGACCGATTGGGACCAGGACACTCAAGATATGTTTTTTCCGAAAGCTCGATTTTCCGGATCCAGCTTTCTTGAAGAACCAAAAAACCGAGACCGGTTTCATGAGGGTTTCTAGTCCCGAACTCACCGCTTTGGACCTCGTCCGATACAGCAAAGCTGTCGGCGGGTTGAGCCTTGTCGCGACGACTCTGGCCGAACTCGGCGAGACTATCGAGCCGAGGGCCTTACTCAATGTCGCCCGAAAGGTAAAGTCCCTGGCCGCGCTCCGGCGATTAGGTTTCATTCTGGATAACTTGGGCCTTAGCTCTCGAACCCATGAGCTCGCCGAGTTCGTTCGGAAGAAGGCCGACATCCCCGTTCTGCTGGATCCGTCTCTTCCACGCGCTGATTCCCGTTGGATCCGGAAATGGAACATCTTTGAGAATCTGAAAATCGAGGCCGACGAGATATGATCCCCCGAGCTGATATCGTCCAATGGAGGGAATTCGCCCCCTGGATATCGGACGCTCAAGTCGAGCAGGACTTGGTCATCAGCCGTCTCCTCGTCGAATTCTATCAAGATAAGCTCATCCGCGAAAAGCTCCTGTTCCGAGGCGGCACCGCGCTCCACAAGATTCACCTCAGCCCGGCCGTCCGATATTCCGAGGACCTCGATTTTGTCCAGAGGGATGCGGAGGGCATCGGCGACGTCCTAAGCGCCGTAAAAATGGTCTGCCGGCCGCTTTTCGGGAAGCCGCGGACGCGCCAGAAAGAGGATAGCGCTATCCTCACCTTCCACGCGACCTCCGAAATTCCTCCATCGATCCCGCTTCGTATCAAGGTCGAAGTCAATACGAGAGAACATGCGGCCGTGTTCCCGATCGAGCATAAGCCCTACGAAATCGATTCCCGGTGGTTCGCGGGCCGCTGCAGGCTGGCGACTTACTCGTTGG
>Ga0315273_10007561_pt1 | contig 13620 bp, 9 predicted proteins | sample YL17G02_0_MG_FD_205753 | JGI IMG/M metagenome (GOLD analysis project Ga0315273, IMG submission 205753) | Sediment microbial communities from Yellowstone Lake, YNP, Wyoming, USA - YL17G02_0 | ecosystem: Environmental > Aquatic > Freshwater > Lake > Sediment | place: USA: Wyoming | collected... | reverse complement strand
ATCCTTGCCAACCTTGTTCTTGTCGATATCGATAGCGGCGGAAAACTCGATATCGGAAATGTGGTAGCCGCCCAAAGTCACATGCATCAAACCGGGTACAAAATCGGTGTCCTTGGCATTCTTGTAGTATTCCACTCCCTGGACAAACGATGAGGCACAATTCCCCACGCCGATAATGCCAACACGTATCTTACCCATTCTCTTACTCCTCGTTAGTTATTGGAATGCACTTTCTGCAAGTGTTGCTTTATCAAATCATCTCTTCGGCGTTCCGCTTCCTTCAAGGTCAGCGGAAAATCGGGGCCGCAGTTTTCGATCATCACCGAAGACACACAGCCCGCAAAACAACCGGCGTCAAAATAGTCATATCCGTGTGAGAGTGCATAGATAATTCCGGCAGCATAAGTATCCCCGGCGCCGGTGGAGTCCTTCGCCAGTGTCTCGTAAGCGGGTATGACATAGAAGTCAGAGCCATCGTAGATTACCGAACCGGCTTCCGCCAGCGTGATAATGACCAACTTGGCGCCCCAGGACTTGATAATCTTAGCCGGAGTTTCGTAATCGACGCGCGGATCAATGCCGGTCAGCACCTTGCACTCCATCTCGTTCGGCTTGAATACATCCGACAGCGCCGCGATCGCTTCGATTTCCGGCGTTTTCTCGTGCAGAATGCGTCCGTTCTCCGTGCGACGCAGAAACCCCTGCGGGTCGACAAAGATTTTCGCTTTTGATTGTGATTTCACCATCTCAACGTAGCGCAGGTCGATCTCTTGCAGGATCGGGCCGAACAGAATCCACTCGGAGTCGGCATATTTCTCAGGAAAAAAACCGATCGGTCCGGCATCACCGAGAACATCAAGCGTCCGATTGCCCCGGTCGTCAAAATAGATCAGCTTGAAGCCACCTGACTCCTTAGATTCCTCGATGGCATAGTTGATCTTGAAACGCTCCATCTCCGACCGAAACAGGGTCTCGTAGTCTTGCGCAACCCTGCCGATCAGCGCCGTCTCCATACCCAGCTTGGAGAGCGCGAGACAGGCATTCGTCGAGCAACCCGATAGAACGCGCCCCTCGGTCTTCAGATAGGGTGTTTCGATCAGGTCAAAGACGGGATTACCGATACCGGTAATCATTTCTTGTCCTTCCGTTCGTTGAGAATCCGCCGAGCGTAAAACAAACGCTGGATGCTGGTCAGATAGGACACTCCCCCCACGATAATCAACGCGTAGTTGAAGAGGTTGTAATTCGGGAAGAAAAACTCCGCCAGAGCACCGGCCATTATGATAATGAACTTTTCCAGACGTCCCACAGCTCCGACGGCGACGTTATCGATCTTGCCTATCGATTCGGCGGCCTCGCGGGTATAGCTGGCGATAATCATGCCGAATAGCGCAAACAACGCCCAAACAGGGTGTACGAATCCTGACAGGGCAATGCCCATCAGTATAACCGCCTCGGCATAGCGATCGGAGACATGGTCCAAAATTCCGCCGAACGTCGTACCCATGTTGCCGGCGCGCGCGGTAGCGCCGTCAAGCATGTCGGTGAAGATGGCGAATGCCATCGTAACCGAACCCCAGATCAACTGCTTCTGCCAAAAGAGCACGCCGCCCAAAACCGCTACCAGAAACGAAATCAGAGTCAGGATATTGGGAGTCAGCCCAAGCCGCAGGCAGAACTTGCCATATGGTATAGAGACACTTTCGTAAGAAATGCGTCGCCTTTGTTGTAGTTGCTGTGTCACTTAGCCAAAGTCCGGTCTTCACGCGCTTTCTGCTGGAATGCCTGATCCCAAGTTACTGCGTGGAATGATTGCCGCGTCAGCACTGAGAAATCCACTCACCAAACTTAAAAGTATACCGACATCCGGAAGCAACGTCAAGCGAAATTGAGTTGTCTCTTAAGTCCGCTTGGCTCAACGGGTCACCAGAATCAATGGCTTGGTCACCGTTACAGATCAATTCCCTTCTACGACGACGAACGGCGCCCAATAGAATGGGTGTCGAAGGCGAAGGCGCGGCGAATTGATCATTGACAATTTTGCTTGTCGAAGAGCTGATGCATATCCTAATCGGAGGTTTCGATAAAACTCCTTCATGAAAATCGCAGAAGCAAAATCTTCGACATCCCAAAGCGAAACGACGACATTGCGACATCCCGCCGACATAAATCCGCGCACGAAGCCCTCGATGCCTTCTCCAAGCTGGAAGCGTCCTCCCCCCGATTCGCAGGATGACAGCACGATCAGATCAGCCGGTAGGGACAGTCGGGTAACATCCCGCAGAGAAAGGTAATCGCTGGAATCAGCCGACGTATCCGGCGAAAGCCAGATTCGCGACCGCAAAGGATCATCACGATTAACCGTGCTGTGCGTGGCAAAGTGAATGAAGTCGTACTGTGAAATTTCCGGTGACATCAAGATCGATCTTGCCGCATCTTTGCCTGCCAGTATCTGGCAATGATCGGCAGGAAACAGGTCGGAAATCCATTGCGCTTCCTTCAGTGAATAGGGCAAAGGGCGCAATTTGTCACTTGGCATTGGATCGGCAATTATCAGCAGTCGTGGTTGCGCCGGTGTCGACGTCTTAGATACCCCGGTAAGCAGTTGCAGCGATGGGACGTAAGCAACCTGACTGCGCTCGATTAAGTATTTGCCGTCACAAACCAACGCTTCGAAAGGCAGCAATGATAGGGCGCCATCAGCCGAAATGTACAACCGATCATAGAGCGACAGCTTGTCAAAAAATGGTCCGAAGACAGCTTTTGCCAGAACATTGGCCGTATTTCTTAGGCTGTCGGTCAGTGATTCGTCGTGAACAGACCTTTGCAGAAGGGCAGCGTAGTTCGCGAACTGCTCGGTCAACAACGAGCGTGATGGCAATCTGTAGAGGAATACACCCTCTTTGGCTATGGCAATCAGAAACGATTGATCCGGCACCAGCAGGTAGTCCAGCACTACGGCATGATTGTCCAACAAACGTGCCTTGAGTTCCGATACTGACGGTGGCTGAGGTTGGAGCAAGCGATTTGCGCGGGAATCGGCGAGACTCTGACGCAGTCGCACATCAGCCAGCTCTGCGTCAAGTTCGGCGAGATGTTTCTGCAACGCATCTCTTTTTGTTGGCGGTAGACTATCACTAAACTCCCGTTCCGTTCTTTCAATCTCAGCCAACACAGTTCTCTCTTGTTTTCGCAGACCCGCCGGAATGCGCGATATTGCATCACCGTGCGAACGATCAAGCACTTCCAGAAGCGAACGTGACTTGGCCAACTCAACGTAAAGAACCAGCGAATCAAACAATGCGCTTTGCCGCGACTGCTCATACTTCGCCACAAGTATGGCAACTAGCTTTTCATACAGATAGCGATTGCTCCCCTTCTGAAAGGCGCGTAATTCCAGATCGGGGATGTTTCGTCGCGACTGCTCAAGTCTGCCTACAACCCGTGCAAGATAGCCGTATGCCGAATCAGGCTCCCCGCGATCGTACCAGATCATGCCCGCCTCTATCTCGCATCGCTGGAGATTGGCATACGAGCGCCGTGATTGCAGAAGCTGTCTTGCCGACGAAAGGTATTCGTCCGCTGCGGCAAAGTTTCGGTTGAGCCGCGCATAATCACTACGAATGATCTGCACATCAAATACCCGTTGCGCGTCCGACTGACTCCGGTAGATCGTCATCGCAGAATCCAACTTCGCCATTGCGGCCGGATGATCGGCACGTTGCTGATCGAGTTGCGCCTGCGCTATCAGGGAGTTAGCCAACAGTCGCGGGTTGTCATAAGCACGGGCGATATCGGCTGCTTGTTGAAAGTACTCCGAAGCTGTCGGCAGATCGTCGGCGGTTGCATAAATCTCGCCGAGGTTGCTCAGCGTTTCCACCATTTCGTTTGGCAAGGCGAGTTGCCGTCTGATATCGAGCGACCGCTGAAAATACTTCACCGCCGCCGTTGCATCACCGAGCCGCTGATAAACCGTACCGATATTGTGCAATACACTTGCCAGCGCCCCCTGATTCCCGGCACTCTGTGAGCGGTCTAACGCTTGAACATAGCATTTGAGCGCACCCTCATAATTGCCCTGCGAGGAGTGCAGTATCGCCAGATTCGTCAGCAGCGACACTGCCAGACGCGCATTGTCTCCGGTCGCAGGCATGGCCAGGGCCGAATCATAGTAGTTTATTGCCCTGTCGATCTCACCGTTGTCCTCGGCAAACATCCCCTCCGCTTGCAGCAAGCGCGCCCGTAACAATTGATCATCCAAAGCGTTTGTCAGCGCTCGCGCTTCTTCCAGCCGGCTTTCCACTTCATCAGGTGACCGATCATGTCGGAAGGCGGAGATCATATTCAGAAGCGACTCGCAAATTTGCGCCGTGTCGCCGATTTGATAACGAATGCGCAGCGCTTCGGTCGCAAAACGATAGGATTCCGGCAACTGGTCGAGAGAGAGATAGACGGCGCTGATATTGCTGAGGCAGTCGGCGAGCCCTTTGTCATCCTGAAGCGTTGTCCTGATCACTCGCGCCGAATCGAAGTAGGCGCCGGCTTTGAGTGAGTAGCCCGATTTCTGATAGGCGCCGCCAATCAGATTGAGACTGCGAGCGACGCCATCGAGATCACCGATACTCCTCGCAATCGCCAACGACAGAGACAATGTTGGAATGACCCGCTCGTCGCTCGCCGGTTGCGACAAAACGCTACCGGCGTATTGTTGCGCCCTCACGGCTGCGGCCGAATCACCCAGACTCAGGAACTGGCCCGCGGCCGACTCAAATAAACCTGTCAGCGAATCACTCGCGCTTTCCCCTAAACTCAGAATTGCCTCACTGAAGTGCCTTTTGGCTTCCGACCGTCGTTCACGCGATTGCTGTCGCCAAACTCGATACTTGGCCACCTGCCGCAAAGGGAATCTGTCGCCGAAGTTGCGATCGATGGCGGTAGCCACGCAATTGGCAACTTGCAGAGCTTGCTCGTCTCCGGTATCGAAGTATCGCTCAAGCGTCTCCCGCACGAGTTTGTATGCCAAGAATCTCTCGACGCCGACCAGCGAATCAAGTCGGACCGTGTCACCCAGCGCACATAAGGAATCTGCGCGCTGTTCAAACTGCTGGGCGGCTCCCAAAGACATATTGGCGGACAAGGCGAACACCGTCCCCAATAACACGAACAGCATGACATAGAAAATGCGGGTGGCAGACTCTCGGATCACAGCGGGAATCTACGGATATTGTCCTAATGATTCAAGAACTATGCGGACAACCGGTACTCCACCCGCAAGGGTGGGAATTCGTTGCGTCGGGTCTTAGCGGGAGGGGGTGTGGTGTGGTGGGAGCGTGACCTGACGCCGCAAACCGGTATCCCACCCGCAAGGGTGGAAATTGTTCTTGATGCAACTACCGTCATTGCTATCTTATCCCTGCGACGCAGTTGAAGCATTACGACCATGATGGGCGGGCACGGTTTGTCACTTTCAGCACCCATCAGCGAATTCCGGCTCTCACGGATCACGTTATCAATGACATTGTCGTCAGCGCAATACTCCATGTCTGTCACACTTATCATCTGAGGTTGCTGGCGTTTATCATCATGCCTGAACACGTCCACTTGGTGGTCGTACGACCGCTTGCAGTCAAGCTTGGTCCAATAGTCGGCGAAATGAAATTCAGTTCCGCCATGTGCGTTCATGAACTGCTGATAGAACGCCAGAGTCTGTTGTTGGAGCGATTGCGGGCCGTTCGCAACGGAGTAACGAAGTTCTGTCTCTGGCAACGACGATGCTACGACCACAACTGTCGAACGGAATCATCAGTCTGGGAGAAAGTGAACTACTGTCACAACAATCCCGTCAGGCGTGGGTTGGTCAGGAACCCTGAAAACTGGCAATGGCCAAGCTATTTCTACTATCGCCGTTCGGATAATACATTGGTTGAAATTGATGTTGGGTGCTCGGAGTAAACTCCCACCCTCGCGGGACTGTTGAAAAAGCCACTTGAGAGCGCTGGCAGGAATCCTTTCCTGCCAGTTTATCAAGCCAATCAAGGTCGTCAGGAAAGGAGAGGTTGTCCCATAAGTTGGAGTATGGTTATGAACAGCGATCGCGATGGTCGAGAATTTTGAGCGAGATCATGGCGTCGCAACACCTTACACCCTCACGCCTTCCCCTCTCCCACTGGGAGAGGGGTGTAGGGGTGAGGGAAAGGAACTTACGGGACAACCTCAGGATTCCTGACGACGCCTGAAGAGGAGTGGGGTTTTTCAACAGTCCCTCGCGGGTGGGGTACCCATGTTTTGCTCCTTTACGAAGATGTGCATTACCACCTATATATCATTACGTCACACCCCATCTAAAGAGCCCCCTGGACCTTCCTGGTCAGGAATTTCCTATAAGCGAATTGAGCAAGTTTGCAGTCTGAATCTCTCAAAAAGCAACCTGCAAATTCGCTAACCACTCATTGTTGTCGATAGACTTGCTTTCTTCTCCGTTGACCTGATAGTTGATTTGTAGCTTCGTGTATTTCTTGTCTATGTAAAGATTCGTGCCGAAGGTGATGCGGTCGATGCGATCACCCGCTTTGTTCATATTCGGATCAAGCTGTTCGTAACGCGCCAGCACCTGCAACTCGGGGACGAACTTGAGACCGGTCGAAAAAGTGTGCGCACCCCAAACATGCCAACCCTGCTTCTCAGTCGAGCCGGTCTGGTTGTGAATGTACTCTCCCTCGATGATCTCGTTCTTCCAACTCCAGTTCAACGAACCGCCCCAGACGTCAAGGTTCTGTTTGATCGAGTCCGGATCGTTGGTCTTGCCCGCAATCAGATTGGGCGCGAATGTGAACATTTTGTTGAGCTTGAGTTCGGCGCGGCCGATGAAGTTCTTGTCGGTATTGACATCGGACGTGTTAAACGGAGCACCGTTGAAAACGCCACCGGTCACCTTGATCGCATTGCCGTTTTTCCACTGGTAGTTTAGAGAAACATCCGTTCCTACGTCACGTGTAGTACCGAGTGACTGTCCTTTGAACGTGTTGACAAAGGGCGTGGCGGATCCGGACTTAAGGAAATCGGCGCCGAACGATGGCTTGTATTGGCCGAAATTGAGCGTCCAGAATTTGTTTGGCATCAGTGAAATGAATGCATCCAGAAGGCGCGGCGATTTGGCGAAATCACCCACAAAACCTACTTTTGCCCACTGATTAAGTAATCCGGATGCCCCGAACTGAGCCGTGCGCGCGTCGAAAGTCGAACTTTTCTGAACACCTTCTTTGGTGTAATACTGCTGCTGAAACAGCCCGGAAAAAACAATCTTGCCGTGTCCGGTAGAAGTGAGGTTCTGCGGACGACTCTTCTCCGCCTCCTTCGCTTCCGTTACCACTCCCTGCAATTGCACAACGACATCTTCAAGATTCGATGCAAGTTCATAGACTCCCGAGACGTCGCTGACGGGTTTCGGAGTCGCAGCCGCGGCGCCTTCCACGTCGGCAAGCTGCTGAGCCTCCGGCTGGTTTGCCTTCTGCTTTTCAGCGATCACACGCAACGTAGAATCGAGTTTCGCAATCGCCTTCGAGAGTTTGTCATAGCTCTGACCGTTTGCCACTACCGGTGCCAGAAGCAGCAGACCCCCAAGAATCACGCTGATTAGAATTGTTGTCCTTCGCATGTTTGGTTCTCCCTTTCGAGTTCTCGCCTTGTCCGCGGTTACTGAGAATTGACTCGGACTCCGGGATGTCCGCTCCATTTGCAGCGGGCATCCGGGAGCACTATGATCATTCCTCAAAAACTGTAAGTCATCTCCAACGCCAACGACAGGCGGTTGTTCTTCTGAACCTCAGTGCTGATCGGCGCCGCCACCGGCCCGAATCGCGTGATAGCTCTCTGTCCACTGGATATCGTGTAAAAGGCCTCATGATTGGAAAACTCGTATTTCATCTCAATAAGTCCTTGGAGGCCATCCACAATCTTCAGTTTCGGCGCAACCGTGAAGGCCTTGAGGTCTTGCGAATACCCGGTGTGATGTCCGTCGTAATCCTTCAGATAGTCCGCCCGCATCGTCAGGTTGACGTTTCCGCTAAGCCCGATATTGCTCATGAGCAGGAATCCAAACCACTTGGCGCCCCGCCGTTCGTTAGAACCTTAGACTCCATTCTATAGTTGACCTCACCACCAAACAAGAAAGTCGGCGTGATCTGGTAGGTCAGATCAAGATCGAAAACGCTGCGACGACTGTCGGTGCGATCAGCCTGTTCGGGACCTGTGACTGTGGAGAGTCCGAGATTCAGGGCGGTTACCGGCGTGAATCCCCAGCGCATACCCATCGTCTTACCCGAGTTGTTGTCCGAGTTGATATCCCAGCCATTGACGACATACACAATGGCATCGACCGTCGGCGAAAACAGAGTGTATAGGCTTGCCCCAGTCAAGTTGGCGGGCAGGGCATAAGATGATATGGCTGCATAGGAATGTTGATAGCGACCCGGAGCATCCGCCGACTCGAATCCAATCGGCGCATTGAACTTCCCGAAACTGAATGTCCATTTCTGAGTCGAGCCAAGATCGTAGGACAGATACGCCTGCTCTACATCCATATTGAACTCACCACCACGGTTGACATACTCGATATCGGCGCGCACCGCCGCTTTGTCCGAGAAGCAGTGCTCGACATCTAATTCCGTCTCGTCAACTCCGAAGGTGCTGCGATCGCTATTCCGGTCATCGATGGCGCTTGTCGAGACGAAGCCGAACAGACTGATTTCTGGAAGCAGACTCGGCCCAGCAGCAGCCTCCGCGGAATTGTCCTCCTTCTCCGGCTCCGGCAGTGTCATGCTGGAATTCAGGTAGGATTCAAGCCGCTCATTGAGAGCTGTCAAACCATCAGTCAAACCTTCCACCTGCACCGCAGTTGGCGTCGTGACGACTACACCCTCAAGATCGGCTGAAGCCAGTTGCTGCCGCTCAGCGGAAAGCTTACTTACTTCGGCGCGCAGCAAGTCAAGATCGCGCTTGAATTGCGCAAACACGGGATTGCTATCGGCGGGTGCACCGGCGACTGTCTGTCCGGTGAGTTCCTTGCGGAGCTTGGCGATGTCTGCCGTGCGCGCGCTTGCCTCCTTTTCAACCAAGGTTCTTAGGTTCTTAGATTGGCTTCTACTCGGTCGACAGTCCCCAGAAGCTGTTGGAAATCCTGTGCGATCGCCGTGCCTGTCAACGCCACGATTAGCAGGACACAGGCAATGATGTAAGCCCGGCACCCTTTCATACGATTTCCTCCCATTATTCCAAGATTGATATTCCACTCTCGGTTTTCGGTCGATTTGCGCCCATCTTTATTGGCGAATACCAGGAATGACGCCGCTAGTCAAATAATCATCACCTGCGAAGTTCACATTGGAACGAAACTTGATTTCTGGCGACAATTATCGTCTCAAAGTGAACGACGCTTGCGATTCTTGGGAGTCCTCTCCCCAACGGAACATGATCCTATCACGTAGCCGTTTCGGCGCGTAATTGTAGATGTAACAACGCGATGATATCATCGCGAAGGTAACGCGGGAAAGCATGAGAAAATTATGAACAGACACGGCGACACGTATGTTGACCAACACCCGTCCCAGGGTGACGGAATAAATTCGGGACTGACCATCTCAAGGAGGATGAATTGCAGAGTCTGAAAGGGAAGGTTGCGCTGGTGACCGGCGGTACCAAAGGAATCGGCAAAGCGGTGGCGTTGCGCTTGGCCAAGGCGGGCGCGGATGTTGCAGTCAACTATTTCCGCAGTCGTGACACCGCCGAGCGCACCGTTGCTGAGTTGCAGGCGCTGGGCTCGAATGCCATTGCGATTCGCTCCAATGTCGGCAAACACGAACTGCTCCATAAAATCTTCGACGAGATTCGCGCCAAATACGGCAAACTTGACATCCTGATCTCCAACGCCGCGCTCGGGATATATACCGAGGCGATGAAGATTGATGACAAGGCCTGGGACCTGTCGATGCATACCAACGCGCAGGCGTTTTTGCTCTGCGTGCAACACGCTCAGGACATGATGCCCGAAGGTTCGCGCATCGTGTCGTTGTCATCGCTGGGATCGCAACGCTATATCGACGGTTACGCCGCGATCGGCGTCTCCAAGGCCGCCATCGAGACCTTGACCAAATATCTTGCCTTTGAACTGGCGCCGCGTCGGATCAATGTCAATTGTGTTTCCGGTGGGTTTATCGATACCGACGCTCTCAAAGTATTCCCGTCGTATGATGAAATGTTCAAGGAAGTCGTCAAGCGTACGCCGTTCGGAAGAGTAGGTACACCGGATGAAGTCGCCGGTGTTGTATTCTTTCTCTGTACCGATGACTCACGCTGGATCACCGGCCAGACCATTATCGTCGATGGCGGTTACTCGCTGGCTTAAAAACACAGCACATCCACCACCGGGATATTTTGGACTCTCGGAATCGGCTTACCTCGAAGTCGAATGTCTTATCTTCTATTTGCCGAATTGAGCGGAGTGTATTATACATTCCTCCGGGAGTAAAGCATTGGAAGCACCGAAGACAATCATAGATCTCGTTGAGAAGTTTCATCGTAACCGCGAATCATATTGTGCAGCCGCCTACAACGAGACACAAGTCAGACGCGAATTCATTGACCCGATGTTCAAAGCACTTGGGTGGGACATTGATAATGAGAAGGGGCGGGCGGAAGCGTACAAGGATGTCGTTCATGAAGACTCTCTGAAAATCGGGGTGACCATGAAAGCACCCGACTATTGTTTTCGAACTGGAGGAACTCGCAAGTTCTTCTTGGAAGCTAAGAGGCCGGGGGTCAACATCAGGGACGATGCGGCTGCTGCCTATCAATTGCGTCGATATGCCTGGTCGGCCAAGTTGTTACTCAGCATTGTCACCGATTTCGAGGAGTTTGCCGTTTACGATTGCCGCATTCGCCCGGCCGTCGATGACAAAGCCAGCAAGGCTCGCATTCTCTACCTGACTTACAAAGAGTATGCAATACGCTGGTCCGAAATCGCGGGCATCTTCGGCCGCGAAGAAGTATTTAGAGGCTCTTTTGACCGTTTCGCGGAGACAACTCTGGGCAAACGCGGGACAGCGGAAGTCGACTCTGCTTTCTTGGCCGAAATTGAAATGTGGCGCGAGGCGCTCGCCCACAATATTGCGAAACGAAATCCCAGAGTGACTCCACGAGAACTGAATTCCGCGGTTCAGCAGACTATAGATCGCATCATCTTCCTAAGAATCTGCGAAGACCGGGGCATCGAGGAATACGGTAAACTCAAGCAGGCCGGTGCGAGCAGCGGTGTCTACGCCAATCTATTTGAACTCTTTGAGCAAGCCGATGAACGCTACAACTCCGGACTGTTCCACTTTCACGAAGAACGAAATCGACCCACAATCCCAGACACTCTGACCCCCAAGTTGAAGGTTGACGACCGACCTCTCAAAGAAATCATAAGAACGCTGTACTACCCTGACAGCGCCTACGAGTTCTCGGTTCTGCCGGCAGACATTCTTGGGCAAGTATACGAGCAGTTCCTGGGCAAGGTCATTCGGCTAACGTCCGAACACGTCGCGAAGGTCGAGGAGAAGCCGGAAGTCCGAAAACAAAAGGGAGTCTACTACACTCCGACGTTCGTCGTCGACTACATAGTGGCGCGGACCCTCGGAAAGATTCTGGAAGAAAAGACTCCCGGACCCAAAGGCACCGCCAGCAGAGTCAGAGTCCTTGATCCAGCCTGCGGCTCGGGATCGTTTCTGTTAGGGGCGTATCAGTATCTCCTCGATTGGCATCTGCGTGCGTACACAAGCGACGATCCCGAGAAGTGGACTCGTGGCAAAAATCCGCCCATATTTATGCGGGGCAGCGATGAATGGCGTCTGACTGCAAGCGAAAGAAAGAGAATTCTCCTGAACAACATTTATGGTGTGGACATCGACCCTCAGGCGGTGGAGGTCACCAAGCTCTCCCTATTGCTAAAGGTTCTGGAGAGAGAGTCTGCCTACTCAATCTCCCAACAATACAAGTTTCTTCACGAAAGGGCATTGCCTGACCTTGGGGAAAACATCAGATGCGGAAACTCCCTGATCGGCTCCGATTTCTATCAGGAAAAACTGGGACTGTATGACGAAGAGGATACCATCCGTGTCAACGCTTTCGATTGGAAGAAGGAGTTCTCTAGAATCTTCGGCGAGGGCGGATTTGATGTTGTGATTGGTAATCCTCCTTATGTCCGGCAAGAAACTCTCAGCGAGTTCAAGGACTACTTCCACACTCGCTATCACGTCTATCACGGCATAGCCGATCTTTACGCCTACTTCATTGAACTCGGCGTCTCTCTTCTCAAACAAGACGGCGTCTTTTCCTACATCGTCGCGAACAAGTGGCTGCGGGCAAATTATGGCGAACCCTTGCGGGCGTGGCTAAAGGAGCAACACATTGAAGAGATCGTCGACTTCGGTGACTTGCCGGTTTTCAAAGGTGCCACAACCTACCCCTGCATTATTCGCATTTCCAAGAAGCCACCCCGAGAAACCTTGGACGTTGCTGTTGCGAAAACACTCGAATTTGAATCGCTGGCGGAACACGTCAAGTCGAATACGTTCTCGGTCTTGACAAAATCCCTTGACGATCGCGGTTGGTCGCTCGCAAATCAATCGACTCAGCAGTTGCTCGCCAAGATCAAAGCCGCTGGCGTTCCACTTGGCAAATACGTGCATAACCAGATCTTCCGAGGCGTTTTGACCGGCCTAAATGAAGCGTTTGTGATCGATGCAACAACTCGGGATCGGCTAATTTCGCGGGATGCGAGGAGCGAGGAACTGATCAAGCCGCTTCTTGTCGGAAAGGACGTGAAGAGATACGAGCCCCCGGTGGCGGAGCATTTCCTCATCCTAATACCAGACGGATTCACTCGGCAACAGTCGGGTGCGTCGAGGGGAACATGGAAGTGGTTCCAAACGAATTTTCCAGCAGTGGCAAGTCATTTGGCGCGCTTTGAAGGCAGTGCCAAGAAGCGCTGCGACAAAGGCGAAAACTGGTGGGAGCTGCGACCATGCGATTATTACTCTGAATTTGAGAAGCCGAAAATCATCTACCCCAATATCTGCAAGAGACCGGAGTTCACCTTCGATAAACGAGGTCTGTTCAGTAACCAGAAGTGCTTTGTCATTCCTGTGGAAGACTTGAGCCTGTTGGCAATTCTCAACAGCTCGCTGTCCGGTTTTTTCTTTGAGACAGTGCTGCCCAAACTCCGGGGTGGGTTCTTTGAACCAAGCTACGTGTATTTTCGCCAGTTTCCTGTTGTCAAGGTAAGTCGCTCTGATCGCAGTGGCATCGACAATTGGGCGAAGTTGAAGAAGCTCGCGACGCAGATGCTGGCTTTGCACAGGGACATATCAAATTGCGCGGCGGAACATGACCGGATTGTTCTCTCCAGACGCATTGAAGGCACGCAGAAAGCAATTGACGTCGTGGTCTACGATCTCTACGCTCTGACAGCCTGCGAAATCGCTACGGTGGAACAAACGCTTATCTCGCCCCCGTAAGGCGTTAATCATTCCCCATTCCGATCCATTCCATCGCGTACTATCACTAGGGGCGTTACGAGGAACTATG
>Ga0315273_10007559_pt1 | contig 13621 bp, 11 predicted proteins | sample YL17G02_0_MG_FD_205753 | JGI IMG/M metagenome (GOLD analysis project Ga0315273, IMG submission 205753) | Sediment microbial communities from Yellowstone Lake, YNP, Wyoming, USA - YL17G02_0 | ecosystem: Environmental > Aquatic > Freshwater > Lake > Sediment | place: USA: Wyoming | collected... | reverse complement strand
CCCCTTGAGTTTTTCCCCCCCCCTCGAGGTTTTTCTCCTCTCGCCTGAAAACCTCGAGACCCCCCACCCCCCACCCCCCCTCCCCCCCCGAGTGCGGAAGAAAAACGAAACCCGACAGAAACTCACCCCAAGACGACGCATCCCGCGTAGAACCTCGCCGCCGCCTCCGGCAGCGGGCCCAGCCCGGCGTCCGCCCTGTCCGCCAGCAGCCCGAACAGCTCCCCGCCGGGGACCGCCTCCTGCAGCAGGTGCAGCCTCGAGGGCTCGCGGTACGCCGCGACGAGCCGGACGACGAACGCCGAGTCGCACTCGGCCATCGTGGCCCGCTCCCTCCTGACGTGCTCCGCGAGCCCGGCCTCGACCAGGGCCGCCTTGGACAGCGTCTTGAGGGCGTAGAAGGGGAGGGCGGGGGAGGCGGCGGGGGAGGAGGAGGCGCCGGTTTCCCTGGCGCCGCGGGCGCTCCCGGCCTTGGCCTTGGCCGCGGCGGCCGCCGCCGCGGCGGTCGTGACGAGCGAGACTTTTCCGAACGCGCCCGAGCCCAGCTTCGCGACGCGGCGCAGGTCCGAGAGCCTCGGGGCGCCGCCTTTTTTGTCAGAAAAGAAAAAACGATCGAAAGAGAAAGAGAGAGGGCGCGAGAGAAGATGAGCAGTGAGTTGAATTTTCTACCACTTCTGCTTCCTCTTCTCCTTCCTTTGTCTCCTTCGAACCCTCTCGACGGCGACCCCCCCCCGAGAACGGCAAAAAAAAACAGATTCTCACCCCCAACGCGCCCGTACGAGCTCGCCCCCGCCGCCAGCAGGGCCTTGGCCGGGCCCAGCAGCGCCTCAAAGTCCCGCCGCGGCAGCGCCAGCAGCTCGCAGCGCGTCGCCGCGCGCACCGTGGCCGCCCTCGGCTCGCCGCGCAGCAGCGAGAGCTCGCCGAAGTAGCCGCCCGCGCCGATGCGGCCGACGACCTCCAGAGGAGGAGGCTCCCTGCTGCTGCCCTTTTCGCCGACCTCTGAGGCAGCAACATCAGCAGCAGCAGCAGCAGCAGCAGCAGCAGCAGCAGGAGCAGCGGCAACAGGAGCAGCGGCAGACGTCGCGTCCCCCTTCGGAGGGGCGAGGACGTCGAGCTCCCCGGACTCCACGAGGAAGAACTCGGCGCCGGCCTCGCCCGCGACGACGACGTCGCTGCCGGCCTCGACGACCCGCGGCTGCAGCGCCGCGGCCAGCGCGCCGCGCTCAGCTCCCGAGAGCGGGGCCAGGAGGGCGACGCGGCGGAGGGCCTCGGCGCGCCAGATGGTCCGCAGGGAGGCGAGGCTGAGAAGAGAGAGGGTTTGTTTTTGGAAGACGTGGAAGTTGAGATTTCGGGAGACCGAGGAGGAGAGCAAAGGTTTTCGCCGTCGGCGAAGAAAACCTCGTCAAAAACGAAAAAAAAAGCTCCCTCCCTTACCTCCCCAGCATCGCCTCGAAGTCAGTGGCAGACAGCCGCAGCAGCGACAGGTCCGTCACGGCCGTGACCGTCGCCGCGCGCGGGGCCCTCGTCAGCAGCGCCAGCTCGCCGAAAACTGCTCCTTTCCCCAGGTGCGCGACCTCCTTCGCCTTGGCCTTCGCCGTCGCCGCCGCCGCGTTCTTGTCGGCCCCCTCTCCCGCGACCCTCGCCTCCGTCTCGACGCTGACGACGGCCTCTCCCTCGTCAACAACGTAAAATGCGTCCCCGGGGTCCCCCGCAGCGAAGACCACCTCCCCCTTCCCGACCTCGCAGCGGCTCATCGCCGCCGCCACCGCCTGCAGCTGCTCCCGCGACAGCGCCGACAGCGCCGGGGCCCTGCGCAGCGCCTCGGCGGCCCTGACGGCGTCGCGCGGGCCCAGCTGGGCGAAGATGGCCGCGGCGGGATGGGGGTAGCGGACGGCGTAGCCGTCCGCGACGGCCGAGGCGGCGCGGGGCTCGGAGCGGATGAGCGCGCGCTCGCCGAAGTGGCCCCCGGCGGCGACGGCGGCGACGACGGCGCCGGCGCCGGCGCCGTCGGCCCCGGCCCCCCCGCCCTCGCCCCCTCCTCCGCCGCCGCCCTCTCTCTTCCCCCCCTCGGACACCACCATCTTGACGGCGCCCTCGTCCACGAGGTACAGCGCGTCCCCGGCCTCGCCCTGCGCGAAGACGAGGGCGCCGTCGGCGACCTCGACCCTCTCCAGCGCGTCGGCGACGACGGCCCTGCTCGCGTCGGACAGCGGCGACAGCAGCGGGACGGAGCGCACGAGCGCCGCGCGGCGGCTCGCCGCGGCGGCGGCCGCGGCGCGGCGCACCGCGGCGTAGACCGCGGCGTCGAGGACCCAGAGCTTGGACGGGGCCGTCGCGGTCACGGTCGCGGCGCGCGGCGCCGAGTAGAGCAGCGCCAGCTCGCCGAACGACGCGCCCGGGCCGTAGCGGGCGACGACCCGCCCCTCCGCCGCCCCCTCGTTCCCGGCCTTCTCGGCTGCGCCCCGCTCGTCGCTGCCGTTCTCCTTCTCCTCGCCGCCCCCCTTGACCGTCGTCGCCACGGTGGCCACGGCCGCGCCCTTCTCCAGGACGTAAAACTTGTCCGCCGCGGCGTCCCCCTGCCGCAGGACGACCGCGCCGGCGGCGCACGTGACGGGCGTCATCGAGTGCAGCAGCGTCGCCCTCTCGGGGCTCGACAGCGGCGCGAAGAGCAGCGAGCGGGCGACCGCGGCCGCCAGCAGCGCCATAACGGGCTCGGCCTTGGGGTAGGCCTGGACCCTGACGTCGGCCCCTCGGGCGAGCGCGTTGGCGGCGACGGCGACGCGCTTGGCGCCGTCGCGGGCCTGCGTTTTTTTTTCCCCTCGCGTTTTTTCGTTTTTTTTGCGTCATTTTTTTTTGCCAGAGGGGCGGCGAGATCGTGGAGAAGAGACGGGGAAGGGGGGAAGTTGAGAGGCAAGGGGGGAGAGGGGAACGGAGAGAGGGAACGGAGAGAGCACTCCCCTTTGGTCGGCGGGAGGGAGGGGGGGGGGAGGGGGGAAAGAGGGAGGCGTTTTTCCGCCTCTTCTACGCACCTTGCGCCGCGCCGCGTCGGCGGCTTCGGCCGAGCGGAGCGGGGCCTGTGGAGCAGCGGCAGCGGCAGCAGCAGCGGCAGCGGGAGCCGGGGCTGCCTCTTGCCCCGGCGACGCCGCCGCGACGGAGGTCAGTGCGAATCCTCCAGCTGCTGCCGTTGCCTCTCCTCCTCCGCCTCCTTCTCGCTTCTCGGAGGAGGGGGGAGGCGGAGCCGAAGAAGGGGCCTGTTTTTTTTGGTTTTTGCGGAGAGTTTTTTTTAGCGAATGGGCACCCTTTCCGACCTCTTCTTCTTCTTCTTCTTCTTCTTCTTCCTCTACTTCTTCTTCCTCCCCTCTCTCTCGCGTCGCCGCTCTCCCCCTCTCCTTCTCTGCTCTCTCCAGCTCACCTGGCCGTCGCCGTCGGTGGTGATCTGTTTCGAGAGACACTGGCCCATCGTGGAAGGAGAGGAATTTCCAAGCAGAACGGGGGGGGGGGCGGGGAGGTAGCAAGGAAGCAAGGAGAGAAAGAACGAGAGGAGGCGTTTTTTTAAACGAAAATGAAGAAAAGCGCCTCGAAAGTTTTTCCCTTCATTTTTTTCTCATCGCTCCGCATTTTTGCCCTCAAATGCTCGCATCCCCTTCGACGATGCTCCGCAGGACAGCCGCGGCTCGCCCCGCCTGGCGGCCCGCAGCAGCGAGAGGGCTCTCACCGTTGCTCCCTCCTGCCGCAGCAGCGGCGAATAGTGCTCGCCGGAGCCTCCTGACGCGGTCCCGAGCCGTTCCGCTCGGCGACCACGGCGACGACGCCGCCGCGGACGACGAGCACGAGGAAGCAGAGAGCGCCCGCGGGGACGAGAACGAGACCCCGACCCCGACCCCGCCTCCCGCGCACCCGCGCCGCGCCCGCCCCTCCTCCCGCGACACCGCCCGCGCCCTCGAGGCCCTCCGCGGTCCCGGCCATCAGAAGATCGGCGCCGAGTACGGGGAAGGGTTTGTCCAGTTCCGCGCGGGCGGCCAGCCCCTCTCCCTCGACGTCGACGCCCTCAACGAGCGGCTGAGCCCGGCGGGCGCGCTGCGGCTGCGTCGGGCGCTGGTCGCGCCCGACGAGGCGCACGGGGTGAGAGAGAGAGAGAGAGAGAGAGAGACCGAGGAAAGAGAACGCAGAGGGAGAGAAAGAGAAGGGAGGAGCTCACCTCTCAAGAAGAGACGAAACAAAAAACAAAACAAACAGGCGCTCTTCTCCTTCGAAGGGGTGATAGCGGACACGCGCGCGGCGCAGGCCGAGGCCTGGAGGCGGGTGAGCTCCCGCAGGGCGCTGGCGTGGCCGCCTCCAGAGGTCTCGCTCTGGGGCAGCGGAAGCGGCGGCGGCGGAGAGGAAAGTCCTTTCATCTCTCCCCCCGCTCCCTCCGCTCCCTCCGCTCCCGCGTCCAACTCTTCCCGCCTCCTCCCGCCCCGAGTCGCCCTCGTCTGCTCCCTGCGGCCCGAGCGGGCTATCACCGAGGTGCTCCAGTGGACTCGGGACTACGGCCTGGCGAGCAAGATCGCCGCAGAGGTCGCGCACGAGTATTTGGCCATCGTCCGCGGCGACGACGACGACGACGACGGCGTCAGCGACGCCGGCGCGGTCGCCGCCGCCGGCGCAAGCGCGACCGGCGCCAACGAGAAAGTGCCCAAACCCTTCTTCTCCTCGCCCCGCCCCGGCGTCGCCCGCTGGCTCGCCGCCCTCCGCTCGGCCCGCGTGCCCTGCGCCGTCGTCACCTCGCTCGACCGCCGCACGCTGCTCTCGGCCCTCGAGCGGATGGGCCTCCTGCACGACGACCTCCTGCTCGCGCCCTCGGCCGCGGCCTCGTTCGTCACCGCCGAGGACGGCGCAGAGTCGCTCGCGCACTCGCTCCTGGCCGGCGCCCTGAAGCTCGGCAGGCCCCCCAACGCCTGCTGCGCGTTCGTGGCCAGCCCCTCGGGCGTCGCCGCGGCGCACAACGCCTCGATGCGGGCCGTCGCCGTCGTCACCGGGGAGCACTCGAGCCACGACCTCCGCTCCGCGGACGCGACCGTCACTCGCCTCGACGAGCTCGCCGTGATCCAGGTTCGGAGGCTGTTTTCCAGCAGCCCGGAGGGGACTCCGGGGGCGTTTATGGGGAAGCAGAAGGAGCGGGCTCCCGGGGCCGGAGGAGGTGAGATGAAGGTTTCAGTTTTTTTGGGGGGGCCTTTTTTCGGTGCCGACAACGGGGAAAGAGGAAAAAGAACTCTTCGAATCGCATCACTCTCTCGAGTTCCGTTCTCCATCCTGCTTCTTAAACCACTCTCGATAAACGAAACGACACACCAGGGACCGGGGGCGACGGCAGCTGGTTCGACCCCGACGCCGACGCCGCGGCGAGGAGGCAGAGCAGGAGGCGGCGGGTCGCCGGCGGGGTGATGGAACCCGAGGCAGCGCCCGGAAATGGAGGAGGAGGAGGAGGAGGAGGAGGCAGAGGAGGCGGGGGCGACGGCGACGACGGAGGCGACTGGCGGCGTCGGAGGTGAAAGGGAGAATAGTAAATTGTACAACGAAATGGAACGGACCGTTCCGAAGGAAAGCGATGAAGCGGAGAGAGGGCGGGGGCGTCGGGATCGAGAGAGGTCTCGGAGGAGAAAAGAGAAACTTCCTTTCAAAGGACTCACTTCCGCTCTTCCTCTGCTCTCGCATCTTCGCGTTCTCGGATGCGCGCTTTTCGATTCTCCAATTCGGTCCTGCGCACGCTGAGCGCGTCGAGACGACCGGCAACTACTACGCACCTGCAGCAGCAGCAGCACCAACAGTCGCAGCAGCAGAAGCTGCCCGCCGCACCGAGGCGGCGCTCTTCTTCGATCGTCGCAATGGCAGCAACCTCGGCATCCCCGTCGCTCGGCCGCCTCGACCCGGCGACAACGGCCCTCTTCGTCTGCGACGTCCAGGAGCGCTTCCGGCCGCTCATCGCCGGCTTCGACGCCGTGGCCGAGACGAGCTCGAGGCTCGTGAGAGGAGCCCGGGCCCTGGGGCTGCCCGCCATCGTGGTGACCGAGCAGTATCCGAAAGCTCTCGGTCCCACGGTGGACGAAATCGCGTCGGTGCTGGACGACGCCCCTCCCTCGACCTCGGCGACGGGAACGGAGACGAAGGCCACCGTCGTCGCCAAGACCGACTTCTCGATGCTGGTCCCCGAGGTCCAGCGGGCGCTCCCCCAAAACATCAAATCGGTGATCCTCTGCGGCATCGAGGCCCACGTCTGCGTCTGGCAGACGACGCTGGACCTGAGGTCCCGAGACGTCGACGTGCACCTCTGCGTCGACGGAATCTCGTCGCAGCGGCTGTCCGACCGCGAGCTCGGCCTGAGGCGCGCGGCGCAGGCAGGGGCCTTTCTTTGCTCGAGCGAGATGGTCCTGTTTCAGCTGACGCGGGGCACGTCGAACCCGGCTTTCAAGGCGGTGTCGGCGCTGGCGAAGGAGGAGAGGAAGGCGGCGGCGCTGCCGGGGCTCGGAGGAGGAGCGGCGAGGCTTTGAGGGAAAGTGTTTTGTTTTGTTTTTTTTGCATCCTTCCCCCCCCCCCTCCCGCATGTATCCTCTCATTAAAAATCAAAGAAAAGGAAAAGAAGGAAAGCAAAGACAGGGAGAGGAATCGAAGGCGGTGGGGGCGGCGCGCAAGGCAGAAAGAGGGAAAAACGTGTGGCGAAGCGGCGAAAGAAAAAAGAAAAAGAAAACAAAAGCGTGAAAAAATGAAAAAAAAACACTCCCTCCCTCTTCTTCAGTCCGCCATCGACAGGCTCTCCCTGCCCAGCTTCGCCATCGCCGCGGCCACCCCGGACCCGGGCGAGGTGGCAGCCGATCCAGCAGGTCCGAGGCAGACCTTTTCGCGCCTCTCATGGGCTTCGTGCACCTTCCGCTCCGCCTCGAGGTCGAGCCCCTCGCCCTCTTTCTTTTCGTTGAGTCTTGAGGACGGGTACTTGGTCCAGAAGCGGGGCCTGGAGTCTTCGTCTCCTTTGGCCGGTTTCTTCGCGGCTGCCGCGGCGGCTGCCGCTTCCGGGGTCGCGGGCTGCTCGAGCGAGACGCGTCGGCCGGGGCGAGCCTTTTCGCCGAGCTCGGGCCGCTCCTTCGCCGGCGACGATGACGAGGACAGCCGGGCATTGGTGACATCGTCGACGTCGGCGCCGGCGCGCGTGCTCTCTTTTTCCATGCTGCTTCTTTACTTTCTTATCTCAAGATCTGCTATTGGAGGAGGCGACGCCCAGGGGAGAGATCGAAGGGGTTGGAGGCGGGTTTCGTGGAATAGGCAAAGGTAGAAAAAAAGGAGCGAGAGCCGATTGCTTAACCTTCTTGAGCGAAGAAAAAGTGAACCAGCGTTCTTCCCGTTCTTTTACATTTTTACATTTTTCTCAAACAACCTCTCTCCATCTCTCTCTTCAAAAGATCGCCCGCAGCAGGATGATCAGCAGCATAAACAGCACCATCGCTGCCAAGAGCATGATGCACAGCACGAGCCTCCCCGCGCGCTGCGTCTTCTCGGCCCGGACGAGCTGGCGGACGCCTGTTTTTTTGTTTTTTGTTTTGTTTTGTTTTGTTTCTTTCAGCTTTTCTTCGTCTTCTCTTTCAACTCTCTCCCAAACAAACAAACAAAAAAAAGCCCCTCACCGTCGTCCACCTTCGCGGCCACCTCCTGGATGTTGACGTCGACCCTGTCGAGGATGCTCCCCTGCTCGACGACGAGGACGCCTGTAGTTAGTTTTGTTGTTGAAGGAGGGGGGAAAGTTTTGGAAAATTCAAATGAGGAAACAGTCAGTGTTTTTTTTCCCCTTGAGTTTTTCTGTACCGAAGAAAAATGAAAAAAAAAATCCCAACGCACCGAGGTCCTTCATGATCTCCGACAGCTGCGAGATGCTCTCGACCACCCTGTCGATCTCGGCCTCGCGCTCTCGCGCCAGCGTGTCAAGCGCCCCGGCCCTCGCCTGCTGCTTCTGCGTGAATCCATGGGAGGAAGTCGTTGAAATATAGGGAGCGCTGCCATCGTCAAAGTCGTCGTCCCCGAATCCGTTTCCTCCTCTCCGGCTCGCGCCCTCGAGCAGCGCGTCGAAGCCCCCCACCTTTGCCGAAGAAGAAGCTCCACCTCCTTGCTGCCGCTGCTGCGCGCGGAGCTTCTCGAGGAACCCGCGCTGCTGCCGGCGGAACTGCAGTGACAGCTGCTGCAGCTCCGCCGCGAGCGTCCGCCGGACGTTTTGCCTGACCCTCTCGTCGGCCTCCGACAGGTGCGCCCCCGAGTGATCACCGCCGTTCCTCCCGACGGCGCTCAGCCTCGCCTCGCAGTCGCGGAACAGGCGGGTGACCGCGGCGGTCGCGCGAGACACCTCGGCGTCGCGCCCCGAGCGCGAGTCGTCGTCGAACGTCACGAGCGCGGCGCGCTGGTGCAGCTCGCGGAGCTCGGCCATCGCGGCGCGGATGCGGCCCATGTCCCTGCGGGCGGCGTCCTTGAAGGCGACGTAGGCCGGGGCCGGGGGAAGGCCGGGGGAGGGGGACTGTCCCCCCTCGGCAGCAGTGTGGGCGGCGGCGTCGGACGGAGGGCCGAGCGCGGCGTCGAGGAGGCGCGTTGCCGCCGCCGAGGCACCGTTCCCGTCGGCTCCTCCTGCCGCGCTGTACATGCCGTAGCCTCCTCCGGCGGGTCCCTGGCTGCTCCCCCCTCCTCGCGCTGCGGCGCGGTACTTGAGGAAGCGGTCGGTGCGCGAGCGCGTCGTGCCGATGATGGTGGTGGTCGTCGCGGCCATGGTTTTCTTTTTCGATGGATCGATGGGATGACGAACGGCGACGGAGGAGGAGAGGCGTTTCTCTTTTGGGGGCTCTGCCAGCGCTCGCGCGCTCGCTGCTTTTTTTCTCTGCGATGAGGCAAGAGAGAAAGACAGACGGGAGAGCACGGACACGAAGCGCGCGCGCGAGAGAGACCTCGTGCTCGAGCGAGCGAGCGAGCGAGGGCGCGCGCAAGAGAGAGAAAGGGAGAGAGACAGACAGAGGGGCGATGCAAAGTGTTTTTTGTCTTTTTTCCCTTTCAGTTTTTTTTCCCCCTCCCCCTCTCACTCCCCACCGGCAACCAGCTCCTCGGCCAGCACCCGCAGCAGCCTCTCCACAAACTCCAGCTGGCTCTCCACGGGCAGGACCCCGGCCGGGGGCAGGTGGACGAAGGCGGCGTGGCGGACGACCCGCGCCTCCTGCCCTCTCTTTTGCCCCTCCCCTCTCTTCCGCCCCTCTCCTCTCTTTCGCCCCTCCTCTCCCTGTTGCCGCCGCGGCCAGCCGAGCGTCAGCCGACGCCTGCAGAGGGAGAGAGCGGAGGGGAGAGAGCGCAGAAAGAGAGGGGAAGAGAGCAGCGGACTCTTCTTCTTCTCCTTCTTCTCCTTCTCCTTCTTCTCCCCTCCGGCCTCGCTGCTGCTGCTGCTGCTGCAGGCGCAGAGGGAGTGCCAGTAAATAAAGTTGCACAAGTACCTCCCTGCGTCGTCCGTCGTCGCCACTGTCCAAGAAGAGGAGGAGGAGGAAGACTCCTCGGAGAGGCGGAGCGCGACTCGCGCCAGCGGCAGGCCGCTGTCGAGCTTTCGCTCCCGCTCCGCCGCCGTCGCCGCGGCGCTGCTGCTGCCGTTGCTCTCGCTCGACTTCTTTCTTCCCCCTCTGCTGCTGCCCTCCTGCGCCTTCGCTGTCGTCCCCGTCGTTATCGCCTCCCGCAGCAGCACCCTCCCGTCGGCGTCGGGCACGCGGAAGTCAGCCGAGTTGTGAGCGCGCGTCTCGAGGCGAATTTTCGGAGAGGTGCCCGAGGGGTACACGCCCAGGTGAAGGGCGACGAAGTGGTAGGGAAGAGGAAGAGAAGAGAAGGAGGAAGAGGAGGGGGAGGCCGAGGGAGCAGCGTCCGTCGCCGTCGCCGCCGCCATGGCCGTCGCCGCTGCCGCTGCCGCGGCCACCGCGCGCGCCGCATCCTCCAGATCCACGCGCACCCAGCGCTCGACGTCGGCGGCCGAGACGCGCAACACCGCCGTCTTGACGAGGGAGCGGGCCAGAGAGAATCTTCCTCCTTCCGCCCGTTCCGCCGTCGCCCGCTGCCTCAGCCCCTCGACGACCTTCTGCGACGGGTTATCCGAGATTTCGGCGAAGGGGCCGAACCCCGTCACCGCGAAGACGACGCGGGGCAAGGGCAGGGGCAGTGGCGGTGGAGACGGGGCAGGAGGCTCGACGTTGGCGGTCGACGGCGCCGAGGTCGCCGCCGCTGCCGCTGCCGAAGCATCGTTGGGTTTGCTTCCCATGGTCTTCCTCTTTAGATTGTTCGTCTCTCTCCCTCTCTCTCTCTCTCTCTCCCGGGTGCAAGATGAGGCTCTCTCTGCGCCGGGTTTCTATCTTCTCTCTGGACTCACGAGCACAAGGCGAGTGGGTGAAAAGAGAGCTTCAAAAGAGACGGAGAGAAACGCTGCAAAAAGCGATCAAACGCGCTAGCCCGAACGATGGAGAGTGAAAAAAAATGTGGATCGAACACAACGCCATTCAAGTCAAATCATCCTCTTCCCGCATCTTTCCCTGCCCGCGCACGCACGCACGACTATGCGCTCCGCCGCCGCGCTCCGCCGCGTCACGATGGGCCCCGTAGCCTCCCGAGTCTCGGCGGCGATGACGCCCCCGGCGACCGTTGCGAACAGCAGCCGGCCTCCTCTCCTCTCGGTGCCGGCTCCCCAGCGTCGTCACCGGAGCCTCTCCGTCGCCGGCCGCTCCGCGGCCTCCCCTCCGCCGCCCTCCTCCCCTCCGACCCCCTCCGCCGCCGCCGCCGCCGCCGACCCGTTCGCCCGCTTCGCCGAGGCTCAGGCCGCGCTCCCGCGGCCCACGCTCGCCGAGGAGGCCCGCACCCTGCTCGCCTCGGCCAAGACGGGCGTCCTGGCGACGGCCTCCGCGGCCGCGAGCGGGCACCCCGCGGGCTCGGTCGTGCAGTTTGCGCTCCTGGCCGAGCCGGGCGGCGCGGGCGCCGCTCCCGCCCCCGCCCCCGCTCCCCGCTGCTGCACCCCCGTGCTCGCGCTCTCCTCGCTCTCGGCGCACACCCGGGACCTCGCCCTCGACCCGCGGTGCAGCCTCACCGTGCTGTCTCCCGGGTTCGGCGGGATGGAAGACGGGCGCGTCTCGCTCGCGTGCGTCGCGCGGAGGCTCCCCGACGCGGACGAGGAGCAGAAGGCGGCGCGCGCCGCCTACAGGCAGAGGCACCCGGACGCGTTCTGGTCCGACTTTGGCGACTTCAGCTGGTGGAGGCTGGACCCGATCGGCGAGGGGAGCTCCAAACTGCCGGCGGCCCGCGTCGTGATGGGCTTTGGCCGCGCCGGCTCGGCCTCCGCGGCGCAGCTGGCCGCGGCCTCCGCGGACCCGGTGTCGCCGTTCTCGGGCCCCGTCGCCGGCCACATGAACGCCGACCACGGCGACGCCGTGCTCGCCGTGGCGAGGAGCGCGACGGGCCTCGGCGAGAGGGTCGCGAGGGCCGCGATGGGGCGCGTCGACCGGCTCGGCTTCGAGGTCGAGCTCGTCCTGGCCCACGGGGGCGAGGGCGGGGGCGAGGGCGAGGGCGGGGGCGAGGGCGGGGGCGGGGGCGAGGAGGGCGCCGCCGCCGAGGGGGGCGGGGCGGGCGTGAGGGGGGGGCCGGCGGCGCGAGCGGGCTCCGGCGGCGAGCGCCTGCGCGCTCGCGTGGCGTTCCCGCAGCCCGCCGAGGACAGGAAGGCCCTGAAGGACAGGCTGGTGGAGATGACCAAGGCGGCCAAGGCGGCGACGAGCGGGTGAGGGCGAGCGAAGGGACGCGCTGTAACAAATCCAACACGGTGTTCATTTTTCCGAGGCTTCTTTTACTAGAACAGAAACGCGGCACCCTCCCGCATATTTCGCCCCAGCAATGCTCCTGCCCGCTCTCGCCGCGGCGGCTGGACGGCGCCAGGGGCGATCAGCGGCGAGTCTCCTTTCGGCTATGGCGATGCGCGAGGGGCGCACTGCCGCCGCCGCTGTTTCCGGAGAGGCGCCGAGCGCTGCGACGGCGACGGCGATCGCCGAATCCCGCCGCCGGATGGCCTCTTCGTCGTCCGCCGCGGACCTCCTCCGCCGCTTTGCCGACCCGCGGCTCCAGCCGCCGTCGATCGTCCGCCTCCCGCCCGCGCTCCAGCAGGCGCACGACGCCGTCTCGAGCTCGGGCGTGGCCGGCGGTCCTCGGAGGCTCGGCCCGCTGGCGGCGTCGCTGGCGGGCAGGCTCGCGTCGAGGTCGAGGTCGCTCGGCCGCGGCGGCGCGAGCGCGGCGGCTTGGGAGGGAGAAGAAGGAGAGCAGGCGAGCGACGACGACGACGGCGGCGACGGCGACGACGAAGAAACCCTCGGACCCGAAGGCGGCGAAGAAGGCGACCCCATCTCCCTCGAGGAGGGCGGCCGCGTGCTCGTCCTCGACCTCGTGGCGGGCGGCACCGCGCGGTTCTCCGCGGGGAAAGACGGGGAGCCGCTGGGTCCCGCCGACGGGGAGGCCCTCGGGTGGCGGCGCGGCGGCGGCGGGGAGAGGAAGAAGAGGAGCAAGGGCCGACGGGACTCGAGCGGGGGCTCCCCCGCTCGCTCCCCGCTCCCCGCGCGCCCGGCCCCGCCGGCGTACCCCGACGACGCCACGGCCGCGGCCTACGCCCTGGCCCGCGCCCCGGCGTCGTTCGCGGCCACGCTGCACGCGCTGCTCGCCCTCCGCGCGTCGGGGGGGGCGCCGGCCCTCTCGCGCTCGCCGCCGCCGTCCGCGCCCCTGCGGCCGCCGCCGCCGCCGCCGCCGCCGCTTCGGGTCCTCGACTTCGGGGCAGGGACGGGCGCCGCCTTCCTCGCCGCCGCCGCGGCTTTCGGCGGGCGTGGCGTCGAGGTCGTGGCCGTGGAGAGGGCTCAGGCGATGGCGAGCGCTGGGAGGCGCGTGGTCGAGTCCCTGAGGGAGGCCGCTGCTGCCGCGGCAGATGAGCTCGAAATCTCTGACGACGACGACGGAAGCGAAAGCGGAAGCGAGAGCGACGGCGACGGGCTGCCGCCCTTCTCCCCGCCGCGCCGCGTCCGCTGGGTCCGCTCGCTTGAGGAGGCGGCGGCGGCGGCGGCGGCGGTGGAAAGCTCTTCTGCTGCCGAAGGCGGCGGCGGCGGCGAGATAGACCATTACTGGCGCGCGAAGAGGGAGGCGGCGGAGAAGAAGAACAAGGGCGAGGCCGCGGCCTCCCCTCTCGCGACGAACCGGTTCGACCTCGTCCTCGCCGCCTTCTCCCTCGGGGAGAGCCCCGACTGCGCCGCCGAGGCCGCCGCCGTGGAGGCCCTCTGGGAGCTCGTCGCGCCCGGCGGCGCGCTCGTCGTCGTCGAGCCGGGGACGCCCGCGGGGTCGCTGGCCGTGCGGGCGGCGCGGGACCGGGTGCTCTTTCTCCCGGCGAGGCCGGCCGAGCTCGGGGGCGGCGGCGGGGCGGCGGCGGGGGTCGGGCGCAGTCCCGCCGCGCACGTCGCCGCGCCCTGCCTCCACGACGGCGCGTGCCCGCTGGCGTCCAGTAAAGACAAGAGGACCTGGTGCCACTTCGGGCAGCGGCTCGAGAGGTCGCGCGCGCAGCGGGTCGCGGCGGCGTCGGCGT
>Ga0315273_10007558_pt1 | contig 13621 bp, 6 predicted proteins | sample YL17G02_0_MG_FD_205753 | JGI IMG/M metagenome (GOLD analysis project Ga0315273, IMG submission 205753) | Sediment microbial communities from Yellowstone Lake, YNP, Wyoming, USA - YL17G02_0 | ecosystem: Environmental > Aquatic > Freshwater > Lake > Sediment | place: USA: Wyoming | collected... | reverse complement strand
ACACAGCATGCGGCCGCAATCCCCCTGCGCCCTTCGGGTTACGAGCGGCGCGGGGCCATCTGCGGCGTTGCCGCTCCTCGGCGATGGAGGCACATCGCCTTCGTCGCGGCGCCTGGCATCTGACCCCGCGGCGCTCGTAACGCGGCCCACCCCGTTTCCCCGACAGGCTCCTAGCTGGCAACCAGCTTCTGCAATTGCTCTAGCAGGAACGCGGCCAGGCCGCGGCGCTCCTTGGGCGCCCGCGCCGCCTCGTCGTGCGCATCGAGCTCGGCACGCCGCGCGACCATGCGGCCGGCCAGCTCCTCCGCGAGCTCGCCGTGCTCCGTCAGCAGCGCCCTCAGCGCCCGGGAGTCCACCTCGACAACACCCAGGCCAACCCCGGCCTTGACCGTCGCCGATCGTAGGCCCCCGGAGAGAAACGCCATCTCGCCGAAAACCTCACCCTCCCCCACCCGGGCGACCTCCGCGCCACTGTGCATCACCGCGGCTTCGCCGGCGCCGACGACGTACAGAGCGCGCGACGCGTCCCCTTCGCGGACGACCACTTCACCGGGGGCGAAGTCGAGCCAGCGAGAAGCGTTCGCCAGCACCTCGAGCGCGTGCGGCGGCAGCCCGGCGAACAGCTTGCAGCGCTCCAGCGCCGCGCGGCCCGACGCCACCGGGTCGAACGCGACACCGGCCGACGCCTGGCGGACGATTCGCTGAGGCAACGGGATCTCGACGCCCTCGCGTCGGAACACCGCGTGAGCTCGGGTCAGCAGCGCGTCGACGATGTCGTTGTGGCGCCTCGGCTCGCTCGTCCACACCCGGCACTCGTAGAGGATGCCGTTCTCGTCGAACTTACGGGTAAGTATGCGCGGAACCGGTTGCTCCACAACGAACGGCAGGTCCCGGCAGATCTCCTGGAGCAGCCTCTTGACGACGTGCGGCGGTGACGAGTACGCGGCGTGCAGGTGCACCGGGTAGGCCACCGGCGGGCTGCCGGTGCCGAGGATCTTCAGCCGAGCTCGTGCCGCCTGGGAGTTCGGCACGACGATCCGCTCGTCGAGGTTCGTGCGCAGGACCAGCGACCGCCAGCCGAGCTCCTCGACCCCGCCCTCGAGACCGTCGATCTCGACCCAGACACCGGCTTCGAGTTTTCGCTCCCAAGCCAGGGCCAGCCCGGACAGGAGCGTCCCCAACGTCTCCTGCATGGCGAAGCCCACGAGAACGGTGATCACCGCCGACGGCAGGGCGAGGTTGAGCTCCATGCCCGCCGCATAGCGCAGCACCAGCGCCACGACCGTGGCGTACAGCAGCAGGGTCACGACGTCTCGCGCCAGGCGCGGCATGACGACGCCGACGCGCTGGACGAGCAGCCACTCGACGACAAACGCCACCAGCGCGCGCGCCGCGAGGAAGCCGAGCGCGACGAGCAGGCCGATGGCCGCCAACTCCTCCCAGCGGCCGCCCGGCGCGATCAGGCCCACCGCCCAGTCGATCAGGGCGGCGACGGCGACGAGCGCGAGGATCCAGCGAACGCTGCGCAGAAGCTGCGAGTGGATGAACCGCCCGGCGGCCAGGACGGTGAGCGTCCCCAATCCAACGGCCAGCACCAACGTCGGGTTCATATGGCGTGATTCTATATCAGCGAGGTGACGACAACCTCGGCGGCCGCCCACTCCGAGCCCCCGGAAGGGAATGTGACCTCGACACGGTGCACGGCACCGTCGCGGCCGACCTCGCGGGCGCCGGTGAGCGAACCGAGCACACCCGGCGCCGCCAGGTTGAGCAGGTAGCTGCGCCCAGCCAACCCCTGCAGCTTCACATGGAGCTTGTGGTCGGCCCAGACCGCATCGACGACACGAAGCCTCCTCGAGCGATCGCCGAGGCGTAGCGGCTCATGGACCGGCCAGATCTCGTATCCGGGCGAAAAGCGTACCGCGAACCGCTCCGGCTGGCCGATTGTGGCGGAGAACGTGACCGCCACCCCTCGCGCCGTGTCGGTGCCGACAGCCGAACGGCCGGGGCCTTTGGCGGAGATCGGCTCCGCGCCGAGCGGCAGGCGGAGCTCGAGGAGCAGCGGCACGACGACGCCGCCATGCGGGATAACGCGCGCGACGATCGAGGCCTCGCCGCGGGCGAGCTCGATGTCGACGACGGCCTCGCGGAAACGGAGATTCGAGAACCGCGCCGAGTGCCACGTCGGCGGCAGTTGCGGCGCCAGCCGCAGCATGGCGCCGGGGCCCAGCGGGCTGCCACCGTCGGGAGCGACGACGGAGAGCCCGAGCAGCCCGCGAATCACGGTCGACATGAACCCGGTCGTGGCGAACAGTTGGTGGGGCACGGCGGCGTCGATCGAGCGCAGGCGATCGCCGGATAGCAGCTCCGGTATGTATCCCCTCGCTTCGAGGAAGGTGAGGTCGGCGGTGCCGTCGAGATACGCCCACGCTGCCGGCGCCCGGTGCTCGGCGTACAGTGCGAGCGCTGCGAACCCGGTAAGGAAAGGCCAGACGGCGCCGTTGTTGTACGAGAGCGGCTCGTAGAGCGGGCTCGCGGTCGAGAGCATGCGGGCGCCCCAGTCGGCGGCCAGCCCAGAGCCGGACAGCTCGTCGAGCGTCCCGGCCGTTGCCGGCCGGGACGAGTCGATCATCCCCCGCCAGATGCCGTAGGCCGGCCACACCGTCGGCGCACTCTCGCCGCTGCCGTCGCGCATCACGGCGAAGTACACCCGGCGATGCTGGTCGTCGAGGAAGCGCCGGTTGAGCGCGGCGCGCGCGGTCGTCGCGGACGCGCGCGCGACCGCCGCGAAACCTGGCTCCGCCACCGCCGCGAGATCCGCCGTCGCCGCTGCCGCGTCGGCCCACGCCGCTGCGAGAAACACGTCGGTCTCCACGTCCTTCTGCCGCAGCTTGCCGGTTTCGACCGCCGCCAGCCCCGCAAGCGTGTTGTCCATCAGACCATCGCCATCCTCGTCCATTAGCGCGCAGTACTCGAACGCCCTGCGGATCGAGGGCCAGAACTCCCGCGCCAGCCCCACGTTCCCGCTGGCCGCCACGTAGTCCCGGACCGCGACGATGTAGAGCGCCGTGGTATCCGCGTGGTAGTAGCCGTAGGGGTACTCCTCGAACCAGCGGATGTACGCCGCGCCCTGCGAGAGCTCGTGCATCATCTTGCCGTCGTCGCGTTGCCTCGCTTTGAGAAACTCCAGCGACTCCCGGACGGTGTCGAAGTCCCCGTAGCCGGTGATTGCCCAGGCGTTGATGAACGTGTCACCGCCGAAAAACCAGCCGAAACCCGGCCGCTCGCTCGTTCCCGACGGACCGAGGCCGGCGATGAGACCGGCGCCGAGCTGCGGGTTGCAGATGAAGCCCTTGTCGAGCGCCACCTTGCCCCACTCGAACGCGGTGTCCAGCCGATCGTCGGGAGTGTCGAGCGTCGTGAGCTCAATCCGCAGCCGCCGATAGTGCTCGGCGCACTCCTGATAGAGCTGCTTGACGTTGCCCAGCAGCCGCACGTAAGCGGCCTTCGCCTCGGCGCGTCCAGCGATGCTGCCGACGATGGCGATCGGGATCAGGCCCTGCGCCGCGGTCTCGGGCGTAACCCGGATGGAGAACTGCGTGGGAGCGTCCGGGAGATTGTGCGCGGGCTGTTCCGGCGGCTCGAGAGCGAGGGGCGACCCGATGATCGCGGCCTGCTTACGCGTACCCTCGGAGATGACGTAGGCGTTCAGCTCCTCGTTCCAGCCGCAGTACTGGCCACCCAGACCGGCCGGCCACATCGGCCGGAGGTCGGGCCGGAACCGCACCGTGACCGTGACGGGCTCCGAGGCGTGCACGTCGAGCAGAACGAGACCGCCAGGCTCGTCGAGGGGTACCAGCCACGTCGCATCGACCGTGAACGCCGCGTGGGCGTACCGGACGGTTGCCGTTTCGGGAGTGACAAGCACCCGCGTCGCCAGGCTCGCCGCCGGGATCGCTTCGGAGTAGGCGGCAATCGAGAAAGAAAGGTTGAAGTCGTGGACGAGCTTGAGCGGGTACGCCCACGCCTCGAGGCTGCCGTCCTCGCGGCCGAGAAACGCCGCGCGGCGGCCCGATGCCTCCATGAAGCGGCTCGGCCGCGCCTCGCCGGCCAGCGCGATCGGGTTGGGCTCGAGCGTGAAGCGGGGCACCGTGCCCTTGACAGGCTCGGCCTTCTCCGCGGCGAAGATGGCAGTGACGGACACGACGACCGCAAGCACGGCCAGCGGCGCTCTCATTACGGGTGACCTCCCGGTCGTGCTACTTCGCTGCAAACTCATCGAGCGAGATCGGGTTAGTGCCTGTGCGCAGCTCGTCCACCCAGTGCTCGGCGAGCAGGTTCCAGCTCAGGAAGTTGGTGCCGGCCGCCGGAGCGCCGGTGTCGGGATCGTAGTTCTCGTTCATCCCGCCGGTCTCCTCGAGGTCGCGAACCAGTAAGCGGACGACGCGGGCGGCCTCCTCGAGAGCCTTGTCGCGATAGCCGTAGCGCGCCAGGCCGTGGGTCATCATGTAGCTCGACACGACCCACGTTGGCCCCTTCCAGTATCCCTTCGTCGGCGTGTACTTGAGCTCGTCGGGAGTCAGTGTCCGCAGGCCGTAAGGACCCCAGAACTCCTTCCCGTTGAGCAGGTGCCGCTCGATCGTCGCCCTGGCACGGTCGGGCGGGGCGATCCCCGCCCACAGCGGCACGAACGACACCCACGCCTTGACCTTCACGTGCTGCCCGGTGCGTCGGTCGATGTTGAAGTACATGGCGTCGCCGTCCGACCACATCTTCTCGTTGACGAGGAGCGCCAGGTCGACGGCTTTCTTCCGGTACACCGCCTCGTCCCCCGGCTTCTCGAGCGCGTGCGCGATGAGCGCCATGGCACGGTACTCGCGCACCATGTAGCAGGCGAGATCGACGCCCTCGGTCACCTCCGACGGCTCCCACGAGACCGCCGGAGTGTTGTCGACGCCGCTCTCGTCACCGTTGAACCAGACGAACAGCCCGTCGGGCGTGCGCCGCGAGTTCTCCCAGAAGTACAGCGTGCGGGCGAGCTTGTCGTAGAGCGGGCGGACCCACCAGTAGTTCCGCATCGACTCGGAGGCCAGGTAGGTCATCTGCGCGAGGAATGGCTTGCACATCTCGGGCAGCGACCAGAACCCCTCGGGAGCGATGATTCGCGGCACGTAGCCGTTGACCCCCGAGGTCGGGTCGCCGGTGTACTCGAGGAAGTTGCGCACCGTGCTGGCGAGGTAGCGCGCCCGGTGGTCGTACGACAGGGCGACACCCATGAAGTAGGCGTCCCAGTCGAAGAGCTGATGGAACGGCCCGGACGGCACCAGATAGTCGTACTTGAGCAGACCGCTGGGCGGCTTGACGATCTGGACCTTGGCGCCGAGCACGGCGAGGAGCTCCCGCAGGCGCGGCGTCGCGTCCTCGGCCGCGGCGGATGGACTGGCCGGGTGGCCCGGGAGCTGAGGTGCGTCCGCCGCGCGTACGGTGGCATGGACCGTCAGGAGCAGCACCACTCCGATACACGCACTAAGCCGCATGGTCAGCCTCCCATCGACGGTGGGCCGTTCTCGAGCGACCCCGCCATCGGGCCCGTGAGGAGATGATTCTAGCGCGCGGCCCCGCTGCCGACAGCCATGGACCAGAGTCGCCGGCGTGTCGCCACCGCGAGGCCCACCACGCCGACCACGCTCAGACCGAGCCCTGCCCACTGCGCTGGCGTGCGGCGGTAGATGACGAGCACGTCGTGGTTGCCGGCCGGAAGGTCGAAGACGATGCGGCCGCATGGCGGGCCGCTGCGGTGGGGGATGTTGCCGGCGGCGCTCCTCACCACCCACCCGGGAAAATCGAGGGTCGCCACCTCCACGGTGACGGCAGATTGTGCCTGAATGTGAATCGCCTCACGCTCCGGCCGGCGCTCGCGGGACTCCACCGTGCCCTGTCCCGCCGCCAGCCTCGCGCGCTCGGCCCTCCACTCGGGTTGCTCCAACACGCCTCGCGGCTGAAACTCCCGTTCGAGCGTCGCCCCGAGTCCGCGCCGCGCGATCTCGGCCGGAGTCCACTCGGCGAGATCGATGAAACGATAGCCTTGCGGGCGCGCCTGGGGGATGCCCAGCGCGAGGAGTACGAGTACACCCGCCGCGAGGCCGATGGCGCCGAATCGGACCCGCGCAAGGAACGACGCCGCCAGCCCGCCGGCGATCGACAGGCATGCTGTCGCCGGCGCCAGCGCCCGCCACGGGAACGACATGTAGCGCAGCAGCGCCACCCGCTTCCAGACCAAGGCGGCTGCCGGTGTGGTGATGAACAGGTAGAACAGGCCCATGCCGGTGAGCGCAACCCCCCAGCGTCTCGCGTGCCGCCCCGGCTCGCCCTCACGGCCGAGCAGAACGCCGACCAGCAGCGTGACGATCCCGAGCGCAAGGTGGACAGGGCCGACGGCGAACGACATCCCGTCGCCGCGACCCGGCACGGAGCCGCCGTAGCCCCAGCTCGACCAGAGGAGCTGAGCCGGAAAGACGAAGTGGTTCACGTAGTCGAGGTAGCCGCTCTGGAGGACGCCGACCTTCGTTGCGTCCATCTCCAGGAGCACCGGGACGAGGAAGAACGCCGCGATGAGCACTCCGAGCCCGATCGACCCGATGCACCGGACGAGGGCAAGCAACCGAGCTCGAGCGCCACGCGCCTCGGTGCTCGTAATCACCGTCGCGACGGCCACGAGCGGCACGGCGAGCAGGACGATCGGGTTGTGGGAGAGGGCAAGCAGGGCGAGGCCCAGGGACGCCGTCGCCACGCCGCGGCGCCGGCCCCGGCCGATGTGGACCAAGCCCAGCAGCGTCAGCGGAATCCACGGAAAGCTGGCAAGCTCAGCGCAGGCATAGCGGACGTACAGGTCGACCCGGAGATAGGGCGCCCAGGCGTAGAGAGCTCCGGCGGCCACGCCGGCGAACCGGCCCGCGCGGCCGCCGCCCACGATCTCGCTAGCGAGAGCGTACGCGGTGCCCGCAGAGAGGAGCACCAGGAGCAGACATGCGAGGTTCATCGCCAACAGGTAGTCGGAGCCGATGAGGTGGAAAGCCTCGGCCAGGTAGTAGACCAGTGGCGGGCTGAACAGGAAGAGCGGCTCGCCGTTGCCGTGCGACAGGTCGGGCGCCCAACGTGGCAGGAGGACGCCATTGCGCAGGTTCTCATGGAACTCGACCTGCCGCGGCAGGTACTCGTAGGCGTCGTGCCCGGCAGGCATTCCGGAACGCAGGAGTGCGAGGCCCACAGGAAAGCCGAGGGCGACGGCCAGCAGGAGACCACGCCACCAAGGCGTGACCCTGGCCCAGGCTCTGGCGTTCACATCACGCAGCCGCAACGGGGAAAGCTCCAATCACTGATCCGGATGGTACCGCCGTGGAGGTCGGGGTCAAGTGGGCGGCTGCGACTGCTGTTGCTCTCGCCAGAGGCTCCAGGCCGGCCCGGGGAGACCCAGGCCCTGCCCCGCCCGGGAGCCGTTCGCCGCTCGGGCCGCGCCGAGTTCGACGACAGTGCAGCAGGCGCGGGACCTCCTGGGCTGCTAGAATTTCGCAGTGGTGGGAACCCACAATGAGCGAAGATAAAGACAAGTCCTCGGGCTACGGCCCCAACGTCTGGCTGATCGACGAGATGTACCGGGAGTTCAAGGAGCGGCCCGAGTCGTTGTCCGAAAGCTGGCGCGAGTTCTTTTCCGACTACGAGCCCCCGGCAGGGCGCGCTGTCTCGACGACGCCTGCGCCTGCAGCCGAAGCGACGGTTGCAGCGGTCGTTGCGACCGTAGAGCCAGTGGTCGCTCCCGAGCCCGCAGCGCCGGCGCCAACGCCTTTGCACGGCCCGGCGGCGCGGCTTGTCGAGAACATGGAGCGCAGCCTGCGCGTGCCGACGGCGACGTCGGTGCGCACTATCAACGTCAAGCTGCTCGAGGAGAATCGCCGGCTGCTCAACGAGCACCTCGCCGATGCCGTCGGCGGCAAGGTGAGCTACACGCATTTTCTCGCCTGGGCGATCGTGCAGGCGCTGGTCGCGATGCCCGGGATGAGGACCATCTACGCCGAGATCGACGGAGCGCCCCACAAGCTGCAGCCCGAGCACATCAACCTCGGCCTCGCGGTCGACGTGAAGCGCAGGGACGGATCGCGCGGTCTCGTCGTCCCGTCGGTCAAGCGCGCCCAAACGCTGGAGTTCGCCGCCTTCTTCGCCGCCTACAACGACCTGATCCGGCGAGCTCAGACCAACGCTCTGACCACGGACGACTTCGCCGACACCACGGCAACGCTGACCAACCCCGGGATGCTGGGGACGACACAGTCGGTCCCGCGTTTGATGACCGGCCAGAGCCTCATCGTCGGCGCCGGCGCCATCGATTTCCCGGCCGAGTACCAGCTCGCCGATCCGGTGGCGCTCGCGCGCCTGGGCGTCGGCAAGGTGCTCACGGTGACCTGCACCTACGACCATCGGGTCATCCAGGGGGCCGAGAGCGGCGCCTTCCTCGCGCTGGTCGCGAGCTACCTCGGCGGCGAGCACGCCTTCTACGAGGGGATCTTCGGGTCGCTGCGCGTGCCCCACAAGCCGATGGTGCTGGCGCGGGACTCCAACCCCCTGCTCGCCGGCAACGACGCCCAGGCCCTCGCCGAGAAACAGGCCGGCGTGCTGCAGCTCGTCAACATGTACCGGGTCCGCGGCCATCTGGTCGCACACACCAACCCGCTCTCCCAGGACGTCCCCAGCCATCCCGAGCTCGACCTCTCCCATCACGGCCTCACCGTCTGGGACCTCGATCGCGAGTTCTTCTGCAAGGGGCTCGGCGGACACTCGCGGGCGACGTTGCGCACCATTCTCCAGATTCTCCAGGACGCCTACTGCGGCCCGATCGGCGTCGAGTACATGTTCATCCAGGAACCCGACCAGAAGGCGTGGATCCAGGAGCGCGTGGAAGGGATCAACCGCAGCTCGTGGGTGACCTCGGAGGAGAAGCGGCGCATCCTCTTCCGGCTCAATGCGGCCGAGGCGTTCGAGCGTTTCCTGCACACCAAGTACATCGGGCACAAGCGCTTTTCTCTGGAAGGGGCGGAGACCCTGATCGCTCTCCTCGACCGGCTTTTCGGCGACGCGGTCGCCGCCGGAATCGAAGAGGCGGCGCTCGGCATGGCTCACCGCGGCCGACTCAACGTTCTCGCCAACACCCTCGGCTTCTCGTACGAGCGTCTGTTCCGCCAGTTCGAGGGCGACATCGACCCGTTGAGCCGGGAGGGCACCGGTGACGTCAAGTACCACCTCGGCGCCGAGGGAACGTTCACCGGACCCGATGGCGGCTCGCTGCACATCAACATGGCGTCGAACCCCAGCCACCTGGAAGCGGTCGACCCGGTCGTCGAGGGAATGGCGCGGGCGGCCCAGGACGTCCGCGGCGAGGGAGCGCGCCGCAAGGTCATGGCGGTGCTCGTTCACGGTGATGCCGCGTTCGCCGGTCAGGGCGTCGTCGCCGAGACGCTCAACATGAGCGCGCTCTCGGGATACCGCACCGGCGGCACGGTCCACATCGTGGTCAACAACGGCATCGGCTTCACCACTTCGCCCGCGGATGCGCGCTCGTCGGTGTATGCGACCGACGTGGCGAAGATGGTGCAGGCGCCGATTTTCCACGTGAACGGCGACGACCCGGAGGCGTGCACCCGCGTGATCGATCTCGTCTTCGACTTCCGCCAGACGTTCCACAAGGACGTCGTCGTCGACATGATCTGCTACCGCCGGTGGGGCCACAACGAGGCCGACGAGCCGGCCTTCACGCAGCCGCTGATGTACGCCAAGATCCGCGACAAGCGCTCGGTGCGCAAGCTTTACACCGAGAAGCTGGTGAACCGCGGCGACATGGACGTCAAGGAGGCCGAGGCGGCGCTCAACGACTTTCAGGTGCGCCTGGAGGAAGCGTTCACCGCCACCAAGGAGACGAGTTCGCCAGAGGTGTGCCTGCTGCCCGAGGAGCTGCCACCACTCCCGACTGCGGCGCCGCCGCCGGTCGACGCGCCGACGATCGCCCGCATCCTCGGTGTGATGGCCACGGTTCCCGACGAGTTCGCACTGCACCCGAAGCTGGCCAAGCACCTCAAGGAGCACCGCGACGAGGGCGCCATGCTCGCGGACGGCGAGGGGCAGCCGCGGTTCGACTGGGCGACTGCCGAGACGCTGGCGTTCGGCACGCTGCTGCTCGAAAAGAAACCGGTCCGCCTGGCGGGCCAGGACTCGCGGCGCGGGACGTTCAGCCAGAGGCACGCGGTTCTGGTCGACCAGAAGACCGGGCAGGAGTGGATCCCTCTACAGCACCTCGACCAGCGCCAGGGGCCGTTCCTCCTCAATGACTCCCTGCTCTCCGAGTACGCGGCGCTCGGTTTCGAGTACGGATACTCGGTCGCCCGCCCGGACGCTTTGGTGCTCTGGGAGGCGCAGTTTGGCGACTTCTCCAACGGCGCCCAGATCATCATCGATCAGTTCATGGCCGCCGCGGCCGAAAAGTGGCGCCAGCACTCCCGTCTCGTTCTCCTGCTGCCGCACGGGCTCGAGGGACAGGGGCCGGAGCACTCGTCGGCCCGCCTCGAGCGCTTCCTGCAGCTCTGCGCGAGGTACAACATGCGCGTGGCGGCGCCGACCACGGCGGCACAGTACTTCCACCTGCTGCGCAGCCAGGCCTACCTCGAGCCGGCCACGCCGCTGGTGGTGATGACCCCGAAGAGCCTGCTGCGAGCCACAGTGGCCGAGAGCCCGGCGAGCGATCTCGTGACCGGTTCGTTCCAGCGAACCCTCGCGGATCCGGAGGTCTCCGGCGACACCCGCCGCTTGCTGCTGTGCAGCGGCAAGGTGGCGTTCGATCTGCTCGCCTACCGCCGCCAAAACCCGACGCGGGTGACGGCCGTCGTCCGCGTCGAGCAGCTCTACCCCGTTCCCGGGGATGAGATCGCTGCGCTCCTCTCGGCCCTGACTCAGGTCGCGGAGGTTCGCTGGGTGCAGGAGGAGCCCCAGAACATGGGCTCATGGTGCTTCATCGCGCCGCAGCTCCAGCAACTGCTCGGCGACGTGCCGCTCCGCTACGTCGGCCGCCCCGCCAACCCCAGTCCGGCGACCGGAAGCGCGCGCCTGCACCAGATCGAGCAGGAACACCTGGTCATGCAGGCGTTCAGCGAGTGATCAGCCCCGCTTCCTGAGCAGGTCGCGGATCTCCTCGAGCAGGACCTCCTGGCGCGGCGGTGCCGGCGGTGCCGCCGGTGCTTCCACCTGCTTGCGCTTGAGGGAGTTCATCCCCTTGACCACCATGAAGATGGCGAAGGCCACGATGAGGAAGTCGACGATCTGCTGAATGAACATGCCGTACTTGAGCTGGACAGCCGCGACGTCGCCGACAGCCTCCTTGAGGGTTACGGCCAACTTCGAGAAGTCCATGCCTCCAACGAGCAGGCCGAGCGGCGGCATGAGAACGTCGTTCACCAACGACGAGACGATCTTGCCGAACGCCCCGCCGATGACGATGCCCACCGCCATGTCGAGGACGTTGCCGCGCATTGCGAATTCCTTGAACTCCTTGAGCATTCCTCTACCCTCCTTGTCCTGGCGCCCCCGGGCTCGGGAGCGTGCCGACTCTTCAGGTGCTGTTTTCTAGTCTAGCGCGTCGTGACGGTCGTTCTAACACCGGGTCACGGCAGCGGCGCGATCGTGGTCGGGTCGTTGGTGACGTTGTCCACCACGGAAGCAAGCGCCACCACGCCGGACCCGGAGTTGATCACCACTCGCGCGGATCCCGCCGCCAGGTTGGCCTTGCCCGCCCTGGCGAAGAACGGCCGGTTGTCCTGCTTCATCTCCCCGGCCGCCAGCGTCACCGTGTAGCTCGTCAGCGCCTGTCCGGCGGCGTCGAACAGTGTGACCGTGACCGATGCCGTGCTGGCGCCGGTGTTGGTCAGCGAGATGTTGGTACGGTACGCGGTCGTCTCGGTGAGCTGCACCAACCAGGCGGAATCGCCGGTCGCCAGGCCTCCCGCGGTGCCGGACGAAGGGTAGCTTTGCCCAAGGGTGCCTTTCGGAAAGCACGTCGCGCTGCCAGCGATGAGATTGTAGGTGCGCGAGGTGACGATCACACGGCGATCGGCCTCGATCTCCAGCGAACCCGTGCCCGAGGCGGGGATGCCGCCGACGACATCGGCGAGAAGCGACTGCGACCCTGGCGCTACCTGCGTCGAGTTGGCGTAGACGACGCCGCCGGTGCGGAAGCGCAGAATGACGGCGGTCGCGAGGGTGGACGGGTTGAGGACGCCGAGGTCGGTCCGCCACTGGCTGCTTTTCGCGCCGGGCGCGTGGCTCGACACCGGCACCCACGCATGGCCCAGCTCGGCCCCCGCCGGGACCATGGCAATGGTCGTCGGGTCGTTGGTCAGATTGTCGACGACGGAGGCCGACGCGATGACGCCGAACCCCGAATCCACCCACACCCTGGCGTAGGCGCGCTGTACGTTGCTCTGGCTCGCTCGCCTAAGGAAAGGCTGGCTGTCCACCTTCACCTCACCAGGGGCCAACGTCAACTGGAAGCTCGTCAGAAAGGCGCCGGCGCCGTCGTACAGGGAGATAGTCACGACAGCCGCCTTGCGGCCCGTGTTGGTGACGAGGATGTTGGTGCGGTACGCGGCCGTTTCGACGAGCTGCGCCAGCCACGCGCTTTCCCCGTCCTTGAGGCCGTCATGGGAAACCGCGACGTCGTAGTTCTGGCCGAAGGTCCCGGTGGCGTAACAGCTCGCGTTGCTCGCGATAGCGTTGTAGGTGCGCGAGGACAAGCGTACCCGACGGTCAGCCAGGATCTCGATCGCACCGTTGCCGGTGAAGCCAAGCTGGCCGACGACGTCGGTGAGGATCGACTGGTTGTCCTTCGCCACGGTCCTGCTCGCCGAGTAGACCTTGCTGCCGGAAACGAGCCGGAGCGCCAGCGCTGCCGTCGTGGTGCTGCCGTTCTCGGCGCCGAGGTCGGTGCGCCACTGGCTGCCCTTCGCCCCGGCGACGCGGCTCGCCACCGGGATCCAGTACTGCAAGCGAGGATCGAGCTTGGCGACCAGCACGCCCGTGCCGGTACCGTTGGGACCGATGGTCGCGTAGATCGGCAGCGAGTCGCCGGAGATCCCGCTCGTGCTGCCCACGACGTAGGCGTTGTCGGCCGCGTCGACGGCGATGCCATAGCCGTAGTCGCTTGCGGCGCCGCCGAGGTAGGTGCTGGACACCAGCGATGCGGCGCCGCCCGCGCCGGGGTCGAGCCGCGTGACGAAGAGATCCGAGGAATCGCTCCGGCGCGACTGCCAGGCGTCCTTCACCGGGAAGTCGTCGGAGAACGTGCGTCCGGCGACGAACACCTGCCCCTGGGCGTTGATCTTCATCGCGTAGGCGAGATCGTTGTCTGCGCCGCCGAGATAGGTGCCGTAGAGCAGTCGATCGCCGAGCGCGTTGAGCCTGACCACGAAGGCGTCTCGCGGCGACGGCTTGCCGGCGCTGGCGTTGGTCGCCTGGAACGGGTTCTCCGTCGGGAAGTCGAGGGACAGCGTGTGGCCCGCGACGGTCGCGCTGCCGCCGCTATCGACGG
>Ga0315273_10007557_pt1 | contig 13622 bp, 12 predicted proteins | sample YL17G02_0_MG_FD_205753 | JGI IMG/M metagenome (GOLD analysis project Ga0315273, IMG submission 205753) | Sediment microbial communities from Yellowstone Lake, YNP, Wyoming, USA - YL17G02_0 | ecosystem: Environmental > Aquatic > Freshwater > Lake > Sediment | place: USA: Wyoming | collected... | reverse complement strand
ATGGCTGCGCGCGCCGCCGCGAGCCCAAACCATGCGGCGCGATCGACCTCCGGGAAGGTCGCCGTCTGGCCCGAGCGCGGCGGCCACTCCATGGCGAAGCCCTCACTGACCGCGGCCTCCGCGTCACAGTCGCCCTCCAGAGCCCAGACGAAGACGATCTTGTGGCCGCGCTGCTTGATGCCGCCGAGCGGCACGTAGCCGGCCCCGTCCGGCACGGCCAACTCATCCGGCGCGAAGCCGGTCTCCTCGCGGAACTCGCGCTTCGCGACGGCGAGCAGGTCACCGCATGCGGCGGCGAGCCGCGGCTTGGCCTTTGCCGGTCGCCGCCGCGGCTCGGCGGACGGTGCGGCGGCGCCCAGCTCCTCAGGCTCCGCTTCGCCCTTGGGGATGCTCCAGGCCCCGGCGTCCTTCTTGGCCCAGTAGGGGCCGCCGGGATGCACGAGCAGCACCTCGAGGCGGCGCTCACCCTCCTCGGAAGCGCCGCCCCAGCGATAGAGAAGGAGTCCCGCGCTGATGGACGGCATGGGCCAAGTATCGCACGGTCAGCTCGTGCCCGAGCCCGCCAGCACCGCGGAGAACACCTGCCAGGCGAGCAGGGCCTTCGCCGTCAGGCTGAGGATGATGTAGGTCTTCTCGCCCACCAGGTAGTTCTTCCAGGGCCCGATCTTCTTGTATTGCAGCCACATGTTGATGGCGAACACGTTGAAGAAGATGAAGAGGCTGGCGATGATCCCGTAGACGAACGTGGGCGGCGACGGGCCGGTCAGCCCAGGGCTCCACACGTAGATCACGACGATGATCCACGGGATGATGCCGGCGAACGTGCCGAACAAGAATGAGAGCCAGCTGGGCGTACCCGGCGTCTCGTACTTCTCCATGAGCAGACCGAAGAGGATCATGCTGGCGTTGACGCCGAAGATCGCCAGCAGCGCCGCGACGTCGCTGACGCCGGTGATCATGCTGATGAGCACGATCATGATCGAGGAGCTGAAGAAGTACTCGATCCAGCGCCCGTAGTTGCGGTCCTGCAGCAGGTTGCGCTTGTACCACTCGAACACGCCCGGCGAGGCGATGATGAGCAACGCCGCGGCGGAGATGGCCAAGAACGCGAACACGCCCCAGCCCAGCGGAAGATCGAACAGCGTGTTGAGCTCGGGCGGCGTGCCGGGAGGCCCGGTCATGTAGGTGGCGGTCACCGGCAGGCTGAAGCCGTTGGTGAGCACCGCGATAGCGGCGGCCTGAACGGCGAGAATCAGGCCGACGATGGCGTTCCACCAGCGCAGGCCGCTCAGCCGCCGTTCGTCTGTGATGCTCTTGGCCATGTCGCACTCCTCTTCAGTCTAGCGCACCGTCGCAAGAGACGGCGATGTCTGGTCCTCCGCGTTCGCGCGTCAGCGCCCGCAGGCCCGCGCAGGCGTCTACGCGCCGAGGACGTCGAACCCCAAGGCCTCGGCCGCGCGAGCCTGCTGCCGGTCGTGTGTGGCGAAGATGAGATCCGGGGCGCGGCGCTCTCGCCAGACGATCGCCGTCGCCACATGGATCGCGTCAAGCGGCTTGAGTACGACGCCGAACGAGCGCTCGGCCTGGCCCAGGATAGACGGGGAAGCGTCTATGCGCTCGATGCCCCTGAGTTTGGCGTAGGCCGCCCCGCGGCGCCCGGCAAGCTCATCGTCGCTGAGGTCGCCACGAAGGCGCGCGTTCTCGATGGCACGCAGGCACTCGACCTGGGTCATGACGGAGGTCACCAGTTCATCGAAGGAGGCCAGCTCCACCAGGCTGTCCGTCTGCTCGAGGATGAAGCGCACCAGCACCGACGAGTCGCAGTAGGCGATCACCCGTGGCCCTCGTGGCTCCGCCGCTCGGCGTCACATCCCGACGGTCCGGTGTCGCCCAGACGATCGTCGCTCGCCTGCCGATCGCGACGGATGAGCTCGGCCCCATCGAGGGACAGTCGCGAGGGCCCGAGAACCGCCTCGAGCAGCCCCGGTGCTTGTGGATCGGCGGGAGTCGTCGTGAGATCGTCGACGGCCTGAGAGTTCCACGGCCCGAGGGTCGCCACCGGGATGTCGCGGCTGAGAACGGTGAACGACCTGCCCTCACGCACCTCGCGAAGGTAGTGGCTGAGCCTGGCTTTGAGTTCGGCGACGGACACGGTCTCCATGGTCACAGTATGACCAGAACTGGTCAAGATGACACTTCGGCGAGCGGGCTGACGCTCAGCCCTATGGCAGACGCCGCGCGCGGACCTCCCCGGCGATCTGCGCGACGATATCGCCGACCAGGACGGAGCCCGTCTGCTCGCCGCGCTCGCGTACGGCGACCTCGCGGGTCTCCTCCTCTTTGTCGCCGACGATGAGCAGATAGGGCACCTTCTGCATTTGGCCGTCGCGGATGCGCTTGCCCATGGACTCGGGACGATCGTCCACGTCGGCGCGCAGGCCGGCCTGCCGCAGGGCGCCGACGACCTCGTGGCCGTAGGCCGCGTGGCGATCGGCGATCGGGATGACGAGCGCCTGCACGGGGGCGAGCCATGTGGGCAGGTTGCCGCCGTAGTGCTCGAGCAGGATGCCCATGAAGCGCTCGATGCTGCCGAGCAGAGCGCGGTGGATCATGACAGGCCGGTGTTCTTCGTTGTCGGCCCCCGTGTAGGTGATGTCGAGGCGCTCCGGCATGGCGAAGTCGACCTGGATGGTGCCGCACTGCCAGGTGCGGCCCATGACGTCGCGGATGTGGAAGTCGATCTTGGGGCCGTAGAAGGCGCCGTCGCCCGGGTTGAGCTGGTAGGCGAGCGGCGCGCCGCCGGCCTCGCGCTCGCCGTCCAGTACGCGCTCGAGCACACCCTCCGCGGTGGCCCACATCTCGTCGGAGCCGATGCTCTTCTGGGGACGCGTGCTGAGCTCGATCTGCACGTCGCTGAAGCCGAAGGCGGCGTAGATATGGAGCATGAAGTGGAGCACGCCGCGGACCTCGTCCTCGAGCTGCTCCGGCGTGCAGTAGATGTGGGCGTCGTCCTGGGTGAAGTAGCGCACGCGGAAGAGGCCGTGCAGGACGCCGCTCATCTCGTGGCGGTGCACCTGGCCGAGCTCGGCGATGCGCATCGGCAGGTCGCGGTAAGAGCGCCGGCGGCTCTTGTACACCAGCAGGCCGCCGGGACAGTTCATGGGCTTCACGGCAAAGGGCTGCCCGTCGATCTGCGTGAAGTACATGTTGTCCTTGTAGTTCTCCCAATGGCCGCTGCGCTCCCAGAGCTCGCGGCGCAGGATCTGCGGCGTGCGCACTTCCTCGTAGCCCGCCTTGACGTGCTCGCCGCGCCAGTAGTCGATGATGGCGTTCCAGATGCGCATGCCGCGGGGGTGGAAGAAGGGGAAGCCGGGGCCCTCCTCGTGGAAGCTGAAGAGGTCCAGGTCGCGGCCGATGCGGCGGTGGTCGCGCTGTCGGGCCAGCTCGAGGGCCGCGAGATGCGTCGCCAGCGCCTCTTTGCTCGCGAAGGCGGTGCCGTAGACGCGCGTGAGCATCTGGTTCTTCTCGTCGCCGCGCCAGTAGGCGCCGGCCAGACTGGTGAGCTTGAAGGTGCCCTTGCCGACGCGGCCGGTGCTGGGCAGGTGTGGGCCGCGGCAGAGATCGGCGAACCCGCCCTGTGCATAGACGCTGATCGTGGGGACCTCGTGGCCCTGGGCCTCGGCGGCCGCGACCAGATCCTCGATGAGCTCGACCTTGTAGGGCTGGTCGAGGCCGAGCGGCAGGCCGGATGGGCCCGTGCCTGGCTCGCCGGCCCCGAACACCGCGAGCGCCTCGTCGACGGAGAGCTCATGGCGCGTCACGGGGAGGTTCTGGCTCACGATGCGCGCCATCTCCTGCTCGAGGCGCGCCAGGTCGGCGTCGGCGATGGGCTCGGGGAGCTCGAAGTCGTAGTAGAAGCCGTTCTCGATGGTCGGGCCGATGGCGTACTTGGCGCCCGGCAGAAGACTCAGAACGGCTTGGGCCATGACGTGCGACGTCGAGTGCCGCAGTACGTCGAGGGCGGCGGGCTCGTCGCTGGGAAGGGTGAGGATGGTGACCTCGTCGCCCTCGCGCACCGCGTGCGCGACATCGACGAGCTGGCCGTCGATGCGGGCCGCGATGGCGGCCTTGGCCAGTCGCGGCCCGATCGCCGCGGCCGCGTCGGCCGCGCTGGCGCCGTCGGCCAGCTCAAGAGGAGATCCATCAGGGAGGGTGATGCGGAGGGTCATGAGCGGCCGGTCCTTTCGCGTGGCGCGCCCGCGCACCTTGCGGGGGCTGGTGACGCGTAGAGTCTAGCCGCTCACCCGCCGGGTGGTCGAATCCGTCCGGGGGCCACCCGGAGCGGTGGGGCTGCGGTGGGGCTGCGCTCAGAAGGAGAGTTGTCTGAGCAGCTGCAGCACGACGATCAGCACCAGCAGCCCGACGATCGCGCTGAGGTCGATGCCCACCGAGCCGACTCGCGGCGTGGGCAGGAAGCGACGGAACAGCGACAGGTATGGCTCGGTGAGACCACGGATCGCGCCGTTGATGCTGTAGAGGATCGTCCCCGGGCTCATCGGGAACCACGACAGCAGGGCCTGGGCGACGATCAGCCACGTGTAGATCGTGATGAGAAGGTAGACCATGTCGAGGAGAGTAGCCATGGCTCCCATTATCCACTAAACGCGGCGCAGATGTACCTGCCGCCACGGGACCCCACCTGGTGTGCCCTTCGCCTGGAGCCGCGCCCGGCCCCCGTCTGGTGAGGCCGTCGGGCATCTGCTACCGTCTGCGCACGACGCTGCGCGCCGCGATGCGGCGCTGTTCGGTCCAGCCAGTCTCTGAGGAAGGCCGCCAATGGCAGGCTTGCGCCAGACCACACCGCAGCCCGGGGCGAGTCAGCTGGCCCCTGAGCCCGACGGCCGCCTCGCCTCCGCCCCTCCCCACCTCAGGGAGCTGCTCGCCCTGGCGAGCGAGCTCGCCCGCGACGCCGCGCGCGTCCACATCGAGGGGCGGCAGAACACCCTGAACATCGAGACGAAATCCTCCCCCACGGACCTCGTGAGCCAAGTCGACCGGGAGGCGGAACGCGTGATCGTCGAGCGTCTCCGCGAGGTCCGGCCGGACGACGCGGTGCTGGCGGAAGAGGGCGCCGCGAGCAAGGGCACCAGCGGGGTGCGCTGGGTCATCGACCCGCTGGACGGCACCACCAACTACGTTTACGGCTACCCAGCCTTCGCCGTGTCCATCGCCGTCGAGATCGACGGACGGCCGCAGATCGGTGTCGTCCACGATTCGAGCTCCGGGCATGTGTACCGGGCGATCAGCGGGTTCGGCGCGGTCTGCGACGACCGCCCGCTGCAGGTGCGCGAGCAGCCCGATCTGGGGAAGGCGCTGGTCGCCACCGGGTTCTCCTACGAGGCCGCGCAGCGTGAGCGCCAGGGCGTGGTCGTGGCGCAGCTCCTCGGCCGGGTGCGCGACCTCCGCCGCGGCGGGTCGGCGGCGCTCGACCTGTGCCACGTCGCCGCCGGCCACGTGGACGCCTACTGGGAGGCCGGTCTTGCGTCTTGGGACTACGCCGCGGGCGTCGTCATCGCGCGCGAGGCCGGCGCTGAGGTGCTGGTCCTCGAGACGGCGCACGGGCGCGGCCCGGCGGTGGTCGCCGCCCCCCCCTCGCTCCTGCCGGACTTCCTCGACCTGTTGCGCGAGGCCGGAGCGCTGGTCCCTGGCTGAGGCCGCAGGAGCCGCGCGGCGGGCCGTCGAAGAGCCGGCTGACAGACACTCCGCGCCGGCTTCAGGGGCTTGCGACCGCCGCCGCGCGCAGCGCCGCGACAGCGGGGGAGGGCGTTGCAGGCACCCCCGGACCCGCGACGCCCAGGTCGCGCCCCCCCGTGACTACCTACGCACCACTCGCGGCGCCACTCGACCGCAGTCGAGCGGTGGCCGCCTCGTCGATCTCGCCGTTGTCGATGACAACGCCATAGACATCCCGGGCTCGCGCCAGGGAGATCCGTCCCTCCGTGGCGTCGTGTAACACGCGCAGGGCATCACGCTCGAGCGGCGAGCCGTAGCCTCCGCCGCCACAACTCTTCGAGATGATGGCTTCACCTGACTCGAGCCTTACCAAGCCCTGCGCGGGGGCCTCCACGATCTCGCCGGAACGTAGCTGCCTCCATGCCTCAGCGCGGCCACCGTCGCCGCCGCCGCGCACGCCTCGGGCGGGATTGACCGTGCCGTCGCTGCCGTACCAGATGTCGATCGCGGTGCCCACCGCCTGCATCACGGTCATCGCCCCCGGCGAGCCGCACGTCCTGCCGGCGCCTTCGCTGTCCGGGATGAGACGCTGCTCCAGGACGCGGATCGGGAAGGCGATCTCGTCGAGCTCGGTGCTGTCCAGGAGGCCCATGCCGAGGGTGACGGCGTCAGTAGAGGTCAGCCAGCCGTCGGCATGCGGAGTCGCCGCCCCGCCCGTCAAGCCATGCAGGAACACCTCGTCGACGAACGGGGCGCCGTCGCGGCGCGGGTCGTTGCCCGAGATGACGCCTATGGACGGTGGCAGGACCAGACCGTACTCCGCTCGCCCCATCCCGTCCCCGAGGGTGGCCATGGCGTTCATCACAGCATTGGCGACGCGGTCTGCAAGGTTGGTGGTGGACGCCGAGCAGCTGTACGGATGGCGCGGGATGCCGACCATGCAATTCTCGCGCAGATGCACGCGGACGCGCCGCATGCTCCCTCCGTTGAACGGGATGTCCGCGCAGATCCCGCAGAAGACGCCGGCCAGCGCGGCGCCACTCGAGCAAGCCTCACTCAGGTTCAGACCAAACGGCTGACAATCCATGTTGTCGCGAAGGTCGACGTCGATCGTCGCGTTCTCGGGGTCGACGTCGACGGTGACGTTGACAGGCAGATCATCGGCACCCGGCACCGGGTCATGCCACCCACGCACGGTGGCTCGCCCTCCAGTGAGACTCTTGACCGCTTCGATCATTGTGCTCTCACTGTAGTCGAACCACCGTCCGATGAAGCTGTCGATGACGTCCCAGCCGACTTCGCGTCCGAACTCGATCATCTCCCGCTCGCCGATGCGGGCAGCTCCCATGAGGGCCAGGTAGTCACCCCACCACTGGTCCGGCACCCGGATGCGCAGCTTGCACATGCGGACGATGTCCTCCACGTCTTTGTAATCGCTCTGCACCTTCACGCATGGAAATATGAGAGCTCCCTCTTCGTACACGTCCTTCGCAGATCCGTGATACGTGGTCGGAATGGAGTTGCCGCAATCCGCCTGGTGGCCTTTCGCGACGGCCGTGCAGCGGTGGATGCCGTCGTCATCGAAGATGGGGACGAGCACCGACCAGTCGGCCGCGTGGGTATTGCCGTGATACGGAGAGTTGTTGAGAAAGGCGTCTCCCGGTCTGATAGACGGCTGAAGCTCATTCAGTGCCTTGCCGAGCAAGTCACTGTTCAGGACGTGGATCGGTTCCGCCTCGGCCATGGCCAGCAGGTCTCCATTGGCCGCCAGCAGGCAGCACGAGAAATCCTTGGCGACCGCGAGCACACTGGACCGCGCAGTGCGCAGCAGCGTGTTGGTCATGCGCGCGACGATACCGTCCATCCGGCTACTCATGATGGCGAGCTTCACGCCGTCGAGCGTCGGTGGTGAAGCCGGCTTGGCCGCTTCTGGATTCATGTCTACCTCCGCACCGTCGTGGGCCATGGGGTCAGAGCGCCTTCGCATCGCCGAGGCTCAGAATGAGGTTGCCCAGTCGGGAGCGGACCGCGACGGTGCCCTGGTCGACAACGACGGTCGTGAGGGGCGACTCCACAAGGACGGGACCGGGGATCGGCTCCTCTTCGGGCAGTGAGGAGAACTCCAGGACCGGGATCACCACGCCCCCCAGCTTCGGGAACCACGCCTCACGCGAGCGATGGCTCGGCGCCTCGGCCTCGACTGCCGGGACAGACAACTCCGTCTCCCGCAAGCGGCACTCTGCCCGGACTCGCCAGCCCACGATCTCGATCGGCGAACCAGGATCGTTCACCGCGAACACCTCGTGATGCATTGCGTGGAAGTCTCGACGCAGCTCCTCCACCTCCTGCTCGTCCGCGAAGGACCCCTTCCTCAGAGCCACGGGCAGCTCCCATATCTGGTCGGGATAGCGCGCCTCGGCGAAGAACGTCATCGATGTCGCCGCAGAGCCCTCGCCGGCGCCCCGGAAGAACGCTTGCGCCTTGTCTTCCAGCCCCGCAAGTGCGCGGTTCACGTTGTCGAAGTCGAAGGTGACGCTGGTCGTCACGAGCGTGGCCGCGAACTCCGCGACAAGATCCGACAGGAGCATGCCGACGGCGCTGAGGACTCCACCCAGCTGTGGGATGATGACGCGGTCGCAGCCGAGTCGCCTGCCGACGATCGAAGCATTCAGACCAGCAGCACCGCCGCCACCGATCAGCACGGCCGCAGAGGGATCGATGCCCTGGTTGATCGTGATGCCCTCGATGGCCTGCACCATGTTCTCCGTTGCCACTTCAAGGACGGCATGGGCGGCGGCGTGTGGATCCAGGCCGAGACTGTCGCCGAGCTGACCGAGGGCCTGGAGGGCTTTCTCGACATCGAGCCCCATCTCGCCGCCAAGAAAGTAGTCGGGATCCAGATACCCCAGCACGAGGCACGCGTCGGTCACGGTCGGTTCCGCACCGCCGCGCCCGTAGCAGATGGGCCCGGGGTCCGCCCCGGCGCTGCGCGGGCCGACGTGGAGAAGACCGTGCTGGTCCACCCAGGCGATGCTCCCCCCGCCGGCACCGACGCTGCGAACGTCGACCGAGGGGAATCCTGTCATGTGGCCGAGGTACTGAGGGCCGATCCAGGTCTCGGCGGTCGTGGGGATGCGGCCTCTCTGGACCACGCTCACATCGTAGGTCGTCCCCCCCGTGTCGGCCACGATGACGGTCGAGTGTCCGGTCTCCTGGCCCGCGATGCTGCGTCCAGCGATAGGAGCCATCGCCGGACCGGAGTTCAAGGTGTGGATGGGAGCGTCCGCAGCATCCATGGCGTCCATCACCCCCCCGTTCGAGGTGGACACCAGGAGCCGACCGGAGAACCCGGCCTCCCCGAGGCGTCTCTCGAGACCACGCAGGTACTCGCTCATGATCGGCTTCAGCGACGCGTCGATCACCGTGGCCGACGCGCGCCGGTACTCTCGCAGGATGGGGTTGATCTGATGCGAGAGCGTGTGCGGCAGCCCTGGGGCCAGCTCGGACAGCAGCTCCCCGAGACGCAGCTCGTGGACCGGGTTGAAAGTGGAGAACAACAGGCAGACCCCGACTGCCTCCACGTCCGCCGCGGACAGACTCAGAATGATCCTCTTCGTCTCCGCTTCGTCAAGCGCCCGAACGATCTCTCCAGCTGCCCCGATGCGCTCTGGGATCTCGAACGTCAAGGATCTCGGAACATAGGGCTCCGGGTACTCCTGCCAGGCGTCGAACGGCTTCGTCTTCCCGCCCTCCCGGTTCACGAGGATCTCCGGGTGGCCGGCCGTCGTGAGGAAGGCGGTCCGGGCGACAGTCCCGGTGACCACGGCGTTGATCGCACGCGTTGTGCCGTGGATCAACATGTCGCCGTCGGCAAGCAGTCGTGCAGTGGTCATGCCAAAGTGCTCCGCAGCGACGTCCAGGACTGCCAGCAGCCCGACGACCGGGTCGTCGGGCGTGGTCGGCGACTTGAACTGATGGAGCCTTCCGGCGGCATCGTCCACCGCCAGATCGGTGAACGTGCCTCCCGTGTCTATTGCGAACCGCATGGGTGTCCTCCGCGCGCTAGGTTGTCTCGACCCTCTGCTCAACGGTCCCGGGGTCGGGCGCCCGCGGTCCTCGCCGGCCACGTATCCTCGAAAGGAACGACAGATTGATCTCGCGCCCTCCCGTTAGGCCCGCCGGCATGCGCACCAGGATCACGAGGAGCAGGATCGCCAGAACCACCTCCTGCACGCCGGCCACGGATCTCACCTCCAGCGCTCCGATGGAGAACCCGTCCGCGAAGCGACGGAGTGCCTCGGTCAAAGCCGAGACGACCACCGCCCCGGTCACCGCTCCGGACAGGCTGTTGATGCCGCCGACCACCGCCATCAGGACTCCCAGAAAGCCCAGGGCGAGATAGAGCGTCCTCGGGCTGAGGCTGCCGAGGTAGTGCCCGTACAGCCCCCCTCCCAAGGCCATGATCGCCGCACTCAAGATGAGTGCCTTGTAGCGCTCCAGCGAGACCTGTATCCCCACTGAGCGCGCCGCCTCGAAGTCTTCGCGCGAAGCCTTCAGGCGCCTGCCGCTGCGACTCGTCTGGTACGCGTAGGCGCAGATCAGCACGACGACCGTCCAAGCGGTGATCACCGGCAACGTCGTGTCGATACGTATCCCCACCAGGGTGCTGTCGCCGCCGGTGACCGCCTTCCAGTTCGCCAGGACCACATGGATGATCTCAAGCATCGCGAGGGTGGCGATGCCGGGCCCGACGCCCTTGAGACGCACGATGGGATAGCCGATGGCCGCCGCGAAGACCGCCACGACGAGGCAGCCGACGAGCATCGCGGTGATCGACGGCAACGACAGGTGCGCGACGGCAGAAGGCAGATCGGGAAGTATCACTTGCTTCATCAAGGGCGGGATCGTCAGAAGGCCCACCACGTACGCCCCGATAGCCGTGAACCCGATGTGACCGAAAGATATGACTCCCGAATTGCCCGAGAAGACGTAGAAGCCCACGACGAGAATGACGTTCAGGAGAGTGGTGACCACCACGCGCTTGATGGAGGGCGGCGCGAAGGCCTGCGCCAACAGGACCCCCAGGCAAATGGGCACGATGAGCCCGACCACCGGCGCCACGCGGACCCAGAGGGCGAAGCCTCTCGAGCGAAGGCTGCTCTCCGCCACTACACACGCTCCTCTACCGCGATGCTGGGCAGCAGTCCTTGAGGACGGAAGATCAGGATGGCGATCACGGCGAGAAACGTGAACGCATCCATGTAGGACGACAAGCCGGGCGGCAGCACGGCCTGCATGGCGATAGTGATGAAGCCGACGAGAAAGCCGCCGACGGCAGAACCGACAAGATTCCCCAGGCCGCCGATGGTCACAGCCACGAAAGCGAACAGCACCGGCGTCAGGCCCATCGTCGGCGACACCGTCCCCGAACGCGCCGTGATCAGGATGGAGACGGCGCACGCCAAGATCCCGCTGATGGCGAACGCGGCGGCCACCACCCGGTTCGCGCGCGTTCCCAGAAGCTGCGCCATACGGAAATCCTCGGCGGCGGCGCGCATCTGCAGACCAAGACTTGTCCTCTTGAAGAAGACGACCAGCGCTGCCACGCACACGACGGCAAGGACGATCGCCAGGAGACTGACCACCGGCAGCCGCAGTCCGAGGATGTCCAGCGACTCCCCCACGAACGCGGGCAGCGGCACTGCCCGCGGCCGCGAGCGAAAAGCGATGACGACAGCATTCTGCAGGAGGATGCTCACCGCAAAGGATGACACCAGGAGGGTCGACGAGTCCGCCGACCGAAGCCATCGAAAAGCGACTCGCTCGGTGAGCACTGCTACGAGCGCCACGAAACAGAGCGCGAGGAGCCACGTGATCTCCCAGGGCAGGCTGCTGAACATGAGCAGAGCGTAGGCGCCGATCATGATGAACTCGCCGTGGGCGAAGTTGGCCAGCCGCATCACCCCGAAGACTATGCCTACGCCGATCGCAGCCAGGGCGAACAGGCACCCAAGCGCCACCGCATCGACGAAGTACTGGAGGATCGTCATCATGGTCCGGTCCCGGCCTCTTCCTCGATCCCGAAGTAGGCCGCCTGTACCTCGGCCCTTGACAAAGAGGCGGCCGCGCCCTCAAGCGCCACCTGTCCGGTGCGAAGGACGTACACGCGGTCGGCGGCATCCAGCAGCCTCTCCACGCTCTGTTCCACAAGGAGGATCGTGAGTCCGGTCTCGCGCAGCACCTCGAGGTCCTCAAAGAACCTGTCGATGATCTTCGGGCCCAACCCGAGAGAGGGTTCGTCGAGGAGCAGCAGACGAGGCTTCCCCATAAGGGCACGGGCCAAAGCAAGCATCTGCTGCTCGCCTCCCGAAAGACCTCCCGCGCGGCTCGGCAAGAACCGCCGCAGCACGGGGAACAGGTTCAAGACATACTCGAGATCGGCGGCGACCCCCTGCTTGTCCTTGCGAAAGAGCCCACCCATGCGCAGATTCTCCAGGACCGTCATCCCGTGAAAGATGTGCCTGCGCTCGGGCACGAGTGCCACTCCCCGCCGGACGATGTCTTCGGGAGCGCAATTCCTCAGTGAGCGACCATCGAGAAGGACATCGCCCTGCACAGGCGTGAGAATGCCAGCGATGCTGAGCAGGAGCGTGGACTTCCCGGCGCCGTTCGTACCGACGACTCCGACCACCTCGCGCGGCCTGACCTCGAGCGAGACAGACTGGAGCGCCGGCGTGCGCCCATAGACGACGCGGAGATCCTGGACGCGCAGCATCACATCAAGACTTGACTTGACCCAGGTACGCGGTCATCACCGCGGAGTCCCTCATCACTGTCTCCGTCTGCCCCTGCGCCAGGACCGCGCCCTGATCGAGGACGTAGACGCGCTCCGGCAAGTTCCTGATCAAGCGCATATCGTGCTCGATGACGAGCATGCCAAAGCCGTGAGAAGACTGGACCTCCTTGAGCGTCGCCACCAGAGCGTCGGTCTCCCCATCGTTCATGCCTGCGGCGGGCTCGTCGAGCAGCAGAAACTCTGGGGACGTCGCCAAAGCCCGCGCAATACCGAGCCGGCGCTCGTCCCCATATGGCAGGCCGGCGGCCAGATCGTGAGCGCGCTCCCTGAGACCGAAGACTCCGAGCAGATCCCACGCGATGCTGCGCGCAGCTCGCGACCGGACCCCCACCCCCAATGCCCCGGCTGCGACGTTCTCCAGCGCGGTGAGGCGCTTGAAAGGCCTGCCTCCCTGGAAGGTGCGCACGACCCCACGTCTGACAAAGACCTGCGGTGACCAGCGGCGCACGGGCTTGCCCGAGATCGTGACGCCTCCACTCGTAGGACGCTGGAACCCACTCATCACGTTGACCAGCGTCGTCTTGCCCGCACCATTGGGCCCGATGAGTCCGACTATCTCTCCCCGCGCCAGCACAGCGTCCACCCCATCGACTGCGACAAGCCCTTCAAAGACGACGCTCACCGCGTTCACCTCGAGGTTGGTCACTTCATCCTCCAAAGGGTCTGATGCGGCAACGAACGCCGCATCAGACCCTTCGATCCGGTCCGGCTAGTTGGACCCGAACGTGTATGGCGGCACGTTCTCGGGCAGTACGCGCTCCACGAAGTGCCCGTTCCCTTCGAAGAAGCCGACGACCGTCATCTCCCGACCATAGATGATGTGGTCGGTGGCCGTGTACGTGACCGGTCCCGAGATGGTGGGATAGTCGACCAGCTGCTCCAGCGCCGCCGCGACGGCCTTGCCATCCGTCGATCCGGCCTTCTCGACGGCCGCGGCGTACGCCTGAACGGCCGTGTAGCCGCCGATCGCAAGGGAGGAATCGACGGGCTTCCCCAAGGCATCTTCCACGCGCTGGTAGAAGCTGTTCACCTC
>Ga0315273_10007553_pt1 | contig 13626 bp, 11 predicted proteins | sample YL17G02_0_MG_FD_205753 | JGI IMG/M metagenome (GOLD analysis project Ga0315273, IMG submission 205753) | Sediment microbial communities from Yellowstone Lake, YNP, Wyoming, USA - YL17G02_0 | ecosystem: Environmental > Aquatic > Freshwater > Lake > Sediment | place: USA: Wyoming | collected... | reverse complement strand
CGCGCCCTTGACCGTGGGCGGGACCGGGGGTGCACCCCGGTCGGCGGCCAGGACCTCGGTCACGACTCGCCACCGGCGTAGTGGACCCGGCGCTCGAAGAACGTGAACTGCACCAGGGACAGGGTCAGCACGATGATGAACAGGATGACAGCCTGGGCCGAGGCCACCCCGGCGTTCCGGTTCTGGAAGGCCTCCTGGTAGATCGAGTACACGATCACGTTGGTCGAGTCGCTCGGCCCACCCTGGGTGAGCAGGTCGATCTGGCCGAACGACTGGAAGGCGTTGATGGTCAGGATCACGCTGACGAAGAGCAGGGTGGGCGACAGCATGGGCAGGGTGATCTCGCGGAACTGCAGCCAGGAGCTGGCTCCGTCCACCCGGGCGCTCTCGTAGAGGTCGTCGGGGATGCCCTGGAGGCCGGCGATGAGGATGATGAAGGTGATCCCCAGGTTCTGCCAGACGGTGGTCGCGGCCACCGCGAACAGGGCCGTGCTGCTGTCCAGCAGCCACTGCACCGGCTCTCGGCCGATCGACTTGAGGAACTGGTTGACGATCCCGATCGAGGGCTGGAACAGCACCAGCCAGATGAGGGAGGCCACGGCCACCGAGGTGGCCACGGTCGACGAGAAGATCGTGCGGAAGACGGTGACACCCTTGATCCGCTGGTGGGCCAGGGTGGCCAGGGTCACGCCGAAGACGAGCCCGAAGCCGACCGTGATCATCGCGAACAGCAACGTGACCCAGAGGCTGTGGCGGAAGTCCGACGAGGAAAGGACGTCGGCGTACTGCTCGAAGCCGGCGTAGACGCGACCGCCGAAGGGGTCCTCCCGGTAGAAGCCGAGCCAGATGGTCCGGCCCATGGGGTAGAAGACGAACACGCTGTAGATCAGCAGGGACGGGGCCAGCAGGAGCAGGGCCAAGGGGATCTCCCGCAGCTTCTTGCGCCCGAAGCCGGCCTCCTCGCCGCCGGTGTCGAAGGCCGGCGTCCCCTGCATGGTCACGGGTCAGTCGATCCGTTCGGTGGTGGTCGGGTCGAACAGGTGGAGATGGCCGGCATCGGCCATGAGCGTGACCGTCGAGCCCTCGGCCGGGGCCACCTCGTCGGGGTCGAGGCGGGCCACGATCGCGGTGCCGTCCTCGGCGTCGCAGACCAGCAACTGCTCGTGGCCGAGCGACTCGACCACCCGCAGCTTCACGCGGAAGCCGGGGCCGTCGGGCGAGCCCACGGTCAACCGCTCCGGTCGGACGCCGACGACGACCTCCTTGGGCAATGCCGCCGAGCGGGCCGGCGCGGGGATGTTGCCTCCCGCCACGGTGATGGTCCCGCCCTCGGCCGCCCCGGGCAGCGTGTTCATCGGGGGGTTGCCGATGAAGCGGGCGACGAAGAGGTTGGCCGGCTTGTCGTAGACCTCGGTGGGCGGCCCCACCTGCTGCAGGACGCCCTCCTTCATGACCGCCACCCGCTTGGCCATGGTCATGGCCTCGACCTGGTCGTGGGTGACGTACACGAAGGTCGTGCCGAGGCGGCGCTGCAACTCGACCAGCTCGGCCCGGGTCTGGGTCCGCAGCTTGGCGTCGAGGTTGGAGAGCGGCTCGTCCATGAGGAAGGCCACCGGCCGGCGGACGATGGCGCGGGCCAGGGCGACCCGCTGACGCTGGCCGCCGGAGAGCTGCCCGGGCTTGCGCTCGAGCAGGTCGGTCAGGCCGAGCTGGTCGGCGGCCTCCTCGGCCATCTTCCGGCGCTCGTCCTTGGGGACCTTGCGAGGGCGCAACGGGAACTCGATGTTCGCCCGCACGGTCTTGTGCGGGTAGAGGGCGTAGCTCTGGAACACCATGGCGATGTCCCGGTCCTTGGGCTCGACGTTGTTGACCGGCTCGCCCGCGATCTCGATGACGCCCTCGGTGGGCTCGTCCAGCCCGGCCAGCATGCGCAGCAGGGTGGACTTGCCGCAGCCCGACGGGCCGAGCAGGACCAGGAAGTCGCCGTCGTCCACGTGCAGGCTCAGGTCGGACACGGCTTCGACGTCGCCGAAGCGCTTGGTGACCCGATCGAAGTCGATGTGCGCCAATGGGCCTCCCTCTCCGCCGCGGACCCTAGCCAGCAGAGGTGGGCGCACAGGCCAGCCTGCGGCGACCTGGGGTGGACACGGCAGATGGGCCTCCGGATCATCACCGGGCCCCAGTTCGGCGCCACCGCCACCGACCCGGCGGCCATGGCTCAGGCCACCGAGGCCGCCGGATTACCGGGGGGCGTCGCTCAGGCCTCTGCGTCGCTCGTGGGCCGCGGCGCGAGGGGGGCGGGGCGGCGGGTGTCGATGCCGAGGCTGACGGCGGCGGACAGGAGGCCGAGCACCACCAGGGTCCACCACAGGGGGTCGAAGTCGGCCACGGGGTCGCCGGCCACGAAACTGCCGACGAGGACGACGGCCAGGGCGATGCCGATCGTGCCCGAGAGGCGGACGACGGTCTGGATGGCGGCGGCGGCCACGCCGAAGCGGGCCTCGGGCACGCCGTGAACGGCCGCGCTCTGGAAGTTCGGGAAGACGAGGCCGATGCCGACCCCGAGCAGGAGGACGCCGGGGATCCACACGGTCCAGATGGCCGGCTCCTCGCCGATGCCGAGGGCCAGCCAGGTCCCACCCAGGGCGAAGAGCAGGGCCCCGGGGACCATCACGGCCCGGTGGCCGACCCGGTCGGCCAGGCGGCCGCCGACGTAGGAGAAGACGGCGGCCGCCGCCGGGCCGGGGGTCACCAGCAGCCCCGCCTCGCCGGTCGGGTAACCCCAGCCCTCGTTCAGGAACCGGACCAGCCCGAAGAACATGGCGAAGAAGGCGGCGCCGAAGAACAGGGCGACGACGTTGGCCCGGCGGAACAGCGGCGCCGCGAACAGGTCCGGCGCGATGACCGGGTCCTGGTGGCGGCTCGACCGGCGGATCAGCATCACGGTGGAGACGGCGGAGACGGCCAGGGCCCCGAGCACGGCGGGTGACGTCCAGCCCCACGACGGGCCCTCGACGATGCCCAGCGCCAACGAACCGACGGCCACCATCACCAGGAACGAGCCGAAGAGGTCGGTCAGCCCGTGGACGTCGGGGTCGACGGACTCGACCAGGACGACCCGGCCCCACACGAAGACGATCAGGGCCAGGGGCACGCTCAGCCAGAACGCCCAGCGCCACCCACCGAGGCCCACCACGAGGGCGCCCAGCGACGGCCCGGTGGCCGCGGCCACCCCGCCCACCGCCCCCCAGGTGCCGATGGCCATGGCCCGGCGGTCGGGAGGGAACTCCCGCAGCACCAGCGCCATCGCCGCCGGGGTCATCAGGGCCCCACCGCACGCCTGAAACGCCCGGGTGACGATGAGCACGCCCGGACCGGGGGCGGCCCCGCTGGCCAGCGCCCCCAGGCCGAAGATCACGACACCGGTGAGAAAGACCCGCCGGCGCCCGTAAAGGTCGGCCAGGCGGCCGCCGGGGACGAGCAGGGCGGCGATGACGATGCCGTAGATGGTCAGAACCCACGACAGCAGCGCGGTCGAGGCATCGGGGAACGCGTCCTCGATGGACGGGAAGGCCACGAAGACGACCGACAGGTCCAGGGCGCCGGCGAACCCGGCCATGCAGGCCAGCAGGAGGACCACCCACGCCCGGTGGGGCACCTCCGCCTCCGCCGTGTCAACTCCTCCGGCGTCCGGCCTCACCGCAGGCGGGGGAGCTTCAGGAACAGGCCGAGGAGCTGGAGCTCCTCGAGGGGGTTGCGGACGAGGTCCTCGGCCGCGGTCTGGATGGCGGCCAGGCCGTCCACGAGATCGGCCGGGTCGCGACCCTCCGCCAGGGCGTCCCGGTAGCGGCCGGCCAGGTTGGCCAGGCCGAAGATGATCTCCTGGCGGCGCAGCGTGCGGACCTGGCGCTTGTGGCGCGTCGCCAGCTCGGTGAGCAGGCCCCGGCGCAGCCCGTAGCGCTCGATCTGCTCCTCGAGCGCGGCCTGCTCCTCGGCGTGCTGGGCGTCGAGCGGGGCCTGGGCGGCGTCGATCCGGCCCCGGAGGTCCTCCACGAGGTCGACGACCCGGGCCCCGGTCCCGTCAAGACGGTCGGGGACGGCTCGCCACGCGTCGCGTCGGGCGGCGAGGTCGGGGTCCGTGGCCAGGAGGCGGGCCCGGCCGAGGTCACCTGACGCGGCATCCGCCGCCTCCCGGGCGCGGTCCGGGGTCACCCCCTCGGCCACGAGGCGCTCGGCCACGGCAGCATCCGGGACGCGGCCGAAGTCGATGCGCACGCAGCGCGAGGCCGTGGTCACCAGCTCGGGCGGGATCTCGTCGGCGACGACCACGATGATCGTTCGGGGCGGCGGCTCCTCGATGGTCTTGAGGAAGGCCCCGGCGAACTGCTCCATGGTGTGGAACTGGCCCAGGACGACGAGCTTGCGGTCCGCCTCCACCGGCGACCGGTTGACCTCCTGGAGGATGACCGGGAGGTCACCCTTGTCCATGTCGACGCTGAGCCGGGCGCCCTCAGGCTCGAACACGATGAGGTCGGGGTGCTTGCCCTCCAGGGCCAGGCGGGCGTGGCGCTCGGCCTCCCCCCCCTCGGCGTCGCGGGAGAAGAGGGCGGCGGCGAAGGCCCGGGCCGCGGCCATGCGCCCGCTGCCCGGCGGGCCCACGAACAGATAGGCGTGCAACGGGGCCTGCACCGCCGCCCGCAGGTCGGCTTCCGCCCGGGCCTGGCCCACCACGTCGCCCCAGACATCGAGGTCCACGCTCATGCGGCTGGTCGACCACTCAGCGCCGGGCATCGGCCGGCACACCCCCGACGGCCCTCCACTGCACCCCAGGCCCCCTCGGTGGCCTCGGTTCCCCTCACGGGAGGCGGACCTCGACCACAGCGAGGACCCGGGCGGCGACCTCGTCGACGGTGCCGGACCCATCGACCACGGCCCAGCCGGCGGGATCGGCGGCGGCCAGGGCCCGGTAACCCTCGGCCACCCGCTCGTGGAACCCGTCGCCCACCGCCTCGAGGCGATCGAGGTCGGTGCCCATCCGCTCGGCGGCCACCGCCTCCGGCACGTCCAGCAGGATGGTCAGGTCGGGCTTCAGCCCCCCGGTCGCCCAGTCGTTCACCTGGGCCACCTCGGCGACGGGGATCCGTCGGCCGTGGCCCTGGTAGGCGAGCGACGAGGCCACATAGCGGTCGGTCACCACGGCCTCGCCCCGCTCCAGGGCCGGGCGGATGACCGCGGCGACGTGGTCGGCTCGGGCGGCGGCGATCAGGAGCACTTCGGCCCGGAAGTCCAACTCGCCGGTGGCGGGGTCCAGGACGATGTCCCGGAGGCGCTCACCCGCGGGCGTCCCGCCCGGCTCTCGGGTCAGGCGGGCGCCCAGGTGCTCGGCGAGGAGCCGGGCCTGGGTCGACTTGCCGCAGCCCTCGCCGCCCTCCAGGGCGATGAACCGCCCGGGCACCGGACTCAGTCGCTCGTCTCGGCCGCGGCCGGCTCCGCGGCAGCGGGCGCCGTGCTCTCGACGCCGGCTCCGCTTCGCTTCGGGGCGCTCTTCGCCGCCTGTGGCTTCTTCTTCTTGGCCGTGGGCTTCTTCTTCTTGGCCGCCGCCTTCTTCTTGGGGGGGGCCTTGAGCCGGCGCTCGGCCAGCAGCTCGGCCGCTCGCTCGGAGGTGATGGTCTCCACCGAGTCGCCCTTGCGCAAGGACGCGTTGCTCACCCCGTCGGTGACGTAGGGCCCGAAGCGGCCGTCCTTCAGGACCATCGGCCCGCCGGTGGCGGGGTCATCGCCCAACTCCTTCAGCGGCGGCTTGGCCGCCGCCCGCCCCCGCGTCTTGGGCTCGGCCAGCAGGGCCAGGCACGCCTCCAGGTCGATGGTGAAGAGCTGGTCCTCGTCGGTGAGGCTCCGGGTGTCCTTGTCCTTTTTCAGGTAGGGCCCATAGCGACCGTTCTGCACCGTGATCTCGACGCCGTCGGCCGGATCGACCCCGACCGTCCGGGGCAGGGAGAGGAGCTGGAGTGCCTCATCGAGGCTGAGGGTGTCCAGCGTCATGGTCTGGAACAGCGACGCCGTCTTCGGCTTGCCCTCGACCTCCCCCGTCTCGATGTCGCCCAGCTGGACGTAGGGGCCGAAGCGCCCGGCCCGGGCCAGGACGCTCAGGCCGGTCGCGGGGTCCTGGCCGACGACCCGGTCGTCGTTGGGGGCCTCGAGGATCTCGATGGCCTTGGCCGGGGTGAGCTCGTCGGGGGCCAGGTCCTCGGGGATGGACGCGGTGTCGTCGCCCCGTTGGAGGTAGGGGCCATAACGCCCGGGGCGGGCCACGATCTCGACCCCGTCGGCGTCGGACCCGATCGGGATGGTGTTGACGGCCCGGGCGTCGATGTCGCCGAGGTTGTTCGACACCATCTCCTGCAGGCCGACGCCGTCGCCGTCCTTGCCCCCCTCGCCGAAGTAGAAGCGGCTCAACCACGGGATCTGCTCGGCGGTGCCGCTGGCGATCTCGTCCAGCTCGTCCTCCATGCGGGCGGTGAAGGCGTAGTCGACGAGATCCGGGAAATGGTCCTCCAGGAGGGTGATCACGGCGAAGGCGGTGAAGGACGGCACGAGGGCCGAGCCCTTCTTCCACACGTACCCCCGGTCCTGGATGGTGCCGATGATCGAGGCGTAGGTCGACGGGCGCCCGACCCCGAGCTCCTCCATGCGGCGGACCAGCGAGGCCTCCGTGAAGCGGGCCGGAGGCTGGGTCTCGTGGGCCTTGGCCTCGATGCTGCGCACGGCGACCCGGTCGCCCTCGGCCATGTCAGGCAGGATCCGCTCCTGGTCCTCGAGGTCGCCCTCGGGGTCATCGGAGCCCTCGACGTAGGCCCGCAGGAAGCCGGGGTGGTGGATGGTCTTGCCTGTGGCCGAGAACTCGGCGTCGCGTCCGTCGGTCGCGGTGGACCCGAGCCGGACCTGGACGCTCTGGCCGCGGGCGTCGGTCATCTGGGAGGCGACGGTCCGACGCCACACCAGCTCGTAGAGGCGGAACTCGTCGCCCGGCAACTGGGCCTGGAGCTCCTCGGGGAGGCGGAAGCGGTCGCCGGCCGGCCGGATGGCCTCGTGGGCCTCCTGGGCGTTCTTGACCTTGCGCGCGTACTGCCGCGGGGCGTCGGGCAGGTAGTCCTTGCCGTACTTCTCCAGGATCTGGGCCCGGGCGGCCGAGACGGCGGTGTCCGACAGCGTCGTGCTGTCGGTGCGCATGTAGGTGATGTAGCCGTTCTCGTAGAGACGCTGGGCCACGCTCATGGTCCGGGCCGACGAGAAGCGCAGCTTGCGGCCCGCCTCCTGCTGGAGGGTGGAGGTCATGAACGGGGGGTACGGCTTGCGGGTGTAGGGCTTGGACTCCACCGAGCGGACCATGACGTCGACGCCGTCGAGCGCCGTGGCCAGGCCTCGTGCGCCGGCCTCGTCGAGCAGGGTCACGCCGCCCCGGAGCCGCCCGTTCTCGTCGAAGTCCTTGCCCGTGGCCAGGCGGGCCCCGTCGAGGGCGACCAGGGTGGCGCCGAAGTCGGTCTGGGGCTCACCACCGGCGAAGAGGCCGTCGAGGTCCCAGTAGGAGGCGACCGTGAAGCGCATCCGGGCCCGTTCCCGCTCGACCACGATGCGGGTGGCCACGCTCTGGACCCGCCCGGCCGACAGTCCGCTCTGCACCTTCTTCCAGAGGACGGGGCTGACCTCGTAGCCGTAGAGGCGGTCGAGGATGCGGCGGGCCTCCTGGGCGTCGACCAGGCGGCGGTCGATCTCACGGGGCTCGTCGATGGCCCGCTGGATGGCCTCGGGGGTTATCTCGTGGAAGACCATCCGGCGCACGGGCATGCCCGACGGCGGGTTCAACACCTCGAGCAGGTGCCAGGCGATGGCCTCGCCCTCCCGATCCTCATCCGTCGCGAGGTAGAGCTCGCTGGCCGCCTTCATCTTCTTGCGCAGGTTGGCGACGACGTCCTTCTTGGCCTTGTTCACGACGTAGAGGGGCTTGAAGTCGTTCTCGGTGTCCACGCCGAGCCGGGCCCAGGGCTCGCCCTTGTAGGCGGCGGGCACGTCGGCGGCGTTCTGGGGCAGGTCGCGGATGTGGCCGACCGAGGAGTCGACCTCGTAGCCCGAGCCGAGATAGCCCGCGATGGTCTTCGCCTTCGCCGGGCTCTCGACGATCACCAGGGGGTTGGCCACGGCGCGCAGGGTAAGGGGCGGCGCCGACCAAATGTCAACACCTCAGCGCAGCAGCTTGTCGACGAGGCGGGTTTCCTGCTCGGCCGACCTCCAGGAGGAGGGCGGTCCCGAACCGCGAAGCCATGGCCCGCGGTCACGTCGCGTGGTCAGCGGCTGGGGATGGCGCCGCCGTCGACCAGGTAGGCCTGCCCACTGACCTGGCGGGCCTTGTCCGAGGCCAGCCAGACCACGGCCTCGGCGATGTCCTCGGGCTGGAGGAGGTCCCCGGTCGGCACCGAAGCGACCATCAGCTTCCGCAGTCCCTCGTCCCCACCCATGAAATCCCGGAGCATGGGCGTGTCGGTGGGACCGGGCAGGACGGCGTTGACCCGGATGCCCTGGCCGGCGTACTCGGAGGCGGCCGTGCGGGTGAGGCCGAGGACGCCGTGCTTGGCGGCCACGTAGTGCGGGAGGCCGGCGAAGCCGACGACCCCCGCGCCTGACGACGTGTTGACGATGGTCCCACCCCCACCCCGCTCGACCATGTGGGCCAGTTCGTGCTTGAGGCAGAGGAACACACTGGTCAGGTTGACCGCGATCATCCGGTCCCAGACCGCCTGGTCCATCTCGTGGAAGGCGGTCATGAAGCCGGTGATGCCGGCGTTGTTGAACGCGGTGTCCAGTCGGCCGTGCTCGGCCACGATCCCCTCGATCAGGACGGCGACGGCACCCTCGTCGGTCAGGTCGGCCTCCACCCAGGACGACGCCGCCCCCGCGTCCTGGACGGCGGCGACCGTCTCGGACGCATCCAGGACGTCAGCGATCACGACGACCGCGGCGCCGTCCCGGGCGAACAGGCGCGCCGCCGCGGCCCCGATGCCCCCCGCCCCACCCGTCACCAGCACCACCGCGTCTTCGACCATGGTGCGGACCCTACGTCGCCCTATTCGTCCAGCAGGCGGCCGTCGGTGATGTGGACCACCCGGTCGGCGTAGTGGGTCATGCGTTCGTCCTGGGTGACGATCACCGCCGCCGTGCCCCGACCCTTCACCTCGGTGGTGATCAGCTCCATCACCTGCTCGCCCAGTTCGGTGTCGAGGGCCGACGTGGGCTCGTCGATCAGCACCAGCTCGGGTTGGTTCATGAGGGCCCGTCCGATGGCGACCCGCTGGCGCTCGCCCCCCGAGAGGGCCTCGGGCAGGTGGCCGGCCCGGTCGCCCAGGCCCAGCTCGTCGAGCAGCCGTTCGGCCCGGGCCCGCGCCGAGGACCGGTCGGTGCCGCTCAGCTCGGCCACGATCAGCAGGTTCTCCCGGGCCGTGAGGAACGGCACCAGGTTCACCGCCTGGAACACGAAGCCGACCCGACGGCGCCGGAACTCGGTCAGTGCCTTCGCCGAGTACGCCCCCAGGGCCTCGCCCCCGACCACGACGGTGCCCGAGGTCGGGGCCAGGAGCCCGCCGGAGATCGACAGCAGGGTGCTCTTGCCCGATCCGGACGGACCCACCAAGGCGACCATCTCGTCGTTGCCGACCCTGAGCGTGGCCTGGTCGAGGGCCGCCACCTCGTCGTCACCGCTGCGGTAGACCTTGCGGACGTCCACCAACTCGAGGGCGGGCATCGGTTCTCCTCCGGGGTTCGGCGGTTCAGCTGATGGCATCGGCGGGATCCACCTTGATCACTCGGCGCAACGAGACGGCACTGCCGAGCACGGAGGCGACGAGCACCCCCACGACGACCTGGAGGGCACGGCCACCCTCGAACTGGACGGGCACGCCCGGCGGGACGACCAGGCTCAGCAGGAAGGTGAGCAGGCCGCCGACGGCCAGGGCGGCGCCGGCCACGACGACGGCCTGGACCACCACGCCGACCAGCAGTTGGCGGGACGAGGCCCCGATCGCCTTCAGCACGGCGTAGAGGGCCGAGCGCTCGAGGGTGACCAGGGCGAAGAAGAGGGCGACCACGATGCCGACCACCAGGAACGTCGTGTTGATGATCGCCGACAGGGTGCTGCTCTGCTCCTTGACGCCGGGCAGGGCGAGAACGGCCTCGTCCCGGGTGACCGTCTCGGTCGACCCGGTGGCCTCGTCGATGGCCGAGGCCACCGCGGCCGGGTCGGCCCCCGGCGCCACCGTGACCGCCAGGGCCTGGAACGTGCCGTCGGCCAGGACGGCGTCGGGGCGGGCCGAGCCCAGCACCTCCCGCCAGGTGGCCGGCGTCACCCACAGGCCGCCCTGGAGGAGGAACGAGGTGTCCTCCACCCAGCCCACGACCTCGACCTCGATGCCGTCGGGCCCGAGGCCCAGGCGGTCACCCTCCTCGACCCCGAACGCCTCGAGGCGGCGGTCGGCGTACCCGACGAAATCGGCCTCGGGGGGGTCGGGCACCCCCTCGACCCCACCCTCGTAGCCCACCAGGGACACGTCGGCGAGGTCGTTCTCCCCCGGCACCGAGGCGGCGACCAGGGCCACGCCCAGGCCCCGGACCGACTCGACGCCGTCCACCGCCTCGACCTCGTCCCGCACCGGGGGGTCGATCCGCGAGCGCAGGAGCGAGAGGCGGGCGTCGTCGGAGAACGTGAGCAGCTCGGCGGCCTGGGAGCGGATCAGACCCGTGCTTCCGAGGTAGAGGCCGTCGAGCAGGCCGCCCAGGAAGAGGAGGAGCACGGTCAGGAAGGCCATGGCCCCACCCGCCACGGCGAAGCGACCGGGGCGACGCCTGAGCTCGCGCAGGGCCAGCCTCACGTCAGACCCGCCGAGGGCTGCGCGGCGTCGGCCGGCTCGAGGCGCCGCACCCGGCGCAGCGAGGGCAGGGCGGCGAGCGCGGCGAGGACGATGATGACGGTCCCCGTGGTGAGCACCGTGCGGGGGTCGGGCACCTGGGCGAAGTCGTCGTCGACCAGGACGGCCACAAGGGCCGTAGCGCCGGCGCCCAGCAGGATGCCGACCAGGGTCACCACCAGGGCCTGGACCATCACCGCACCGGCCAGCACGCCCCCGTCGGCCCCGATGGCTCGCAGCAGGGTGAAGGCCTGCTGCTTCTGGATGGTGAGGATCAGGAAGAAGAAGCCGGTGACGATGGCCACGACGACGTAGGCCAGGAGGAAGACGATCGAGAAGGACTGGCTCGTCTCGGCCACCCCGGGCGCCTGGGCCACGGCATCGGCCCGGGTGAGGGCCTCGACGCCGTCCACCTCCGCGTTGATGCGGTCGGCCAGCTCGGCGGGGTCGACACCGTCGGCGGGCGCCACCGCGACGAGGGAGGCGGGCACGAACGGGGCATCGGGGTTCACCGCCTCGCGGCCCGCGGCGAAGGTGGCGAACGATGTGAAGACGGTCGGCTCGACGCTGAAGCGGAGGTCGGCGGCCAGGCCCACGATCTCGATGGGCACGTCCTCGTCGGGGCCGAGCGCCACGACGTCACCGATGTCGAGGCCCAGGTCCACGTCGAGGTCCGACGCCACCCCCTCGCCGTCGCGCTCGGGGAGACGACCCTCGACCAGGGTGGTGGGCGCCCCGGGCCCGCCCAGCTCGTAGCCGAAGACGACGACGTCCTCGAGGCTGCCACCGACCTGGGCGGTGAAGGTGTTCTCGCCGAGGGGGGCCGACGCCCCGACGCCCTCGACGCCGGCGACCTCCTCCACGGTGTCGGGCAGGACCACGCTGGCCTCGACGCTGGTCCGGGCCTCCTCGCCGTAGACCAGCACCTCGGCCGACTGGCTCTCCAGCGCGCCGGTGAAGTAGCCGAGCAGGCTCGTCAGCAGGGTCTGTTGGAAGAGCACCAGGAAGGCCAACAGGCCGAGGGCGCCGGCCAGGAGGCCGAAGCGGAGACGGGCCCGACGCATCTCCCGGAAGGCGAGTCCGAGAGTCGGGCGCAAGGCGTGCAAGCTATCCAGGTTCGAAGACATCGGGTCGACGCCAACTCGGGACGTTCGACCGCCGGGGTCGACCGCTGACCCGGCCTGAGGCGGGCGCCCGCCTCGAGCTCGCACTCGGACCGCCCCGAAGAGGCGGCGAGTAGGTTCGCCCTTCGTGGACTTCGAACCGAGTGCCAAGTGCCGTGAGCTCGCCGAACGCCTCGAGGCCTTCATGGCCGAGAAGGTCCTCCCGGCCGAGTCGGTGTACGCCGAGCAGATGGCGGCCTCGGGCGACGGCCACCACCATCCCCGGGTCATGGAGGACCTCAAGGCCGAGGCCCGGGCCCGGGGCCTGTGGAACCTCTTCCTCCCCCACGCCACCGAGTGGACCGAGGGCCTGTCCAACCTGGACTACGCCCCCCTGGCCGAGATCAGCGGTCGCAGTGGCCTGGCCCCCGAAGCCCTGAACTGCGCGGCACCCGACACCGGGAACATGGAGGTGCTGACCATGTTCGGCACCGACGAGCAGAAGGAACGGTGGCTGCGGCCGCTGCTCGAGGGTGAGATCCGCTCGTGCTTCGCCATGACCGAGCCCGACGTGGCCAGCTCCGACGCCACCAACATCACCCTGCGCATCGACACCGACGGCGACGACTACGTCCTCAACGGCGCCAAGTGGTGGATCTCGGGGGCGGCCCGGGAGCGCTGCCGGATCGCCATCGTCATGGGCAAGACCGACCCCGACGCCCCCCGCCACCTTCAGCAGAGCCAGGTGCTGGTGCCGATGGACACGCCGGGGCTGACCGTGGTCCGGGACCTGACCGTGTTCGGCTACACGGACCAGGAGGGCCACTGCGAGCTGTCGTTCGACGACGTCCGCGTCCCCCGCGCCAACCTGATCGGCGAGGAGGGCGGTGGGTTCGCCATCGCCCAGGCCCGCCTCGGCCCCGGGCGCATCCACCACTGCATGCGGGCCATCGGCGTGGCCGAGCGGGCCCTGGAGGCCATGTGCCGCCGGGTCACCCAGCGCACGGCGTTCGCCAAGCCCCTGTCCGAGCAGGGCGTGATCCAGGAGTGGATCGCCGAGTCCCGCATCGACATCGAGCAGGCCCGCCTCCTGGTCCTCAAGACGGCGTGGCTCATGGACACGGTGGGCAACAAGGGGGCCCGCATCGAGGTGTCGGCCATCAAGGTGGCCGTGCCCAACATGGCCCTGCGCATCATCGACCGGGCCATCCAGGCCCACGGCGGGGGCGGGGTCGGCCCCGACTTCGGCCTGGCCTCCATGTACGCCCACGTGCGCACCCTCCGCCTCGCCGACGGCCCCGACGAGGTCCACCGCATGCAGCTGGCCAAGCGCGAGATCCGCAGGTACGAGTCCGCCTGATCCGGCCCGGATCGCCGGTCGGGCCGGTCAGTCGGGGTGGGGATGGAAGAGGACGACCCGCACGGTGGTGCCTTCGTCCTTGACCAGGAACTCGACGTCGTCGGCCAGGGCGCGGACCAGGGGGATGCCGAGGCCCCGCTCCCGTTCGAGGCGGGTGGGGTCGGTGGCCGGGGGCAGCGGGGCCAGGGCCTCGGGGTCGAAGCCGCCCCCG
>Ga0315273_10007552_pt1 | contig 13627 bp, 8 predicted proteins | sample YL17G02_0_MG_FD_205753 | JGI IMG/M metagenome (GOLD analysis project Ga0315273, IMG submission 205753) | Sediment microbial communities from Yellowstone Lake, YNP, Wyoming, USA - YL17G02_0 | ecosystem: Environmental > Aquatic > Freshwater > Lake > Sediment | place: USA: Wyoming | collected... | reverse complement strand
TGGTTAACAACGCCGGCATCGCCTTTGTGGCGACGCCTATCTGGAAGGTAACGGAAGAGGCATGGGACCTGACGGTGGACGTCATGCTCAAGGGAACGTACCTCTGCTGTAAATATGTATTGCCGCACATGATCAAGCAGCGATACGGAAAGATCGTCAACACCGGTTCTATCGGTTCCAGAGGTCAGCGGCATAACGCCCCTTATTCCGCCGTCAAAGCGGGAATACAAGTTTTTACCCTCGCTGTAGCCAAGGATGTGGGGAAATATAACATTAATGTCAATTGCGTTTCCCCGGGCTCCGTCTATACCCCCATGATGCAGGGGGCATGCAAGGACGCCTCTCAAGATCTCAAGATGCAAGGGGAGCAACTCTATGCGTGGATCTGCAAGCAGTGCCATATCCTGGGAAGGGAGATACTGGCAGAGGACATTTCTAATTCCGTACTCTTCCTCTGCTCGGAGGAGGCTCGGAATGTAAACGGCCATGTTCTCTTTGTTGACGGCGGATTTCAAGCCATTTGATGGGATACCCTGGCCGGAAATAAGGCCTCAATGGCCGGGAAGGTCGTCATTATCGGCGGAGGTCTCGTCGGCTGTGAAACGGCCGATTTCCTGGCACAAACGAGCGACAACTTCTCTGCGGCTCCCACGGAGGTAACCATCCTGGAAATGTGGAAATCAAAGACAAGCATGAGAGAAGGCAGTGATTGGTGGAAGGTTTTCGCTCAGGTGATACGTGAGCCTATAATAGTGAACAGGAGGTGCAAGAATGGTCGCGGGATTAAAGAATGCAGAGCGTTTTAACGCTGCCGGTCGTACGGCGGCAGAGCAGCGCAACATCGCCACGGTGCGGATCGTTTTCGAGGGGCTCGCCCGTGCCGACTTCAGTGTACTATACTCGAATTTAGCCGCCGATGGCAGTATTTGGATTATCGGCTTTACACCTCAAAGGCTTCCCAAGAATGCGGGCAATCCGAACTTCTTTTCCGACCTCTTTCCCAACGGCATTGACTTCGATATCAAACAGGTCGCGGTAGACGGTAATCTCATCGTCGTCGAATGGGAAGACATGTGCATCACGAAGGATGGCAGGAAATACGAGAACACCGGCTGCAGCTTGTTCACCTTCAACGACGAGGGGAAGATTCGCAGTTACCATGAGTACATCGACCCCGAAAAGTTTTACGCCATACTTTGAAGGGCGGATGACAGTTAGGTTTATAAAGTCTACACATTCTCATGACAAGTTAGCACCAGGACCACCATCAACTATCCCTTAGGAGGACCCACTATGAACAAATCAGAGCTCATTAAAGTAGTCGCGGATGTAACCTGCTCCAAAAAAGAAGCCGGAATAGCGGTGAACGCTGTTATTAACGCCATCGCTGGTGCCCTGAAGAAAGGGGGAAGGGTCAGCTTGGTGGGTTTCGGCAGCTTCAGTGTCGTCAAGAAAGCCGCTCGCAAGGGCAGAAACCCGCGGACTGGAAAAGAAATCAAGATCAAGGCAAAAAAAGTGCCGAAGTTTACTCCCGGAAAGGCGTTGAAGGAGGCTGTTCGATAGTCGCCATGAATTAATTTTGTTTTGACGGTGGGGCATCATCTGTACCGTTTGCTTCTTCTTGCAGCCGATAATTTGGTATATCCGGTTTGATTGCAACCATTCAATTCAATATCACTGAGCCATCCTGCATATCCACAGGCGCCGTTTCACCCGGAAGCTGCAGCGGAGAACGTTAACCGATTACGGAACGTATGAGGGAGAGGCCATCAAAGGAGGGAACAATGGCTGAACAGACATTATCCAATGTGAAGGTGGTGGATCTGACCTGGTATATCGCCGGTCCATACTGCACGAAACTCTTCGCCGACTTCGGCGCCGAGGTCATCAAGATCGAGAGGCCCCCCGAGGGCGACCCGGCCCGGAAGATCGGCCCCTTTCTGGGGGACGACCCCCATCCCGAGAAGAGTCTCCTCTTCTCGCACCTTAATCTCAACAAGAAGAGCGTCACCCTCGACCTGAAGAGCGCCTCCGGCCGGGAGACGGTGAAGCGGCTCGTACGGGAAGCGGATATCCTCGTGGAGAACTTCCGGCCGGGCACGATGGAGAAGCTCGGTCTCTCTTACGACGTGCTGAAAAAGATCAGCCCGCAGCTCGTCATGACGAGCATCACGAACTTCGGGCAGACGGGCCCTTACCGTGATTTCAAGGCCTCGGAACTGATCTTCGCCGGCATCGGCCACGACATGTACTCCACGGGCATGCCGGGACGGCATCCCCTGAAGCTCGGCGGCAACTGCCTGCAGTACCAGGCGGGCCACCAGGCGGCTGTGGCCACCCTGGCCGCCTACTGGGCGCAGCGCAGGCAGGGATTCGGCCAGTACATCGATATCTCCGTTCAGGAGGTCCTGGCCGCAGACACTGACCACAAGACGACGAATCTGGTCTGTTTCGCCTACTCCGGGATGTCCATGACCACCAATACAGTGGGCAGGCTCGATCCGCGAACCGTCGTCTCGGACATCACCCCCACGGGCGTCTACCCCTGCAAGGACGGTTTCGTGCGCGTTGCCGGCTCCTTCATGTACTGGGACCGATTCATCAAAATCTTTCCGGAATTGGCTACGCAGTTCGAATACCCCCATGGCGTCCTGGACGCGAACAACAAACCGGTCGTGGATGCCCTGTGGTACGAGTGGTGCGCCGATCGGACGAAGCAGGAGATCATGGAGGCCTGCCAGAAGGTCAAGTATTTCGGTATGGCTGTCAACACCCCGAAGGACGCCATCGAGAGCCAGCAATTCAAGGAGAGGGGCTTCTGGGTCGAGGTGGAACATCCCGTAACGGGTAAACAGATCTACCCCGGCGATCCCATTCACATGGAGGCGAGTCCCTGGGTCGTCAGGACACCTGCCCCGCTGCTCGGCCAGCATAACGAGGAGGTTCTGGGGAAGCTCTCCCCGGTTGCTGCCGAACCGCGCCCCGTCATCGAGGCCGTCGAGGGAAAGAAGGTCACTCCTCCGGAGAGGCCCAAACGGCCCCTCGAAGGCATCAGGATCGCCGATATAGCCGTCGTCTGGGCGGGACCGACGGCGGCGTGGCTTCTGGGTTCGCTGGGAGCGGAAGTCATCCACATCGACAACCCCCACCACTTCATGGACTGGGGGAGGCTCTTCGCCATCTGGCCTACGGAGGCGATGCTCGCCCAGCCGTCGGGCCGGGCGAATTACCCCCAGGGAAAACCCGGGGCGAGGCCCTGGAATCGGACCGCCTTCTGCACGAGGGTCCTCTGGAACCGTCTCAGTTGCTGTATCGATATCGATAAGGCGGAAGGCAAGGAGGTCTTCAAACGGTTGATCAGCACCTCCGATGTCTTCTTCGAGAACAACAGCGCCACGGCCATGGAACGCCTCGGTCTCGATCACGAGACCTTGTTGAAGATCAATCCGCGCCTGATCTGCCTGAACATGCCCGCCTGGGGCAGAAACGGCCCCTACAAGGATTACGTGGGCTACGGGGCCATGCACCAGGCCGTAGCCGGCGAGGAATGGATCAGGGGTTACGCCGACGATGAACACCCTATGCACAACACCTTCCGCTTTCACATGGATTCCGCCGGAGCGGCCATGGCCGTCTTCGGCATCATCATGGGACTCCTGCAGCGGGAGAAGACGGGAAAGGGCCAATGGATCGATTTCGGCCAGATTGAAGGCATGATCCACCACTACGGGGAGATTTATATGGATGCCGCCTGGAACGGCAGGGTCCAGCGGACCATAGGGAACCGCCACCCCACCGCCGTCCAGGGCTGCTACCTCTGCCGCGGGCCTGAACCGACCTTCGACACGGTCGTCAACGGCGGGGAGCGATGGATCAACATCACCATCAACAACGATGCGGAATGGAAAAGCTTCTGTCAGGTCATGGGCAATCCCGAATGGTGCCGGGATGAGAAGTTCTCCACCGCCGAGGGCCGGCGCCGTTACCATGACGAGCTTGACGTCCGCATCGAGGCCTTCACGAAAACCCGTGATAATTTCGAGCTCTTCTATGTCCTGCAGACCCGCGGCGTATCGGCGGGTCCCGTCGAAGACAATCGGGACAGCCACATGGATCCCCAGCTCAACGCCCGGAACTTCTTCGAGGTGATTACGGGCGCCGACATCGGGACCTATCGCTACCCCGGCTACCCTTGGAAGTTCTCGGAAACCCCGTGCCGGGTCACCCATCCCCCGATCATGCTGGGTGAGGACAACGACTACGTCTACCGCAAGGTCATCGGGATGACCGAGGCGGAGATCGCCGACCTGACGGAAAAGAAGATCATCGGCGACTTGATCTACCCGTGGATCGGCCCCATGCCAGACCACATCGCCTGCGAGCTGTAATGCCGGCACGGCGCTTTGTCCGCGTCGGAAGCTGATCAGCACAGTTCGTTAATCATCTCGGCGTAAACGGATCAGATTGGCACGATTCCGTGCTTTTTGGGCGGCATCCAGTCCCTCTTTCCCTCGGGCATGGTTTCGAGGATTCGGATAATAAGGGATCTCGTATCCCCGGGATCGATAATGTCGTCGATGCCGAAGCCCTGGGCGCCCGGAAGGGCCCCGATGTTGGATTGGAAAAAGGCAACAAGCTCCTCCCGCCGCTTCTCCGGATCCGGGGCGGCTTCGATATCTTTCCGGAAGGCGATGTTTACGGCCCCTTCGATGCCCATCGCGCAGAATTCCGCCGTGGGCCAGCCGACGGCATAGTCGGCCCCGAAGCTGCGCCCGCCGCACATGCCGAAATAGCCGAAGCCGTAAGCCTTTCTCGTGACGACGGAAATTTTGGTGACGGTAGAGCTGCCGATCTCGAACATGAGCTTTCCGGAATGGCGGACGAGACCGCTCCGCTCCGAGGCGGGGCCGGGGAGAAATCCCGGCGTATCGATGAGAAAAATCAAGGGGAGGCCGAAGGCGTCGCAGAGGCTGATAAAGCGGGCCGTTTTGTCCACGGCGTTGAGGTCCATGACGCCCGCCAGAAACAGGGGCTGATTGGCGACGAAACCGACGGAGCGACCGTTCATCCTTCCCAGGATCGTCAGGATATTCCGGGCGAACTTCGGCTTCAGATCGAAAAGGCTGTCCCGGTCGGCGATGCCTTCGATGATGTCCTTCATGTCGTAAGGCTGATTCCTGCTTGAGGGAATGATGGACAGGAGCTTTTCATCGCGACGGTCCGGCGGGTCGCCCGTCTTCAAGACGGGCGCAGCCTGGCCTGCGTTGTCGGGAAAGTAGGAGAGAAAGCGCTTGATCGATGCGATGCACGCCTCGTCCGATTCCGTCTCCAGATCGGCCATGCCCGTCACCGCCGTATGGAAATGGGAGCCGCCGAGCTCTTCCTTGCTGATTTCGATGCCCAAGGCGGCCTTGACGATTTCCGGACCGGCGATGCCCATGGTGCTCGTTCCCTTCACCATGGGGACAAAATCGCATAGAGCCGCCGTATTGGATGGTCCTGCAAAGCCCGGACCCATCATGGCATTGACCATGACGGCCCATCCCGACATCCTGGCCTGGAGGCGGAAGAAATCGAGACCGCCGCCGCTGGCGAAATGGCGGGCATCGAGGCCTTCCTGGATCCGGTGTCCCCCGCCGTCGACCAGGGAGACGGCCGGTATCCCGTGCTGGTAGGCAAGACTCAGGGCGCGGTGGGCCTTGGCGGTCCCGACGGTGCCCGAAGAGCCCCCGAGGACAGTGAAGTCCTGGGCGGAGACGACCACAGGCCTCCCGTTGATCCGGCCGATGCCGGTGATCACGCCGTCCGCCGGCGCCTCCAAGCCCCGCATGGTTTCCGTTTCCGCTTTCGGTGGTGTGGCCAGCATGCCGTATTCGACGAAGGTGTCCGGATCGCAAAGAAGAGAGATCCTCTCACGTGCCGTAAGCTTCGTCCGGGCATGCTGTTTTGCCACTGCCTCGGGCCTTCCGGCATCCGTCAGTTTGAATTTGGCCTCCTCGATGTCGCTGTACATAAATCATCCCCTCCTCACTTTTAAGCAGATCGATTGTGACAAGCTCTTTTCGCTCTCACCCCATGCCCGGTGCGGGCAGATCGAAGGATGAAAATAATCAGCTATTTGGGTCTATTTTCATACAAACTTTCCGGCCTTTAGTATCTTGCATTCCTCGCTCACACCGGGATTGGGGCAATGACCTGGGAGGAGGCAAAGACCCAGGCGATGAGCAGGGCATTCAGCACCGCCCCCGTATAGATTCGACCCGTCAAATGAAAGCACCATGTAGACAGGACGGTCGTCACGGCGAGCAGCGGCAGGATGTGGAAAAGGTTGATGATGAAGACGACGAAGAGGCCTCCGGGTCCCTGAAAGGGGATGAAGCCAGTCGTAAACAGTGGGATATACTGGACGCAAAGAAACAGGATGATGGGAACGCATAACGCCAGGATGCCGTCGACAGATTGGCTGGCGACGGTTCCGGCGAAGGTCCGCTTCGAAGCCCGCCGGATCTGTCCGTGCAGAAAGAGCCCCGTCGACAGAAAACAGGCAAGCAGAAAGGGCAGATAAAGAAAAAACATGCCCCAGCGGTAGGGTGTGAGATCGCTGAGAAACGGCCAGACAAAGCGGAAATTGACCGTGCTGAGCCGCTCCGAGAGGGTCTCGATTCCGTAAAGAAAGAGAAACGCGAAGAGGGCCAGCAGGATCGACAGGCCCAGTTTGCTTCCATCCATGCGCAGCCGTCCGGGTTCGTCGGAGACCCCAAGGTCCACAAGCGTCACCCCCTGCGGCCGGGCCCGTTTGTGGAACCAGCGCCTGAGCATGAGGAAACCCAGGATGTTCACCCAGAGAAACCACCAGACGATGGCGTTGACCATCATCATGGGAAAGATCGTATCCAGGCGCAGCAGGTATTTATGGACGCCGAACAGGACGAGGATGAGGGGAAGATAAAGCCATTCCCAGAGGCCGTTGACCGCAGAGAACTTGAGAAAATTGCTCAGGGAGCAGGCATAATTAGGGCTTGGTTCGCTGCTCAGCGCTCTGAACCAAGCCGTTGCGAGCAGAAGAAAGGCGAGTGGAATCAGCAGGGCGAATCCGGCCAGCAGGGCCGCAAGCGTAGCCAATTCCTTGATCTGCCATATTTGCCGGTGGGGATCGATCCAATACCTGTGATCGGGGTGAAGCGCAGCATCCAGCCACGAAACCGTTTCGGCTATGGCGCCTCCAAAATGGGATTCGTGAACGTGGGTGATCGGGGGGATATAGACACGTCTTGCCGTTCCCGCCGCGAAGTCGCCGTAGGTCTTCCCGAGTTCCGGGCCCGTGAAGCCGAAGGCCTTTCGGGTTCTTTCTGTGGCCATCCATTCACGCTCGATGTCGCGGGTGCCCGTCATCCTTTTGCGAAACTCGTCGTAGCGGCCGATGATCATAAGCATGTTGCGGGGCATCGTCGTGGATGCATCCAGGGTGTAGGCGAAACCGGTCAGGACGACCGCGCGGATCGAGGGGTCGTCCAGGGCTATGCGATAGGCCATCTCAGCGCCGAGGCTGTGCCCCATGATGGCGACGGCATCCTTTCGCACATAGGGCAGGGAGCGAAGATGATCCAGGGAGGTACGGCCCCCGTAAGTCGGATCGAAATCCGCAGACTTGGGGTCGCCCGGTTGTCCAGAATGCCCGCGCCCGATGGCATCGATATTCAAAACGACGAATCCCCGCCGGGAGAGCTCGATACTGTAAGCGTCGCCCGTTTCCCGGTTGTTCTGATAGCCGTGGATGTAAACGACGCCGGGCATCGGATTTGCCGCTGTGGCCTGCTGCGGGCGAAAAAGCTTGGCCCGGATAGGGATGCCGTTGTAATTATTATAAAAGACATCGGAAACCTCAACCCTGCCGAAATCCCGCTGTGTCCAGGCGGCGGTCAATACGGAGCCGATAAGTATAACCAAACACAGGGTGAAGGCAACGGCGGCCTTTTTTATATTGGCCGGTTGGAACAGGTTGTCTTTGCGCATGGATTCCTCCTTACGGCAAGAACGGTCGTTCATTGACTATCTAACTCATTGGGTACAACAGCAGCGAAAGGGCTGGGGACAGGGCCATATATACCGGTAACATTCTCCGGCGTCAAGCTTTGGATAAGACATTGATTTTTGGCGGGGGAAGTGTAAGATGAGCAAACTTGTGTGTAGAAGCAATAATGATCAGCTAAGTCACTGATCCCCATGATAATAGAAATGAGAATCATGTCTAACATACGTTTACCGATCAACATTGACGAGTTGTTCAAGGGGAGAACCGTCGAGGGGGAGCGCCTGGAGTTCAAAAAGGGATGGAATCCGGAAGCCGTCGTCCATACGCTATGCGCCTTTGCCAACGATTTTCACAATCTGGGCGGGGGGTACATCATCATCGGCATCGAGGAGAAGGCCGGACACCCCCTACTGCCGCCTGCCGGCATCCCGGTCGACAAAGTCGATCAGATCCAGAAGGAAATCCTTGCCTTGGGCTATCGTATACAACCGGCCTACCATCCCGTAATCGCCCCTTACGTGATCCAGGATCGCCATATACTGATCCTCTGGGCGCCGGGCGGGCAGACCCGTCCCTATAAAGCCCCCGTCTCTCTCTCGAAGAAAGCCAAAGAATTCGCCTATTACATCCGCAAGGCCTCCGCCACCGTCCAAGCCACTCATAACGATGAAGTGGAACTCCTCGGTTTAACGGCCACCGTTCCCTTTGATGACCGCATAGCGCATCATGCCTCCCTCGATGATCTGGATTTGGCCCTGATCCGGGATTTTCTACGGGAAGTGGGGAGCAAGCTCTATGACGACGCCAAAACGATGGACTTCGTCCAGCTTTGTCGCCAGATGCACATTGTCGTCGGCCCCGGGGAAATGGTCAAACCCCTCAACGTGGGCCTGCTCTTTTTCAATGTAGATCCCTCCCGTTTCTTTCCCCAGACGCAGATCGACATCGTCCATTTCCCCGATGGACCGGGCGGCGACATTTTCACCGAGAAGATCTTCAAAGGGCCGCTCAACCGCATGGTCAAGGATGCCCTCTCCTATATCAGCACTATCCTCATCGAGGAGATCGTCGTCAAGCAGCGGGGGAAACCCGAGGCGGATCGCTTCTTCAATTACCCTTATGAGGCCCTGGAAGAGGCCTTTGTCAACGCCGTCTATCACCGCAGCTATGAAATCCGGGAGCCCATCGAAGTCCGCATCCTCCCCGAAGGCATTACCATCGCCAGCTATCCCGGTCCCGACCGATCTGTCAATCTTGAGGATCTGCGAACCGGCCGGGGAGTGACACGCCGCTATCGGAATCGGCGAATCGGCGAATTCCTCAAGGAATTGAACCTCACCGAAGGCCGCGGCACGGGGATTCCCAAGATCCTACGGGCGATTCAAAAAAACGGATCTCCGCTGCCAACCTTTGAAACGGATGAAGACCGGACCTACTTCGTGGCGAAGTTCCCCATCCATCCCAAGGCTCTTCAACGCATCACGAAAGAGGACAGGGCCAAATCCGAAAAGCCTGGCGCCAAATCACAGTCCAAGTCACAGTCCAAGTCGCAGTCCAAGTCAGGGCCTGAACCTCTGAACTTGAGGATTTGCCGATATATGGTATCACAAGATGCAACCGCAGCGGAAATATCCACCCATCTGGAGCAGAAACAGGTATCCGGACAATTGAAGCTTGTGCTTAAAGAGATGGTCATCCAAGGTTTGATCGAATACTCTATCCCGGACAAACCGCGCAGCCGCCTCCAGCGGTACCGGTTGACGGAGAAGGGAAAGAAATGGTTAAATAAATTCGACAAGAAATCGTCTGCCTAATGATCTAAATTAACATGAAAACAATCAAAACGAAATCCAAAGGCATTGTCTCCTGGCCGACAGATGAGCAGCCGAGAGAAAGGCTGATGAAGCTCGGACCTCAAGCACTCACGGATGCCGAATTGATCGCCATCCTGATTCGGGTCGGTTTCAAGGGAACCAATGCCGTTGAGCTTGCACGGCAATTGCTACAGCATTTCGGGTCACTACGTTCTTTAGTTGAGGCGCCAGCCTTGGCTTTGCTGGAAATGAAGGGACTGAAAGGCGCCAAAGCGGCTCAATTGTTAGCAGCCATGGAAATAGCCCGGCGGGTAGCCATACCTGTTCAGCATGACCGCCTTCAAATCAAAAGTATCGCCACTGCAACAAAGTATTTGCAGGAACGGCTTCGCGGGCTATCGGAAGAGCATTTCCGTGTCCTTTATCTAAACAGGAGGAGTATGCTATTGGATGACGCATTGATAGCCAAGGGTGTGGTCGATTCAGTGCATCCGCCCATAAGGAGCATTATTGCTCGGGCGCTGCAGGTAAACGCAAGTGCACTGATCGCCGCGCATAACCACCCGTCAGGGGCTGCAGAACCCAGTGAATCAGATCGGTTACTGACGCAAGACCTGCTCGCCGCAGCTCATCCCCTGGGGCTACAGCTTTTGGATCATGTCATCCTTGGAGAAGATACCACTTTCAGCTTTGCGGATAGCGGCCTTCTGGATGAATTGGAATTGCATTGCATGGCTTCCGGCGGTAAGAACCGTGACTACGTTTGAAATGAGGGGTATCGGTATATGGCTGAGATGACGGACGAACAGCGAAGTGAACTCATCCGCCTTCTGGAGCAGGGCGAAGAGATCTCGCCGGAATGGGCGCGCATCCTGTTTCCACCGGAAAAACGCGAATATGAGCTTGTCTATCACGGCAAAGACCGGGAAGAAGACATTATTGCCGATACCCTGGCTGTGCCATTGCAACCTGTGCGCACCTTCGGCAAGAACGGCGATGACTGGCACAATATGCTGATCTTCGGGGATAACTTGCAGACGATGAAAAGCCTGTTAGAACTTAAAAAAGCTGGAAAACTCTGCAATGCCGATGGGACGGCGGGCGTACGCCTTGTTTATATTGATCCTCCGTTTGCGACAAAGCAGGATTTTGCTGGCAGCGATGACCAAAGAGCATACCAAGATAAAATCGCGGGTTCTCAATTTATTGAGTTTGTGCGTAAGCGGTTAATTCTATTAAGGGAGCTTCTAACAAACGATGGGACTATCTATGTTCATCTTGATTGGCGGAAATGTCACTACCTAAAGGCCATATTGGATGAGATTTTTGGCGAAGCGATGTTCCAGAATGAAGTAATTTGGCAGAGGCTGTCTGCAAGAAGTGACTCAAAAACATACAACCATATTCACGACGTGATCTACTTTTATTCAAAGACAAATTCTTTTAATTTTACTACACAATATTCAAAATATTCAAAAGAATATATAACAAAGTTCTATCGTTATAAGAATAAAGATAGACGATTATTCAGCCTTGGTGATTTGACTGCCCGTGGCTTGAGGAATGGTGAATCGGGGAAACCATGGCGAGGGATTGATCCAGCAAAACTTGGTAATCACTGGAAAGTGACAATACAAACATTAGACGAATTAGACAACAAAGAATTAATCTATTGGCCACCGAAAGGCAAGGTTCCGAGACTTAAACAATATCTTGACGAAAAGCCAGGACGATCTCTTCAAAGTATCTGGCAAGATATCTCACCTGTCCAGTTTGCATCCTCAGAGAATGTAAATTATCCGACGCAAAAACCTGAATTACTGTTAATGCGAACCATTTCATCTTCATCAAAACCGGGAGATATCGTTCTTGACGCGTTTGCAGGCTCCGGCACAACCTGTGCCGTCGCTGAAAAACTTGGTCGCCGCTGGATCGGAATCGACTGCGGGAAGTTGGCTATCTACACGATTCAGAAACGGATGCTCAATCTGCGGAAGGAAATCGGCAACAAGGGTACTGCCCTCCAGCCCAAACCTTTCACGCTTTACAATGCGGGTCTTTATGATTTTTCCAAGTTACGAGAATTGTCCTGGGATTCATGGCGGTTCTTCGCCCTGCAGCTTTTCCAATGCCGGGACGAGCCGCATACCATCGGCGGCGTTTCATTGGATGGCTTTCTCAAAGGCGCCAGTGTGCTGATTTTCAATCACCAGAAGCGGCCGGGTGTGCGAATCGATGAGGAAACCATCAGAAGCCTACATGAGGCTTTGGGATCAAAAATAGGGAGCCGTTTATTCATCATCGCGCCCTCTTTAACTTTCGATTTTCAGCAGGACTACATCGACCTCGGCGGCATCCGCTATTATGCGTTGCGCATCCCCTATTCGATTATTCACGAGCTTCATCAACGCGAGTTTACCGCCCTCAAACAACCTTCCGATGAAATGGCGGTAAACGACACAGTGGAAGCCGTTGGATTTGATTTTATACGCCGTCCGGATATCGAATACGAGATTGGATTTAAGAAACGTAAAGACGAAATGCTTGACGAGGCGTTCATCCGCATAAAAACATTCAAGAGTGAAGCGATGGTCCGCGAACCTTTCCGTAAAAAGGGGAACAGAGAAACGCTGTCCATGGTGATGCTCGATTACAATTTTAACACAGATTCGGACATCTTCAACCTCAGCGCCATATTCTATGCCGGTGACATCGAAAAGGCCGATTGGGAGGTTCGATTTCCATCAGAATCACTCGGCACCAATGTAATGGCTGTCTTTGTGGATATATACGGGAACGAGGCACGGGAACTGATCCCGGCGGATCGTTTCCGGCCTGCGGGTAAGAACTCAGGTGCAAACGAAATAACACGCTCTCGTAAGAAAGGAATAAAAAATAGACTATGAGCAAACGAGGCGATCGCAAGACTTTTCGAAATGAAGACCTGATCCTCAAAGTCACGACAAACATCGATCCCAAAATCTGGGACGATCTCAAGTATGAGGCATTTCTTGATGAACTTTGCGGCACCCGGGAGTATCAAAAAGAAGCGATCCGCACCACACTCCGTTATCTCCTTGGTAAAAAGTACCGCTGTTTAGACGATCTGGCTAAGGAAAATTTTGACGATAATCCTGAGCTGGAGCAGCGTTATGGATCATGGGCGGCCATGAAAAGATATTTGCAGCTTCCCGATCAGCTTTCCTGCTCTATCGATCAGGCAACAGGTACGGGTAAAAGTTACGTCCTTTATGGGCTTGCGGTAATTTTGCTGGCAGAAGGAACTGTTGACCAGGTGCTGGTGCTTTGCCCGTCCAATACCATCGAATACGGGTTGCTGGAAAAATTCCGGGACCTTGCATCTAACAGTGATCTCAGAGACCTGATACCGGCGGATGCGAAAATCAGAACCCCCAAGATCATTAACGCCTCGGAAACGATTATTGATGGCTCCATTTGCATAGAGAACTATCATGCGATTTTGGAAACCGTTAAATCTTCGATTCGAGACAGTTTAAAGGGGAAAGGGGCACGCGTCGCCGTATTGAACGACGAAGCCCATCATGTTGCTAATGAATCGGGGGCAAATGTTAAGAAATGGAAGGAATTTCTCCTTAACCCGGAATACGGTTTCCGGATCATCGTCGGCGTTTCGGGAACCTGCTATATAGGCGACGACTATTTTGCCGATGTCGTCCATCGCTATTCGCTGCGACAGGCCATTGAGGAAAGATTTGTCAAGAAGGTAGAGTACGTAGCCGAAATGCCCGAAACTGATAAC
>Ga0315273_10007551_pt1 | contig 13627 bp, 11 predicted proteins | sample YL17G02_0_MG_FD_205753 | JGI IMG/M metagenome (GOLD analysis project Ga0315273, IMG submission 205753) | Sediment microbial communities from Yellowstone Lake, YNP, Wyoming, USA - YL17G02_0 | ecosystem: Environmental > Aquatic > Freshwater > Lake > Sediment | place: USA: Wyoming | collected... | reverse complement strand
GCGTACTGCTTCATGCCGGATCATCTTCACCTGGTCGTCGTCGCCAGTTCAGAGGACTCTGACCTCAGGCGCTTCATTGGCCTCGCAAAACAGCGGTCCGCCTATCTCTTCGCCAGAGTGACCGGGGAGCGACTGTGGCAGGAGGGGTACTTCGAGCACGTAGTTCGCAAGGACGAGGTCCTGCCGGAGCTTGTTGGCTACATCCTCAGGAACCCTGTTTGGGCCGGGCTGGTTGCGGACCCGACCGAGTATCCTTACTGGGGATCGCAGGTCTACTCGCGAGAGGAGTTGAAAGAGTAAGTGGGGTCAGTCCGCCGGGGCTGAAGCCGCCGGGGCTGAAGCCCCGGCCTACGCATCGATATCCACCGCGGCGAACGCCGACTGGCGGCCGAGGACGCTCACGAAGCCCCACACCATCACCCCGACGACGATGGCGCACGTCAGGCCCGGACGCCAGGCGAACCAGCGCGAATAGTCGAACGTCCACGGCGTCTGGCGGATGACGTAGTTCACGGCGAGGCCGACGACAAGAGCAAGCAGGCCGAATCGCCTGAAGAACAGCACCGTGGCCGCGCCCGCGATGGCTGCCTGGGCCAGGTTGAGCGCGAGCGGTGCAACGCCGGCCGTCGCCGCGGTCGTGGCGACGAGCGCGGTGGCGACAAGCACCGCGGACTCCCGCCGCAGCGCGGCACGTGCCACCACCATGAACGCCACGAGGCCGAGTGAGTTCTTGAGTCCATTCAGGACCATCGAACCGATGGCGGACAGGTAGATTGCTGGAGGCGCCAGAGACGACGTCCAGAAGGACGGCTGAGCGCCGGCGAGACCGAAGAACCGGCCGCTCAATTCCGGGAGCGTGGCGACAATGGGCAAGAGCGTTCCGAGCAGTACCCCTGCGAGCAGGCCCTGCCCGACGAGCGGATCCCGCCATCGCCCTTCGAGCAGCCGCGTCCAGCCAACCAGCAACTGGGGCCAGTGCCGCCTCGCGGACGGCTCCAGCCCCAGGTAGAACAGCCACACGAGCGCCGCGTTGAACAGGGCCGTGCCCTGACGGGTGCTGACGACGGCCCAGAGCCACTGAGCATCGACAACCCAGTGGCGGCCGACGGTACTGTCGAAGATTCCGAGCGCCAGAACAAACGCCGCCACGCGTAGCGCGCCGCGGCGGTCACCGCGGCCCATGCGGAGATTGCGCCGCGCGAGCAGCGCAACGGCGGTCAGCGTGCCCATCCACATGAGCGCCAGCAGCGTCTGGGCCGACGGACTGGCAAACCGGGAGCCCGCACCAGGAGAATCGGGGCGAGGCTCGTGCCACGGCCCCTGGCGCACGGCAAAGACGATGTGACCGTTGTAGGCGGCCGCTTCCACGCGGACAGGCTCACCATCGGCCGTGGCGGTCCACGCCCGGCGGGTGTCGGCCGCCACTGGCGGGACGCGTGTGGGTGCCACGGGCTGCAAGGCGATCCCGCGCAAGCCCACGGCGGCGAGGAGCGGCGTCCAGTCGGGCTCGGTCGCGGGCGAGCCGCCGCGATCGCGCGCGGGCGGCAGCACGCGCAGGAACGTGAGGCGGCCGAGCGAGTCCAGATCGAGCGATGCCTCGCGAGGGACTAGCGGCGCCGGATCGTCGAATGTCACGGCGCCCGCCACGTCGAGAGGCCGCAACTGGACGGGGCTCTCGCGGTAACGGAAGATCAGCGGTGTCGGCACGGCCCGGCCGACCTGTGCGAAGGGAGTCGACGAGCGGCGCGCGCCGGACAGGTAATCCAGGTGCAGGTCGTCCACCGTAATTTCCCACGCGCGATCCCGCGGCGGATCCTGATGGCCAAGGTCCCGGAGGATCGTTCTGGCCCTGGCCCGCAGCACGTCCGGGCTTCCTTCGAACGGGACCAGGCCCGCAAGCGATGTCCACTGCCAGACAAAGCCTGCGGCGGCGAGGCTCAGCGCGCAGGCCGCAAGCAGGCCCCACGCCGTGCGGCGAGGCAACGTGCCTTCGGCGCCGGACACGGCGACGAGTTCCGGCGACGGCGTTTCTCCCGCCGCCAGGGCGGCAGCGAGCGGGTCGCCGCCGGGCATCGACGCCGCCACCCTGCGCGCCGATGCCGGACGTGTCGCCGGGTCCTTCTCGAGGCACTGCAGAATGGCGCACTCGGTGGCTGGGTCGATCTCGCTCGACCACTGCGACGGGCGGGCAGGCGTCGAACGGTCGTGCACCGCGAGCCATTCATCGAGGGTGGTCGCCTTGAAGGCGGGCCTTCCGGTGAAGGTCTCGTAGAGAATCAGGCCGAGGGCGTAGAGGTCGCTCTGCACCGTGGCGGGTGCCCCGTGCAGCCGCTCGGGCGCCATGTACGGCACTGTCCCCGCGAAGCCTCCCGCAGACGGCGCCTGCCGCGTGTCCACCGCCAGTCCGAAGTCCGTGATCCTGGCGTGGCCCCGCCCGTCGATCATCACGTTGGCCGGCTTCAGGTCGCGGTGGAGCACTCCCCGCTCGTGGGCGGCCTCGAGCCCCGCGCAAAGCTGGCGCGCAATCTCCGAGGCCTTCGGCCCCGGCAATCGGCCAATGCGCCGCAGCAGTGAGGCCAGATCCTCCCCATCGATATACTCCATCGTCAGGAACACGCGCCCCCGCCCTGAGCCTCCCTGAGGAGTTCCTGCCGGGCCGCTCGAAGGGACGGCCATCTCGCCCACGTCGTACACGCGGCAGACGTGCGGATGGGCGATGCTGCGGGCGTTCCTGGCTTCCGCAAAGAGGCGCTCCCGCGCGTCCGCGTCCTGCGCGACAGACTCAGGCAGGAATTTCAGGGCGATTGGCTGCCCAAGCCTGAGATCGTCGGCCCGATAGACTTCACCCATGCCGCCCCGGCCGAGCTGGGCGACGATGCGATAGCGGTCGGCGAGGATGGTGCCGGGCGAAAACCCGCCCGTCGTGCCGGGCTGAGATGACGGGCCGATATGGGTTTCCGAGTCCGAGGCGTCCATGGCTGCCCTCAGCGGGATCCAGTCGCTTGGTCCTGCGATGCGGCGGATTGTACCCCGGTTTCACCCACCCGCCACGGCCCGGTTTCAGGTAGGATTTCATCTGGACGATTTCATCACCTGCGTGCTGCGAGAACGGGTTATGACATCGCGTGTCGTTCCGGCGAGGCAATTGAGGATTCATTCATGAAACGGATCGCGCTGATCGTCCTGCTGATTTCCTTCGGCTGGGCCTCACTTGGTGTCCGCGCAGACGAAGGCATGTGGACCTTCGACAACGTGCCGCGGAAGCTCATCAAGGAGAAGTACGGGTTCGACATCACCGACGAGTGGCTCGAGCACGTGCGTCTCGCGTCGGTGCGCGTGGGTGAAGGCGGGTCAGGATCGTTCGTGTCGCCCGGCGGGCTGCTGTTCACCAATCAGCACATCGGCCGCGGGCAGGTCACGAAGTTGTCGACGCCGCAGCGCGACCTCGTCAAGGACGGGTTCTACGCAGCGACGCGGCGGGATGAGCTGAAGTGCCCGGACCTCGAGGTGAACGTCCTCGTGTCGTACGAAGAGGTGACGCAACGGGTGCAGGGCGCTGTGAAGGCGGCTGCCGCAGACAAGGACGCGAACAGCCAGCGCAAGGCCGAGATGTCGGCGATCGAGAAAGAGTGCTCGACCGCGACGGGCCTGAAGTGCGAGGTGATCACGCTCTACAGCGGCGGCGAGTACTGGCTGTATCGCAACAGAAAGTACACCGACCTGCGCCTCGTATTCGCGCCCGAGGAGCAGATTGCCTACTTTGGCGGTGACTACGACAACTTCACCTACCCGCGCTGGAACTTCGACATCACGTTCTTCCGCGTCTACGAGAACGGCCAGCCGCTGAAGACGCCGCACTACCTGAAGTGGTCGAAAGCCGGCGCGGCCGAGGGCGAACTCATCTTCACGCCGGGCTACCCCGGGTCGACCGCGCGGCTGCTGACCGTCGCACAGATCGCGTACCAGCGCGACGTCGGCAATCCGCTGCAGATGCAGGTGTGGACATCGCGCCGCGACGCCCTGGCCCGCTACGCGGCCCTCGGCGCGGAACCGGCGCGGCGGGCGTCGGCGGGCCGGCTTGGACTGGAGAACTCGATCAAGCGTCTTGTCGGGCAGCAGGGCGGCCTCGTGAATCCGCGCGTCTTCCGGAAGAAGGAAGACGACGAAGCCGCCCTGCGCGCCAGGGTAGCGGCCAACCCGGAGTGGCAGCGGACCTATGCACCGGCGTGGGATCAGGTTGCGGCCGCGTACGCGGCGCTGCCGGCCTCCGCCAAGCGTCTGGCGTTCTCGAACCTCACCGCATCACGCCTTGCCGGCATGGCGTCCACGATCGTGCGTTACGGAGACGAGATCCAGAAACCCAGCGGGCAGCGCTACCCCGAGTTCACCGACGCGCGTCTCGAGGGTTTGAAGTTCTCGCTGTTCTCGACCGCGCCGGTGTTCCCTGAGATGGAAGAAGCCCAGCTCGCGGCGTGGCTGGAAGACGCGCAGAAGTCCCTCGGCCCCGATGATGCGTTTGTCAAGGCCGCGCTGGGCGGCCAGACGGCGGCGGCGCTGGCGAAGCAGGTGATGGCCGGCACGAAGCTGATGGATGCGGCCGCACGCAAGGCGCTCGTCGACGGCGGCCGGCCGGCGATCGTGGCGTCCGCCGATCCCCTTATCGAGCTTGCCCGCCGCGTCGAGCCCATCGTCCGGGAACTGCGGGCGTGGCAGGAAGAGAGGATCCAGAGCGTCGACTCCCGGGCGGGGCAGAAGATTGCCGAGGCGCGATTTGCCGTCTACGGCAAGACCGCCTATCCCGACGCCAACTTCAACCTGCGGCTCGAGTACGGCACCGTGCTCGGCTACGAGGAGGACACGACCCTCGTGCCGCCCAAGACGACGTTCTACGGGTTGTACGAGCGGGCGGCCGGGTTCGGCGAGAAAGCGCCGTTCACCCTGCCGGCACGGTGGCGCGACGGACGCGCAGCGCTCGATCTGGCGACGCCGTTCAACTTCGTCTACACCGCCGACACCATTGGCGGCAACTCCGGCAGCCCCGTGATCAACCGCAGCGCCGAGATCTGCGGCATCAACTTCGACAGCAACGTGCAGAAGCTGCCGAACCGGTACATGTACATCGACGAGGCCGAGGGCTCGCGCGCGGTGGGCGTGCACTCGGCCGGCATCATCGAGGGCCTGAGGAAGCTCTACGGCGCCGATGCGCTCGTGGCGGAGTTGACCGGCCAGGCCCGGTAGGGGAGATGTTACATGGGCAAGGAACCTGAAGCCGCGCCGCGTTCTGTCCGGGGGCGCCAGCTGGCATGCCCCGTCTGCAAGAACACGCAGTTCTACACGCGCGCGTACCTGTTGAACACGCGCGTCGCCAGCTTCTTCAACTTCGACTGGGCGAACAAGGCCGCGCTGACGTATATCTGCGAGCAGTGCGGCCACATCATGTGGTTCGCCGCTGACACCGAACACGAGGATTGACCATGATGAACAGCGGCCTGTTGAAAGGCCTGAACGACCACTTGAAGCTGGAATTCCGCGCCGCGCACGAGTACCTCGCCATGTCGATCTGGCTGTCGGCTCACGACCTGCCCGGCTTCTCCAGGTGGATGCGCCAGCAGTCCTCCGACGAACTGACGCACGCCCAGCGCATCATCGACCACGTCCTCGAGCGGAATCAGCAGCCGGTCCTGCCGGCGGTTCCCGCGCCGCCGAAGACCTGGAAGTCGCTGGAGGCCCTCTGCGCGCACGTGCTCCGAAACGAGCAGGAAGTGACCGCCTCGATCAACGAGCTCTACGCGACGGCGGAGAAAGCGAAGGATCGGCCCGCGACAGTGATGCTGCAGTGGTTCGTCACCGAGCAGATGGAGGAGGAGGCCGCAGCGCGCGCCGTGCTCGGTCGCATCCGGCTTGCCGGCAACACCGGCGTCGGCCTGCTGATGGTGGACCAGGAACTGGCGGGCGGGAAAGTGCCCGGCGCCACGGCCGAGCCGCCGGCGGGCGGGCAGGCGTAGAACCAGTTCAGGATTCGAGTGGAACAGGTCCGCAGTGGCGCAGGACTTCAGTCCTGCGTCAGGCCTCCTCTTGCCGGCTGTGCCATTTGGCGCAATCGATAGTGCCACATGGCTCAACCTCGCACAGGGTCTGCCGCGCCGCCATGTGTGTCGGATGTGTCGTCGCTTATCAACGTATCCGTGCGTACGTTGGTTCGGCGTCGCGACGAAGGTCGCCTGCGCCCGGACGAGTCGGACCGGCTGGTGCGGGCAGCCCGGGTGTTCGTGGATGCCGTGGCGCGCTTTGACGGCGATGTTGAGGCCGCCCGGGCGTGGCTGGCTGCGCCGGCGCCCCGAGGGTCAGCGCCCCCGCGAAACGACACGGGCTTGCCGTCGGAGTCGTACGACAGGGTCAGCCCGTGCGCGTTACCGAGGGCGCGGACGACGCGGACGTTGTGGCCCATGGCGGCAAGCGCCGCGCGGACATCCGCCGGGACCCCTTCTTCAACCGCCAGCACGTCCGGCTCGACGAAGCTGATGCGCGGCGACGCGATGGCTTCGTCGATCGGCATGCCGAAGTCGATCAGGTTCATCACGATCTGCGGCACGGTCTGGCCGATGGTGTGGCCGCCAGGCGAGCCCACGGCGGCCCATGGACGGCCGTTGCGCAGGATGATCGTGGGGCAGTCGCCGGACAGCTTCCGGCGGCCCGGGTGCGCGTCCATCGGGTTGCCCTTCGGCTCGAAGGTGCAATAGGCGAGCGAGTTGTTCAGCCAGAGGCCCGTCCCCTCGGGCATGATCCGGCTGCCGAAGGCGTTTCCCAGCGTCTGCGTGGCCGACACCACGTTGCCCCACTTGTCGGCCACGACGAAATGCGTCGTGTGGCTGTCCTTGCCGCTCGACCACTCGGGCGGCACGAAGGGCTTCGCGCGTGTCGGATCAATCCGCGCAATCTCCCGTGCCCAGTACTTCTCAGACAGCAGTACCTCGAGGGGCGGCGCGGCCACGTCCGGATCGCCAGCGTAGCGCAATCGCACCCAGAAGGCGTGCTTGGTCACCTCGGCGAATCGGTGCAGGTACGCCACGCTGTTGTGGCCGAGCACGCGGGCGTTGCTGTGGCTCATCATGCCGAGGCGCACCAGGGAGTCGAAGGCGTTGGCGGGCGGCGCCGCCGTGTAGACCTCGTAGCCGCGATAGTCGATCTTGATCGGATCCAGCCACTCCGCGCGGTCCTTCTTGAGATCCGCAAAGGCGAGAAAGCCGCCGGCCATCCGCATGGCCCGATCGACCGCCGTGCCGAGTTCTCCCTCGTAGAACACCGCCGCGCCCCGCTGTGCCACCGTTCGCAGCGATCGTGCGAGATCCTGCTGGACGAGGCGGTCGCCTGCCGCGAGCGGCTTACCGTCCCGCCCGAAAATACGTTTCGCGTGTTCAGGGAAGTCGTCGAAGGCCGACGCGATGATGCCCGCGCCTGGCGCATCCAGCACGAAGCCCTGCTCTGCCAGGCGGATGGCCGGGTCGAAGAGCCGCGCCCACGTCAGGCGGCCGTGCTGCTTCGACAGGGCCTCCCACGCGTGCAGGTTGCCTGGCGTGGACACCGCCTTGGCGCCGGCGCGGTTCTGCAGGTAGTTCAGCGTGGGCGCGCGGAAGTCGTCCGAATTGACCGCGGCGGGAATACGCCCGCTCGGGTTGAGGTACCGCACGCGATCCTGTTTCGCGTCCCAGACCAGGATCGTGCCGTACCCGCCCATGCCCGACATGGCCGGCTCCACCACGTTCAGCGCGGCCGCAACGGCGACGGCCGCATCGAAGGCGTTGCCGCCAGCTCTCAGGATCTCGATGCCCGCATCGGTGGCGATGGGATGGGCTGAGCTGACCAGCCCGGACATCCCATCACCGGGGCGCTGAGGCGGCGGGACCGGCGGGAGCCGCGATTGAGACGAGATATCCGCAGGTCCGGCCACCCCGACCAGAAGGACGAGGATCAGCAGCGCGCGCTTTCGGGTCCCATCCATCGGCACCTACCGCTCGTCAGGCTTCGGCGTGGCCGCCGAGCTCTTGGGCAGCACGGGCGGCTTGGTGAACTCCGGGTCGATGGTGCCGGTCAGCACCTTCAGGAAATCGATCATTCTCGTCGTCTCTTCCGCGGTCAGCGTTCGACCCAGCTGGTACTCGCCCATGTCGCGCACCGCCTGTTCCAGGCCCGCGGTGGCGCCGTCATGGAAATACGGGCCGGTCTTCTCGATGTTGCGCAGCGACGGCACCTTGAACACGCCACGGTCGCTGGCGACCTTTGTGACCTTCTCGCGGCCCGGGTCGGACGACCGCGGGAATGGCTTGGCCACGCCGAGTTTCTGGTAGAACGCACCGCCGAGCAGCGCGCCCGCGTGGCACGTCTGGCAGCCGGCGTCGGTGAACGCCTTGAAGCCCGCCTGTTCTTCCTGAGTCAGCGCGGTCTTGTCGCCCTTGAGGTACTTGTCCCAGCGCGACGGCGTCATGAGCTTCCGCTCGAATGCGCCGATCGCCTTGGCCATGTTGTCGTAGGTCACCGGTTTCTTGTCCTTCGGAAATGCGCGCGTGAAGGACCCGACGTACTCCGGTATCGACTCGAGCACCTTCACCACCACCGGCTCGGCCGGCATGGCCATCTCCACCGGGTTCAGCACCGGGCCCTTCGCCTGGGCCTCGACATCCGGGGCGCGGCCGTCCCAGAACTGCGCGAAATGCGCCGCGGCGTTGTACACCGTCGGGGAGTTGCGGTCACCCTTTTGGCCCTTGTGGCCGTCCGACGTCGGCTGGTTGTCCACGCCATACGTGGCCAGGTCGTGGCACGAGTTGCACGAGATCTTCTGACTCTTCGACAGGCGCGGTTCGAAGAAGAGCATGCGGCCCAGGTTGACCATGTCGTCGGTGGCCGCGCCCTGTGCCGCAGGCACCGCTTCGGGCAGGGGCGCGAAGGCCGTGAGCGCGGCCGGATCGATCGTGATCTTCGGTTGTTCAACGGGTCGCGGCGGTTCCTTGGTGCCGCAGCCTGCCGCGAGGACGGCGACGATGAGGACGAGCGGTATGACGGAGATGACGAATCTGCGCACGGGTGTACTCCATCGGGGGCCGGTTTGGGGGTAAGCATAACACTGCGGGGAGCTGGGACAATCCGACGAGCGGCGAGCAACTGTTGACGGTGACGCGCCCCACCGGCGGCGTTGTGCACGGTGCTGGCATCGACTGCGGGGCTGTCTTCACGCCGGCCGACACGACGCTCTACGCGACCGCCACCGCTTCTGTGAACCTGGTGGTGAACGCGCTGGCGCGGACCACCCCGACGCTGGCGTGGGCGATGCCCGCGCCCATTGTGGAAGGTACGGCTCTCAGCGCGACCAGTAGTGTCCGGTCATTGATCGAATGGCCTTCGCACAGCTGGCGTGTGGAACTCTTCTTCACGTGGGTCGAACAGCACCTACGAATCACCGCGTTCTACGCCACCAGCGAGAACGCGGTGAAGACGCAGATGTGGATTGCCTTGTCGGTCTATGTGCTGGTCGCGATCGTCCGGAAGCGTCTCGCCCTCGACGTCACTCTACCAACTCCTACAAGTTCTGAGCGTGACACTTTTCGAGAAAACGCCCATTTCTCCTGCGTCTTTCGATGTCGGCCCCAATTTCGACGAAGTCGATGTCTGTAACCAGTTGCACCTGTTCGACTTATAACCGGATACTAGTGGCGGTACTCTTTGAAGGGCAACTGGCACTCGTGTGTGCGAAGGAAGTTCAGGAATCGCTTGTAGTCGCCTGGATCCATATTGAAGAGCGTGGTCACGATCCTGTAGTTGCCCTTGGCCTCTCCAAGCCCCTTCGACACCAGTTCGCGCAGGTCGCCGCGGGTGATCTCGCGCTGCATGTACCGCGGGTACACCGTGGTCCAGAAGGACTCGCCGTTCGTGACCATCCGCGTGAATAGATCGTCGGCGACCGACCGGCGCCGCTCGCGCTTCGGCCTGAGGCTGATGGTGGGCTGCGTGCGAATTTCGATCGGCACGTCGTCGGCGCCGATCGCGAGCCCGCTGCCAGACACCAACATCCGTTCGATCACGTTCGCCAGTTCCCGGACGTTGCCGGGCCAGTGGTACTGGGAGAGCGCCGCGTACACCTCAGGGCTGATACTGGGCCGGCTGCCGTTGCTGCGCCCCATGTTCTCGAAGAAGTGATCGACGAGCAGCGGAATATCGTCGCGCCGGTCACGCAGCGGCGGCACGTGGATGTTGATGACGTTGATCCGGTAGTAGAGATCCTCGCGGAACTGCCCCTGCGCCACCATCTCCGGCAAGAGCCGGTTCGTGGCCGCGATCATGCGCACATCGATCCGGCGGCCGACGCGGTCCGCCCCGACCCTCTGCAATTCTCCCGTTTCGAGGAACCGGAGCAGCATGCCCTGCATTCGCAGGCTCATCTCGCCGATTTCATCGAGGAAGATGCTGCTCTCGTCGGCTTCTTCGAGCATGCCGGGCTTGTCCCGGTACGCGCCCGTGAAGCTGCCCTTTACGTGGCCAAAGAGCTCGGACTCGAGCAGCGTCTCGGGCAGGCCGGCGCAGTTCACGGTAATTAACGGGCGAGCCGACCGCCCGCTCTTGGAGTGGATGCTGAGAGCGACAAGTTCCTTGCCGACACCGCTCTCGCCGGTAATCAGGATCTTGGCGTCCGACGGCGCCACGCGCTCGATCTCCTCCTCCATCGCAAGGATCACGGGGCTGCAGCCCACGATCTGCGCGAAGCCACCTCTTGTCATGGCCGGCTCTCGCTCAACAGCTCTTCGATCGCAAGCCGGGCTTGCGGACCGAGCGACAGGAATCGCCCTCCCACCCGGTATCCACCGACCCGCTGGTCCCACCGGCTCGACACATGCCGGACATCGAACTCCGCATCCAAGGATCGGCTGGCGAGCTTGGCAGTCACCCTCGATGTCGCGCCGAGACGCATGGGGTCCGGACACGACAACAGTACGCCCTCCGAACTGAGATCGAGCAAGCGGACGGCCATCGAGACCGGCCCGATGAGTATGACAGTGTCTGCCATGGGAACTCGCGGCGAACGACGACGCTCTATGAATCCGTATTCCATACTCAGGCTTCGCCCGGAATCGACCGTTCTGGTGATTCGCTCATCAGGTGCTCGATCAACTCCGTCGTCTGTTCGTCGACGTTGATGAACTCAAGCCCCACCAGGTACCGCCGGCCGCCGTCCTCCAGATACACCGGCGACCGGTGCCTCACGGAGGCCCGGATCTCGGCGGTGCTCGTCCCCCGGACCAATCGGATCGCCCGGGTTGAACCGACGGGAAGCGGAGCGAAAGACTCGATGAGCGCACCTGTCCGGCCGAGGTTACAAAGGTGCGCCGACTCGGTCGCCTGGATCGAACCCCAGAGTTCCCCAAGAATCTCAAAGCGCATCGCTGTTCGCCGGTCGGCCAGTCGCATGCTCACTCCAGACGTATTGGCACCGCTAGGCGGTGAGTCCCCGAACCACGCTCCGACGCTGAAGGGGCACCCGCGGGCACACTTTAACCCTCGGCTGCGTTAACGCTACGCAAAGATGACGCCAGCCTGGTCGTGTGCGCCCGAAGGAGGCGAGGAGACGGAAATGGCGCGTTTTCTGGCAAACAGCAACAGAAAGTGATGCTGCTCGTCGAGAATTCAGAATCTGAACAGTCAGAAGTCTTGACACGGGCAGACAAAAGTCTACTCAATCGTACGAAATTCGACCGGACCGCGTCCTTCAACTCGATGTCCGCAGCAGCTGTCTTGGTGTCGGAGATCGCCAGCGCCGGTGCCGCCCGGACCGGCTCCGGCAGCGTGAATTGCTGGGGGACGTCCTCCACGGAGATGCCACTATCGAGCCTCAGCCCGACCCGCTCGACGACGTTCCGCAGTTCACGGATGTTCCGAGGCCAGTGATAGCTGATGAGTCGCTCGACGACGCCCGATGCCAGCGTCGGTGCTGCGACGCCGCGCCGGTTGCTGCGCTCGTGAATCAGCCTGGCGATCACTTCCTTGCCGACACCGCTTTCGCCCGTGACGAGCACCTTGGAATCGCAGCAGCCCGCCCACTCGATCTGCTGCTGCTCCAACTGGCGGACGGCCGCGCCTGTCTCCGCCAGGCGGTGGACGTCATCCAGTGGCAGAAAATTGTCCTGACGCCGACCGCCCTCTGCGGACATGTCGATGGGACCAGCCATATACGAATCAACCCCCGTCGTGGAGAGCCTGCCTGCCTAGTTTCTCGGTCGGGAAGGGTCAGTAGTGTAGGGGTTGCGACGTATCTGCTGCGCGCTGGGGTATCTTCTCGCGCTTCTTGGTGTCACTGTCGCGCTTCGGTACCTGGGGGAACGGTGGTGGGTCACCCTCGTAGCGAGGTGCCTGCCACGCATCGGATTCGCGTTGCCGCTTCCTTTCGTGGTGGTCGGCGTCAGGCTGTGGAGGCCTCGATCGCGACGTGGCCCATCTTCTGTGCCGATTAGCAAGTCTCGCCCTTAGAAGGACTTGCAGCCTGGGGTCTGGCGTAGTTGAGATCCTGGATGACGTCGTGCCATTCGAGCGTCCAGTGCCGTGCGGCCAGCCGGTCCTCGAGTCCGGGTTGAGGCGCACGGCCTCACGCAACTCAGTCGCCGCCGCCTCCAGCATCCCAACCGCCGCGTAGACCGCCGCCGCGTGCAACCGGTACTCCGCCCGCAATGGCGCCAGGCGCGAAGCCGAACCCGAATCGCCGCGTGGTGATCGCCCAGTCGTGCGATCCCCACGAGTAGTAACCCGGGACGTTCTTCTGGCCGCTCAACACTCGGCTTGTGGTCTCGAGCACCACCCGGTTTCCGTACGCGCTCGACGTCAACCTGTCGGCCGCGGCCTTCAGGCATCCGTTGCCGAGGGCATCGATGAGCCCGTCCTTTTGATCGAGGAGGATGCGGCCCTCGCGCACGGGTGCCGCTCCTCGGGCGATGAGGCCAATCACGTCCTCCACCGTAGAGCCGTCGAGGCGCGTGACCAGGTACAGGTCGAACGCCTGGTGGCTGAACGCATCGCCGTAGCTGCCATGGTGCTCGCCCAGGATCCAGCTCAAACCACGAAGGTTCGTGTCGTCCGCAACGATCGCGGCGTTTGGGCTGGCGTTTGCTCGTTCTGCGATACCTGAGACCTGTCGACCTCGTCGGAAGGCGTTCCACTCGACAGGACCGCTGGCCTTCTCGGCAAGAAGGCGCCCGGCGAGGAGCGCCGGGGCGATTCACCGCGGCGCCGGTGTCCGCAAGGGCTGCTGCCAGACCACCTTCATGTTGTGCGCGCCGCGCGTCGTGATCTCCGGGTTTACGTCGAGCTTCAACAGCCCGGGCTTGTTGCCCACGTCCATCGCGACAAGGTACGTCAGCCTGGTCACCTTCTCCATCTTGGCGTAGTCGGCCTTCTCCTCGACGTCGCCCTCCTGGTGGTAGTCGGGCGTGGTCCCGCAGAAGATCCAGACGCCCGGAATGCCGTACCGCATGTACGGATACTGGTCGCTGCGGAAGAAGAACCGATTCGGTTCGGCGGGGTCGTCGTACTTGTAGTCCAGCGTCAACTTCACCGATGTGTTCATGTCGCGGAAGCTCTTGTCCAGCTCGGA
>Ga0315273_10007548_pt1 | contig 13630 bp, 19 predicted proteins | sample YL17G02_0_MG_FD_205753 | JGI IMG/M metagenome (GOLD analysis project Ga0315273, IMG submission 205753) | Sediment microbial communities from Yellowstone Lake, YNP, Wyoming, USA - YL17G02_0 | ecosystem: Environmental > Aquatic > Freshwater > Lake > Sediment | place: USA: Wyoming | collected... | reverse complement strand
GAGCTCGTGGTCTTCCGCTCCGACGTGCACCCGACGACGATGAGAAGTAGCAGCAACGCCATGACTGCAACGATCCAGGTCTTTCGTCTCATCCCAGCCCCCTGTCCCACTTCCCGATCGAGAGAACACACGCGCCACTCTAGCGGGAGACCCATATCCGCGGCAACGCCACGGCATCCAGGAACTCAGCCTCCGCCACAGCCGCAGCCGGTGGATTGCGGAGTGTGTCTCGGCTTGGCGCACGAGAGCCGTCTGTGTACCGGTCTAGAACTCCGCGATCTCCAGAGGAACATCGAAGCTTCGAATTCTCACGTCCCCGCGGTGCACCGTCGTCGCGTGCACCTTGATCAGTACCTCGTGATCCCTTGGAACGGGCTTCTCGACCTCTCGGAGTTCAAGAACATCGGGAGGACCGTATCCCTTGCATACGACGGCTTTCACGAGCTTCCTCCCGCCCCGCCGGCAGAGGCCACCGACGCAAGAGCGGGCGCGTTGAAGCCCTTGACGATCAGCCACACCGCCAGAACCATTTCCTGGATACCTATCGGGATGTTGAGCACGTTATTGACCGTCGTGAAGCCGAACTCCTGAGTGAAGCCGGCGTAGAGGGTCGCAACCACGGACAACACGACCGCAACGAGGCCCCAACCCGATAGCCATCGGGGGACGAGTCTCGATCGGTAGAGCACGACGTAGTACATGAAGACTCCGATGCCAAACGGAATCAGCGCGACGAACCCATGCACCCAATCCCGTACTGCCACCAACGCGTCTCCGAGGGCCTGAAACGAGGACGGGACGGCGGAGCCTGCCGCCTGCTGGCTCACGGTCAGCAGCCCAAGCAGGCTGAGGGCCCCGACCAGGACGAACACGTTCTCGACCACCCTGCCAGCGACCGACCCAAGAGCCAGAGCTGGGTTGAACTTCCTCAGGACCGGATACAGCGCGATGGCGATGCCCATCCCGGTCGCAGCCCAGATGAACTCGATGAGCGCGGTCAACACCACCCGGTTGTCGTTCGCCGCCAACTTGGCGAAATCGACGGGGGCGCCCACCGCAGCGCCCAACGGAACGATGCTCAGTATGGACGCCGCCGAGCAAGCGATGAACAGAACTCCCGCCGCGATGGCATTCCCTCGATATGTGGTCATTTCGTCCCTCCCGCGTCGAGCGCGCACCGGCTCGTGCGCAACCGTGTTGATGACTCTTCCTCGAGCGTGCCGTCCTCCGACGTAACCGAGCACCTCAACCCTTCTTCGCTCATGGCTTCCGGCAACGCATCCCATCAGCGCGCGCCCAAGCGCACGCTCGATCCCTATCCAAGGGCCTCAGCTCTCCATGGCCGGATCAGCCGGCCGTGAAGTTGCGCGCAGCATGACGATGCCAAGCCCCACGAACCACACGATCTGCAGCAACCCAAAGCCGTAGGCCAAGTCCTTGAGTGCCGGCACGATGGAGACGACACCCGCAGTGCCGATTGCCACTCCGAGCCAGTTCAGCACCTTGGGCAGCCGCCCGGTGCGCAGCGCCGCCACACTCACGAGCAGGACCCACAGACCGCCGAGAAGCTCACCGCCGGATCCACCGAGACCTTGAGCCACTGGCTCGATGGCTTGCCAGGTCGATACGGCCTGAGCCGGACTGGTGCCATGGAGTTCGACGACCGCCGCCACGCCGGCGTTGAAGATCATCCCGCTCGCGACGAGCACGAAGGCCCATAGGAGGCCCACGGCGGTCGCCGCCTGGGTCAAGATCGGGGCTCCGTCCCTCAGGCGCGCGTAGATCGCCAGCGCCAAGACGGCGAGGACGATGCCGAAGATGATGTACGAGATCAGATACATGACTCGCATGCTGTCATGGTTGCCTACGAGCAGGGCTACCTTCTCAACGGGATCCACGACACTTGGGTACTTCACGAGTACGAGGAAGTATGGCATCGCCACCACATAGGCCAGAGCCAGGTAGAGTGCTGCAAGACCCCCAACCTTCTGCTGCCGCGCATTCCTCTCGACGAGTACCTTCATCCCACTCTCCTTTTCCCATCCAAGAACCAGAGACTGCCGGATCGAGTCACGAGCTAGCCCAGTCGGGCTAACGTGTTGCGCACGACTCGCGCGCCGAGCGGACCCAATCTATCCCGGCGCTTCCGCGCGTCGGGTCGATGCGCTTGTTCCACGGGAGCTGACGCCCGAGAACGCTCCGGTCGAGCCCGCCAGCCCACCGGCCACTACGCCGCGGTTTCCGGGCTTCGCCGCGACCAGACGGACCAGACGATCGCTGCCATGCAGGCGATTTCCACGGTCACGAAGAAGACGTAGTGAGGAAGGTACAGCGATCCGCCGAACAGTACGTACGCGGCGGTGATCACGGCTGCAACGGTATTCGCCCAGCGGTTGGCCCCACCCTTCAGGATGCGGGACAGGAAGATCATCGCAATCGGGACCTCGATGAGGACCGCGAACACCATGAGGAGCATCGGCGTGACTTGCACGCCTGCTTCTCCGGCCCACAACGCCTGCAGCTCCCCAGGCGTGATGAAGCTCAGAATGTCCGCGTAGATCATGTTGAGCATGACCACCACCCAGAGTGTCGAGATTCTCGTCCTCATATCGTTCATCACGTCAGCCCTCCCGATCGCGGCGTCTCGCCCTCAACGCCATTGAACCATGCCGGTGAGTCACCCCGCCAGTGCCAGCATCGCCCGGCTCTAGTCTCTGTCGAACCTGTCGCGCATGGGCGGCGCGCAGACGCGTTGAGCAGTATAGCTCGCGGCGTCCGCTCGAAGCGCTTGTTCGATGGCAACCGCAGGGCGCTATGGCACGCTGATGATCACGTTGCCGCGCTTGCGGCGAGATGTTCAGGTCTTGCGATAGCACATCGTGGCGGGGCTGTGAGAACCGTTGGCAACGCCGCCCGTCCACAGTCTGGCAGCGGTGAAGCCTGCGGGACCGATCTGGGAACGCGTGTGGCTGTTCCGCGATGGTGAGGAGTGCTGGTCACGGTGCGCTCGTCGGCCGCGTCCTGGCGCTCTTTGCACGAGAGAGCCGATTCACGCACGCGGGACGGTGTACCTTCGACGACTCAATGGAACCGCGAGACTAGCAGGCTGTCACCGGCAGTGAGTTGACACGTCGGGCGACTCGAGGGTGCGTGATTGCAGGACCTGCCCCCGGCGCTCTCAGGATCTCGTCCCCGCGCTCGGCGCGGGCTCAGCCCGCTCGCGCGTAGACCACTACTTCTTTCTCAAGCCGACTGCCGAGGCGATCCCGCTCGACTTCCAGGTCGTAGTGAACCTGCAAGTCCGACCAGAACGTCTCCGTCATGCCGAAGTAGCGGGCCAGCCGCAGGGCCGTGTCCGGGCTGATCGCACGCTTTCCGTCCACGATCTCGTTGATCCGGCGCGGGGCGACCCCGATGTCCTTCGACAGCCGATACTGGCTAATGCCAAGCGGCTCAAGGAACTCCTCCATCAGGATCTTGCCGGGATGTACCGGCGCCATCTTCTTCGCGGCCATCGATACCTCCTCAGTGGTAGTCGGCCATCTCCACCCCGTACGCATCGCCGCCCTTCCACTCAAAACACAGCCGCCACTGATCGTTGACTCGAATGCTGTACTGACCTTCTCGGCGGCCCGAGAGCTTCTCCAGCCGGTTTCCCGGCGGAACACGCAGGTCTTGTAGCGAGCCCGCCGCATGAAGAATGGCGAGCTTCTTCCACGCGGCTCGTCGGAGATCTGGCGAGAAGTCCGGCACCCGGTCGCGTGCGAAGACCAGCCTGGTACGCGAGTCAGCGAAGGTCCGGATCATCGCTTCGTATAATAACGCTGTGCGATAATACCGTCAAGGGACACTATGGGGAGAGCACTGCCCAACGTGAGTACTCACCCGCCGGGCAATCCCTAGCCGCAGCAGCGCGAGGCCTGTCTTCTGCGCGATCTCTCGCAGGTAGAACTCGCTCGCTGCGTCCTGCAGAAAGAGCGACAAGACTTTGACTCGAGCCACTGATCCAAACAGGGTCTCCAGCACGCCAGCTATCGTATTCCTATCGCATACGGGCGTATGCAGTTTGTCTACAGCGCCACTCTGACACTGGCGCGCGCCCGTCCAACGCTTCTCTCGGCAGCCCAGGCGCCGCGAAGGCGTTAGTCGTTGGGCCTCGCCAGGACCTCGCGCTGGAATGCAAGACCCTCGCGCCACATCCGGCGGGGAGCTCAGGCCTCCACATCCTCGAACCGCGTCGTTCGCCCGGCGCGCAGGCTCGCGCGTGCGGATCGGGCCATCGGACGTCTCGCGGGCGAGGGTCGCGGGCTGCCGAACCCGCACATCCTCATGCGCCCCTTCGTGGCGCGAGAGGCCGTGCTCTCCAGTCGAATCGAGGGCACACAAGCCACGCTCGGTGAGCTGCTCGCGGCCGAGGCCGGCGCCATTGTCGATCGGAGCCCCGAGGATCTGCGCGAGGTGGCAAACTACGTCGTCGCCCTTGAGCATGGGATCGATCGGTTGCCAGCTCTCGGCCTCACCGTGTCCCTCCTGAAGGAAGTTCACGCTCTCCTCATGCGTGAGGTGCGCGGCGGCCGCGCTCAACCCGGGAAGGTTCGCACGATCCAGAACTGGATTGGCCTCCCCGGCTCAACTCCACACACAGCGGTCTACGTTCCGCCGCCGCCGGCGCGCGTCCCCGCGCTCTTGCGTGACTTGGAGGGGTACTTGCGCGATCGTTCCCTCCCTCCACTCGTTCAGGCCGCGCTTGCGCACGTCCAGTTTGAGGCGATTCACCCGTTCCTTGATGGGAACGGCCGCGTCGGCCGGCTGCTCGTCAGCCTCTTCCTCGTGGACAGCGGTATTCTTCCGTCTCCACTCCTCTACCTGAGTGCGTTCTTCGAGGCGACCCGCGCCGACTACTACATGCGCTTGCGCGAAGTGACGAGCGCGGGGGACTGGGCAAACTGGCTCGTCTACTTCCTGAACGGCGTCGCACGGCAATCGGAAGTCGCTATCGACCGCGCGGCGCGCATGCGAGATCAGCTCTCCGCATGGCAGATGGAACTTCGCGGCGCAGGTTCGGACACTCCTGCGCGCGTCCTGGATCTGCTTGCGGGGAACCCCTTCGTCACCGCGAAGTACGTGTCGGACCGCCTAGGCGTTGCGCGAACGTCGGCCACACGTGCAATTGCCGTCCTCGCGGACCGCGGCATCGTGTCCCCGGTGGATGCGCGGCAGCGTGACCGCGCGCACTGCGCAAGTGCCCTCTTGAGCATTCTTGAGGAGCCAGCAAGGCTGGTCGCGGAGCCATAGAGCCTGGGGTCTGGGTTCGAGGCTCGAGGGCCGACGTAGCGTCGGAGCTCGTCTCCGACGTCGTCTTCAACCCCGAACGTCGCACGCAAGGTGCGACGCTACAGCGTTTCCCGGCCACCGCGCGTGGCATGGTGCCTGGCCACTCGGCGTTCTCTGTTGCCGACCGGCTAGGGGAGAAGAGCCATCGGGCCGCTGCCCCGATGGCTAGCGAGTGACCGGCGCGCACGTTGTTGCGCCGGCTTGGGAGTTCCCACGGCACGGCAACCGGGACTCCTGCCAACAGTGGGATGGGAACTCGTGTCCAGCTTGGTTAGCTGCTTCAGATCGCGTCGGCCCGACGGCTAGGGAGTTCCCACGGCAGCGCACCTGGGAACTCCTGCCGAGAGCGATCCCGCGAACTCGTGACGGGCTGCGGTAGCCAAACTCCTGCCAAGAGTGGGACGGGAACTCGTGATCGGTGTGTTGGCTTCCGCATGGTCTGCGGTGCACGCGAGCGGCACTCGGCGTCGTGACGGCTCTACGGGCGCCTACTGCTTCTCTCCCTCCTGGTGGTCCTCTGCTTGCGCCTTGCGGGACTTCTTCCGCTTCTCCATTGCGTTCGAGAACCACGCGACGACGAGGAGAATCCCCGCGGCAGCGAGGCCGCCGCCGAAGCCGGTGCCGCCGTCCATCCATACGCTCACCCCGAGGGCCACGAGCACGCCTCCCGCCACGAACACCGCAACGCCCTTCAAGACCGACTTCGTCTTCTGTTCCATCGCACCCCCTTCCGACTTCACCGTAGTCCTTCCGCAGTCGGATGGGCAATTCGAGACGCTCCGGCCCCGCATGGCGATAGGCCGCAGTGTCTGTCCAAGACACTCCTTCCTTCGCACAGAGTCTTGAGTGGTCCGTCTGGTGCGGAAGCTCGGACCCTACCGAGCGGCGCGGTCTTGATCCTCAATCCAGCGCTGGAGACGCTCGGAAAGCCAGACGGCCTCCTCGGTGGCCTCCGTGACATCTCGCGGGGACACGTGAACGGCGCCCTCATAGATTTCCTTGTTGCGAAGACTCCGGAGCCGCTGATAGTAGTCAATGCGCTTGCTTTCGACCTCAAGTGTGTCCCCAAGCGACTCCAGCACGAACTGGTGCTTGCCGAGGACATTAGTTGAGCGGAGCCCCTCGACTCGAAGGGCTGCTAGGGCGCAGTTGAGAATTGCGTGGTACGCCTGCTCAATTCGCGTCTCGGGATGGTTCTCCACGCGCCGGGCATCGTCAAGGCGGCGTGTGATCCCGGCTAGAAGTTGGCGGATCTCCTCCGGTACGGCGGGTTCTCGCCGCAGTTCACCGCGAAGGATCATCTCTTCCAGACTCACGCCTCACCTCCGAGCACGGGGATCCGAGGTCCGTCGTGAATCCGCCGCACGAAGGACTCCGCGTCTTTCCGCGCCTTGTTGTACTCGGCCGGGCGATACGCTGTGGGATTGATCTCCCGGTGCAAGATTCCAGCTGCTTCCCGCAATGGTGAGCTCACATCGCGCAGCGAGGCGCGCCCGACGATCATGAGATCGATGTCGCTGTCACTGCGCTCTTCCCCGCGAGCGTGGCTGCCGTACACATACGCAAGCTCGATCCGGTCGGAGACCCGCGCAAGCGTTTCGCGAAGGACGTCGGCTATGCCCACGGTCTTGCGGACGATCGAGCGCAATTCTTCGTAGACAGGGCACTGCGGGTCGAGGCGGAAGATGAGCTGGCGGCCGACGCGCTTGGACTTGAGAATGCCCACCGCAGTGAGGGCGTGCAACTCCCGGGCGACGTGGCGGCTGTTAACGCCCGTCCGCCGCTCCAACTCCCGGAGGTGGAGCCCATCGGGCTCCCTGTAGAGTTCGCGAAGAATCGCACTACGCGTCTTCGGGAACAGGGCACCGGCAAGTGCGGTTGAGGACATTTCGTCGTCAATTGTAGACACATTGTCTGCGATGTCAATGGCTGTCGGGCCGATGGCCGCTCGGCATTCCTTCTTGCCGAGCGGCTAGGGCGGAAGCCCCTTCCTGTCATTGGCTTCCGCAGGCGGTTGGGTCGATGGCCGCTCGGCAACGGCCGTTCCGAGCAGCTAGGAAGAAGCCGCTGCTTCTCCTGACGGGGCTGACAGCTAGGGAGTTCGGCTGCCGCACATGACTGCGACGCGCGGCAGCTTGGGAGAAGCCGTGCCGAGAAGCTGCTTCTCCTGGCGAAGAGCGCGCGTGGAGAACTCGTGGTCGGTGCTCGCTGCCGAACTCCAGGCTCGGACGGCGCCGGGCTTGGCCTATGGGTCGCCGGGTTCGGATGCCTCATCGGATGGCGTGAAGCCGATAGGGCGGCGCTCGGCGGCGGGCGGGGTCATCAGCTTCCGCAGTGCTTCGACAAGCGATCGAAGTGCCTGGCTGTGCTCGCCAACCTTCGTGTCCAGCTCGTCCAGACGCCTGGTGACCTCGACGTGCGAAGCGTAGATGCTCCACAGCCGCACAAACGCTCAGTCGGGCAGAGAAGCCGCAGGCTTCTCTCTAGCCGCCCACGGGGCGGCCCTCATCTGGATCGCTTCCTGGGAGTTCAGAACACTGGCGGCCATCAGCGCACCATGCTCCGTGTAGGCGAAAGGGGGACTTCGACGCCCCCCCCGCGACCCGCGTTTGAGGTCGCAATCTGCGACCTCAAACTGGAGGCTTCCTCTGGGCCAAGCCGGAACACGAAATCCCTCGGGAACCGGCCGCGGTTCCGCTTCATCTGCTCGTTCAGTCTCCTCGTCTCGACCCCGTAGAGCGCAGCAAGGTCCGCATCGAGGATGACCCTCACGCCTCGGATCTCGATGATCGAACGTTCGACAGAGTCAACCGGAACCAGCCCGCCCATTGCACCCTCCTGCGAAGGCGGTCGCAGAATGCGACGACCTTGCACGCTATGCTCCGCTTGTCTCTGAGTGTACTCAAGGAGATGGACGGAGCCAAGAGGGAAGCCGCGGGATATGCGCCAGTGTGGCCCGCCCCTCGGCCCCGGCCCGAACGGCGCACTGCGCACAGGGGACGGCAAGAGGCAGAGTACGGCATTGGGCACCGGCGCCGGTCATGAAACACCAAGAGTGAAGATTTGACCCCGCGCCCGGAACGTCGGATGGGAGCCCGGGCCGAGATGCATAGGCCGAAGGCGCCCGGCCAAGACGCAGGCAGCGCGATGCCTCAGAATGCGTGCTGCAAAGACCAGCCCCGTTCACCCGAACGTAGCACATGCGAAGAGCGAAGATCTGCCCCGTCGCCGCTGCACTCAGGGCCTCGTCCCCCGCGCTCGGCGCGGGCTCATCCCGAGCGGGCGTAGACCATTACTTCTTTCTCGAGCCGACTACCGAGGCGATCCCGCTCGACTTCCAGGTCGTAATGGACCTGCAAGCTCGACCAGAACGCCTCCGTCATGCCGAAATAGCGGGCCAGCCGCAGGGCTGTGTCCGGGCTGATCGCCCGCTTGCCATGCACGATCTCGTTGATGCGGCGCGGAGCGACGCTAATGTCCTTCGACAGCCGATACTGACTAATGCCTAGCGGCTCAAGGAACTCCTCCAGCAGGATCTCGCCGGGATGTACTGGCGCCATCTTCTGTGCGGCCATGGAACCCTCCTCAGTGGTAGTCGACCATCTCAACGCCGTACGCATCGCCACGCTTCCACTCAAAGCACAGCCGCCACTGATCGTTGATTCGAGTGCTGTACTGACCTTCTCGGCGGCCCGCGAGCTTCTCCAGCCGGTTGCCTGGTGGAACACGCAGGTCCTGTAGCGAGCCCGCCGCGTGAAGGATGGCGAGCTTCTTCCACGCGGCTCGTCGGAGATCTGGCGAGAAGCCCGGCACCCGGTCTCGCGCGAAGACCTGCCTGGTACGTGCGTCAGCGAAGGTTCGGATCATCGCTTCGCATAATAACGCTGTGCGATAATACCGTCAAGGGACACTATGGGAAAGCGCTGCCCAACGTGAGTACTCGCCCGCCGAGCAATCCCGTGGTAGGCCCCGACGCCACTGCAGTATCCCCTCGCCGGCAGGGTTCTGATGCGATAGGATCGAGCCCACTACCTCTGCTCGGCCTATGCAAAGAGTGAAGACTTGACCCCGCCGCCGGAACCGGCGAAGCCTGCGGGACCGATCTGGGAACGCGTGTGACTGTTCCGCGATGGTGAGGAGTGCTCGTCATGGTGCGATCGTCGGCCATGGCCTGGCGCACTTTGCAACCGCGAGAGTCGATTCACGCACGCGGGACGGTGTACCTTCGATCATTCAGTGAGATGCGCGAGTAGCAGGCCGTCACCGGCAGTGAGGCAGACGGCTGGGCGACTCGGGGATGCGTGATTGCAAGACCTGACCCCGACGCTCCTCATGGTGCGAGCGCCGGCCGCGTCCTGGCGCTCTTTGCGCGAGAGAGCCGATTCACGCAAGCGGAAGGGGACACGTTCGATCATCCAGTGGGACTGCAAGAGTAGGGGGCTGTCACCGGCAGTGAGTTGACGACTCTGGGTGACTCCAGGATGCGTGATTGCAAGACCTGACCCCGACGACGCTTCTTCCACCCATCAGGAGTGCCCCGCCGGAACACAGACCATCAGTGGCTCAATGCTTTCGGGGCTTCTATCACGATCTCATCCTCTTGGTGTGCGAGAAGCGGGGCTAACCATGCGGCTGACCCGCCGCGCGAAACGCGGTCGCTCAAGCGCTTTGCTAGGTCTGCTCCCTCGCCTCGTCCACTACAATCTGGCATGCCTCGTCCTCCATAGGGTCTTGGATGAGCTCGTCATGTTCCACCACGCCAACCATGGCGTCGAAGATCCTTGTGAGTTCCTCGACCATGTTGATGAGTAAGGCAGGGAATTCATCTTCCCGGCAAGAGAACCATGGGAATCGGCCGTTCTCGAATCGAAACGCTACGTTGCGCCACACAGTTTCGATGTCCTGTCCGCGGTAGACGAAGTTTGCATGCATCGAATTCCGGAGCCGCCCATAGAGGGAAAGGAACTCCATATCCTTCTGGCAATCTCGGGTGTACGAACTACCTCCGCCCTTAACGATGGCAAAAAACAGCCGCGGTATGGGAATGTGCGCCATGCGCAACTTCCGCTTCAATCGCTCATTGACATTAGCATCTACGGCAAGCCCAGCCTGTGTGATGATCTTGTGGATTGCCATGAACTTGTCGAGTTCCAGGTTGTCAAGGACGGCTTTGTCCAGCACGGCGTATCCAATGCCAGCATTGCACGCTTCGAATACAGCCCAGCTATCGATGAGCAAGTGCCTGTTCACGCTTGCCATGAAGTTGGCTTTCCACGGTTGCCGATCCAGGCAAAGAATCTTCTCAAAGTGCTCCGGGCGGTCACAGCCTGGCTGCACTTGAAGCCGTATTCGTCCTGCGTCTATGCGGTTAGCCAGTGCCGCGCCAAGATGCGAAAAGAAGAAAGAATTCAGGCATTCAACCACCTTCAAGAAGAACGTTCGCCGCAAGTCCTCCTTGGCAAGCGTGAGCGATTCCGCATGCGCTTCGATTGAGTTGATCACGTCGAGTGATCTTACTAATAGATTCACGCGTATTCACCATACTCATATATTGAGCAGGCATCGCTCCAGGCTGGCGACCTAACAGTGACTGACTTGCGGCTCTGCACTCTGGCATGGCCGCGCTCGTGTGGCGGCCGAGCCCCATCCCTCCTAGCGTGTCCTTCTGTCTCTGTTCTCATGTTGACATCCCTATCCTCACATGCCATCCTACGGTCATGAAGGGGCTGGAACAAGCCCACTGGGCGTTCCCCACGAAGTACGACTCGCAACGCGCGGAGGAGTTCCACCCCCGATGGAGTATGCGTTTCCTCCGGTTTCATCGAGAGCCGGGGGGCGTTGGGCGCGTCCACAAGACATAGTCGCCGACGACATCCAGACGGCTCTCACCGACCACGCAGGCCGTCGCTACGTCGCTGCATCGACGTAGAACGAGGCGCTCACTGCGCTTCTGTTCTGTACCGCGATGTCCTGAGGAGGGAGATCGGGAGATCCGACGCGGTGCAGCCGAGGTGCCCTACGTGCGTGAAGAGCGACGACCTGACCCGCGCCCGGCGCCCCCTCGCTGCGGGGCTGCCCGGCACTGATCGAGACCTGGGCAGCACAGGTACGCGCGCAGCCCATCGGACAACCGGCCCCGCCGCATACTCCATGAGATCGCCTCCGTGCAGAGCCGGCTCGTCAGGTCCCCGCTCCCATCTCAGTGCTTCACGACAACAACGAACACATTCCTCTGGTTGTCCAGGTCGCGCTTGAACTCCGCCTCATCCCTGATTGCCCCGAGATCGTAGACCAGGAATAGTATGCGCCCGTATGACTTGCCATACGCTTTGATGTCCGCGTTGATCTCGTCAATAAGCGCGCTTCGCCGGCTCGCATCCTTGAGAAGCTTCACTTCCAGCGCCATGCCAAGCTTTGGGAGCGTAAAGTCGGGAACGACCTCCTTCGCGGACACCTTCACCCTTCCCACTTCCCGATCGTAGTCACCGCCCTTGCTGCACCCACGACCGATCAGCAGCTGTTCCACGACATCCTGTATCTCCCGCTCCGTCCCCGGCTGGCGGAACACAGCGGGGCGCAAACGAGACCGAAGGAAGTCAATGAAGCTGCTGAGCTCGCCCTCCTGAGCCCCCAGCTCCTGCTCAGCAACGGAAATGAGCATGCTGAGTAGCGCAAGCACTGAGTCGCAGTAGGACTTCTGGGCCATCGCTATGGTGTTAAACTGGCCCTTGATCTTGGAAAGGTCAAAGACACTAAGGCTCCCCGCAGCCGGTGTAAGGCTGGCCAGTTCCTTGACCAACGCGTTGTACTGGTCCATGAATGTCCGGTAGCTGCCGAAGCGCCAGATATTCCCTTGGTCGGTCTGATAGACGAACATCAGCGCGTCCCGTAACGCGCGGGCTTGTACTAGCACTCGCATCACGGACGCCTTCTGCTGACCGTTTGCCGTGTCTCCAAGTTGCGGTTCGAATTGCATTCTCAGTGGCTCACCTGCCCGCCTGTCGACTTCTCCGCGCCCTTCTCGAATGTGAACCAGGTGCGTTCGCTGTCCGCTTGCGCCGGCGTCTCGTGTCCGAGCATGTGGCAGAGGTCGATGAAATGCTCTTGCCCCGCGGAGATCTCCTTGAGCTTGGTGGCTCGCCACTTGGCGACGGACTCCTGCGGCGTCATAGATGGTGACTTCTTCGCCACGTTAGTTCTGGCCCCCTCCCTGGGCTCGCCCCTGAGGGGCTCACCCTGGATGAAAGAGATCCTACGATTGCATCCGGCAATGAGCAAACGCGTGGATGCGCTCTGCTACCTTCATGCTTGACACGGCCGCCGCCTCATGTATACTCAGTGACCGCGTGCGGTTTATATTCGCAGGGACACGACAATGCCAAGAGCGTTCACGGGAACTGAGAAAGAGGAGATCCGGGCGAAGCTGCTGGAGACGGGCCTGGCCTGTTTCACGCGCTACGGGTTGAAGAAGACGACGATCGAGGACTTGGTGAAGCCGGTCAAGATCTCGAAGGCGGCGTTCTACCACTTCTTCGACAGCAAGGAAGCGCTGTATGCCGAGCTTCTGCTAGAGCGGTTCCCGGCGATGCAGCGACGGATTGTGGATCGGTCGCTGCGCGCGACGGACGACGTGCACGAGGCGATCGAGCGCTTCCAGCGGGAGCTGGTGAAAGAGATGGAGGCCGACGAGCTGATCCAGCCGATCATCGTGAACCCGGCGGAGCTGGAGCAGATGATCCACGGCGTGCCGGACGGACTTCGTGGCATCGCGGCGCTCGACCTGGGAGCACCGGTGCTCGAGTGGATCCGTGACGCCCAGGCGCGCGGCGACATCATCGAGGGCGACCCCGAGACCGTGTTGGGGGTGCTCGGGCTCGTCAAGTTCCTCCCGACGCATCAGGACGACATCGATCCCGTCCTCTACCCGAAGCTTCTCTCGATGATGACCCACGTCGTGGCCGACGGGCTGACGAAGCCGCGACCGCCGGTCGCTCCTGCCGCGCGCAAGCCGACTCGCGCGCCAAAGATGAAGGCGGCGAAGAAAATGCCGGCTCACGGCCCGAAGGGCGTGAGCTAGGGAAAAGTGAGAGTTCAATGAAGTCATCTACCTTGAGAATGGCGTGGAGAGGCCTCTGGCGGCACCCGCGGCGAACGCTCCTGATGGTCCTCATGGTCGCGTTCGCGAGCCTGGTCATCATCGTGATGTGGGGCGTCATCGACGGGTTCATGATGTCGATGACCGACGCGCAGGTCGCCGTCGACCAGGGCAATCTGAAAGTTCGCGCCCAGGGCTACG
>Ga0315273_10007547_pt1 | contig 13631 bp, 5 predicted proteins | sample YL17G02_0_MG_FD_205753 | JGI IMG/M metagenome (GOLD analysis project Ga0315273, IMG submission 205753) | Sediment microbial communities from Yellowstone Lake, YNP, Wyoming, USA - YL17G02_0 | ecosystem: Environmental > Aquatic > Freshwater > Lake > Sediment | place: USA: Wyoming | collected... | reverse complement strand
CTGCTGGTTGCCGTCGAGCAGCAGGAAGAGCGTGAAGATCACCAGCATCGCGAGGAAGGTAGCTCCGCCGCCGAAGCCGTGCTCCCCTGTTTCCATCGCCAGGGGGACGAGGATCGTGGCCAAGAAGACGCGGAAGAGCAGGGGGCTGGGGGAGAATGATCCCATGCCCGCGGCGCAGATCCCGGCGGTCGGCAGCATGACCAGAAACGCGGTGCCCGGCATGCCGGGCTGATGGAGGATCCTCGCCGCGAAGATGCCCCAGATGGTGCTCTGCATCACGGTGCTCATGAAGAACACGCGGCGCCACAGCGCGGGGTCCCGGTCGAAGCGCCGCTCGAACATGCGCGCCCACTGGAACCGGACACCGCCGGCCACGAGCAGCGCGGACACGAAGACGAGCACCAGCGAGCGTCCCATGGTCGGGCCGGCCGCCCCCGCCGTGATGAGGCAGAGAGGGGCGTAGAGTAACGCCCCCAGGATCGAGTGGTGCGCGAGGTGGGCGCACCCGCTCCGTTCCATGGCCGCAAGCTCAATGCCAGCGAGGCCGGCGTCCGGGGGCGCATGAACGATCCGCAGAGCGGGGCGCCAGCCCAGCAGGACCCTGATCGAGCGGGAACGCGTGAGGTTCACGGACTCCCTTCCGGGATGTATCGGACGCGGCGCGAGGTGGGCGCCGCGAGCCAGGGGGTTACGGCGCATATCGGCCCGACGGTCCCGCGGCTTGACCCCGGAACGCGGCGCTGTCCCGAGCCCTGCCCGCGGCGCCGGGCGGGATGCCCTCAAGGCGCCGCCGGGGTCACCGACACTCAATTGGGTGCCGTGCCCCGGCCATGCCGTCGCGCGGCGTTTCGAACGTGCGCAGGAGCGGGCCGCCGGGGGCGGCCCGCAAGGTGGCGCGTTGTCTTCCGCGTCCGGCGTCATGGTCGTGGTCACAGGTCAAGCACGCGAGGAGCTCCGATGCACCCGGTCAAGACGTTCCACGTCAGCCCGCTGCTCCCCGAGCGCCTGGGTGCTCTCGAAGATCTCGCCTACAACCTCCGCTGGTCGTGGGACCACGAGACCATCAGCCTGTTCCGGCGGCTGGACCGCGACCTGTGGGAGACGGCCCACCACAACCCCGTGCTGATGCTGGGCAGCATCTCGCAGGAGCGTCTCCACAAGCTGGCGCAGGACGAGGCCTTTCTGGCGCACCTCGACCGCGTGGCCACCGACCTGAGGGACTACGTGGGGGGCACCGGGGTCTGGCACCGCAAGACCTTCGGGGCCGCGACCACACCCGACGTGGCGTACTTCTCGATGGAGTTCGGGATCACCGAGTGCCTGCCGATCTACTCCGGCGGCCTCGGCATGCTGGCGGGTGACCACCTGAAGTCGGCCAGCGACCTGGGTGTGCCGCTGGTCGGTGTCGGGCTGCTCTACCAGAAGGGTTACTTCCGCCAGTACCTGAACGCCGAGGGCTGGCAGCAGGAGAGCCATCCGGTCAACGACTTCTCGACCATGCCGGTGAAGCCCTGCCATGACAACCATGGCCAGCCGCTGCGCGTCACCATCGAGCTGGCGGGCCAGCCGCTGCAGATCCGGCCGTGGCGGGCGCAGGTGGGCCGCGTGGGGCTCTTGCTGCTGGACACGAATCTCCCCGAGAACCCGCCCCAGTTCCGCGAGATCACCGACGAGCTCTACGGGGGCGGCGACGGCCGGCGCATCCTCCAGGAGATCGTGCTGGGGATCGGCGGTGTGCGCGTCCTCGATGCCGTTGGGCTGCGGCCCCGCGTCTTCCACATGAACGAGGGGCACTGCGCCTTCCTGGGCCTGGAGCGGATCCGGTCGCTGATGCACGAGCAGGCGCTCTCGTTTGCCGAAGCCCGCGAAGTGGTCGCGGCCAGCGGTGTCTTCACCACCCACACGCCCGTGCCGGCGGGCATCGACGTCTTCCCTCCCGAGCAGATGGAGCGCTACTTCGCCGCGTTCCGGACCGGACTGGGCCTCACTCGCGAGGCGTTCCTCGATCTGGGACGCGTCCACCCGGGGCGCCCCGCCGAGCCCTTCAACCAGGCGGTGCTGGCGATTCGCACCTCCAGTTCCGTGAACGGGGTCAGCCGGCTGCACGGGGAGGTCTCGCGCACCATGTGGCAGGACCTGTGGGCCGGGGTGCCGCTGGACGAGATCCCGATCTCCCACGTCACGAACGGGGTGCATCCGCAGTCCTGGATCTCGAGCGAGATGCGCGATCTCTACGACCGCTACCTGGGGCCCCGCTGGGCCGAGGAGGCGGGCGACTCGAGTGTCTGGTCCCGCGGGGAGCAGATCCCCGGCGAGGAGCTGTGGCGAACGCACGAGCGTCGGCGCGAGCGGCTCGTGGGCTTCGCCCGCCGTCGCCTTTCCGACCAACTGCGGCAGCGTGGCGCAGGCCGTGCCGAACTCGCCCAGGTCGAGGAGGTGCTCGATCCCGAGGCTCTCACGATTGGTTTCGCCCGCCGCTTCGCCACCTACAAGCGCGCCACCCTGCTATGGAGCGACCCCGATCGGCTCGCGCGCCTCCTCAATGCCGCGGGCCGGCCGGTGCAGATCATCTACGCGGGCAAGGCGCATCCGCGTGACGACGAGGGCAAGGCCTTCATCCGGCAGGTCATCCAGCTTGCCCGGCGTCCGGAGTTCCGCCGGCGCGTGGTCTTCCTCGAGGACTACGACACCGTGGTGGGCCGCTACCTCGTGCAGGGCGTGGACGTGTGGCTCAACACGCCGCGGCGCCCGCTCGAGGCCTGTGGCACGAGCGGCATGAAGGCGGCGTTCAACGGGGCGCTGAACCTCAGCATCATGGATGGTTGGTGGGACGAGGCGGGCTCGTCGCGCACGGGCTGGTGCATCGGCCGGGGCGAGGACTACCAGGACCTCGAGTACCAGGACCGCATCGAAGCCGGGACCCTCTACGAACTGCTCGAGCGGGAGGTGGTGCCGCTCTTCTACGACCGCACCGCGGACAGCCTGCCGCGGGGCTGGATCGCGCTGATGAAGAGCGCCATGGGCGAGCTGTGCCCGGTCTTCAACACCAACCGCATGGTGCACGACTACACGATCACGGCCTACCGCTCCGTGCAGGAGCGGAGCGCGCGGCTGGAAGCGAACGGCCACCGTCGCGCGCGGGATCTGGCGCACTGGCGTGAGCGCGTCGGGAAGGCGTGGAGCGGGGTAGAGATCGTGCGCGTCGAGACCGACCTGCCGCCCGCGACCCGCGTGGGCACCGATCTCGAGGTGAGGGCTTGGGTGCGCATGGGGCAACTCACCCCGGCCGATCTCGCGGTTCAGGTCTACATCGGGAAGGTGGACGAGGACCGGCAGATCGTGGGCGCGACGACCGTCCTGATGACGCCCGGCGACGAGCCCGGCAGCGAACCTGGCGGTGACGGGATCCTCTTCAAGGCCTGCATCCGCTGCCGCAGGAGCGGCACCCAGGGGTTCACCGTGCGCGTGATCCCCCGTCACGATGATCTCGCTCATCCGCACGCGACCGGCCTGATCCTCTGGGCGTCATGAGGCACAGGCGGCCTGGTCCTCAGGCCAGGGCCGGCGGCCGCAGAGGCAGAGTCCAATGACCGATAGGCAGGCAACCAGGCGGTCCCGGACGATGCTGGCCGCAGCGCTGGCGGTGACGCTGGGGCTGCCGCTGGCTCTGGGCTGGTGGGTCGGCGACCAGCGGGCCGTCGTCAGGGACGCCGAGATGAGGGAGCGTTTGCTCCGGCAGGCGTTGCAGGTGGCCTGTGTCATCAATCCCGAGTTGGCCGCGAAGCTCACCTTCACCGCGGCGGACCAGGGCACCCCAGCCTTCGAGGTCATCCGCGAGCAGATGATCTTGCTTGGCAAGACCTTCCCGCAGCGCGGCATCTACAGCATGGCCTTGCGCGGCGGGACCATATTCTTCGGGCCGGAGAACTACCCGGAGAACGACTCGATGGCCAGCCCGCCGGGCACAGAATACGGGCAACCGTCGGTCGAGAACCTCGAGATCTTCAGAGACAAGCGTCCGTTCACGGAAGGCCCGATCAGCGACGAATTCGGGACGTTCGTCTCGGCCATGGCCCCGGTTCTCGACCCGCGGAGCGGCAACGTCATCATGGTCGTCGGGGCTGATGTCCTGGCCGGTGACTGGAAGGCCCAGGTCAACGCCGCCCGCCGGGGACCGCTCCTGGCCGCGCTGGGCGTGTTCCTGCTGCTCCTGGCCGGCGCGGTCTCCGTCCGGTGGCGCAATCAGCAGAGGCGTGCGGTCGATCTAAAGCTCAGGGCCTGGATCGTCGCCCCGGTGGCCCTGGCGCTGATGATCGTGATGGGGGCATTCATCTCGTATGAAGACCAGAAGGTCCGTGAAGAGTCGCGCAACGATATTCGCCAGACCCTGGACCGGGTCGAGGGTGCATGGAAGAGCGCCATATTCAGCAAGACGCAGATGCTCGGAGCACAACTCGGATTCATCGCCATCGATTCCGCGCTGCGGACGGCCTGGCAGGGCCGGGACCTGGAGACGCTCACCGCCCTGTCCAGGCCGGTCCTGGCGGAACTGAAGGCCCAGTTCGGCATCACCCACTTCTCATTCGTGGCCCCGGATCGGACCTGTTTCCTGCGGGTGCATCAACCGGAACGACGGGGCGACCTCATTCACCGCACCACGATGCTGACTGCGGTGCGCACCGGCGAGGACGCCCGGGGCACCGAGCTCGGCGCTCTGGGAGCCCCCACGCTTCGCTATGTGCGGCCCTGGAAACAAGAAGGCAAGACGATCGGCTATCTGGAGCTGGGCATGGAGGTCAAGAACCTGGCCGCTACCCTGGTCAGGGATCTGAACGTGGATATCGTTTCCCTGGTCCCCAAGGAATACACCAGCAAGGAGGAGTTCAAGGCGGGCAAGCAGGCACTCGGACTCTCCGGTGAGTGGGACGATTTCCCGGATCTCGTCGTGGCGAGCCAGTCGCTTCCCGCCCTTCCCGACGAACTGGTTCTCCGGCTCAAGGACGGCCATGCGCATCTTGCAGCCGATGACATGTTCCGCGTGCGCCAGGGCGGCAGGACATTCGACTGCGGGGCCATTCACCTGCTCGATGCCGCGGGTCACGAGGCGACCGACCTCATCGTGCTGCAGGATGTGACCAAGGCGGTCGCCACCCTGTCCGCCGCCCGGGCTCTGAATCTGGGCCTGGTGTTCATGCTCCTCGTGGGAGTCATCGCCCTGCTCTGGTCGATCACCGGTCGCGCGGAAACGCAGCTGGCCGGCGCCTTTGCGACGATGCGCGAGGGCGAGGTCCGGTTCGACCAGTTGGCCGAACAGAGCGGCACCATCGCATGGGAAGTGGACGCCCGGGGTCTCTACACCTATCTCAGCCATGTGGTCGAGGCCGTTCTGGGCTACCGCCCGGACGAACTGGTGGGCCGGATGCACTTCTACGACCTGCATCCCGAATCCGGACGCGAAACGTTCAAAGAGGCCGCCTTTGCGGTCTTCGAGCGGAAGGAACCGTTCCAGGATCTGGAAAACGCGACCCAAGCCAAGGATGGCCGCGTCGTGTGGGTCTCCACCAACGGCATGCCCATGCTGAACGCCGACGGAACCCTGCGGGGCTACCGCGGCAGTGACCGGGACATCACCGAGCGCAGGCGCGCCGAGGAGGAGTTGCGGAAACTGGCGTCCGTGGTCCGTTACTCGAGCGAACTGGTCAACCTGGCCACGCTCGACGGGAAGATGATCTTCCTCAACGAGGCGGGGTCCGGGATGCTGGGCATCTCTCCCGCCGAGGTCGAGCAATTCAACATCATGCAGGTCATCCCGGCTCACTTGAAGGAGAAGGTCGAGACGGAGCTGCTTCCTGCCGCGATGGGAGTCGGCACCTGGGCGGGAGAGCTTCAATACCTGAACTGCAAGACCGGCCAGATCACCGATGTGCACGCAATGGTATTTGTCATCCGAGACGTGGCCACGGGTGCGCCACTCTATCTGGCCAACGTTTCCCTCGACATCACCGAGCGCAGGCGGGCCGAGGAGGCGTTGCTCGAGACCAACCGCGACTTGGAAGAGGCGACCGCCCGGGCGAAACAGGCCAGCCAGGCCAAGAGCGAGTTCCTGGCCAACATGAGCCACGAGATCCGCACGCCGATGAACGGCGTCATCGGCATGACGGGCCTGTTGCTGGACACCCAGCTCTCCGCCGAGCAGCGCCAGTTCGCCGAGATCGTGCGCACCAGCGGCGAGGCGCTGTTGGTGCTGATCAACGACATCCTGGATTTCTCCAAGATCGAGGCCCGGAAGCTCGAGCTGGAGATGCTCGACTTCGAGCTGCGCATGACGCTGGAGGACGTCGCCGAACTGCTGGCGGTCAAGGCGCGTGAGAAGGGGCTGGAAGTGGTCTGCCTGGCCGATCCCGAGCTGCCGGCGCTGCTGCGGGGCGACCCGGGGCGGCTGCGGCAGGTCCTGCTCAACCTGGGCGGCAACGCGGTCAAGTTCACCCGGCAGGGCGGGGTAATGATCCGTGCCAGCGTCGCCGCTGAGGACGAGCAGCGGGTGACCGTGCGTTTCGCCGTGACCGACACGGGCATCGGTATTCCCCGCGACCGGCAGGGCGCACTCTTCTCCCCATTCACCCAGGTGGACGGCTCGACCACGCGCAAGTACGGCGGCACCGGCCTGGGGCTGGCCATCTCCAGGCAACTGGCCGAGCTGATGGGCGGCGCCGTCGGCCTGGAGAGTGAGGAGAACCAGGGCTCCACCTTCTGGTTCACCGCGGTCCTCGAGAAACCGCCCGCCGGGCAGTTGGCGGCACCGGCGCCTCTGGGCGACCTGGCCGGGGTGCGGGTGCTGGTGGTGGATGACCTCGATACCAATGCGCTGCTGGTGACGACCCTGCTCAAGGGCTGGGGCTGCCGCTTCGCGACCGCGGCAGACGGAGAGGCAGCGCTGGACCGGCTGAGAGAGGCGGTCCGCGAGGGCGATCCCTATGGCGCAGCCCTGCTGGACAAGCTCATGCCGGGCATGGACGGCGTGGAGTTGGGCCGCAGGATCAAGGAGAGCCCGGAGATCCGCGACACGCGGCTGATCATGATGACCTCCCACGGTGAGCGGGGCGACGCGGCGCGCGTTACTCAGGTGGGCTTTGCCGGGTACCTGGCCAAGCCGCTGCGCCAGTCGCAACTCCGCGAATGCCTGGCACTCGTGCTGGGGCGCGGGGACTCGCCGATGGCGGCGCCAGGCCCTGGTCTGGTGACCCGGCACACGGTGGCCGAGTCGCGCAGACACCGGGTGCGCATCCTCGTGGCCGAAGACAACGTCACGAACCAGATCGTTGCCCTGAAGATCCTCGAGAGGCTGGGCTACCGGGCCGATGTTGCGGCGAACGGCCGGGAGGCCCTTGCCGCCCTGCGGGACATCCCCTACGACCTCGTGTTGATGGACTGCCAGATGCCGGAGCTGGACGGCTTCGAGGCCACGCGCGAGATCCGCGATCCGAAGTCGTCGGTCCGCGATCACGGCGTGCCCATCATCGCCATGACCGCCCACACCATGAAAGGCGACCGGGAGAAGTGCCTGGCGGCGGGAATGGACGACTACCTGGGCAAGCCGGTGCGGCCCGCGGAACTGGCCGCGGCCCTCGATCGCTGGCTGGCCACGCGGGGTGGTTCCGCCGCGGCCGGCGCGGATCGAGCCGCTCCCGCGGGTCCGGAGGAGCCGGAGACCGCAGCCCCGGTGTTCGACCATGCGGCATTCCTGGAACGGGTGATGGGCGACGAGGAGCTGGTGCGGGAGATCACGGAGATGTTCCTCGCCGATCTGCCGGTGCAGCTCGAGGAGCTGGCCGCGGCCGTGAGTTCGGGAGACTGTCTGCTGGCGGGGCAGCTGGCTCACGGCGTCAAGGGCGCGTCGGCCAACGTGGGCGGCGAGGCTCTGCGCGAGATGGCCTTCGAGCTGGAGAAGGCGGGCAAGGCCGGCGACCTGTCCGCGCTGAAGACGTTGCTGCCCAGGACGCAGGAACGCTTCGCCCGGTTGAAGGAAGCGATGGAGGTTGCGTCTCGATTGATCGGATGACCCGCTGGATGCTGGATCGGCTGGAATGATCTGGCTGTCACGCGCCGCGGCTGCGCCGATCCGGGCTGCGGGACCGTGGCCGGGCGGGCGGCTGGCCGGCCGAAGATGCCGTCCTGCGGCAAGCGCTTCCGGTTGGTGGCAGATGCGTCCGCCCCTCGTCGGGTCGCGAGGCCGCATGGCGGCCGCGACGCCAGGTGCTTGTCAGCAAGGAGAATCCACGCTCCCCGCTGCGGTCGCCATGCGCGGATGGGGACGGTTCGTTCCGGCCCTCGCGCGCTGGAACGGTTCATGCCTTTCCCCTGGGTTGCGACGGACTTCCATTGCTCCGGGCCTGCGCGCCCGCGTGCGCACGAGCCCCGACACCGACTGGCGCTGGCGCTTGTGGTGATTCGCGACGAAGTGGCCACCTGCGAGTTGCGGGCGGCTGGAGGGTTCTTCCGCACCGACGCGGGGACAGGAGGCGAAGGATGAGCAAGATCCTGATCATCGAGGACGAGCCGGACATCGCCAAGGTCGTGCGCAAGCGGCTCATGGACCACGACTACGAGGCGATCTGCGCGCCGGACGGCTACTCCGGTGTGCAGCTCGCGCGCAAGGAGGCCCCGGATCTGATCATCCTGGATCTCATGCTTCCCGCCGGCGGCGGACTGAACGCGCTGCAGAACCTCAGGCTCTCCCCGAAGACCCAGCTTACTCCGGTGATCGTGCTCACGGGGATGCAGGACGCGGAGTACAAGAAGAAGGTGCTCGACGAGGGGGTCGACGCATACCTCGAGAAGCCGTTCGAGTCCAAGGCCCTGCTCCGGACGATCGGCTATCTGCTGAAACAGAAGAAGCCCAGCTGACGACCGTTCCGGCACGACAGGAGAGAGGTGGATGACCCGGAAGCCGGGACGGTCCAGGACCAGCCTGATCGGCATCGCAGGCGTGCTCGCGGCGATCATCCCTGCGGTGATGGTCGTGTTGCGGAGGGCCGCGCGGAGGGGGCTGCGGGAGAAGGGGAGCGCGCTGAGGCTCCGGACCGAGGAGCTGGACCGCTTCTTCGACCTGAGCCTGGATCTGCTGTGCATCGCAGATACGAGTGGCCGCTTCCGGCGCCTGAACCCGGCCTGGGAGAAGACGCTGGGGACCTCGCGCGAAGCACTCATGGCGGGGCGCCTCCTCGATTTCATCCACCCGGACGACGTGGACAACACGGCCTGGGCCATCACCCAGCTGACCGCACAGAAGGAAGTGATCAACTTCGTCAACCGTTTCCGGTGCCAGGACGGCACCTACCGGTGGCTCGAGTGGCGGGCGGTCCCCTCCGGTGAGTTCTTCCATGCGGCGGCGCGGGACGTCACGGACCGGGAGCAGATCGAGACGGCGCTGTGGGAGAGCGCCGCGGAGATCATGGACCTCTACAACAACGCACCCTGCGGCTACCACTCGCTCGACGCGGACGGCGTCTTTCTCCGCATCAACGACACCGAGCTCTCGTGGCTGGGCTACTCGCGGGACGAGGTCATCGGGCAGAAGCGCTTCCCGGACCTGCTCACCCCCGGGAGCCTGCAGGTCTTCGAGGAGAGCTTCCCGCGCTTCAAGCAGAGCGGCTGGGCGCAGAATCTCGAGTTCGAGATGATCCGCAAGGACGGGAGCGCGATGCCCGTGCTCATGAGCGCGACCGTGGTCAGCGACGCGCAGGGCAGGTACGTGATGAGCCGCTCGACCGTGTTCGACGTGACGGACCGCAAGCGCGCCGAGGAAATGATCCGGCTGAACGAGCTGCGGCTCGAGAGCATGGTCCGGATCGCCCAGTACCGGGCGCACGACGTCCAGGCGCTGCTGGACTACGCCCTGGACGAGGCCATCACGCTCACCGGCAGCACGATCGGCTACATCTACGACTACGACCAGGACCTCGGCGAGTTCATGCTCAGTTCCTGGTCGAAGGGTGGCGCGCGCGAATACGCCGTGACCGCGGCCCGGACCGTGCACCCGCTCGAGACGACCGGGCTGTGGGGGGAGGCCGTGAGGCAGCGGCAGCCGATCGTGGTGAATGATGATCAGGCGCTGCATTCCCTGAAGCGCGGCGGTCCGGATGGACAGGTCCAGATCCACCGGCTCATGACCGTGCCCGTGCTCGACGGCGACCGGATCGTGGCCGTCATCGGGGTCGCCAACAAGGATTCGGACTACGACCCCTCCGACGTGCGCCAGCTGGGGCTGCTGATGGACTCGGTCTGGCGCGTGGTCGAGCGCAAGCACGCCGATGAGGTGCTGCGGCAGTCCGAGCAGAGACTGAACCTGCTGATCCAGCAGACGCCGCTGGCCGTCATCGAGTGGGACACCGATTCCCGGGTCGCGCGCTGGAATCCCGCGGCGGAGCGGGTCTTCGGCTACACGGCCGGAGAGGCCATCGGACGGCACGGGAGCTTCATCGCGCCGGACGGGGGCTGGCCGCGCCCGGAGGGCGCCCGCGGCGACCTGCTGACGAACGGCGGTGGCGCACGGAGCATCCTCGAGAACGTCACAAAGGACGGCAGGACGATCCTGTGCGAGTGGCACAGCACGCCACTCACGACCGAAGACGGGAAGCTGATCGGCGTCGCGGCCCTGGCAAGCGACATCACGGAGCTCCGGAAGGCGGAACGGGAGATGAAGGAGACGCTGGAGATCAAGTCCCAGTTCATCTCCACGGTCTCGCACGAGCTGCGCACGCCCCTGACGGCCATCAAGGAGAGCATCGAGATCGTCCGCGAGGAGACGGCCGGGACGCTCACCGCGGATGCGGAGGATTTCCTCGACGTCGCCCGGAGGAACATCGACCGCCTCTCGCGACTCATCCACAACGTGCTGGCGTTCCAACGGCTGGAGGCCGGAAATGTCCGGTTCGACCTGAGCCCGCAGGATCTCAACGAGATCGTCCGGGAGGTGGCGGCGGCCATGAGCCCGCTGGCGGCGCAGAAGGCGCTGGAGGTTTCGCTCGCGCTGGAGGAGATGCTCCCGCGGGTCGAGTGCGACCGGGACCAGATCACGCAGGTGCTGACCAACCTGATCGGCAACGCGATCAAGTTCAGCGACCGGGGCCGCGTGCTCGTCGCCACCGGCGCGAGCGACAACCGGTTCATGGCGACCGTGACGGACACCGGGTGCGGCATCTCGCAGGAGGACCTGCCCAGGCTGTTCCAGAAGTTCCGCCAGCTGGGTCCGTGGGACGCGAGGGCGGCCGGCGGCAGCGGACTGGGCCTGGCGATCTCGAAGGAGATCGTCGAGCGTCACGGGGGCAGCATCTGGATCGAGTCGGAGCTCGGCGAAGGGACGGCGGTCCGATTCGTCCTGCCGATCGGAGCAGACGGGGGCTGAGCGCAGGTGTTCAGGCTCCCCGACCCCTGTGGCCGGAGTCGGAGCCCGTGCGGGGGGCTGCCGCGTCGCCCGAGCACGTCCTGGCCGATCAGAGGCACCCTGCGCTCGGCCAGAACGTGCTCGGGCGACGCGGCAGCCGGTCGTGGGACCCGAGGACATTCCGGCCGATCAGAGGCACCCTGCGCTCGGCCAGAACGTGCCCGGGCGACGCGGCAGCCGATTTTCCTATGGTATGCTGCCGATGGCCGAGTTCAGAACCCGCCGGGGTCGATGGCGCATCGGTTGGATGGACCGGGTGTGCACGGCCCATCCCTCACAGAACCCCGCCGAGCTGATGGACAGGATGGAGTAGTCTCCGACTTCATGCCCCAGAACGCGACGGCATCAACCGCCTCACGTCCCGCTGGCCGGAGCCGCGAAGTGCTCCGCCTCCTGCGCGGGCTCTGTGAAGCGGCGCGACAGACGGCGGGTGTGGACCACGCCTGGGCTGGGCTCCTGGGCGCGGAGGGCGCCCCCTTCCTGCAGGCCTACGTGTCCGGGAGTGCGGACCGGAGGGCCTGGAAGGGCGAGGCGCATCCGACCGTCACGGGCCTGCTCCGCGACCTCGTCGAAGGGCGCGACCTCCGGCTCCACGAGTTGGACGCAAGCGCCGGGGTCTTCGGCATGCCACCATCCGCCCGCGTGCAGCTCATCGTCGCGATCGCGACCCCCGCTCGGGCCTACGGCTGCCTGTGCCTCGGCGGGGGCGAGCGCGCCGCGTTCAGCAGTACGCAGGAGTGGCTGGTTCACCAGCTGGCGATCAAGCTGGCCCACTCCTACGAACAGACCCTGCGGGGGCGGAGTTCCCCGCCTGGACGGTGGCCTGCAACACCCCTTCCGCCCCATCCCGGTCTGACCCCGCCGGCGAGGCTCGAGGAGGAGCGCCGCCACTCCCAGAGGATGATGGAGGTCGGAAGGCTGGCGGGCGAGGTCGCCCACGACTTCAACAACCAGTTGACGACCATCCTCGGTCACGGGGAGATGCTCCTGCGCAAGCTCCCGGCCGGGAGTCCGCTCCACCGGCACGTCCGCGAGATGCTGGACGCGGTGGACCGGGCCGCCGGGCTCACGCGTCAGCTCCAGACCTTCAGCCATCGTCAGGCCGCGCAGCTCAGGGTGCTGGATCTGAACGTGGCCGTCTCCGAGATGGTCAAGATGCTCGGGCGGGTCGTCGACGAGCGCATCCAGCTGACGGCGACCCTCGCGCCCGACCTCGATCGGCTCGAGGCCGACCCCGGTCTGCTCGAGCAGGTGATCGTGAACCTGATCGTCGAGGCCCGCGACACGATCGGGGGCGCGGGCCGCATCAACGTGGAGACCGCGCGATGGTCCGCCGCCACCGCCGCGGCCATGACGCCCTTGCCGCTGCAGCGCGACGGCTGCTACGCGCTGCTGGTCGTGACGGGCTCGAGCCGTGATGTGGGCGTGGCGCCGAGGACCCGGGGACTCGAGCCCGTGGCGCCGAAGATGCCGCGCGGCGAGCGCTCGGGGATCGGCCTCGTCGCGGTGCGCGGCATGGTGGAGCAACTCGGCGGGCACCTGGTCGTCAAGGCCGGGCCCGGGAAGAAGACGGCCTTCCGGGTCTGCCTGCCGGCCTTCGACGGGGAGCGACAGGCCGCGGCCGGCGAGGCTCCCGGCACCGGCCTTCCCCGCGGCAACGAGACCCTGCTGCTCGTCGAGGACGAGCCGGCGGTCCGCGAGTTGGAGGTCTGCGTCCTGCGCGAGCAGGGCTACCGCGTGTTGGAAGCGGCGGACGGGCAGGAGGCCCTGGAGATGCTGCAGGCCCCTCTGGATCCCGTGCCCGACCTGCTGGTGACGGACCTGGCCATGCCGAGGCTCGGCGGTCGCGAACTCGCCGACCTGGCCCGAGGGCTCTACCCGCAGATGAGGATCCTCTGCATCTCAGGCGATGCCGGGGATGCCGGGACCACTCACGAACTGCCGGTCACCGCCACGGCGCTCCTGCACAAGCCGTTCACGATCGAGCAGTTGACCGGAAAGATCCGTGAGGCGCTGGAGGGCTCCCCGGGATAGAACCTCCGGGGGACGACTCGCCCACGTGGTGGGCTGGAAGGACAGTTGGACCCGCATGCCCAGGGCGAGCGCGTCGAACTCCCGGTTCAGGTCGTCGAGCCCCGCCAGGACCGAGCCGCGGTCTGCCGCGGACGCACCTGCCCTCGTCCATTCG